>Ga0070698_100006192_pt1 | contig 13029 bp, 11 predicted proteins | sample KBSK1502metaG_FD_65477 | JGI IMG/M metagenome (GOLD analysis project Ga0070698, IMG submission 65477) | Corn, switchgrass and miscanthus rhizosphere microbial communities from Kellogg Biological Station, Michigan, USA - KBS K1-50-2 metaG | ecosystem: Host-associated > Plants > Roots >... | reverse complement strand
GCCATCACTTCGCCCACGGACTTCATCTGCGGTCCGAGAGTCGGGTCAACGCCTGGAAATTTTTCAAACGCCCAGCGCGGAATTTTGACAACCACATAATCGAGCGACGGCTCGAACGCGGCTTTGGTTTGTTTGGTGATGTCGTTGGTGATCTCATCGAGGGTGTAACCAACAGCAACAAGCGCGGCGAGTTTGGCAATTGGAAAGCCCGTAGCCTTTGAAGCCAACGCGGACGAACGACTCACGCGCGGATTCATCTCGATGACCACGACGCGTCCCGTTTTGGGATCAACGCCAAATTGAACATTCGAGCCGCCCGTCTCCACACCGACGGCAGTCAGCACTCGATGAGCCATATCGCGCAGGAGTTGATATTCGCGGTCAGTGAGCGTTTGCGCCGGCGCGACAGTAATACTATCGCCCGTGTGCACGCCCATCGGGTCGAGATTTTCGATGGAACACACAACGACAAAATTATCGGCTTTGTCACGCATGACTTCGAGTTCGTATTCCTTCCAACCGAGCACAGACTCCTCAAGCCACGCCTGGCCGATAGGCGATTCGGAAATTGCACTGCGAACCGCTTCTTGAAGTTGAGCGGGTTCATAGACCCACGACGCGCCTGTGCCCCCCATCGCAAACGAAGCACGGACCAAAACAGGATAGCCTGTTTGCTCGGTGATCGTTTCGGCTTCTGTCAACGAATATGCCGCCCCGCCATGCGGAATCGGAATGCCAACTTTCTGCATAGTCTCGCGAAAAAGTAAACGATCTTCGGCGGCCTTGATGGCAGAAAGATTTGCGCCAATGAGTTGCACGCCATATTTTTCAAGCACGCCATTTTCACTGAGAGCCAGCGCAAGATTTAATCCCGTTTGCCCGCCGACGGTGGGGAGCATGGCGTCTGGCTTTTCCTGCGCGATGATGGCTTCAAGAGACTCAACCGTGAGTGGTTCAATATATGTTGCGTCCGCGATTTCAGGGTCGGTCATGATGGTGGCGGGGTTCGAGTTGACCAACACCACGCGGTAGCCTTCCGCTTTCAATGCCTTGACCGCCTGTGTGCCGGAGTAGTCAAACTCCGCAGCTTGACCGATGACGATGGCACCAGAGCCCGGGACGAGGATGGTGTGGATATCAGTTCGTTTTGACATCTGTAACCCTCTCGTGCACGAGTGCAAAGAATTCGCCAAAAATATCATGCGCGTCATGCGGACCGGGCGCAGCCTCAGGATGGAACTGCACGCTGAAAACAGGTTTGTCTTTGAGCCGCAACCCTTCGAGAGAGTCATCGTTGAGACTTTTGTAGGTAATTTCCGCTTCGTCAGGATTCAAATCGCCAGCCGTGACGCAGTAATTATGATTCTGCGCGGTGATAAGTACTTTGCCAGAAGGCAAGTGTTGAACAGGATGATTCCCACCATGATGACCAAATTTGAGGCGGTGTGTATCTGCACCAAGCGCACGGCCGATCAACTGATGACCGAGACAAATCCCAAAGATCGGCACGCCGCTTTCGATCAGTCCGCTGACCGCTTTTACCGCATAAGGCAAACCTGCAGGGTCGCCAGGTCCATTTGATAAAAAAATACCATCGGGTTTCATTGCCAGCACTTTATCAGCAGATGTGTCTGCTGGAACAACGGTCACGTTTGCGCCGTAGCTGGCAAGATGGCGAAGGATATTTTCTTTAATTCCAAAGTCATAAGCTACGATTCGAAATTCGGTATTCGACATTCGATTATCGAGTATCGAATTATCTTTTCTCGTAACCCATTTGTCCCCATCATCACCCTGCCAGTGATAACTCTCTTCGCAAGTCACTTCCTTCACCATATCGTGCCCATCCAGGCCGGGCCATTCGCGCGCCATTTGCAACAACACATCCGCAGATGTGCCTTTCGTTGATAACGCCGCCTTCTGTGTGCCGCCATCGCGGAGTTTGCGAGTCAACCAGCGCGTGTCCACGCCGCTGATGCCAGGTACCTCATGTTGCGTAAGCCAATCCGAGAGCGAAATCGTCGCGCGCCAATTCGATATAACTGGACTCAACGAACGAATCACCGCCGCAGAAACCTGTGGCTTCGCAGATTCATCGTCTTCGGTGTTGATGCCCACGTTGCCAATGTGCGACACAGTGAATAACACACCCTGTCCGCGATAGGAAGGGTCGGTGAGAATTTCCTGATAGCCCGTCATGCTGGTGTTGAACACCAGCTCAAACACGGCATCGGTATCTGCGCCGAACGCCCGACCTTCGATCACGCTTCCATCTTCCAAAACCAGAGTTGCCAATTTCATTATTTCACCATGCGATCTGTCAATTCCATTGCCAGACCGATGTACGTTTCGGGCGATAGCGCTTTCAATTTTTTACGCGTCGCATCGTCCACATCAATCGCATCACACCAAGCCTTGTAATCCGTTTCGGTGAGGACTCGTCCGCGAGTTTGTTCTTTCAACGATTCGTATGCGTCTGATTTGCCAGCCGCACGCAGGATGGTTTGCGCGCCTTCAGAGATGACTTCCCAATGGGCATTTAATTCCGCTTTGAGTTTTTCTTCGTCAGGAGCAATACGCTTCAACCCACGCTGGAGGTTGGTCCATGCGACTAGAGTATGACCTAACGCAGTACCAAATGTGCGCCGCACAGTTGAATCAGAGAGGTCGCGTTGCAGTCGGGAGACCGTCAACTTTTGGGCGTAGTATGTAAAGAGGGCATTCGCTACACCAAGATTACCTTCCGCATTTTCAAAGTCGATCGGGTTGACCTTTTGTGGCATAGTGGAGGAACCCACCTCTCCCTCCACAACCGCCTGTTTGAGATAGCCATCGCTGATATAACGCCAGATATCTTGTGAGAAATCTATCAGAATGTAGTTAGCCAAACGAATGAGGTCAAAGTAGCGAATCCAATTATCGTATGGCAGGATTTGTGTCGTGAGCAGATTGGGTCCGAGATCAAAACTGGAAACAAATTCTTCGCTAAAAGATAACCAATCCACTTGCGGGGCGGCAGCTTGCAGGGCGTTGAAGTTGCCGACGGCACCCGTCAATTTGGCCTCGAAGTTGTAAACAAAAATTGCTCTGTAAACTTCATCCAGTCGGCGAAGATAGACCGCGAATTCTTTGCCAAGGGTGGTTGGCACAGCGAACTGCCCGTGGGTACGGGCAAGCATAGGGACAGCACGGTACTCCACGGCAAAATCGCGAAGGATGTCAAACAAATTATCAAAAGCAGGCAGGACTACTTTTTCACATGATTCAGTCAACGCAATTGCCTGCGCAATGCTGTTGGTGTCTTCGGATGTTAGACCAAAGTGAATCCATGGAATCAAATCTTTCAGCGATGTGTTTTGTAGTTTGCTTTGAATAAAATACTCAATCGCCTTGACATCGTGTCTCGTTTTACGTTCGTATTCGAGAATCAGTTCCGCGTCAGCGTTGGAGAACTTGGCGATGATGGATTCGAGCTGGGTGGTTTCAGAATCGGTCAAGGGGCGAACCAGGTCCGTTTTGGAAAGAGCAGTTATAAAGTCCAGTTCGACGCGGACTCTATCGCGTAGAAATGCGAACTCGGAGAAGTATCCGCTTAAGGGCGCGGTTGATTCTGCATAGCGTCCATCCAATGGAGAGAGGGCGTGGAGGGGGTCAGTCATTGTTGAGGTATCCTGAAATCATGGCATCGTAATGTGCTGTGGCTTGAAAACCTTTGATGGCAAGTCGCTTGCGCGTGGCAGAGGAAATCTCGCCGCTTTGAAGAGCCGATAGGATTTCATCGTAATCGGATGGGTCGCAAACGAGAGTGACGCGTTCGTGATTTTTTGCTGCGGCTCGAATCAATGTGACGCCGCCGATGTCAACATTTTCAATGGCATCTTCATACGTGACATTCGGTTTGGCGATTGTGGCTTCAAAGGGATAGAGATTTACGGCGACCAGATCAATATAATCCCAACCAAGGTTGATGAGTTGTTGGTGATCTTCTTCGGTAGGGCGCGCAAGCAAGCCGCCATGAATGGCAGGATGTAATGTTTTGACGCGCCCACCAAGTATTTCGGGTGACTTGGTGTAATTGGCAACCTCAGTAACAGGGATGTTGTGATCGCGCAGAAGTTTGGCGGTGCCACCTGAGGCAAGCAGGGTCCAACCGAGAGAGGTGAGGCCTTGGGCGAATTCAATAATTCCAGTTTTATCGTGGACGGAGAGAATGGCTGTGGGCATGAGCTGAGTCCTTTGGTAACGGATTATGGAAGCAGATAAACGGATGATGAAACGGATTTTGTGAGTAAGGTCTTTATGGTTTTCACAAGAAGCGTATGTTCTGTTTCATGGACTCGCGCTTCGAGAGATTCTAATGTATCGGTTTGATGCATCGGAACAATTTCGGTGGCAAGCACCGGACCGTTATCCACACCTTCATCGGGGACGAGGTGAACCATGACTCCTGTATGTTCTATTTCGCCGCGTTCGTGGGCCTCGTAGGCGCGTTCGATGGCGTGGGTCCCTGGGAATGTGTTGGGTAAAGCAGGGTGCAAATTAATAACTTGATTTGGGAAAGAGGAAAGAAAGAAAGAGGAAAGAATCCTCATCCAGCCTGCGAGAATTATGTAATCAGGTTGTTTGGTGGCAACGAGATCAGCAAGGCGTGCGTCGTATTCGTTGCGGGTCTCGTTTTCTTGCTTGGAGAAGTAAATCGCTTCAACACCTGCGTTGTGCGCACGAGTCAAGCCGTAGGCGTCCGCTTTGTTGGAGATGACGGAGACAACGGAGGCGGGGAGTTCACCTGAGGCGCAGGCATCCAGGATGGCTTGGAGGTTGGAGCCGTTGCCAGAGATGAGGATAACGAGACGGGAGGAAGTAGTGGTCATTGGTGATCAGTTATCAGTGAGTGAGTGAAACGTGTGCTGTTGTCACTGTTTAATTGTTTACCTGTTTATGCTTTTAATGATGGAAGAGTCGAACCCCTGAGAAGATCATAGTCATGCCATATTCGTTTGCCGCTTGAATGACGGTGTCATCGCGGGTGGAGCCGCCTGGTTCGAGAACATATTTCACGCCGCTGACAGCCGCGCGGTCAATGCTATCGCGGAAAGGGAAGAAGGCGTCGGAGCCGAGAGTGACCTCAGGTGTGGGGCAGGCAGAATCCAATTTGGAGAGCCACTCACGTTTTTCGTCGGGGGTCAGTTGTCGGGGAGTTTGAGCGAAGATGTTATTCCAGTCTGCTTTTTCGTTGGGCGTCACATCGTCACGCAGGAACTGGTCGATGGCGTTGTCACGGTCAGGGCGTTTGATATTTGATTTGAATGGAAGTTCGAGAACGGATGGATGCTGACGCAGAAACCACAAATCCGCTTTTTGACCTGCGAGGCGCACACAATGAATGCGCGATTGTTGTCCCGCGCCAACGCCGACTGCCTGCCCATCCGCGACGAAACAAACGGAATTGGATTGGGTGTACTTGAGCGTGATCCATGCGATGATCAGATCACGAATGGCGGATGCGGGCAGATCCCTTTTTGCCGTCACAATATTTGTGAAATCAGCGGGCGTGACGAGACGTTCATGTCGGCGCTGTTCGAATGTGATGCCGAAGACTTCGCGAATCTCTTGCAAGGATGCTGGCTCATACGTTGGGTCAATTTGCACGACGGCGTATTTGCCCTGCTTTTTGTTTTTGAGAATTTTCAGCGCAGCGGGCTCGTAGGCAGGAGCGATGATGCCATCGGAAACTTCGCGGGCGATGAGTTTCGCGGTGGGAAGATCGACAGTATCGGATAGCGCAATGAAATCGCCGAAGGAGCAGAGACGGTCCGCTCCGCGGGCACGAGCGTAGGCGGTGGCGAGAGGGGAAAGATCAAAATCATCAACGAAATAAGTTTTTTTGAGTACATCCGATAATGGATTGGCAACTGCCACACCTGCTGGGCTGACGTGTTTGAAGGAAGCGGCGGCAGGTAAGTTGAGCGCAGACTTGAGTTCACGCACTAGCTGCCATGAGTTAAGTGCATCAAGCAGATTGATGTAGCCAGGTGATCCATTTAAAACAGTGATGGGCAACTCAGCATCGGATGGCATAAAAACGCGGGCGGGCGCTTGCTGGGGATTGGCACCATAACGAAGGGAAAGAGAAGATGTCATGAATAATTCCTTTGGTGGACGAGTTGAACCTTTTTGCAGCCTTCGATGAGTTTGCCGATGAGGAAGGTTTTTTCTGGGATCAGCTTTTGAATTTCATGAACCGAATCTTTGCCTGCGATCAGTACCATACCAATACCCATATTGAAAACGCGATACATTTCTTCCGTGGCGATGTTCCCTGTTCGTTGAATGAGATTCCACAGTGGAGGCATTTGCCACGAGCCCAGTTGAACTTTCGCATCCAAGTCATCAGGCAAAATACGCGGAATGTTTTCGATGAATCCGCCTCCTGTAATGTGGGCTAGTGCTTTGATTTCAGAGAGTAGAGAATAGAGAACAGAATAGTAGGAGCGATGCGGTGCAAGAAGTGCGTCGGCGAGGGAACAACCCAGTTCAGGTATAACGGATTCGAGGAGTGTATCTGCAAATACCTTGCGGATTAATGAATAACCGTTTGTGTGGGGTCCACTGGATTTCAATCCAATCAAGACGTCACCTGATTTTAGATTCTTGCGCGGCAGGATATCATCCCGCTCAACCGCAGCGACGATGGTTCCTGCAACGTCAAATTCATTTGGCTGATACACATCGGGCATTTCGGCGGTCTCGCCGCCAAGCAATGCCATGCCAGATTCTTTGCAAGCCTCTGCCATACCAGTAACCACTTCCGCAGTTAATTCAGGAGTCAATTTGGATGTAGCAAAATAATCCATAAAGAATAACGGACGCGCACCTTGCACAAGAATATCGTTGATGCAGTGATTGACGATGTCATGTCCGATGCCACGATAACGCCCAACGGACGATGCCAGTTTCACCTTTGTGCCTACTCCATCTGTGGAGGCGACCAACACAGGAGATTTCATCGCTTTCAAGACCGAAGCATCAAATAATCCACCAAAGGATCCGATGCCCGCTAGAACAGATGGCGTATAAGTTGACTTCACTGCAGCCTTCATCAAATCAACAGCGCGATTGCCTGCGTCGATGTCAACACCAGAGGAGGCGTAATCTGATTTTGTCATCTCGAACCTTCCAATGCACGTTGACCAATATCCGTGCGATATTGCACATCTTCAAACGAAACGTTTGTTACATTCGTATAAACTGTGTCAATTGCAGCTGCAATATTCGTTGCCCAGGCAGTTAATCCAAACACACGCCCGCCCGCAGTAATAACATTTCCATTATTATCCATTTTCGTCCCTGCATGAAAACAAACCATATTTTCTGGCAGCGCTTCAATCGTCGCAAACTTTCCACTTTCCACTTTTTCTGGATATCCTTTACTGGCCAGAACCACACAAACTGCCGCGCCATCTTTCCAGCTAATATCTACATCCGCCAATGTTCCGTTCACGCATGCATCGGCAATATCGAGCAGATCCGTTTCAAGTAATGGAAGTACCACCTGAGTTTCAGGGTCGCCGAAGCGGGAGTTAAATTCCAGAACGCTGAGTCCGCTCTCGTTTAAGATCAGACCTGCATAGAGAACGCCAACAAATGGAGTCCCATCCATTCGCATTGCATCCACCGCAGGCTCCAAAACGGATTCAATCGCATCCTTCATCATATCTGCTGTAAAGATCGGAGTAGGCGCATATGCACCCATGCCGCCAGTGTTCGGTCCGCGGTCGCCGTCCAGAAGACGTTTATGATCCTGCGCAGGCAACATCGGCACAACGGTTATTCCATCTGTGAACGCCATCAGCGAAACTTCCTTTCCGTTCAATCGCTCTTCGATCACAACTTCACTTCCAGCATCACCAAATGCTTTGTCAACCAAAATATTTTCGAGCGTGGATTTCGCTTCCTCAAATGTATCGGGCAAAACCACGCCTTTGCCTGCCGCCAGACCAGATGCCTTAATGACAACTGGATAATCAACAGACTCCAAATATCGGATGGCTTCCTCCAATTGAGTGAACGTGGCATAGCGCGCCGTCGGAATGCGATGCCTTGCCATAAAATCTTTTGCAAAGACTTTCGATGCTTCAATCTGCGCTGCAGCCTGCTTCGGTCCGAAACAGCGGATACCACTCCCGGAAAGTGCATCCACTATTCCCGCCGCTAACGGAATCTCAGGACCCACAATAACAAGATCGATCTGCTTCTCTTTGCAAAAACCGATAACGATCGCATGGTCACGTATATCCATCAAAACATTCTCACCCCACGCATCTGTCCCTGCATTACCTGGTGCAATATAAAGTTTCGCCAGGCGCGATGACTGTGCCACCTTCCACGCCAACGCATGTTCGCGTCCGCCTGAACCAATGATCAAAACATTCATGATTATTTCATCACCCTTTCAAACCCAGTCTTTGCATTCGACAAATCCACCGGGATCGGATACCGTCCCGTAAAACAAGCCTGACAAAATCCGTCCGTTCGCTTGAGGGCGCGCATCATCCCATCAACGGATAAATAATATAAACTGTCTGCGCCAACATATTCGCGAATTTCATCCACTGTCCGCTTATGTGCGATCAAATCAGCATGCCTGCCCATATCCACGCCCATGAAACACGGATGGGCGATCGGCGGACACGTAATAGCCACATGCACTTCCTTCGCGCCTGCATTTCTCAATAACCTGATCAACGGTCCCGTTGTATTGCCACGCACAATGCTATCATCAACCATCATCACGCGTTGATCCCGAACGTTCTCATTAATTACATTGAACTTCAAAGCCACACCGCGTTTTCGTAACGAATCCGTTGGTTCAATAAAGGTTCGCCCGACATAACGATTCTTGATAAAACCATCATTATATGGAATCCCACTTACGTGCGAAAACCCGATCGCCGCAGGTACTGACGAATCAGGCACAGGAATCACAACATCTGCAAATCTACTCTCCTGTTCGTTTCCATCTGTGTGGCTGTGAGAGAGTCCGTTTATAACCTCCCGCGCCAGTTCCTCGCCCAATCTCTGACGGACATGATGGACATTGATCCCATCCCAGGTCTGATCAGGACGCGCGAAATAAATATGCTCGAACACGCACATCGCCGAAGGCTCCACAGGCGAAACCGCCTGCATTACCTTAAGTGCGCTATTGGAAAGCGATACGACTTCACCAGGCTTCACATCCCGAATGGCTTCGCATCCCAGCGTTTGGAGCGCGCCTGTTTCCGATGCAACCGCATGTCCGCCGCTCGGTAACAATCCAATACAGAGTGGACGAAACCCCCACGGGTCGCGCACTGCATACACACAATCCCGTGTCAGAATCACCAACGAATACGCACCCACCCAATTTTTCATCGCGTGCTTGATGCGCTCCTCCCATGTCGCGCCGCCATTGCGCGCCAACATCATTGTCATCACCTCAGTATCCGATGACGATGAAAAACCGACACCCAGTCCCATCAACTCATTTCGCAGTTCCGCCGAATTGATCAGGTTCCCATTATGCGCAAGCGCCAATGGTCCATGAATCGTTTCGATCATAAATGGCTGTGCATTTCGCAACGAGGACGATCCTGTGGTGGAATAACGCGTGTGTCCAATAGCATAATGACCTTTCAACTCGGTCATAGCATTTGGCGTGAAGACTTGCGCAACCAGCCCAATCCCTTTATGCGCAGACATTGTTTGTCCATCTGCCACGGCAATGCCTGCAGCTTCCTGCCCTCGATGTTGAAGCGCATATAAACCGAAGAAGGCCATGCGCGCCACGTCTTCATTCGGCGCAAAGATCCCGATCACGCCACATTCTTCGTGCGGATGATCTTCGTCAATGCCAAATTCTAGTTGACTATCGAACACTGGCATCATCCTCAGTGATTTTTTCTGCCGCCCGCTTCTGACTCAGCTTGACCTGCTCCCGCACTTCTACATTTGCCACGCCGAATATTTTCGCTGCCAACAATGCCGCGTTGACGGGTTCCAACACAACAGCGGGCGCAATCCCAGAAGGCATCCGCAAAGATGAGTATATATCCGCCCCACCAAATGAATCGGATGGCGGCGGGCAGGCGATTACAGGCGCACTCACAGACCCATCCGTAAATCCGCTCAAGGCATTACTGCGTCCTGCTACTGTTATATAAACTTTTGGGCGGTCATTCGATTCATATTCATTCAAAATGGAGAGCACATATTCGGGTGTCTTATGTGCAGACCCGATTCTCAACACAGCATCAAGGCCAAATCCTTTGCAGGCATCCGAGATTTTTGTGCAGTGATTAAGGTCCGCTTTGGAACCCATCAGAATAACAATAAGTGGTTTTGACATGACTAAATGACTCCTGCCTCTTTCAAATTTTCAATAAGCCGCGGTTCAATCGGATAAGCCCCTGGCACGAACGCTTCCCCAGTCAGCAACTCATAGATGGTAATGTAACGCTCGCTCGCTGATGTCCATAACTCGGCAGGCATCTCAGGGATTTCGCCATCGCCACGATAGCCTTTATGCGCATATGCAATGCGGACAAATTCCTTGTCAAAGTTTTCGGGGTCTTCTCCAACTGAAAAACGTGCTTCATATGAATCTGCTTTCCAAAAGCGGGATGAGTCGGGCGTGTGCACTTCATCGATAAGCACCACACTACCATCTGCCGCGATGCCAAATTCATATTTGGTATCCACGAGGATCAAGCCAGCCTTGCGCGCCACCTCCTGTCCTCGTTTGAAAACGGATAACGCGGCAGCTTGTACCCGATCCCATGTTTTCGCCTCGAGCAAGCCTTTTTCAACGACTTCGGTGCAAGTCAATCGTTCATCGTGACCTGTTGTGCCGCCCTTCGTAGTTGGCGTGATGATGGGTTCTGGGAGAAGGGCATTTTTTTGTAAGCCCTCTTGAAATTGATAACCATAAATATCACGCTCACCAAGCGAGTAGCGATACCACAATGCCGTGGATGTTACGCCTGTGATATATCCGCGCACGATCACTTCCACAAGGATCGGTTCAGCAACGTACACAACGGATGCATTCGGGTCTGGCAATGAAACGATGTGATTGGGAATAATGTCCTGAGTCCGCGCAAACCACCAGGAGGATAACTGATTCAGCACTTGTCCCTTGAATGGAACCCGCGCCAGGACAATATCAAATGCAGACAAACGGTCTGTTGTGACGATCAGTCTTTGTCCATTTGGCAGATCATACCAATCGCGCACTTTGCCAGATTGCCTGTTGGATAAGGGCAAATTCGTTTCGTCCAATGCCTGGGGTAGAAGTTTGGCAAGTTTGTCTTTTGAAATCATTGTTTCTCCATTTTTATAAATTACTGGCGTATTTCACACCATTCTCAAATAACCTCAATCCACTTCCGCCCGTTTCGCCGCGTGTGTGGCGTGGATTCTGCCAAGTATAAATGTGATTTTCGGGGTGCGGCATTAGTCCCAGCACATTGCCCAGCGGGTTGCAAATGCCTGCAATATCGAGAACGGATCCATTGGGATTGATAGGATATTCTCTGTCGGCAGCTGAGCCATCTGCGTGGATATAAGCGAGGGCGATTTGGTCTTGTTCGATGAAAGAGGAAAGAGGAAAGAAGTCGTTGATTTGAAAATTGCCTTCGCCATGCGCGATGGGACAGGTGATGATATTTTCAAGTCCATTTGTCCAAATACACTTTTGGGACACAGGTTTTAGGGTTACCCAGCGACATTCAAAATGTCCTTGCGCGTTGAAGGTTAATGTTGCTCCCTCACCCCCGGCCCATCTCCCAGAGGTAGATGGGAGAACACCAGACTTAACCAACGCCTGAAACCCATTGCAAATACCAATGACAGGTTTACCAGAGTCTATAAAGGCTGCAATCTCATCTGCAAAGTAGGAAGCAAGATCAAGTGCAAGCAGTTTGCCTGCACCCAATGCGTCCGCATAGGAAAAGCCGCCAGGAAGGATGAGCAGGTTGAAGTCTGCGAGAAGCGTTTTCTTAATCCGCAATTCGTTGAGAGGGATTCCAATTGCATCTGCGCCAGCGAGGGTCAGCGCAGCCATCACATCAAAATCGCGGTTGGAGCCGTGGGCTTGGAGGACGAGGGCTGTTGGTTTCATAGGTGCGAAGGTGAGTTGAATGCGCGGACAAGTTCCTCGATGGGAATTTCAACTTCGGAAAGTTTAAGGATGGGTTCTGTTGTGACTTCGCCGATTTTGCTGAACGGCAAATTGGCGAGTTGTTTTTCGAATGCAGGTGCATCCGTTGGAGATACCTCGACAAGCAAGCGTCCGTTGGCTTCGGCAAAGAGAACGACTGACCCCACAGGGGTGCTTTGCAAAGTCTCTGCTACGTTCAGACCAAGCCTCCCGCCGATGCACATCTCTGCGGCGGTGACAGCGAGACCGCCTTCGCTTAGATCATGTGCAGATTTGACGAGACCGTTTTTGATCGCTTGATGCAACGCGCGATAGACCTGCGGCGCAGATACTGGAACATCGGGAACGGATTTTTGTTCAGGCGGAGATTCTCCGAGCAGATAAATAAAATTATTCGCTTCTTTCAAATCCATTGTGATGGCTTGATTAACATCTTGAATGATGCCAATGGCAGAGATCAACAAAGTTGGCGGAATGGCATGGCGGAGACCATCGGCGCCGAGATATTCATTGTTGAGTGAGTCTTTACCGCTAATAAAGGGTGTGCCGTAAAATAGTGCCGCATCATGACAACCTCGACAGGCTTCAACAAGTGTTCCCAGGGTCTCAGGGCGGAGCGGATCGCCCCAGCAAAAATTGTCGAGCACCGCAATTCGATCAGGGTCGGCGCCAACAGCAACTGCGTTGCGAATGGCTTCATCCATTACGGACCAAGCCATTTTATATGCATCTCGCTTGCCGTATTCAGGATTGATGCCATTCGAAAGCACAATGCCTTTTGTTCCTTTTGTGCCAATGGGTTTGATTACCGCCGCATCGGAGGGCGCATC
>Ga0070698_100006191_pt1 | contig 13030 bp, 9 predicted proteins | sample KBSK1502metaG_FD_65477 | JGI IMG/M metagenome (GOLD analysis project Ga0070698, IMG submission 65477) | Corn, switchgrass and miscanthus rhizosphere microbial communities from Kellogg Biological Station, Michigan, USA - KBS K1-50-2 metaG | ecosystem: Host-associated > Plants > Roots >... | reverse complement strand
AAGACCTGTGCAGCGGCATCACGGGCGCGGGTGAGACGCCCGCGGCCGTCACGATCTCCGACGCGCTCGGCCGACCGATCTCGGTCGCCACGCCGCGCGGCACCTCGCGCCTCCGCTACACCTCGGCGCACGAGTCGATCATCGCCGGCGGCAGCTGGGGCGCTGCGGATGTCGACGTCGTCTGGTCCCAGAATGCCAAGGGCGACCTCACCCGGAGCTCGTTCGACGGCGAACGCGTCCTGGCGGTGGAGGAGTGCAGCAACTCCGACGCGAGCCGGAGCAGCCTCGCCGACGTGTCGTGCGCGCGCGACGGCGGTCCGAACCGCACCCTCTACGCCTACCATGCCAGCGGCGCACTCGAAATCATTCGAGACCCGGTGGGCGCTGCCACTGCGTTCTGGAGCGCGAGCCATCTGCTCCGCTACCGCTTCGACACCGCGGGCCAGGTGATCGCGATCGACGACCCCGACGGCGGGCACAGCGAGACGTACTACGACGGCGCCGGCAACGCCGTGCGCACGGTCAACGCACGCGGCCAGCAGCGCACGACCAGCTGGGATTCGCGCGGCCGCCGCACGCGGATCAGCGCGCCCGAAGGCGATGTGGCGTGGAGCTACCGCGCGCAGGAGCGCCAGGTCGCGGGCGAGGTCGGGCCCGGCTATGCGAAAGCCTTCGAGTACGACGGCTTCGGCCACGTGACGCGCGAGAGCCGGACCGCGCTCGGCGTGCGCCAGGCGGCATTCTTCCGCTACGACCTGCTCGGGCGGCGCACCGCGCACACCGTGCTCGGCAATACCGTCCGGTACGAGTACGCCGGCGCGTTCCTCGCGCGCGTGTGTGCGGTGTCGGTGGTCGCGTCGATCACGTGCAGCGATCCGGGCGCTACCGCGATCGTGTCGAGCGCGAGCTACGACGCGATCGGGCGGCGCAGCGCGCTCGCGCTGCCGGGCGGAGTCCGCACCTTCAGCTACGACGACGCCACGCGCGACCTGCGCGAGGACCGGTTTGCCGGCGCGTCCACGCTCGCATTTCAGGTCCTCTCGCGCGATCCGCTCGGAAACGTGCTCGGCTGGTCGATCGCGGGTCCTCCCGGCGCGAATGCGAGCGGAAGCTACGCCTACGACGCGCGCGATCGGATCGCCGCGCGCACGCGCAGCGCGCCGGGGCTGCCCGACGCCGCGGAGACGTTCGCCTACGATGCGCTCGGCAACCTCACCTCGATCGGCGGGCAGACGCAGCGCTTCGAGCACCCGAGCAAGCCGCACGCGCTGACCAGCCACGGCGCGCTCGCCTACGCCTACGACGCTTCGGGCAACCTCGCGCAGGCGGGCGCACGACGCTTCTCCTTCGACTCCGCCGACCGGCTCGTGTGCGTCGGCGGCGCCGCGGGGCAATGCGACGTGCTGCGCGTGGTCTACGACGCCGCCGGCGAGCGCGTGGCCGAGCAGGCCGGCGCGACGCTGCGCACGTTCGTCGGCCCCGAGCAGGTGCGCACGATCGCCTCCGGCACCGACGAGTCGCGCCTCGAGATCACCGCGTTCGGCGAGCGCATCGCGTACGCGATCCTCGAATCGCCGAGCGTCGCGTCGGCGCCGATCGTGTTCGACGTCGAGGTGCCGCCGTGGCTGTTCGCGCTGCCGCCGGCCGCGGCGCTCTGCTGGTGTCTCGTGCTCGCCATCCGCGGCGGCCTCTGCGCGGGCGTGGTGCGCCGGCCCGCGTACGCCGGCCTCGCGGGCGTGCTGATCGCGGCGGTCGGGGTGCCGACCCCCGCGCTCGCGGCGGGCGGGGCGTGGTCGTGGCGGTCGTCGTTCCGCTGGGTGATCTCGGACGCGCTCGGCAGCGGCGTCGCGGTGCTCGACGAGACGGGGCGGCTCTTGCGCCAGACGCGATTCCAGCCCTTCGGAGCCGTCGACGCGGGCGAGTATCGCGCCGCGTCGGACGACGAGCCCCGGCGTTATTTCGCGGGCCACCCGGAGCAGGTGGAGACCGGGCTCGACTACATGAATGCGCGCTGGCTCGACCCGCAGACGGGGCTCTTCCTGAGCGTGGATCCGGCCGTGGCGAGCGCGGCGGACCCGCAGGCGTACAACGCGTATGCCTACGCGCGGAACAATCCGATCCGTCTCACCGATCCGAGCGGAGGCTTCGTCGTGTGCTGGGGATGCGACGCGGCCAACGAGCTCGCGGGATGCAACCGCTGCTCCGGATTCTCGCTGATCTACGGCTATTCGATGGATGGCCCGGGCGGCACGCCCGAGGCGGGCGAGGGGCCGCAGGGCCCGATCGACCCGGGCTCGGCGGCGGGCTCGGGAGCTACAGGTGGCGATCCGTCGCCGACGTCGGGCCTGCCTGTGGGCGGCGTACTGCCCGTCGTCCCCGGTGGGCTAGGCGGTCCGATCCCGGGGCTCGGCACGGCCAGCGATGCGTCGAGCTCGCTCGGCGGAGCGATCGCGCGCGTCGCGGAGATCGTGGCCTGGGATCTCGCGCTCGCAGTCGTCGGTGTGCTCGGCACCGCGTTCGGCTTCGCCGCCGGGCTGACGATGGCCGTCGAGGGCATGCTGCAGCTGAATCCCCCGATGGTCGCGAGCGGTTTGTCGTCCGCGCTCTGGTCGCTGGTGCCGCGCTACGGGTTCTGGTCGGGACCGGGGTGGGGGAAACCAACCCTGGAAGGGTTGAGCTTCTGGTTCGGACCGTTCAGCAACCAGAGCAACATCGAGTCGGCCACCTACAATCACGACTACTCCCAAGGAAAGCCAGGTGCGGATCGCACGCTGATCCGCGAAGTCTGGAGTCACCAGAACATCGGCCCGATCGGCCAGCTGTACCGCATCGGCCTCACGGCCGTGTTCGAGGCCAAGATCGCCGTGGGATGGGGGAGCGGATGAGGGCTCCGTCCAGCGCGTCTCGTCTCCTGGCGGTGCTGCTGGCAACGGGTTGCGCGCACACGTTCAACGCGAGCATCACCGCGCAGCAGCCGGAGGGCGCGGCGCCGTTCACCGCGCCGCAACAGCAGCGGGCGAAGGCGATCGCGGTCGAGATCGGCCGCGCCGCGGGCTTCTCGGAGACCGACCTCGCCCAGCGCCTCGAAGCGAATCGGATGGCCACGTGGCCCTATCACTATTTCATGACGCTCGGCGGCGAGGATTTCGAGCAGTCGACGGTGATCGTGTTCGGCGAGATTCGAGAGGACCGGCGCGAGATCGTGATCGACATCAGCGACGACTACCGCGGTGAGCCACTCCCCGTCACGGAGAAGCTGATCGAAGACCTGCGCGCCGGTCTCTCGCGCGCGTTTCCGGACGCGAGCATCTCGGTGCAGCGGACCCGGAAGCTCCGTACGTTCGCCCCCTGACGCCCGGCGCGTGCGGGTTACCATCTCCTCGTGAGCGCCACCCGCGAGGAGCGCGACTCGCTCGGCCCGGTCTCGGTGCCGGCCGATGCCTACTACGGCGCGCAGACCCAGCGCGCGCGCGAGAACTTCCCGATCAGCGGTCGCGGCATGCCGCGCCGGTTCATCGAGGCGCTCGGGATCATCAAGGCGGCCGCGGCTGCGGTGCACCGCGAGATGGGCGCGATCGAGCGCGAGAAGGCCGACGCGATCGAGCGCGCCGCGCGCGAGGTGGCGCGCGGTGAGCGCGACGCGGACTTCGTCGTCGACGTGTTCCAGACCGGATCGGGCACCTCGACCAACATGAACGCGAACGAGGTGATCGCCAACCGCGCGAGCGAGCTGCTCGGCAGGCCGCGCGGATCTTCGCACGTCCACCCGAACGACGACGTGAACCGCGCGCAGTCGTCCAACGACGTGATCCCGACCGCGCTCCACGTTTCGGCGCGTCTCGCGATCGAGCGCGACCTGCTGCCCGCGCTCGACCTGCTCGCGGGCTCGCTCGAGCGCAAGGCGCGCGCGTTCGCAGGCGCCGTGAAGCTCGGCCGCACGCACCTCCAGGACGCGACACCGATCACGGTCGGCCAGGAGTTCGGCGGCTGGGCGGCACAGGTGCGCGCCGGGATCTCGCGCGCGCGGCGCGCGGGCGACGCGCTGCGCGAGCTCGCGCTTGGCGGCACGGCGGTTGGCACCGGGCTCAACGCGCCGCCGGGCTTCGCCGCGCGCGTGATCGCGCGCATCTCCGCCGAGACAGGCCTCGATTTCGCCGAGGCGCGCGACCACTTCGAGGCGCAGGGCGCGCGCGACGCCGCGCTCGAGGCCAGCGGCGCGATGAAGACCGTGGCGGCGTCGCTCTCGAAGATCGCCGAGGACGTGCGCCTGCTCGCGAGCGGCCCGCGCGCCGGCCTTGGCGAGCTGCGCCTGCCCTCGCTCCAGCCCGGCTCGTCGATCATGCCTGGCAAGGTGAACCCGGTGCTATGCGAATCCGTGACACAGGTGGCCGCGCAGGTGATCGGCAACGACGCCGCGATCACGGTCGGCGCGATCCGCGGCCAGCTCGAGCTCAACGTCTTCATGCCGCTGATCGCGCACAACCTGCTCGAGTCCGTGTCGCTGCTCGCCTCGGTCACGGTGCTGTTCGCGCAGCGCTGCATCGACGGGATCGAGATCGATGAAGCGCGGATCGGCGCGGCGGTGGAGCGCAGCCTCGCGATGGCCACGCCGCTCGCGCCGCTGATCGGCTACGACCGCGCCGCCGCGCTCGCGAAAGAGGCGTGGCAGAGCGGGCGCACCGTGCGTGAGGTGGCGCTCGAGCAGGGCGTGCTGCCGCGCGACGAGCTCGACCGCGCGCTCGACCCGAGGCGCCAGGTCCACCCGCACGAGGAATGATGCGGCGCCCACCGATCACCCGCGCAACACGGCCTCGATCCGCCGATCCGGAATCAACCAGACCAGCGCCACCGCCGCGTAGATCAGATCCGAGATCCAGCTCGCCGCGAACGCGAACACGATCGCGGTTGCGTATCCCGCCATCGAGAACTTGCCCTTGAAATCGCGCCCGACCGCGGTCGCGAGCTGCGAGTCGCGGCCGTGGTGCCGGATGATCGCCTGCTGGAGCACCGTGTACGCGATCGCCGAGAGCAGCAGCACGACGCCGTAGAGCGCGGTCGGCCACGGCGCCCCGTGGCTCTCGCCGAGCCAACCGGTCGTGAACGGGATCAGCGACAGCCAGAACAGCAGGTGCAGGTTCGCCCACAGGATCGCGCCGTTCACGCTGTGCGCGACGTGGAGCATGTGATGGTGGTTGTTCCAGTAGATCGCGAGATAGACGAAGCTCAGCGCGTAGCTGACCAGCCCCGGCAGCGCCGGCCGCAGCGCGGCGAGGTCGGTCCCCTGCGGCGCGCGGAGCTCGAGCACCATGACCGTGATGATGATCGCGATCACGCCATCGCTGAACGCCTCGAGCCGGCTCGTCTTCACGCACGCTCCATGGTGCTCGAGGTCTAGAATACGCACAGGAGGGACGCCATGGCGCGCAAGGTCGCATTCGTCACCGGGGCGAGTCGGGGGATCGGGAAGGCCTGCGCGGTCCATCTCGCGCGCGCGGGCTTCGACGTCGCGCTCACCGCGCGCACCGTGAGTGAGGGCGAGCCGCGCGAGCACTCCTCGACGCTGCGCGCTTCGAACACGAAGCCGCTGCCGGGAAGCCTCGCGACGACCGCGGCGCTCGTCGAGGCGGCGGGCGTGCGCGCGCTCGCGCTGCCCGCCGATCTGCTCGACCGCGCATCGCTCTCGGCCGTCGCCGACGCCGTGCTCGAGCGCTGGGGCCGCGTCGACGTGCTGGTGCAGAATGGGCGCTACATCGGTCCCGGACACATGGACCGCTTCCTCGACACGCCGCTCGAGCTGCTCGACAAACACCTCCAGGCCAACGTGATCGCGCCGCTCTTGTTGGCGCAGCGGTTCCTGCCGGGGATGATCGAGCGCGGAGAGGGTCGCGTGCTCGACATCACCTCTGCGGCGGGTTATGGCGATCCGCCGCGTCCGGCGGGCGAGGGCGGCTGGGGCATGGGCTACGGGATCTCGAAGGGCGCCTTCCAGCGCATCGCGGGATTCCTGGCCGTCGAGCTGCGCGAGCGCGGCATCCTGGCCGTGAACCTCCAACCCGGACTCGTGCGCACCGAGCGCATCGAGGCCGACATGGGCGAGTTCGGCTTCACCGGCGGCGCGCCGCCCGACGTGATGGGCGCGGTGGTCGCGTGGTTCGCGACCAGCGCGGACGCGCACGCCCTGAACGGCGAGACGATCGAGGCGCAGTTCTTCTGCCACGAGCGCAAGCTCCTGCCCGGATGGGAGGGCCCGTGGGTCGGGCCTTCGCTCGCCACGAAGTACGAGCTCGCCGGCGCGCGGCTTGCCGAGCTCGAAGAGCGGCGCCGGCGCGAGCTCGGGATCTCCTGAGCAACACCGTGCGGCGTCGCGCCATCCACCTCGGCGTAGCGATCGCGATCGCCGCGCTGTACTTCGCGGCCGCGAAGCTCGGGCTCGCGATGGCGTTCGTGGCGCCGCAGGTCACGGTGGTGTGGCCGCCGACCGGCATCGCGCTGGCCGCGGTGATGCTGCTCGGCCGTCGCGTGTGGCCGGCGATCTGGATCGGCGCGCTGCTCGCGAACTGGACCGTGGCGCCGCTCGCCGTCGCGGCGGGCATCGCCGCCGGAAACACGCTCGAGGCGACGGTCGGCGCGCGATTGCTCCAGCGCTGGCGCGTGCGGCCCTCGCTCGATCGGATCCGCTACGTGCTGCTGCTGCTCGCCGGAGGAGCGCTGCTCAGCACGACGATCAGCGCGACGATCGGCGTGGCGAGCCTGTGCCTCGGCGACATCCGGCCGTGGTCGGCGTTCGGGTCGATCTGGTTCGTGTGGTGGCTCGGTGATGCGATGAGCATCCTCGTGGTCGCTCCGCTCCTGCTCGTGTGGAGCGGATGGCCTCCCGCGCGCTGGGAGCGCGCGCGGATCGGCGAAGGGCTGGCGCTGCTCGGCGGCCTCGTCGCCGCGCTCTGGCTGATCTTCGCCACCCGGGCGGCGCCGACTGCCACCCCGCTCCACTACGCGCTGTTTCCGTTCGTGATCGTGGCAGCGCTGCGCTTCGGGCAGCCCGGCACCACGGTGCTGAACGTGCTCGCCTCGGCGATCGGGATCTGGGGAACGGTGGCGGGCATCGGGCCGTTCGGCGACGGCGGCGTCGCGCCCGGCCTGGTGCAGGCGCAGCTCTTCCTCGCGGTGATCGCGGGAACCGGTCTGATCCTCGCGAGCGCGATCAGCGAGCGCGCGCTCGCCGATCGCTTCCGCGCCGCCGACTACGCCGCGACGCAGGCGCTCGCGGAGGCGGCGAACGTCGTCGACGGCGCCTCGGGCGTGCTGCGCGCCGTCTGCCAGAGCCTGGACTGGGACTTCGGCGCACTCTGGCTCTTCGACCGCGACGCGCAGGAGCTGCGCTGTCTCGAGACCTGGCACTCGCCGGAGCGCGCCTTTCCGGAGTTCGCCGCCGCGACGCGCGGGCGGAGCTTCGCGCGCGGGATCGGCCTGCCGGGCCGGGTGTTGTCGAGCGGCGAGCCGGACTGGATCGCCGACGTCGTCGTCGACACGAATTTCCCGCGCGCCGAGTCGGCCGCGAGCGAAGGTCTCCACGGCGCGTTCGCGTTTCCGTTCCGACGCGGCGGCGAGGTGCTAGGCGTGATCGAGTTCTTCAGCCGCGAGCTCCAGGAGCCCGACGCCGACCTCCTGGCCCGGATCGCGGCGCTCGGCAGCCAGATCGGCCAGTTCGTCGAGCGCCAGCGCGCCGAGCTCGCGCGTGAGGACCTGCTCGCCCGCGAGCGCGCGGCGCGCAGCGAGGCGGAGCTCGCCAACCGCGCCAAGGACGAGTTCCTCGCGATGCTCGGCCACGAGTTGCGCAATCCGCTCGGTGCGATCACCAATGCCACCCACGTGCTCGAGCTGGGTGCGAGCGACGAACGGTCCACCGCGTCGCGCGCGATCATCGCGCGGCAGACGGCGCACCTGGCGCGGCTCGTCGACGATCTGCTCGACGTCGCGCGCGTGCAGTCGGGCCGCGTGGAGCTGCACCGCGAGGCCGTCGACCTCGGCAAGCTGGTCGAGCGCTGCGCGGAGGCGCTGGAACCGGAGGAGCAGGGCCGCGAGCTCCGCCTCTCGACTCCGTCGCTATTCGTCGACGCCGACCCGTCGCGGCTCGAGCAGATCGTCACCAACCTGCTCGCGAACGCGCTGAAGTACACGGCGCCGGGCGGACACGTCTGGGCGAGCGTCGCGCGCGAGCGCGGCCGCGCGGTCCTGCGCGTGCGCGACGACGGCATCGGCATCTCCCCCGAGCTCCTGCCGCGCGTGTTCGATCTGTTCGTGCAGGCGGATCGCTCGCTCGATCGGTCGAAGGGCGGCCTCGGGCTCGGGCTGACGCTGGTGAAGCGGCTCGTCGAGCTGCACGGCGGCGCGGTCTCGGCGAAGAGCGACGGTCCCGACTGCGGCAGCGACTTCTCGGTCGAGCTGCCGCTCGCCACGGGCGCAGACTCGGGCAGGGCGGATTCCGCCGCGGCCGCGGGCCCGCGCGCGCGGCGGATCCTGGTCGTCGAGGATCACGAGGACGCGCGCGAGGGCCTGGAGCTCCTGCTCGAGACGATGGGTCACTCGGTGATGGTGGCGAGCGACGGGGTGGAAGGCCTCGCCGCGCTGCACCGCTGGCGCCCCGAGGTGGCGATCATCGACATCGGTCTTCCAGGACTCGATGGTTATGCGCTCGCGCGCGCGGTGCGGACCGACCGCGAGCTCGACGGAGTTCAGCTCGTCGCGCTCACGGGCTACAGCGGCAGCGAGAACCGCCAGCAGGCGATCGAGGCCGGCTTCCAGCTGCACCTGGTCAAGCCGGTCGACCCGAAGGCGCTGCGCCGCGCGTTCGAGACGCTAGGCGGCGACTGACCACGGGCTGCCGCGTGCGGCGTCGGCTGGCGCCCCGGGAGGGAATCGAACCCCCGACCCCCTGCTTAGAAGGCAGGTGCTCTATCCGACTGAGCTACCGGGGCGCGCCGCAGAGGCTAGCAGCAGGCGTTTGGCGGTTTGACACCCCCAGGCCCCCTGGATAGCTTGGCCCGCTCCGCGGTGGGCGTAGCTCAGATGGTTAGAGCGCCGGATTGTGGTTCCGGAGGTCGGGGGTTCGATTCCCCTCGCCCACCCCAACCGGCGCCCGGACTTTCCATCCCTACCAGGTAGACGCCGCCAGGCGATCGCCGAGGCCCGCACGCCGTTGGACCTGTCGTTTCTCCCGGCCGTCAACGCCTCGCTGAACGCGGTCGCGGCGGTGCTGCTCGTGCGCGGCCGCCTGCTCGCGCGCGCGAAGCGCATCGACGCGCACCGTCGCACGATGCTGTCGGCGTTTGCCGTCTCCACGCTGTTCCTCGCGCTCTATCTGCTCCACAAGGCGGCGCGCGGGTTCGAGAGCATGACGCTTCACGTCGCCGGCGCGGCGAAGGTCGCCTATCTCGTGATGCTCGCGAGCCACGTGCTGCTCGCGATGACGGTGCCGGTGTTCGCCATTCTCTTGATCCGCCACGGGCTCGCCGGGCGGATCGCGCAGCACCGGCGGCTCGCGCGAATCGCGTGGCCGATCTGGATCTACGTGTCGGTCACGGGCGTGCTGATCTACCTGCTGCTGTACCAGTGGAACCCCGCGGTCGCGGCCGCGGCCGCCGCTCACGTCGCAAAGAATTGATTTGGTTGCGAAAAACAGGGCGGGTGCGAGCGCAAATCGGCCTTGAACGCGCGGACTCGATTGGCTACCCGTCCCGGCGTCGCAACCCCCCTCCGGGCGGCGCCCGAATCGGCTCTTCGATCCGGGCTGGCTCCGGCGGTTCCGCCGGCGACGCCAGTCGATTCCGCCACTTCTTCACTTCGTCACGCAATGGGATGGACCGAATGAACGCGACTCCGCGGTTCGAGGCATCCAGGGCCCTCTTTCTCGCGCTCGCGCTCGCGGTCGCGCTGCCTGCGGTGCCGGCGCTCGCGCAGGACGCCGCGCGCGGCAAAGTGTTGTTCTCGCTGTGCGCGCAGTGCCACGGCAGCGACGCCAGCGGCAACCCCGTGACGCTCGCGCCCGCGATCGCCGGATTGCCCGCGTGGTTCGTGACCGGCCAGCTCAAGAAGTTCCAGGCCGGTGGCCGCGGCACGCACTTCGACGACATCTCGGGCATGCGGATGCGGCCGATGTCGATGTGGCTGCGCAACGACGAGGATGTCGCGAGCGTCGCCGCGTACGTATCCTCGCTGCCGAAGGCGAACCCCGCGCCGATTCTCAAGGGCGGCAACGCAGAGACGGGCAAGATGAAATTCGCGCCGTGCGTCGCGTGCCACGGCGTGAACGGCGAGGGCAATCAGGCGCTCAACGCACCGCCGCTCGCGGGCGGGAGCGACTGGTACCAGCTCACCTCGCTCCAGAAATTCAAGGCCGGCGTGCGCGGCACCAACGCGAAGGACACCACCGGCATGCTGATGCGCCCGATGTCGATGACGCTGGCCGACGACCAGGCGATGCTCGACGTGCTCGCCTACATCGCGACGCTCACCCCGGCGCACTGAGGAGCGGCCAACGCATGGGCAAAGCCTACGAACCCGACCAGCTCGCGACCCGGACCTTCGTGGTCAGCATCGCAGGCATCGCGGCGTTCATCGCCGTGGTGTTCATCTTCATCCTGTAGGAGGACGGCGCGCGATGGAGAATTCCTGGATCGCGATGTTCCAGCAGCTCGGACAGTCCTCCAGCTTCGCGAAGGACATCGACGGCCTGATCTACATGATCGGCTGGATCGTCGGCGTCTGGTTCCTGATCGCCGAGGCGATCTTCTTCTATCTGATCTTCCGCTACCGCCATCGCGACGGTCACAAGGGCGAGTACATCACCGGCGAGGAGAAGCACCAGAAGCGCTGGATCACGATTCCGCACGCGCTCGTCCTGGTGTGCGACATCTTCATCATCGTCGGCGCGGTGCGCGTCTGGTACGACATCAAGCAGAACCTCCCGCCCGCGGACTCCGAGGTGCGGATCATCGCGCAGCAGTGGGCGTGGAGCTTCGTGCAGCCGGGTCCGGACGGTCAGCTCGACACCGCCGACGACATCAAGACCGTCGACGATCTGCACGTCGAGGTCGGCAAGACCTATCACTTTCACCTGGAGGCGCGCGACGTCCTCCACGATTTCTCCGTGCCGGTGTTCCGGCTCAAGCAGGACGCGATCCCGGGCCGCGTGATCACCGGCTGGTTCAAGGCCACGCAGACCGGCGTGCACGACATTCAGTGCGCGGAGATCTGCGGGATCGGGCACGGGTTGATGGCCGGGCGGATTCACATCGAGTCGCCCGAGGAACACGCGGCCTGGATGCAGGCGAATGCGCCCGTGACGTCGCTCGCGGCGCTGACGCGCTAGGCGTTGCGAGAGAGGTGAAGCATGGCTGAGAGGATCGCCGCAGGGCACGAGGGCGCTCACGACGCGCACGCGCATCACGTGGATACGGTCTGGAGCAAGTACGTCTTCTCCACCGACCACAAGATGATCGCCATGCAGTACATGTTTACGGGCATGTTCATGGCGTTGATCGGCGGGTTCTTCGCCTACACGTTCAACATGCAGATGGCGTTCCCGGGCGAGTCCGTGCCGCTCTGGGGCGGGATCGTCACGCCCGCGCAGTACAACCAGCTGATCACCAACCACGGCGCGATCATGATCTTCTGGGTCGCCATGCCGGTGCTGATCGCGGCGTTCGGGAACTTCCTGATCCCGCTGATGATCGGTTGCGACGACATGGTGTTTCCGAAGATCAACCGGCTCAGCTACCAGATCTTCCTGCTCTCGGTGGTCGTGCTGCTCGCGTCGTTCTTCGTCGAGAAGGGCGGTTTCGCGGGAGCGTGGACGGTCTATCCGCCGCTCTCGGCGAAGAGCGAGTACAGCCTCACCCCGCTCGGCTCGTCGCTGTTCATCCTGGCGATCGCGTTCGAGTTCGTCGCGTTCCTGCTCGGCGGCATCAACTTCGTCACCACCGCGATGAACTCGCGGGCGCCGGGCATGAAGCTCTACGACATCCCGATCGTGGTCTGGATGATCGTGATCGCATCGATCCTGTTCATGGCGTCGGTCGGCCCGCTGATCGCGGGCGCGATCATGCTGTTCATGGACCAGAACCTGCACACGCACTTCTTCGACCCGAACGCGGGCGGAGACCCGATCCTGTGGCAGCACCTGTTCTGGTTCTTCGGCCATCCCGAGGTGTACGTGGTGCTCTTGCCCGCGATCGGCATCACCGCCGAGGTGATGACCGTGTTCGCGCGCAAGAAGCTGTTCGCCTACCGCACCGTGCTGTACACGACGTTCGGCACCGGCGTGCTCAGCTTCACCGTGTGGGCGCACCACCAGTTCATCGCGGGTATCGACCCGCGCATGGCGCACGTCTTCACGATCACCACGCTCTTGATCTCGATTCCGATCGCCGAGATGATGTTCGTGTTCATCGCCACGCTCTACGGCGGTGACATCCGGCTCACCACGCCGATGCTCTGGGCCCTGTCGTTCATCGCCGAGTTCCTGATCGGCGGCGTGACGGGCATCTTCCTGGGTGCGTCCGGCGCCGACGTGTACTTCCACGACACCTACTTCGTGCTCGCCCACTTCCACTACACGTTCTTCCCGATCGCGATCATCGGCGTGTTTGCGGGCGTGACGTTCTGGTACCCGAAGATGTTCGGGAAGATGATGAGCGACACGCTCGGCAAGATTCACTTCTGGCTGACGATCATCCCGTTCAACTGCATCTTCATCCCGCTGTTCTTCCTCGGTCTCGCGGGTCAGCACCGGCGGATCTACGACTTCCGCAACTTCCCGGAGCTCGCGCAGTATCAGCCCGTGCGCGTGTTCGCGGCGTCGATGCTGATCATCATGCTGGTCTCGCAGCTGATCTTCATCTTCAACTTCTTCTGGAGCCTGCGCCGCGGCGTGGACGCGGGACCTAATCCCTGGAAGTCGAATACCCTCGAGTGGACGACCGAATCGCCGCCGGGCCACGGCAACTGGAAGACGCTGCCGACCGTGTACCGG
>Ga0070698_100006190_pt1 | contig 13031 bp, 6 predicted proteins | sample KBSK1502metaG_FD_65477 | JGI IMG/M metagenome (GOLD analysis project Ga0070698, IMG submission 65477) | Corn, switchgrass and miscanthus rhizosphere microbial communities from Kellogg Biological Station, Michigan, USA - KBS K1-50-2 metaG | ecosystem: Host-associated > Plants > Roots >... | reverse complement strand
TCGTGGCGTGGCGTTCGTCGGCGACACGCGGCTCGCATCTCGCGGCCACGCTTGCCGCAGCGGCTGCAACGGCGCTGGCGGTGTTCATTCCTCAATGGAACCACGAACGGATGGCGAACGGCGGGTATCGGTTCGCGCCATCGCTGGCCGCCGGCGACGTCGCGACCGGTCTCGAAGCGGGACATCTCTCGTACTACGGCGAAGGTGCTGCCGGGACGGTATCTGTCAAGCAACTCCTTGGCATCACGTCACTTGCGATCGACGGCAAGGTCGATGCGTCAAACGGCGGCGACATGCTCACGCAGAAGCTGCTCGCCCACCTGCCGCTGCTCCTGCACGACGATCCACGGAGCGTCTACATCATCGGTCTTGGCAGCGGCGTCACGCTGGGATCCGCGCTGAGTCACCCAATCGAGCACGCCACGGTCTCGGAAATTTCGCCCGAGGTGGTCTCCGCATCCGAAGCGTTCGCGAAGGAAAACCGTCAGGCGCTTCACGATCCCCGCACGCGGCTCATCGTCGGCGACGGCCGATCGCACCTGCTGCTCTCCGCCGACAAATACGACGTGATCATTTCCGAGCCGTCGAACCCGTGGATGGCGGGGGTCTCGACGCTGTTTACGCGCGAGTTCTTTCTTGCCGCGAGGAGTCGACTCGAGCCCGGCGGCATCCTCTGCCAGTGGGCACACACCTACAACATCAGCGACAAGGACCTCCGGTCGATTGTCGCCACGTTCCTCTCGGCATTTCCAGACGGCAGCGCGTGGCTCGTCGGCGAAGGCGATCTGCTCCTGATTGGAGCGACGGCGCCCATCCGCGCGCTCGAGGAAGGCGTGATGCATGGGTGGCAGCGCCCGGGTGTTGCGGCGGACCTGGCCGGTGCCAGTGTTCACGATCCGTTCAGCGTGCTGACGCTGTTTGTCGCCCGCGGTCGAGACCTCGAGCAGTACTCGGGAGGTACGACGATCCAGTCGGACGATGCGCTGTCACTCGAGTTTTCCGCGCCGCGCGCGATTTACGGACAGTTCGAGCGTGGCAATGTCGATCGGCTTCGCGCGGTCGCGGCACGGGCGGAGCAGCCGCCCGCTATCCGTCGCGTCCGCGCGACGGCAACCGCGCTCGAATGGCGTCACCGCGCGCAGATGGAACTGGCGGCCGATGCGCCCGACCTGGCGTATCAGGATTTTGCACAGGCCCTTGCCGTCGCTCCTGACGATGTCGAGACGCTCGATGGATTCGCGCGGGCGGCAGCCGCCGCTGGACGTCTCGTGGACGCTGAAATGTACCTGCGAACACGCGCGTCTGCCGGTGATTCCGTGGCGGTGTTCACCGAACTGTCCGCCGTCCTCGCCGCTCTCGGCCGGAACGCCGATGCCGCGCTCGCCGCGCAACATGCGGCTGGTCTCGATCCGTCCAACACGCGTGCGCTCGAGCAGCTGATCTCGGTCCTCGCCGATGGAGGCAACGACGCCGCACTGGAGCAACTGGGCAATCTGCTGAACCAGGCGGCGCCTGACGGTCCCCTGACGATACGGTGTGAGATGAGACTGGCATATTTGCGCGGTGATTTCGCGCAGGCCGCACGACTCGCGGAGCGGCTCACCGCGGTCAAGAGAGGCGATGCGGACGAGGCGCGCACGCTCAACCTGCTCGGGAGCGCGTACGCGGCGTTAGACGATCGGGAGCGGGCGCGTAAGGCATTCCTGGCGTCGCTGGAGATCGCGCCGCGAGATCCCGCCGTCCTGGTGAATCTCGGTATGACAGAGCTACGGTCGGCTAACGCGCCGGCCGCCGCCGAGCGGTTCTCGGAGGCGCTCTTCCTGTACCCCACGCTCGCACCGGCGCTCGACGGTCTCGCTCAGGCGTTCGAGCAGCAGGGGCAGACCCGCCGCGCGGCAGCTATTCGCGCAGTCCGGGGTCAGACCCCGATCGTTACTTCGGGCTATTCGACGCCGACCAACTCTGCTCGAGGGCGTATGCGTAGCACTCGTATTCCAGCAGCGATATGTTCTTTTCCTGCCGGCGGTAGAGCGGCATGCTCATCTTCCAGGGACGCGTGAACACCTTGGGATCCTCGACCGTGACCTCGTAGTTCATATGATCCGGTCCGGTCGGCGTGTAGCGCTCGACGAGGTGCAGCGCATCGCTGTGGAAATTGCCCGCGCGATCGAACCAGGTCTCCTCGTTGAAATCGACGACGTCGACGACAAGGGTGTTGCCTTCCCAGTGGCCACGCGAATCGCCCATCCACCAGTCGATATGGCCTTTGGGATGTTCCTTGTTCATGTACACGTAGCGGAGCGTGTGGACGTACTCGTAGAGAAAGGTGACCTGATCCTTGCTCTGCACGATCTGAAACGGGTACGGCATGTACGTGATGCGAGGTACGCCCGGCAGGTAACACTTGGTTTCAGGGTCGGCCGTCGTCCGGTTCGCGTAGTTCTGCTGCTTCTTCAACAATGCCGCGGGCGTGTACGGGATAACGTTGCCTTCGACCACCCCTTTGCCGGCGGGAACGCCAAGCCACGCGCCATGGTCCTGGATATCCCAGGCAGCCGTGTTGACGACCTGCCAGATGCCCTGAAGGTCTGGCTGCCCGTCGGCGGTTTTCGCGGGTGTAAACACCGCTGAAGTGGCACCGGGCGTCTGGCCGGCGTGTACTTCTGGTGCGGATGCGAAGACGAGCGCCGCGACCGGCGCAGCAATCATGAGCCCGATGAACCGGTGTGTCACCCGTAATTCTCCTTGGGTACTCGCTTAAGCGATCTGTCGAGAAACGCCGCTAGCGTAGACGGGCGCACCAGCGGTGTCAAACAGGAGCGGTCCAAAACAGATCGCAGTTTCCTTGACGAAACAAGACCCAGGGTGTAGGTTCAGCCGCAGTTCACGCTCTCCCGCATACCACTCGACTCATAACGGCTTCTTCTCGACGACATCCGTTCCAGGTTGCCCTGTTTCGGCGATGACAATCCGAACTTCAGGAGGCGCTATGTTGAGATTGTGTAGGGTGTTGGTCTCACGACAGCGGACCTGTCAACTCCTCGTGTTACTGCTCGCGCTGAGCGTCGACGCCACGGCATCGGCCCAGGGCGAACGCGGCGTGATTACCGGAACGGTGGCCGATGCGCAGGGCGGCGTGCTCCCTGGCGTAGCGATCACGGTTCGCAACGTCGATACCGGCTTCACCCAGACGGACGTCACTGGCGCCAGTGGTCAGTACCGATTCGGGGCGGTGCCGCTGGGCAGGTACGAGCTGAAAGCGGAGCTGGTCGGCTTCACGACCGCCACCGTGACGAACCTGACAATCTCCATCAACCGCGAGATCCAGCAGGACATTTCGATGAGCCTGAGCACGCTGACCGAATCGCTCGTCGTGACCGGGCAGGCCCCCGTGGTCGAAGTCACCAAGAGCGAAGTCTCCTCGGTCATCACGCAGCAGCAGATCGAGATGCTTCCGGTCGCAAACCGCGCCGCGGTGACGCTCGCGCTGCTCCTGCCTGGCACGAGCCAGGACGGCACGCGGCCACGCCGCAGCAACGCGCAGGTCGGCGCGGGCACGCTCCAGTTCACGAGCAACAGCCTGGCGGACGGCACCATGAACATGTCGACCAAGGCCGGCGAGCCGCGGCAGGACTTCCCGCAGACAGCCATCCAGGAATTCAAGGTGTTCACGAGCCAGCCGCCCGCCGAGTATGGCGGACGCGCCGGCGGCGTGATCAACATCGTGACCAAGAGCGGCACGAATATCTTCAGCGGCGAAGGCCATGAGTCCCTGCGCAACAAGGCGATGAACAAGGTCGACAAGTTCACCGCGGCCGCGGTCAAGGCAGGCCAGGGCACCGACCAGTACAACCGCAATCAGTTCGGCGCCGCCCTCGGCGGCCCGATCGTGATGAACCGTGTCCATTTCTTCGTTGCCGCTGAAGTCACCAAGGAAGACATGAGCTACCTGGTCAACACCGGCCAACCGCAGTTCTACGGGAAGTTCGAAGGCGTCTTCGACAACGGTCTCCCGAACAAGTTGTTCTTCGTCCGGAGCGACGCGCAGTTGACGGCCAAGCAGAGTGGATTTGTCCGCTGGGCGTGGCAGAAGGCGGAATTGATCTGTGAAGGCTGCGGTGGCAGGTCGGCGAACAACGGGAACACATTGATTCCGCGCGATGCGCTCGTCATGGGCCACACATGGGTACTCGGGCAGCGTTTCCTGAACGAGTTCCGCTTCAATTACGCGAAGCAGATCATGTACCAGGCCCCGAGCGGCGCTGATTACTACAAGAACCTCGATTTCGCGGCGGAGCGATTCGCCAGCGGCACCCCGACCTACGCCTTCCCGAGCTTCACGTGGGGCAACGACCTCGTCTTCATCACCGGACAGAAGATTCGGGAATGGAGGGACGACTTCTCGATCTCAGCTTCCTCACACAACATCAAGTTCGGCGCCGACGTCCAGAGCATGACGCTGCACGAGGACGCGCAAGGCAACCCCAGCGGCACGTGGAACTTCGTCAACGATCAACCGTTCGACCCGACGAGCGCGGCGACACTGGCGACGCTGCGCGGGCCGATCAACAACTTCACCGCGTCATTCCCGGGCCTGATCAGGTTACAGCCGCATCACTATTACCAGCTCTACGTCCAGGACGAGTGGAAGGTCGGGGGCGGGATCACGCTGAATCTCGGCATGCGCTACGAGCTCGACACATTGATCTGGAACAAGGATCGCAAGAACGACGGGTCGTTCTATCCGCGCATCCTGCCGTACGTAAATTTCCAGGACCGCGGCGACGGCAACAACGTGTCGCCGCGCCTCGGCCTCGCGTGGGACGTGCGCAACGACGGCAAGACCGTCGTCCGCGCCGGCTACGGCCGGCTCTTCAACACGATCATGAACGGCACGCCCGGAGCCGAAGAGACAACGCTGCGCCAGACCGCCATCAACATTGCCAACCCGACCTATCCCGATCCGTATCAGGGACGATCGCCGGCATCGTTTGCCTCAACGGCGCCGCCCAACATCAACATCGTCGATGACAATATGGTCAACCCGTGGGCGGATACGGTGAGCATCGGCGTTTCGCGACAGCTCGGCCCCGACCTGGCGATCAACGCCGACGTCGTCAACACGAAATCCAACGCGTTCAACGCCAGCGTGCAGATCAACACGCCTCGGCAGTCGTCCCCAGGCATCGCGGCCGCGCCGGCCGTGCGGCCGCTTCCCGAGTGGGGCCGGATCAACCAGGTCCAGTCGATTGGTTGGCAGAAGTACCGCGCGCTGCTCGTGCGCCTCGAGAAGCGGTTCTCGCAGCGCTACCAGTACACCGTGTCGTATACGTTGCAGAAGGTCGAAGACAACTCCTTCGGGGCCACGTCGACCGGCACGATCACCGACTTCTACAACCAGGCGTTCGACGCCGGTTACGGCAATGCCGATCGCCGCCACTCGATGGTCGCCAGCGGCGCGTACCTGCTGCCTGGAGACGTGACGTTGGGCATGGTGTGGACGTTGAGGAGCACGGCGCCGTTCAGCGCCAGGGCCGGCGTGGACCTGAACGGCGACGGAGCCAATACCGACTACGTCCCGGGAACGCACAAGGGCCAGGGCAACCGGGACCTGGATATCGGCCTGGTGAACGCATGGCGTGCCTCGAACGGGAGAGGGCCGATTGATCCATCGACGATCAGCAAGAACGACTACAACCGCGTGGACGCCCGGGTCAGCAAGGCGTTCACTCTGAGCGGCAGGCGCCGGATCGAGGCGATCGGCCAGATCTTCAATCTGTTCGGTCGCGACAATCTCGGGGGCATCGGCAGCAGCTTCCAGACCAACGCGCTCTCGCCTACGTTCGGTCAGCTCCTGACCGCGCAAAACAGGCAGCAGGCAGAAATCGCAGTCCGTGTGACGTTCTAAATCTGTAATCCTGGTCAGGGGGAACGGGGTAGGGGTATCGGGCCCTTCCCCCTTCCCCTTTCATCGCGGGGCTTCCCCGACGCGACTTCACACCCCGCCGACACGACACAGGGTCAAGCAAACCGCGGTTTGCTTGACGAAACAAGATCCACGGTGTAGGTTCACCGGCAGTTCAGGCTTTCCCGTTTCAATACACTCGACGCACAACGGTTGTTCCGGAAGACAGCTGTCTGCTGAGGGCCTGTCTCGACCGAGTGCATGTCATACCAACGTCCAGGAGGACGCAAAATGTTGAGATCGCGTAAGGTGTTCGACTCACGGCAGCGGACCTGTCAACTCCTCGTGTTACTGCTCGCGCTCGGTGTCGCCACCACGGCGGCGGCCCAGGGCGAACGCGGCGTGATTATCGGAACGGTGGCCGACGCGCAGGGCGGCGTGCTCCCTGGCGTCGCGATCACGGTTCGCAACGTCGATACCGGCTTCACCCAGACGGACGTGACCAGCGCGAACGGTCAGTACCGGTTCGGGGCGTTGCCGCTGGGCAGGTACGAGCTGAAAGCGGAGCTGGTCGGCTTCACGACCGCGACCGTGACGAACCTTGCAATCACCATCAACCGCGAGATCAGCCAGGACATCTCGATGAGCCTGAGCACGCTGCAGGAATCGGTCACTGTGACCGGGCAGGCGCCCGTGGTCGAAGTCACCAAGAGCGAAGTCTCCTCGGTGATCACGCAGCAGCAGATTGATATGCTGCCGGTCGCGAACCGCGCGGCGGTGACGCTCGCGCTGCTCCTGCCTGGCACGAGCCAGGACGGCACGCGGCCACGCCGCAGCAACGCGCAGGTCGGCGCCGGCACGCTGCAGTTCACCAGCAACAGCCTCGCGGACGGCACGATGAACATGTCTACCAAAGCCGGGGAACCGCGGCAGGATTTCCCGCAGGCGGCCATCCAGGAGTTCAAGGTGTTTACCAGCCAGGCGCCGGCGGAGTATGGCGGGCGCGCCGGTGGCGTGATCAACGTCGTCACCAAGAGCGGCACGAATACCTTCAGCGGCGAAGCCTCTGAGTACCTACGCAATAAGGCGATGAACAAGGTCGACAAGTTCACGCAGGCGGCGGTCGACGCGGGTCAGGGCACCAATCGGTACAACCGGCATGTGTTCGGCGGCGCGCTCGGCGGCCCACTCGTCATGAACCGCGTCCACTTCTTCGTCGCGGCCGAAGGCAACAAGGAGGACACGAGCTACCTGGTCAACACCGGTCGCCCGCAGTTCTACGGCAAGTTCGAAGGCGTCTTCGACGCCGGTCTCCCGAACAGGGAGCTCTTCGCCCGGGTCGACGGGCAGATCACGCCCAAGCAGAGCGGGTTCGTGCGCTACGCCGAGCAGAGAGCGGAGTTGATCTGCGAGGGGTGCGGTGGCAGGTCGGCCAACGCCGGCAACACGCTGATTCCACGTGATGCGCTCGTGATGGGCCATACCTGGGTGCTCGGGTCGCGCTTCCTGAACGAGTTCCGCTTCAACTACGCGCAGCAGCATCAGTACCAGAGCCCGAGCGGCGTGCAGTACTACAAGAAGTTCGACTTCTCGCCGGAGCGGTTCGTCGGCACTACTGCGACTTACAACTTCCCAAGTTTCCAATATGGCAACGACAACTTCTTTCTACACCACGCGATGATTCGTGAGTGGCGCGACGACTTCTCCATCTCGGCTTCGTCGCACAACATCAAGTTCGGCGCCGACATCCAGAACAACCCGCTCCACGAAGACTCGCAGGGCAACCCGAGCGGCACGTGGACCTTCGGCGCGGATCAACCCTTCGATCCAGCGAGCGCGGCGTCGCTCGCGACGCTCACCGGAGCGAGCCGGTTCCAGGCGTCGTTCCCCGGCCTGATCCGGTATCAGCCCCACCACTACTATCAGGTCTACGGCCAGGACGAGTGGAAGGTCACCTCAACGGTGACGCTGAACCTCGGCCTGCGCTACGAGCTCGACACGAAAATCTGGAATGAAGACCGGAAGAACGACGGGTCGTTCTATCCGCGAGTCCTGCCATATGTGAACTTCCAGAACCGCGGCGACGACAACAACGTTTCGCCGCGCCTGGGCGTCGCGTGGGATGTCACCGGCGATGGCAAAACGGTCGTGCGCGCCGGCTACGGTCGGCTCTTCAATACGATCATGAACGGCACGCCCGGCGCCGAAGAGACGACGCTGCGGCAAACCGCGATCAGCATCAACAACCCGTCGTATCCGGATCCGTACCTGGGACGCTCGCCGGCGTCGTTCGCCTCGACCGCCCCGCCGAACATCAGCATCGTCTCAGACGATATGGTGAACCCGTACGCGGACACGATCAGCGCAGGGTTCTCCCGGCAACTCGGCGCGGACATGGCCATCAACGTGGACGGCATCAACACCGAGTCGAACAAGTTCAACGCGCAAGTCGCAATCAACACGCCTGTAAACGGCGTGCGACCGCTTCCTGCGTGGGGCAACATCACGCAGGTGCAGTCGGTCGGGTGGCAGAAGTACCGCGCGATGCTGGTGCGCCTGGAGAAGCGGCTGTCGAGCCGGTACCAGTACACGCTGTCGTACACGCTGCAGAAGGTCACCGACAACTCGTTCGGCGCGACCTCGACAGGCACGATCACTGACGCCGCCCACCCCGAGTACGACGAGGGGTACGGCAACGCCGATCGCCGCCACTCCCTGGTGGCGAGCGGTGCGTATCAGCTGCCTGCTGACGTGGTTCTGGGCGTGGTCTGGACGCTGCGCAGCACGGCGCCCTTCAGCGCCAGGGCCGGTGTGGACCTCAATGGTGACGGCGCTATCACCGACTACGTCCCTGGCACGCACAAGGGCCAGGGGAATCGCGACCTGGACATGGGCCTCGTGAACGCCTGGCGGGCGACCCGAGGGCTCGGGCCTCTCGATGCCTCCCAATTCAGCAAGAACGACTACAACCGCGTGGACGCCCGGGTAAGCAAGGCGTTCACGCTGGGCGGCAAGCGCCGGCTCGAGGGGATCTTCCAGATCTTCAACCTGTTCGGGCGCGACAATCTCGGCGGCATCGGCAGCAGTTTTCAGACCAATGCCTTGACGAATACCTTGGGCCAGCTCCTGACCGCGCAGTACAGGCAGCAGGCTGAGATCGCGATCCGGATGACTTTCTGAACCTGTAGGGGGAAGGGGGTTAGGGGTTAGGGGTTAGGGGTTAGGGGTTAGGGTTAGGGCTGTTTAGGCCTTAGTCCCTAATCCCTGAATAGTCCTAACCCCTAACCCCTAACCCCTAGCCCCTAGCCCCTAACCCCTCCTCTTCCAACCTCTAATCCCTACTCGTTTTACGCGCCCGGACCGATACCGGATCGTGTCGGAATACAGGTTCGAGAAGGAGCGCGTGCAGGGGACGCTGATGCTGGCGCCAGGCACGTCAATCAGCGGGTCTTTCTTCGTCGCAGGACACAGTTCCGTCCGTCAGGGGCGCGAACGCGTCGGCGACCTCCTCAATTCGCAGGCAGGCTTTTTCCCGTTCGAACTGCACGACGGCAGCACGGTTCTCTACAACCGTGCACACGTCGTTGCGGTGGCGCTGGAGCTGCCCATCAGCGAAGCGGCACAGGATTCAGGGTACGAGGTGGCCACGCAGCGCCACGTCGACGTGGTGCTGTCGACCGGGATGCACGTGAGAGGCATCGTGGCCGTGTACTCCCCGCCGGGCCACCAGCGGCTCAGCGACTACGCGCGATCGCCGGAAGCCTTCCGCTATCTCGTGACGCAGAAGAACACTTTGATCATCAACGTTGCCCACATCGTAGAACTGACGGAACTGGCGGACTGACAATGGCGACCGACGTAGCGACCCCGTATATCGAAACCCTGCTCAAGCGCGTCGTGGCGCGAGGGGGCAACATGGGGGTCCGTTTCGAAACAGGCGCACCCGTGCGCGTCACCGACGGCAGCGGCCCGCCGCGCGACGTCACGACTCGTCCGCTCTCAGCTCAGGAGATCTTGAGCGCCGTCGCGCCGATCGTCCCCGAGGATGTCAAACCCCAACTCCATCAGCAGGCGGAGACCGCGTTCGACTACGTCTGCGCGGGCGTGGGTGCATTTACCGTCATGGTTCGCCGCGAGGGCGAGCAGGTGTCGGTCGCGATCGATCCAGCCTCGGCATCAGCACCGGCGGCGGCGCCGGTCGTGACGCCGGTCGCGGAGCCCACGTTCGTCGTGGAAACGACGGCCGGACAGGCGATTGTGATTGGCGCGACTGACTCCGGCTCGGGATTCGGGATTCGTCCCTCGACGGGCTCGGGACGCCCTGAGCCTGTCGAAGGGCGGGATTCGCGATTCGTGGCTCAGGGCGCCACAGCTGTGCCGAGCCAGGCCGAAGCACCCGCGTCAACCCCGATCGTCGTCGAGCCGAAGCCCGCGGCGAGCGCGTTCGCCGCATCGGCCGGCCCGCCGCCGATCGATCGGCTGTTCTATGTGATGTTCGAGAGGAAGGCGTCCGACCTGCATCTGAGCGTCGGCATGCCGCCGCTTATCCGCAAGGACGGAGAGATTACTCCGCTCGAAGCCGACGCGCCCGCGCTCGACGCCGTGTCGATGACCGCGCTGCTCGACCCGATCATGCCCCAGAAGAACCGGGACGAATTCCTGGAGCGTCACGACACCGACTTCGCGTACGAGATCGCCGGTCTCGCGCGCTTCCGCTCGAACATGTTCATGGATCGCAAGGGTCCTGGCGCGGTCTTCCGCGTCATCCCGTCGAAGATTCTGACCGCGGAAGACCTCGGTCTCTCGCCGTACATCCTGCAGCTCTGCCGGCTGAGCAAGGGACTCGTGCTCGTGACCGGGCCGACCGGGTCTGGCAAGTCGACGACGCTCTGCGCGATGGTGGACTACATCAACCGCAACCGCGCGGACCACATCATCACGATCGAGGACCCGATCGAGTTCGTGCACGAAAACAAGAAGTGCCTGATGAATCAGCGGGAGGTGCACACGCACACCGATGGGTTCAAAGACGCGCTGCGCGCGGCGCTGCGCGAAGACCCGGACATCGTTCTGGTCGGCGAGATGCGCGACCTGGAGACGGTGGCGATTGCCATCGAGACCGCGGAAACCGGCCACCTCGTGTTCGGCACGCTCCACACGACGACCGCCGCATCGACGGTGGACCGCGTGATCGATCAGTTCCCCACCGACCGCCAGGCGCAGATCCGGATCATGCTGTCCGAGTCGCTGAAGGGCGTCATCGCGCAGACGCTCTGCAAGAAGATCGGCGGCGGCCGCATCGCGGCCCTCGAAGTGCTCATTGTCACCAACGCCGTGAGTAACCTGATTCGCGAGTCGAAGACGTTCCAGATCCCCTCGATCATGCAGGTCGGAAAGGCGATCGGCATGGTGTCGTTGAACGACGCGCTGATGGACCTGGTGGCGAAGAAGCTTGTGGCGCCGGAAGAGGCGTACTTGAAGGCGGTTGACAAGAACGGGTTCGAAGGGCTGCTGAAACGCGGCGGCTTCGATACGAAATTCGCCGCGGCAACGGCCGGCCCTGCATAGCCACATCCAGCGGCTGCAATAATGCGAGAGGGGTGGGCGCCAGTCACCCACCCCCCAACCTGTGTCAGTTCGATCGCGCCAGTTCCGGCAGCCCCATCGGACGGTCAGGGGACTCCACGACAACCGGTCCCAATCCGTCGGCATGCACATAGGCCTCTTCACCGTGCATCGTGATGTCAAGCCCGGACGCCTCGTCGCTGCTCGTCGCGCGCAGTGGAACAAACAAGGCAATCAGTTTCAGAAGAACGAAGCTCATGACGCCGCTGTAGACGATGGCCGCGAGCACCGCGGCGCCTTGAATCAGGAGCTGGCCGGGATTGCCGAACAGTGCGCCGTCGGCGACGCCGTTCAAGGCCTTCTCCGCGAACACCCCCGTCAACATCGCGCCAACGGTTCCGCCGACGCCGTGCGCAGCAAGCACGTCCAGCGAATCATCGAGCGAAGTTTTCGCGCGCCATTGGAGCGTGAAATAGCTCGGCACTGCGGCAAACCCACCGAGCAGGATGGCGCTCATCGGGCTGATGAATCCGGCCGCCGGCGTAATCGCCACCAGGCCGACGACAATGGCGGTCGCGCCGCCGACCGCCGTCGGCTTGCCCGACCTCATCACGTCGAGGAAGGTCCACACCACGAGCGTCGCCGCCGGGGCGAGCATCGTTGTCGTGAACGCGAGCCCGGCGATGGGGCTTGCCGCCAGCGCGCTGCCCGCATTGAACCCGAACCAGCCAAACCAGAGCAACCCGGCGCCGAGCAGCACGAACGGCACGTTGTGCGGCAGCAGGGATGACGACGGGTATTCGGTGCGCTTGCCCACGACGACTGCCGCGACCACAGCGGCGACCGCGGCGTTCACGTGGACGACAGTGCCACCGGCGAAGTCGAGCGCGCCCCACTGCGCGAGCCAGCCCCCGCCCCACACCCAGTGAGCGATCGGGCTGTAGACCACCAGGGCCCACAGCGAGATGAACGCGACGTAGGCGGAGAAGCGCATCCGTTCGACGATCGACCCGGAGATCAGCGCCGCCGTGATGATGCAGAACGTGCCCTGGTAGCACATGAACAGGGAGTGCGGGATCGTTCCTTTCGCCTCGAGTCCCACGCCGCTCAGGAACATATTCGACAGATCGCCGATGAGGGCGTTCCCGGGCGTAAACGCGAGCGAGTATCCGAACAGCGCCCACAGGATGCCGACGAATCCAAGCGAGATGAAACTCATCATCATCGTGTTGAGCGAGTTTTTCGACCGAACCAGTCCTCCGTAGAAAAATGCGAGCGCCGGCGTCATGAGCAACACCAACGCGGTAGCGACCAACATCCATGCGGTATCCGCTTGATTCATCCCGTCCTCCAGTCAGGCAACCCGTCTTCAGCTCCAGTCGTGTTGCTCGGGTTCCGGCCGAGGTATCAAGATCAGCGCCAACCACGTACGGACGGGATCGCGCAAATTCGTTGGGAAAACGCGGGACGGTGATGGAGCCAAACGCGCGCTCCAACAATTACGTCTGTTATCTGATATGTGTCGACGAGAACGTATGATCCGCGACGATCGCCAGCCACT
>Ga0070698_100006189_pt1 | contig 13031 bp, 11 predicted proteins | sample KBSK1502metaG_FD_65477 | JGI IMG/M metagenome (GOLD analysis project Ga0070698, IMG submission 65477) | Corn, switchgrass and miscanthus rhizosphere microbial communities from Kellogg Biological Station, Michigan, USA - KBS K1-50-2 metaG | ecosystem: Host-associated > Plants > Roots >... | reverse complement strand
TGTCGTTTGCTTTCGCGATTGGTTCCAAAAGCACCGTGGCGCAGCAAAGTCGACTCTGAGGCTCTATTGTCGCGGCGCCGTCGAACTGCTCGAGGCACTTGGCCCGGCGCCCAATTCGTGCGCGTGGTCCTCGCGTGCGATATCCAATGCCGCTTTAGAGAAGGCGAGCGCGGCGTCCTGTCTTGCTTGGGCAGTCCGATACTTTCGCGGGCGCCCACCTTTGCGGATCGCTTCTTGCCGAAGATCGCCTCGGCATTCCGGTGAGCACCAGACGCCGCTGTCACCTCGACGCGTGTATCGCACCGGCCCGATGCCCTTCCCGCAGGCGTCGCAAATCTCCATTATGTAACACCTGTGCTTTTCCAGGAGTGTGTAGCTTTGCTGCGTCGTGAGGTTCACGCGTTCTCTTTCATCTGAAGCCTTCCGCGTAATCAGGGCTGCATGTCGCTCAATGAGGCGGAAGGTCTTGAAAAAAGATCTTGCGCTCCGAACGGTCAACACAAGTCATGATTTCCGCCATCCGAGAAATAAGATTCAAGATAGAGTAAGGAAGCAATTTGCGGAGGGATGAAGCGGGTTTCGCACGAACGTAAAGCGTACTGACTCCAATTGACTCCAATTGGAATTTGGCGGAAGCTGCAACGTCATCATCTGCCGGGACTTGGGAGTCTAGACTTTGGGTTCGACTCCCACACGCTTCCGCCAGGCCGATTTCACCTCGCTTCAAATTAGAACCAGATTACAATCGGGCACATGAAAAAAGACTGCCTGTCGCGGCGAACATTTCTGCAGCTCACTGCTGTTTCGCTCGGAGCGTTCGAAAAGGGCTTGGCCGCGCAATCTCCAGCAGGCCAGCGCGCCAGCATCTCTTTGGTTGCTGATCCTGCCGACGCGGTCGTGTCGGCACCATCTGTGGCTTGGGCTTTGCAAGAGCTGATCTCCGCAACTTCGCAAAATCGCGTCACCGTTCGGCGATTTGCATCCATTGAGCAGGCTCCTCGTTCGGATTTCTGCATAGTCATTGCGGGAGCAAACGCGCCGCTTGCTGCTGGCACGCTGAAGCGGTCCAATGTAGTCCTTGCCCGCGCCGCGGAGTCTCTGGCTTTGGTGCCGTCCAGCGAAAATGGGAGGCCCATTCTGCTGGCGTGCGGCAACGACAGGCGGGGTCTGATGTACGCAGTACTCAAGTTGGCGGACCGCGTGAGTCATGCCGATGATCCTCTTGCCGCACTGAGCCTGCAAAAACCAGTTGCCGAGCAACCTTTCAACGAAGTTCGCAGCATCGGCCGGCTGTTTGTCAGCGATGTCGAAGACAAGCCCTGGTTCAACGATCGCGAAATGTGGCCGGCGTATTTCTTGATGCTGGCGACGCAGCGATTCAACCGCTTCAGCCTTAATTTCGGAATAGGCTTCGACAGCTTGCGATATGTTACCGACTCCTATTTTCTGTTCGCGTATCCCTTTTTGATGGCGGTGCCGGGCCACAATGTCCGAGCCGTAAATTTGCCCGACGCCGAACGTGACCGGAATCTGGAGACGTTGCAATTCATCAGCCGCCAGGCCGTCACGCATGGCATCGATTTTCAGCTCGGACTCTGGACGCACGGTTATGAATGGATGGACACGCCGCATTCCAACTACACGATCGCGGGTCTGACGCCGGAAAATCACGCCGCCTATTGCCGTGACGCGCTGACGACGTTGCTGAAGGCGTGCCCGGAGATCAGCGGCGTGACTCTGCGCACTCACGCGGAGAGTGGCGTGCACGAGGGCAGCTACGATTTCTGGCAGACCGTGTTCGACGGCTTCGCGAAATGCGGCCGCAAGGTCGAGATCGATCTGCATACCAAAGGCCTGGACCAGAAACTGCTCGACTTAGCGCTTGCCACTGGCATGCCCGTCAAACTTTCTCCCAAATATTGGGCCGAGCATATGGGGCTGCCTTACCATCAAACGGCGATTCGCGAATTGGAGCGACTCCCGCCGAATACCGATCCGCGAAGTTTTTCCGCACTCAGCACTGGATCGCGAATTTTCACGCGCTATGGTTACGCCGATTTTCTGCGCGAGGATCGCCCGTATACCGTCATGTATCGAATCTGGCCTGGAGCGCATCGGATCCTCGCCTGGGGCGATCCGGTGTCAACCGCGGCTCATTCGCGTGCCTTCCGCTTTTGCGGCAGCAATGGAGCGGAGCTCTACGAGCCGCTGTCCTTCAAGGGGCGTCGCGGTTCAGGGCTTCCTGGTGGCCGTTGCGCTTACGCGGATCCTTCGCTCACACCAGGACGCGATTGGGAAAAATATCTCTACACCTACCGCGTTTGGGGACGCCTGCTCTACAATCCAGACGCCGACGCAGACGTTTGGCACCGTCCATTGCGCAAACAACTTGGGCCAAGTGCGGCTGCCATTGAAGCCTCCTTAGGATCCGCAACTCGAATCTTGCCGCTAGTAGTCACGGCCCATTTGCCATCCGCGGCTAACGATACCTACGGCCCGGAGTTCTACACCAACCAGTCGATTCCCGATCCGAGCAAGAGTGCTCCCTATGGCGATACTCCGGCTCCCAAAATATTCGGAAATGTCAGCCCTTTGGATCCGCAGCTCTTTTTGCGCATCAATGATTTCGCGGAGCAGTTGCTGAAAGGCGAGCGCAGCGCTAAGTACACGCCTGTGGAAGTTGCGCAATGGCTGGAGGATCTCGCTGCCACCGCAATCACACAACTGAGCGAAGCCGAAAAGCAGGCGGAGACGCGGAATGCCGATCTCCGCAGAATTGCCGCTGACGTGAAAATCCAGGCAGGCCTAGGACGCTTCTTTGCGGCGAAATTCCGGGCCGCGGCGCTCTACGCTATTCACGAACAATCAGGAGACCGAGTCGCCCTGGAAGAGTCTTTGCGTGCTTACCGTGGCGCGCGCGAAATATGGTCGCAACTCGCGGCGTACGCAGGTCGCATTTACGTCGCCGACATCACGTACGGTCCGCGGCCATATCAGCGTGGGCATTGGCTGGACCGCTTGCCTGCCATTGACGCTGACATTGCCACGATGGCGAATCGGCTGGGATCGCCGCAAGGCAGTTCAAGTCAAACTGGGACCGATCCGTCTCCTGAGGTTCGCTCAGCGATTCAGGAAATCCTGGGGCGGCCAAAGCGATGGTCCATCGGATGCCGCCACACTTCACACTCGCGATTCGTCCCGAATCGCGATTTCGAGATCGTGCTCTCGCTTGAACCAAATGCAGGCGAAGTGGCGCAACGTGTTTCCGCCCGCTTGTACTACCGTCACGTGAACCAGGCCGAGAATTATCAAAGCTTGGAGATGCAGCGAGAGAGCAAACAATATAGAGAGGCTATTCCAGCGAGCTACATGACGCCAACGTACTCGCTCCAATACTATTTCGAACTCATGCAGCCACCGAACAAAGCCTGCTTGTATCCCGGCTTCGCTCCGGACTTGGATAACCAGCCCTATTTCGTGGTGCGCCCGACTAGCGGAAACAAATCTTGAACGCGCCGAACGCGGTCGAACAAGCCGCTGAAGCGCGCGCCACAGAGCCATCACACCTTTACAGTTTTATTGCTTCTGGCCGCTTCGTAAATCGCCATAATGAGCTTGATGTCCCGCAGCCCTTCTTCCCCGGGCGTGAGCGGCTCTTTGTTCTCCATCACGCATTCCGACATATGGTCCATTTCACTCGCAAAATGATCCTTCTGCGGTATCGAGACCTCCTCCAGCTTGTTCGCGCGATTCACCTTCATGCGCAGTCCGCTGTAGTACATCGCTGGCTCCAACTCAAACCAGCCCTGCGTAGTCACCGCGCGAAAGCGATTCTGGCCCGAATAGCCGTAGCTGGACGAACAGTTCGCAAGCACTCCGCTGGGGAAGCGCAGTTGAAACATAATCGTCTCTTCCACTTCTTTGAAGTGCACGTCGCCCGGTGTACTGTATGAAAACGCATTGATCTCGACCGGCTCCTCGCCGGAGATGTATCGCGCCGCTTCCAAGCCGTAAATGCCCACGTCCATCAGCGAGCCGCCACCCGCAAGCGCCTTATTCAGCCGCCACTGCGTCGGATCGCCAATTCGAAATCCGGTATCGCACAGTATGACTTTCAGCGCGCCCAATTCTTGCGCCCGCGCCATCCGGATCATCTCCTGATTGAAAGGCTCGTAGCGGCAGCGATAGGCGACCATCAGCTTCCGGTTATTTTTGTGCGCGGCATCGATCATCGCCTGACAATCGGCCGGCGTGTTGGCCATCGGTTTCTCGCACAGCACATGTTTGCCGGCCTGCAGTCCGCGCACCGTATATTCCGAGTGCATGCTGTTGGGCAAGACGATGTAGATGATGTCGACTTCAGGATTGTCTTTGATCGAGTCGTAGTTCTGATAATTGTAGATGTTCTTCTCACTCACGCCGTAGCGCAGAGCCAGCTTGTTCGCCTTATCCGGGTGCCCGCTCACAAACGCCACCACCTTGGACTTCTCACATTTTGCAAAAGCGGGCAGGATCTGCTCGATCGACAGTCGGCCAAGGCCCACAATCGCCCATCCACACTTCTTGCCTGGTGGAGGCGGGACGTTAAGCTGTTGGGCCGCAGCACGTGGAATGGCGAGGCCCGCAACCTTACTCATCAGCAGCCCTTGGCCCACCCTGGTCACAAATCCTCTGCGCGTGATTTCCTTTCCTGCTGATTCAGACATCTCGGAACTCCTTTGGCATCGCTGGTAAAATCGCCGCCGCCATTCTACTGTAATCCGTCGTCCTTGGATTTGGAGGAGAAGCCAGTCCTAATGCCGTTGCCGAAACCCGCCTGTGGCGCGAGCCGGCCGAAAAAAGATCCGCAAGTGCTACGTACAATCGCAATTTGCGCTTCGGTCCTTGCGCCCGCGTTGTGGTTAATAGCGCCAGCTTTCCTCGCCAGCGCTGCCAAACCTCAGCGCATAGCCACTTCCACCGATCGAGGCCATCAAGACTGGCCGGTCTATGGCGGCTCGCCAGAGAACAATCACTACTCTTCTCTAGCGCAAATCAATCGCAGCAACGTAAGGCATTTGACCGTGGCCTGGACGTTCGACGCAGGCGAGACCGGCGGCCTGCAGACCAGTCCGATTGTCGTCGACGGCGTCCTCTACGGCATCACTCCAACGCAAAACGCCTTTGCTCTCGACGCTGCCACAGGAAAACTCTTGTGGCGTTTCGATTCTGGAATTAAGGGAACCCAGCCCGACCGCGGTCTGGCTTATTGGACGGACGGGCAGAGCAAGCGCATCTTGGTCGGCGTCATGAACTTCTTGTACGCACTGGATGCCGCAACGGGTCAGCCAATTTCTTCTTTCGGCGAGCACGGGAGAATCGACCTTCGCGAATACCTCGGTCGTGAGCCAGCAAGCGCCCAAGCGATCTACCTCACGAGTCCAGGAATCGTCTACAAAGACCTCATCATCGTCGGTGGCCGCAACCCGGAAACTCTTCCAGCGCCTCCCGGCGACATTCGCGCCTACGACGTGCGCACCGGCAAGCTTCGCTGGTCGTTTCACACCATCCCGCATCCGGGCGAATTCGGCTACGACACCTGGCCTCCCGATGCGTGGAAGACTTCGGGCGCCGCGAACAATTGGGCGGGTATGACGCTCGACGCCACTCGCGGAATCGTTTACGCGCCCACCGGCTCCGCTGCCTTCGATTTTTACGGCGCCGACCGCATTGGCGATGATCTGTTCGCGAATTGCTTGATCGCTCTGAATGCGCAAACCGGCGAACGCATTTGGCATTTTCAAGGAGTTCGCCACGATATTTGGGACCGCGATTTCCCCGCGCCCCCGGCCCTGCTCACCGTCAAGCGCGAAGGCAAAAATATTGACGCGGTCGCCCAAACCTCGAAGCAAGGTTTCGTTTTTCTTTTTGACCGCGCCTCCGGCCTCCCGCTTTTCCCCATCGAATACCGCAAATATCCGCCAAGCACGATCCCCGGCGAAGTAGCCGCGGCCGAGCAGCCTCTGCCTACTCGCCCCGCGCCCTTCGCGCGCCAGCTCCTCACCGCTTCGCTCTTAACAAATCGCACGCCCGAGGCTCATCAATGGGCTCTGGCACAGTTTCAGAAGTCTCGCAGCCAGGGCCAGTTCCTGCCGCTCGCCGTTGGACAAGACACCGTTATTTTCCCTGGCTTCGATGGTGGCGCAGAGTGGGGTGGCCCGGCGGTCGATCCGCAAACAAGCATCCTATATGTGAACTCCAACGACATCGCCTGGGTCGCCGCGCTCGCAGAAAACACCGGCGCGAATAGCGCGAAATCCATCTACCTGAACCAGTGCGGAATCTGTCACGGCGAAAACAGGACCGGTTCGCCTCCCGCTATTCCTTCGCTCGTGGATGTCGGAGAGCGTCTCGGGCCCGCGCAGATTGCCGCCACCATCAAGAACGGAAAAGGAAGGATGCAAGGCTTTCCCAACCTCACCGAGGATCAACTCTCCGCTCTGATCGATTATCTGCTTAGCGGTGAGAGCAAGGAGCTTGTCAGCCGCGAGCCGCTAGTGGCTATGCGCTACAGATTCTCCGGCTATCGCAGGTTTTACGATTTGGAAGGATATCCCGCCGTCGCTCCTCCGTGGGGAACGTTGAACGCCATCAATCTGAACACCGGCGAGTATGTCTGGGAAATTCCGTTCGGCGAATATCCCGAGCTTGCCGCCAAAGGGATGAAAAACACCGGCACCGAAAATTATGGCGGGCCGATTGTGACCGCTGGCGGCCTCCTCTTTATTGGCGCAACCAACTTTGACAAGAAATTCCGCGCGTTCGACAAATCGACTGGAAAGCTTTTGTGGGAGACGACGCTTCCCTTTGCAGGCAACGCAACCCCCATCACCTACGAAGTGAATGACCGGCAGTATGTCGCTATCGCAGTAGGCGGCGGCAAAGATCTCAAGTCGCCATCAGGAGGAGTCTACGTCGCCTTCGCCCTCCCCTCGCCGTAGCGCTGGCGGACCGTCGCCGGCATCCGAGACCGCTACGGTCGAACTGAGCATCCTTGCGCAATCGACGAGATCGCTCGCGAATGGCGCAGGTGCACGGTTCAACCCATAGCCTTTCCGCGTTTACTGCGCATCTAAAAACCAGAAAACGGTTGTGCCCAGCCGGGAGGATGCAAAATGCCCTCGGACACAGTCTTTTCCATCGGCGGCCACACGATTCATTTTCCCAGTGTGTATCTACTGCTCGCCGGGATGGTGCTCCTTACGATTGCTGGTTTTCTGTTGGGCCTCAGCCGCGGAAGGCGAATGGTGCTGCAGCGCTCCGTGCGGACGGAAGAGCTAGTGGCCCAACTTGGGCGCATTGCTGAGTCTTTGGAGCGCATCGGCGATCAGCCCGCGTACCGTTTAATTGCCGAGGCCTCACGTCAAAGTGAAGTGGAGTCCACGCCGGCACCTGAGCCTGCGGCAATGCTCGAACCCGCTGCCGAACCTCCCTCTCGCGAGCGCGAAGGATATGCGATTCCGTACTCCATGTTCGGCCGGCAAATCTTCGACCGCTAAAGGACATCGATAGAACGCAGAGCCACGCGGATCGGAGGCGTTCGCGAAACGCCGGGAGCACAGCTGCCCGGCTGTTCTTCAGAAGTTGGGATCGATGTTGTGCTGCGCGCAGCGAAGCCGTGCCTCTAGGGTGGTTACAAACGGGTTTTTGCTTACTTGCACGAGTCGCGATGATCCTGCGCTCTCTTTATGAATGATTGGAGAGCCTCCGGGAATGATTGCCTCCTTAGGTACGCGGTAAAGATCGCCCGACCCACGCTCACGTAGGCACCAGGCTCGTTCAGTTCATCCCAGTTGACTTCGGGAAGGGCAAACCTCGTATGTGGTTCGACCGATTTTGTTTTTACCTGTTCCATAAGTCTTCTTCTTTCCAGGGGATCGAGGTTGTGTGCTCCCAGCTAGATCAATTTTGATCATTGCGTGGTAGTTACTCTTGCCTCCGCCTGTCCAGGTCCTAAATGTAAAAACTCGAAGAATTTAACAGCTCCCGGACGGACCGCCTTCTCATTTTGCTTGAGGAGGAATCCTGCCTCGCAAAAGACAGTACGCCGAACACGATTTGCTCGCACGCCCGATTCCGCGTTCCGCAAATTGCCCTACTTAGACAATTTATCCGCCAACTCAATGGCGAGCCGCAGGGCGTCGCCCGAACTGGGAAAAATCTTCGGAAAGCGCTCCGTGGCGGCTTGCGCGATCTCTTGCAGGGAAGTGCGTCCGTCCATTACTCCTAGCATCCAGCGCTCGGCCTGCCCTTCGTCAGACAGAACCGGAACATAGTCCACCGCTCGGCGCCGCAACGACTCCGGCGAGAAAGTCGCGCCTTGAAAGGTCGATTGCTGAAAGCAAATATCAGGCCTTCTATCGCGCGCCGGAATTTTGGTCTCCCACCTCCAGACGTAGTCCTGGCCAACTAAATCGGCGTGCAATGCAATCTGAATTTCCTGTCCTTCTATGACCTTCACGGGCTGAAGCCACGGGAAAAACGCGTGACCATATATCGTGGCCCCACCCGCCCCAGACGAATAACCAATACCGTCGAATAATTCGCTCTCGAACCACACAAACGCGCCGTGGGCCATACCATTGCGCAAGACTCGAAGATTCAATTCTCGACTTATTTTTCGGGGAACACTTGTCGTGTAATCGAGCGTGTACCAGCTCTCGGCTTCCGTAAGGAGCTGCGTTCTCCTAAAATGCGTACTGTAGAATTCATTAAGGGCGGGCGAAAGTGATGCAGAAAAGTCCATCCCGCGCGTCGTCTTTTGCCAAGGCCTGACAAGCCGGGAATAGTCCTTCCTTGCATCCACTACTGCGGCTTTCAGCGTGTCGCGCCGCGGTATCAGGATGCCTCCAGGCGCGAGAAATCTTTCCCGCGCATCCTCTATCGATGGAACAGCGTGGTCATACAGCGGCAGAATGCCCCGAATATCCGCGACGACGACATTCACGCGCTCCGGCAATTCCACTCGCCGCGAATCACCTTGAATGAATTCGATCCGCTCGCTCAGTCCGTTGGCTTCGGCCAGTCGTCGCGCGACGTTGATGACATCGTCGGATTCAATGGCGTACACGCGGCGAGCGCCTGCTTGCGCGGCGACAAGAGTGAACACGCCCGGACCGCAGCCGATTTCCAGCACGGTGTCTCCCGGACGTACCGCTTTTTTGATGGCCTTTGCATACGCGCTGAAGCGTTTGCTATCGGCGATCATCCGTCCGTAGTCCCGGAGCGAATATCCTTCACTCATCGGACGTTTGTATGGAGCAGGTTTGTCCAGCGAACAGACGCTCGGCGTCGCTAACGATCAATTCGCACAGCGCGCCGATTCGCTTTGGATCCGCATGTGCCACTAGGCGACGCACCGGGACCTGCGAAACGATCTTGGCCAGCACATCCAGCTCCGCAGCGCGCTGCGACCCGTTTAAGAGATAATTCATATACGTGTTTTGGACCAGTTGCAGCAACCCCTCTCTTGGCCGCAATTCTTCGACTCTCGGCGCATCCATCGCATCTTCCCGCGGGGCCAGCAGGTATACGGCGCCAAGCGGCTGCTTCTGTGACTCAAATCTCGCCCTCCCGCCATCCAGTGGCAGGAATCTCTTGTCCCAGTTCGGCGTGAGTAAGGGCAGCGCTTCGAGTGATCCAAACAGTGGCTCGACGGCGTCGGGCCATAGGCAGATTCGCGGGTAACCAGGTTCCACGCATAAGATTCCGTTTTCTTCTCGGATCGGCGATATGTCCTCTGCCAGGACCGAAACCCCGCGCACGGCCAGAGCAGCGGCCGTTGTAGACTTTCCGCTCTCGCTTTCGCCGCACAGGGCGATAGCTCGTCCCCCAACACTCACAGTGCTCGAATGAAGCGCTGTGATGCCGCGTCGCCGCAAGATAAATCCCATTACCGGCCCCAACAGATAAGTGGTGAGGTCTTCCAAAGTAAGTGGGGCTTGCCAAGTAGCCCAGAGGCGTTCTGCAGCCGCATCGATGACAAAGTGAGTGCCATCGTTATATGCCAGCTCGAATACTTGTCCGTCGTTTAGGACGTTGAGGCAGAATTCAGCCTCGATCCCTCTCCGCGGTACCGAACGATTGTCGGGTACTCCGGCAGGTCGCCTTGCGCTGCTTACCCAATCGGGTTCGGGGCCCAGCTCCAAACTAAGGTCGGGCGGTGCTGAGGTGAGCTGTTCAGCGCATAACCCGGGAATTGCGCGGTTGGAAGTTAAATTGAAACCGTAGAGGCGACAGACACTTCCGAGCGGAACGAACTCATCTTCGGTGACCAAGCCCATTCGACCATGCCCGTCATGTTTTCATCATGCCGACCACGATGCCGCCATCCGCCTGACGCATTCCACCTTCCTTCGACTTTGTCATTTGCGTCAAATCACCGTATACACTTAGCTTAGGTGGCCGGTATGGCTTCTTCATGAGCGAGTCGCAGGTGGCGGGGCAGCCTGGCCTTCATGGACTTTAGCGAATCCAGCTCTGGTTTTCAACGCCTTTTGAAACCAATAGGCCAGGGACACTCCCCGCAAGTAGTTCCATATGGTGGAACCCGCAGCCCCCTTTAAGGTTGTACGAAGTTTCTCCCAATTCACGAACTCCCGGGCCTCCGCAGGAGGCACTTGGGACAGGGCTGGCCTCCAATTGCCTCGCCCCATATGAATTTCCAGTGGACTACGGAGAAGCGGAGTCTTGCGTCGCAGCCGGACCTTTTCTGGTAAAAGGCCTCGCATCGACTGCCTCAACAGATACTTATCGGCGCACCAGGGAATGGGCGGAACTCGCAGCAGATAACGCAGCACGCGCTGGTCGAGCAGAGGCGCTCGCAATTCCACGGTCGTCCCAGTCGAGGCGGCATCCTCCGCTTCAAATACACTCGACCAATAGTGACTCGTAAGCCCAACATACCCAATGGGATACAATGGATGAGCGCTTTTCCGAGGCTGCTGGAGCTCGAGCCACTTCTTGCGCAGCCCCAATCGGCTCTCGAAATCTGGTTGCAGCCATGTCGGATATTCCGCCATCGGGTCTTCGCGGCGGACCAGTCGCCGCACGCGCGTACGAAAGCCCCCAAGTAAGGGCGGAATTCGCCGCCGCCTGACGAAGTATCCACCGAAACTCGACGCGATCCTTCCCGCACGCAGTTGGCGGACTAAATAGACCAAATAGGGCCACGCTTGACCCGTCAAGAGATCATCTCCACCATATCCGCAAAGGGCAACGCTCGCGTGTACCTCAACTCGACCATACTGTTGCGGATTCATGAGCAGAAAGGGCTCGTTGCAGGGTTCAGGCATTAACGGCCCTAATTCATCCCAGCCTTGGTAGGGCAGATAGGCGGCACCCGAGAAAATCTCGATCGGTATGCCGACGTGCTTGGCTGCAAGCCTGGCGTAGTGCCCCTCTTCATCGTCGAATAGCGGTCGGTAGTCGACCGTGTAGGCTCGGATTGACCCAAGCCTCCCGCGCTCTTTCGCAATCTTGTTCGCGACTGCGGCCACGCTAGTCGAGTCGAGCCCTCCGCTCATCAAGACGGCCGTAGGGCCGTGTGGCAGACGATCTCGGACCGCGTTTTCCAGCAGGCCTTGAAAGCGCTCGATGTATTCCCCAGGCCTCTTCAGCCACAGGGGTTCCTCGATCGGCAGCGAAGTGTATCGCCGCACGTCCAGCCCTTCTCCCGAGTAGTCCAGCATGTGTCCCTGCGGCAGGCGCGAAATATCGCGAAAGACGGTGCGCGCCGCGTCTGAGCAGGAATCTTGTAACAAAAAGTCGCCAATGAACACTTCGTCCAGGGCAGATAGAATATCCGGCGCCAGGCGCAGAACATTCAGTGTGTTGCTGAAGTAGAGCCATGCCCCGGCGCGGGCATAGAAGAACGGTCGCGCACCCATCAGGTCCCGGACGCATACGAGACGCCGCGCCTCGGCATCCCACAGCGCAAAGGAAAAGTCGCCCATAAGACCCGCCAGGCAATCTTCCCCGCGCTGGCGCCATGCCCGAAGAACCAGCCCCTCGTCCGTCAAATCTCGCGGAAGCGATTCTCCTGCTCCTTCCAACTCGCGTCTCAGGTCCTCCCGGCCGTCCAGCCGCACATCACCCAACAGCCACACGCGTCCATCCAGCGAGCAGGGTTGCGTCGGGCACGGCGGTGCCGGTCCCGTGCGCAGAAATGTAAAGCAGAATCCAGCCCCGCGCCCCGCCCAGATGTGGGTTCCGTCTGGCCCCCGGAACTCAAGCCCTGCAGCCATTTGCTCGAGCAGCCCCCGGTCAGGAGGGCAGCCATCAATAGATACAAATCCCGCGAACCCGCTCACTTCGCCTCCGCAGCCTGCATTGTACCCACGGCCGCCACTATTTTCCGCGCTTGCTTGATTGCGCTTGACATTTTCTGAGAATCCGCTAGTATTGCCCTGTACAGCGTTGTGTCTGTTTGGATTGCGGCAGCTTGCTGGCGCTTTTTTGTTGTCCGCCCGAGTTTTCGAGCCACCGGCTCGTCCATGCCGACGGCCTTGTTTTGTCTACAGGAAGTTCAGAGCGGACCTCAGCCGCCCCCCAGCGCCGGTTTGGCGGGCAGATCCTCGCGGTCTTGACCTCATTTCACGCCAGGAACTGCCTATTTTCTAGCCCCGCAAGGGCAAAAACCGTGGTTCTCCGCAAAGCTCCGTATTCCGTCGAGGCAGCTCTTGCGCTGCTAGCAAGAGCCGCTAACCCCTTGCAATGGCGTAACTTGCATCACGTTGAACCCAACCTGACGCACATCACCCAGTCCCACATGCACGCAGCCGGTACTGCCAATTAAACCCTGTATAATCAACAGCTTACGAGCGCTCAGTTACGTCTCAGTGCCGGTATAACCACCTATGGTTTCAAGGGATTAGGCCGTATGCGGGACGCGAAGAACTGAATGAACGTTCATTCAATTCTTCGCGCAAATTCGCGGCATCGATCGGTCGGCCAAGGCGGGAAAATCCGGGATTGTCCGGGTGGCAGCGGGC
>Ga0070698_100006188_pt1 | contig 13032 bp, 12 predicted proteins | sample KBSK1502metaG_FD_65477 | JGI IMG/M metagenome (GOLD analysis project Ga0070698, IMG submission 65477) | Corn, switchgrass and miscanthus rhizosphere microbial communities from Kellogg Biological Station, Michigan, USA - KBS K1-50-2 metaG | ecosystem: Host-associated > Plants > Roots >... | reverse complement strand
AAGTACGAATCCCTCAGCCGCGGCCGGAAGCGCTGCTCCGCCAGCTGGCGCTGCAATGCCGCCAAAGCCAGCCGCCGTGGCGGAAGTCGCCCAAACATCCACCCCGGCCCCCGCGGCTCCCCAGGCTCCCGAGAGTAGTACTGCAGCTTCTGGCGCCCCACCAGCTGGGGGAGAATCAGCCCCCATTTCGGGGCCCTCGGCTGAGGAGCAGCAAGCCAGACAGGTTGTGGAAACCGCGCCGACGCTCTCGAGCGTCGGCGGCGTCCTGACGCCCAAGGGCCAGATCGTGATCGATCCGTCGATCGAATACGACTACTGGGCGCAGAACCAGCTCGGGGTCAACGGCTTTCAAATCATCCCCGGCATCACCTTCGGAAACATTTTTGTCACGCGCTTTGAGCAGAACATCACGACCGCTGCCGTGACGGTCCGCGGCGGCGTAACCGACCGGCTCGAACTGAACGCCAAGATCCCTTACGTCTACAATGCCGGCAGCACGAGCAGCCTCATTCCCTTGGGCACAAATGCCCAGCTTCTTTCGGTTAGTGCGAATGGCCTAGGCCTGGGCGATATTCAATTCGGCGCCAGCTACCAGTTAAATTCGGGCGAGAACGGCTGGCCGATTTTTGTCGGGAACTTTCTCTTCAAGACGGTGACTGGAACCAGCCCGTTCCAAGTCCCGATCATCACGGAAAACGACACGAACGGCCAGTTTTTGGCTGGCACCCCGCAAAAGCTGGCGACCGGAACTGGGTTCTACACCCTCACGCCCAGCTTAACTGTGCTGCTCCCGACGGCGCCAGGAGTGCTGTTCGCCAACCTGCAGTTCCAACACAACCTCGCCCGGACCCAGCCCGTCCAGAACCGCCAAGGTGGCCCGGCAACCCCGGTCAATCTGCAGCCGGGCGAATCTCCGGCGATCACGTTCGGCATTGGCTTCGCCCTGAACGACCGGGCCGCTCTGACCCTGAGCTACCAGCAGACGCACGTCTTTACCGCCTATGCCAACGGGCAGGCGATCACGGGGTCACCCTACTCCTATGGAACCTTCAACTTCGGTCTGGGATACCAGATTTCACAATCGACGAGGCTCAACCTCAGCGTCGGAATCGGTGCTGGCCCGAACACACCGGCAGCGAAAGTGCTCTTTGAGCTACCCTACAAGTTTTCTTTATGACCGTCGTGTTCGAGGGAGCTGATGGGCACTGCACGACCGGCCAGGTCACCCGGCGACCAAGCTCAGGGCATCCGCAGGGCGAAGGAGCGGCTCATTCTATTGGGCGCTACCCCCGGTCGTCATTCCGCTCGTGACAGGCGCCATCATCGGCGCAATTCGCAGCTCGTCCCAGAGTAGCACCCTCGGAGCCCCGCTCTGCTCGTTGGGAACAATGGTCGGAGGCCGCAGCCCTGTCCCCGTTTGCTGCGCCATCGCGGTGTCGGACAGCACGTCACTGCTGGCAAGCGAGGCGCCGACCTCTGAGGAGCGCGTGGGCCCCGCAGATCCAGCTGCCAGGGCATGGCCCGAGACTACGGATAAGCCGAGCGCCACCGTGAAACTCGCCAATGCATAGCTTAGGGGTCGTCGTCTAACCGGCACGTCTCTCGCTGAACCCTCACGCATTAGCAAGCCGTCAATCCTTCCGGCCGAGCGCCGCACCCTGACAGGTAAAATTCGTTCCATCGGTTTAGCTGGTGGCGATTGCCGCTCCTGTCACCGAAATTGTGAATTGGCGGCTGATAGCCGGCTCGCCACCGATGAGGCGACGCTCTGTTGCATTGTCTGCGACAGCCCGGTAACTCCGATATTGGCAGTAAGCATCTGTTGCACCAGCTGATTGTTCGCTGTGTTTCTGATGCTGTTGGTGATACCGCCACCGCCTAGGTTGCTGACGACCGATGTCATGCCGTTGTTCAGGATCGATTGGGTCGGCAGACTAGTAGAACTCATCTGTAGTTGCGTCGCGGTATTGCCGATAGGCGCCGCTCCGAGGCCGCTCGCAGTCGAATTTGTCAGGAAAGATGTGGTGGAGCCGGGCGAAACCGTAATGGTGGGCACGACGATGTTCTGGGCAAGATTGTGGTTAACATATGTTGCCTCCTGAAAGGAGAAGTTAACCACCAGCCCCGAGCCGGTGCTCAATCCGCCACGAACCACGCCGAGTTGACTGTCATCCAGCGCGACGTCTGCACAGCGCTCGCCAACCCCCGTCTTCTCTGGCAGAACCTCCGCGCGATCCGTGATCTTGGCTGGCGTCCCGATACGATCGTCTGAGGCCATTATACGGCTGTCGGAACATCCTGCCAGAACGCTTGCGATCATGGCGGCGCAAACCGCAAGGAGTGAGGTGGGCCTCACTGGAAACTCCTCAGAACCGGCCCAGATTCAGCATGGCCGGTCGCGCCAAGGTCCCGAGGTCGACCATGTAACGCGTCAACTCCCAGGGCGGGGCTGGTGCGGCGGCCCATTTTTCGTGGTTGTTGAAGCCTTGCTGCGCCTGGTCAGCATCCGTCAGTATCAGAAAAAATATGCCGGTCCAATGGCCCTGGAACTCGCCGACAGGCTCGCTTCGCATCCCATTCGCCGGATCCGACAGCAGCGCCCAGCCATTGTAAAGGCCCTCAAGGACGACAAAGTGACTGTAGCCGCGCACATTTATCAGCACGATGGCTGGCATTCGCACTTCCGCGAGTTTTGCCAGCGGCGCCCGGTAGCCATTCGATTCGAGCCCGCGCCGCGCCAGATAGTTTTTGATGTCGAGTAGGGAGAAACCGGATTCGGCGATCACCTTTTTGTCGCCGTTCTCGAACATGCTGTTGAACACCTCCTGCTCGCTGACTGTGATGCTGTAATTGTGGGTCAGCAGTGTCGCGAGCGCCGCCGAGCCGCAGGAGAAATCATATTGCTGCGCAACTGTGGCCTTGTACTTCTTCTCCTGAAAGCTATCGAGATTCATTGTAGCGGCTCCGTTGCCCAGTCCGACGCCGTTCAAAAACACCGATCCGGCTCCGGCCGGGACCGCGGAAACGACCGCCGCCCCGAAACAGAACGTCGCTGCAGTCAAGCGAAGCCTCCGGTACTGTGTTGCCATGCTGCGCTCTGCCTTGTCCGAAAGCCGCTTCCTCAGCTCACCCACTCAGTGCACCGTGATAAAGATCGAGGTGCTTTGCTGAAACAGTGAGTTGTTTCCAGAATTCTGGAACACAGTCGTGATGCCGGTATTGTTATTGATCGAGTTGGTAGTGGTGATGGTGCCGGTGTTGGTGCTGCCGATGACGGCATTGCCGCGCACCGCACCATTACTGAGCGAACCGTCGAAAGCGTAACCGGTGTCGACATTGATGTTCTGGGCGCCGCGCGCGTGCTGTCGGCTGAGATCTGCAGCGGGCACAGCCGCGCCATCCAGTGCACCAAGAACGGTTCCGGTTCTCGCCGTCATGCTCCGTTCACCTGCGAGGCACGAGCCCTGAACCCCGACAGCGGCGGCAAACAAAACCGCAACGGCCCAGCTGGCGGATGTCTTCATGTTTCGCCCTATTGTACGTTGCAGAAGGGTCTGCACCGCCGCCAAGATTCGGCGGTGCAGACTGCTCCTAGCGAGTGGTTACCGGTTGAAGGTCGTCGACGGGCTGAACCCGTTAAGCCCGCCGCCATTGCCGCCGACTGTCGAGGTGAGCGCCACGGAGTTCTGCTGCACCGAGTTTGCCCCGGTGTTCTGGTTGGCCTGCAGAATGCCCTGGCCGCCCATCGAGTAGGCCATGACGACGTTGCCGCTAAAACCGGCCGCCGCAAACTTGATCTTGTTGTCTTGCACGCTGGCGGTGTTGAACGAAGAGCCTGCCCCGCCCGAAGCGGCCGTGGCGTAGCTCAGGGTGTGGGTGTTGGTCGTCGATTCGCTGAGGCTGCCGCTTCCTATCACCGAGTCCTTGAGGGAGCCTCGGACGCTGTTTTCAGTATTGTGAGAGTCCTTGGCGGTGGTGGCGTGGGAGTCTTTGCTCAAGCTAACATTGGCATTGGGCGCGGGGTCGTGAGCCTGAGCGAACCCGCCGCTCACACTTAGAGCTAGTGCCGCGCAGCTGGCAAGAAGAAGCTTTCTCATCCTGTATTTCCCTCTGTTCATCCCGCCACTGAGGCGGGAACAATCACGCGATTGCGTGAGCCGGTAGTTTGACACGCTGCCACTGGCGTTCGCCGCTGTCAGCGCCCCTTTGCACCGTCACACGCTGCTCATTGGGAGAGCAATCGCCGTGCCACTGTCTTCGCAATCCAGACTCCGGAGCGGATATCACTGCAATACCGTGATCTTTTTAGTAAATCTTTTGCTGGCGCTTGATACATGCCGGTTCCACACTGTCGTTTTGAGACAGTTGCTACGTGTTACGGTGAGACAATTGTTTTGCACGGCGACTGTCTAGCCGCGTTCAATCCTCGCCCGCCGCCAGCTCCGACTCCCGCACTAAGCATTGCTGGGCCAGTTCGATGCGGTTGCGCAGCAGTATGCGATAGAGGGTGGCCCGAGAGTCGCCGAGCACTCGGGCGGTGCGGGTCATATTGAAGCGGGTTTCCTGCAGGGCCTCCAGGACGGCCTCTCGCTCCGCATCGCTACTGCGCTCGGATCTGGCCGCGCTGCGCTGTCGGCGCTGCCGCCCAATGGGATCGATCCGCGGGGGCGGCGCCGTCTGCGCCGGCTCGAGCCGGAGATCGGACACCTCGATCCGGGGCCCGTTGGCGAGGACAACCGCTCGCCGCATTGTGGCGATCAGCTCGCGGACATTTCCGGGCCATTCATAGGCGAGCATCGCCTGTATCGCAGCGGGCGTGAAGCCAAGCATCCCGCGCCGCAGCTCTTGGCCGATCTCTCGCAGGAAATAGGTCGCCAGAATCTCGACATCGCCGTGGCGCTCGCGTAGCGGCGGCAGATGAATGGTCAACACATTGAGGCGGTAATAGAGGTCCTCACGCAATTTGCCGGCGGCGATCGCCTCGCGCAGCCGCACATTGGTCGCCGCGACTACCCGGACATCGACCTTGATCGGCTGGCGCCCGCCGACGCGCAAGATCTCCCTTTCTTGTAGGAAGCGCAGCAGCAGCCCCTGCAAATCGAACGGCATGTCCCCGATTTCATCGAGAAACACGGTTCCTCGGTGCGCATGCTCGATGTGCCCAAGCTTGCGCGCCGTGGCCCCCGTGAACGCGCCCTTTTCATAACCGAACAACTCCGACGCAATCAGCGTCGGCGGTACGGCGGCGCAGTTGAGCGCCACAAAGGGCCCGGCAGCTCGGCGTGAATGGTCGTGGATCGCCCGCGCGACCAGTTCTTTCCCGGTGCCGCTTTCGCCGGTTATCAACACTGGCACATCACAAGCGGCAAAACGACGTATCTGCTCGAACACCTCCTGCATAGCCGGGCTGTTGCCGACCATGAAGACGGATGCGGAATTAGAGGGGATTCCGTCGCTGGACAGCGGCGCACCCACGGAACTGTTCGCCGGCGGTGCTGCCTTTCTCTCAATACGCGTCGTACCATTCTCATAGTAAGGGGTCCGGCTGGTCATGGCGCGTTTCCCGAATTAAAGATGTTCGAATGCATGACGACGCCGTGACGCGCGGCCATGCGCCCTGTTTTGGTTAAAGGTTAAAGAAATCGGATGTAATCTACGGCAGAGTTCCTTGATTGGCATGAATCGTGCCGAGCAGCTCTTTTCCTAGAGCTCTGCATCGAGCAAGAAGCAGGCCAAAAGCTTTTTTCTTGTTATTTCAATTGTATAGGTCGTTATTGGAAAACAAGTGTCAAATCTACCGACGCATATTAACCTTTCCGAATGCTTGTGACCTATTCGGGGTCGTGATTGTGGACGTGACACCGTTTGGTTAAATCCAACAAAGTCAATAAAGTACCTCTCAAATGATGCATTCGCCCGCACTCGCTCACGGTGTAAGAAATTCCGGCACACCCTCTGCCCACCCGCCACGGCTCCGCCGTGACCTCTCGTTTTGAACAATTCGATCCGAACGGCGACGAGCAGCAGCGGATTTGCCGACAGCCGCTTTTCGGTCACCGAGGGCTGGTCGACCTCAGCTGGCGGATCGGCTAGGATTGCCACTCGTTCGGGTCGCTGGCACTCGACCTGTTCGCAACGCTGGTTCCCACTGAAGCGGCTTGCCGCCCTGGGAACGCAGGCTCGCTTCATGCGGGGCCGGGACATGGAACCGACGCATTTCGGGACGGAGCAGGTCACCGACGAAGACCGCCGATACCGGGGATCGCGCTTTTCGGAAGTGCGCGATGCGCTGTTCGCCAACCCGTACCAGAAGGTGTGGGGAAGCACTGGCGAACCGCCCCTACCCACCTATGACGTCACTTTGCCGGGTGTGCTGCGCGGGATTCTGCCATTCGGTTCGCCATATTTTTTCCGCCAAGCGGTTGCAAGAGCGGTCGATTCGAGAGCGGATTTGCGTTGGGGGCCTGACGGTAAGGGCTTCCGGCGGATCATTCACCCCAACGGCATATGTCTGACCGGTCTGTGGGAAATTTCCACAGAAACCCCTTATTCTGGCTATTTCCGTAGCGGTAGTCGCGCGCTAACGGTCGGACGGTACTCGACTTGTTGCAGGGAGACGCGGCGCGGCCATGAACGGTCGTTATCGTTGGTCGGCAAGCTCTTTCCGACCACCGAACCGGATCACCGCGAGCCGCTCCGCACCGCCAGCTTCATCACCCAGCAAGACCTCGGCGGCGACCGAACCGATTACATCAACAACGTCGAACTCCGTAACGCCCCCAATACCACCAGTTGGCGCCGCGGCTTCGGAGTGCCGCTTCTGCTGGTCGAATCGATCCTCTTCAGCTTAACCGATAAGGAACCGACGCAGCGGCAGCTCTATGAGATTGCCGAACTCGATAAGCCCGACGGCGAACCTACGCGAGCGCCCGCTTTCATGCGTCTCTTGGTCGATGCCGAACAGCCGAGAATCCCGGGCGAAGCATTGGATTTTCGCGATGAAATCTTGGCGCAGATTTATGACCGGGGTGATCCCACCCCGAAGCGCACACTGACGTTTCACATCGAAGTGACGGATGACGGCTCAACCCACGGCCCAGCGTTCTTTCAGCGGCGCAGGTTTGGCCAATGGACCCGTATCGGAAGCCTGATTTTTAGCGAAGCGGTTGCATCCTACAACGGTGACTTCGTCATCCACTTCAATCACCCCACCTGGCGCGATGATCGAAACGATCCGTCCACAGCAACCCGCGTCAATGAACACAAGGTGCGCTAGCCGCTGTTGCGTTCAGGCGCCTCGGTTCCTTGCGATGAAATCGAGCGTCGCCTCGGCGCAGCGCTCGGCATGGCTCGCCGCGACGTGGTAGGAATTGCCGGGCACGACCAGCAGGCTCGAGCGGGGGATCTGCTGCTGCCACGCCCGGGTCTGATCGACTGAAGCAAGGCCGCTGCCGTCGGTCGTGATGACGAGTGTCGGGCATCCGATCTTTGGCACGTCGGCGCGGATATCGGCGCAGGCGATCGTCTTCATAAAGCCGATCTGGGTCGAGACCGCGGTGCGGCCCATGAATTTGATCCACCACTCGACCCCTTCCGGCGGGAAGGTGCTGCCGAGACGGCCCGCCATGGTCCGGCGCGCCCACTGCTCGACGCCCTGCGTTTCAAATTCGTCGGCCAGTTCAGGGGCGCGCTCGGCGGCACCCTCGCGCATTGGCGGCGGCGTGCCCACCACCGTCAAGGTCATCACGCATCCCGGGCGGCGCGCCGCAAACGCGCGGGCGATCGTCCCGCCAATCTTGGCACCGACGAGATGAAAACGCGGGATCTCGAGCATGTCCATCAATCGGACGAAATCCTCGATCAGAAGATCGAGCGTCCACGGGAAATCGCGCGGCATCGGGGTCGAGGCGCCAAAACCGCGCATGTCCGGACGTACCACACGATAATGGCGCGCAAGCTGCGGGACCCAGCCGTACCATGCGGCACTGCTTTCCGCATTGCCGTGCAGCATCAGGATCGCCTGCTTATCGTGCCAGGGATCCGTAAAGTCGTCGATTTCGTAATGCATGACCAGATCGGGGGTAGCGCGGAATGTCGGCATGACTCCTCCCTCGGATGTAAAAAGTTTAGCGCGACCTCCGGTGGACCTCATAGAAGGATCTGTGCTGGTATGCGGCGAGAGCCGCGGAAGCGGGAGTGGGTCTGGTCATAGGAGGATAAATAATGATCGATGAATTGCTGCCACAAGCGGAGCGGATCGCGGCGCGGTTGAAGGCGCGCGGCGAGACCATCAGCATTGCCGAATCCTCGACAGCTGGCCTGATCTCGGCGGCACTCTTGGCGATCCCGGGCGCCTCGGCCTATTTCATGGGTGGTGCGGTCGTCTACACGCGGCAGTCACGCACCGCTTTGCTCGAGGTTACCGAGCAGGAGCTGACCGGTATTACGCCCTCGACCGAATCTTACGCCCTGCTGTTCGCGCGCAAGATCCGCGGGAAGCTCGCCACGACCTGGTCGGTCGGCGAGACCGGGACCGCTGGCCCGACCGGCAGCCGTTATGGTCACGCCGCCGGGCATTCCTGCATCGCCGTCATCGGACCCGCGGGCGAGCGCTCGATCACGGTCGAAACCGGCAACAGCGATCGGGTCGACAACATGCGTGCGTTTTCGATCGCGGCCCTGGATCTGCTGGAGAAGGCCCTCGCCTGACGGGGCCGGCCTAGGCAGCGGCGACTTGCCGGGGCCGGTAAATGGCAATGTGCTCAATGCGGGCGAGCGGCGTGGTCCGATTGGCATAAACCAGCACGTCGAGCTCGACGAAGCGATGACCCTTGCGATCGTAATTCGCGGTGACGAGGGCACGGGCCGATAATTCGTCGCCGATATGGGAGGCAGCGAAGTGCTGTACCGAGCTGCCGACATGCATCCAAGGCCCCAACACGACGTTGTGGCGCAATGCCCAGTTGGCGATGTGCAGGATCGTGCCGGGGTGGACGAGACCCTCGCGGGAGTAAAGCGCTGCCGTCTCGCGTGCGGTGCGCAGGTATTCTTCGGCGTACTGCTCGGTAACGACCAAAGGTTCGATGGCGAACCGAGTGCCGATCTCGAGCGTCGTCTCGTCGGCCGGCGGGCGCTCGGCCGGCGGGGTCGGCGGCATCGGGCCTTCGCCGAAAGCAGCCGGTGGCGCGATCGGCTCGGCGGGAAGTGCCGCCCGACCGGTGACGCAGAGCTCGCCGTGACTTTCGATCCGAAGGTCGAGCCCCGCGGCGCTTTCGGTGGCGGTGACGATGGCGACGTCGCCGTCATAGACCGGCTTCATCAGCCGGCATTCGGCAGCGCCGCGCTCGAGCCAGGCACGGCCCCAGCGCTCTACCGGCAGATGGGTCATATAGGCATAGACATCGACACCGGGCACGAGACCACCCCTAAACCCGAACCGCCGCGCGACCGCATCGTCGTGGATCTTGTTCTCGGATTCCTTGGACGCGTTGAATGCCTCAACGCGATAGGGGCCCAAATGCGAATCGGTCATGGTTCGAGTTCCCAGCGTCGGCTATAAGCCGGCCTAAGCTCGCACTGCAGCTGCGCTTTCGCAATCCCGAGGTCGCCCATGGACGCCCATCTCCCCGAATACGAGCTTTACGCCATCCGCTACGCCGAGCGCGACGCGCGGCGGCGGGACCACTTCATCGGCGGCGACCCGCATGACGGCCCGATGCCGATGGACTATTTCGTCTGGGCCGCAATCGGCAAGGACCGCAGTTTTGTGATCGACACCGGCTTTACCGCCGAGGTCGCGGCGGCGCGCGGGCGGCGGCACTTGCGCTGCCCGGCCGAGTCGCTGGCGCTGGTCGGTCTCGACCGCAACAGTGTCGCCGATGTGATCCTGACGCACATGCATTACGACCATGTCGGCACCTTTCACCGCTTCCCGGCCGCGCAATTCCATTTGCAGGAAGTCGAGCTGCACTACACGACCGGCCGCTACATGCGTCATCCGCATCTGGCGCGCTCGTTCGAGGTCGAGGATGTCGTCGGTATCGTGCGGCTGAACTTCGCCCGGCGGGTCAAGCTTTATAACGGCCCAGTCGAGCTGGCGCCGGGGATTACCCTGCATCCGGTCGGCGGTCACACGCCAGGCATGCAGTTCGTGCGGGTGCACACCAGCCGTGGCTGGGTCGTGCTCGCCTCGGACGTCAGCCATTACTACGAGAATATGGAGGCGGGCCGCCCTTATACCGCCGCTTTCCACATCGGGGACATGCTCGAAGCCTACGAGACGCTTCGCGCCCACGCGCCGAGCCCGCAGCACATCATTCCCGGCCACGATCCGTTGGTCATGCGCCGCTATCCGCCGCCAAAGCCGGAATTGGAAGGCGTCGTCGTCCGCCTCGACGTGATGCCGCAGAGCTAGTGCTCCGGCGCGCCCGTTTCGCCGGTGGCGGCAAAATTGCCGGTTATTCCCGTGGAGCCGGGAATTTTCTCGGTTGTTCCCGATAATTGCCGTTTTAGCCACGAAAACGGCCAAGCAAATCAAGCCCTTGCGAGCCAATTCCCGTAGCGGCTAAACGGGAATTTTTGCGGGCCTAATCGGGAATTAAATACGCCGAGCCGGGAATTACGGGAATTATTGCCCAGGATGTTCGGGTTGCTTCCTCCCGCCACCGCAGTCGAGCAGCATAAGAAGACTAGAAACAGATACATCTCCGTCCAAATCCAATAAAATTCAGTCCAGTTAATAGTGCGATATTACCGCGCGACTTGGCTTTTTCTGAGGCGGACAAGCGGCCTCTCAGCGGTTTGTTCTGAATAACGCGATCGTCGAAGTTTCCCGGATTAAGACCCGAGATGTTTGTGTGATTAGGAGGAAATTTCTCTACTGCTCCGCAGACATTTGGCGGGCGTTTAGGGAAACGGCGGTCTAGCTTAGCTAAGGTCGATTTGGGTACATTTTCGCACCGCCTGGTCCCGCAACCGATTGAAACCATCCCGGTCTTCGAGCATCAGGAAATGCCCGACCCCCCCTCATCCGCATGATCTCGATCCCATAGGCGTGCTCCTCTGCGTCGGTCGGCGACGGGCTCGCTCTGAGAAATACGCTGGAGGCGGAAAAGAGACCGACAAAGTACAGAATCCCGCCGAGGACAGGAGGAACACAAATATCGACACGCCTCGACGAATTCGTCTTGAATCACGTGGACGCCATCGTGGAAGAGTCAGGCTGGAACCGCGCAGAGGTCTTGTACGCGCTAGCTTAGCTAGAGCGATTCGCCTCTTCGAGTGTCAGTCGGAAAATCGCGCCTACCAGTCCTGATGCCGCCCCCGAGATGGGCGCGAGGACGGGCAGCACTAGCAAACCGACAAATCGGGCCCTTCGTTCGGCGGTTAATTCAGGAGATCGGCCTTACGCGTTTACCAAACAGCATTATCGCGCTGTCGCAGTGGCGAAATCCGTACTTGACGTCAGCTCGCCGGTCGCGAAGGCAAGCGCCGCCGCGTTGATCAGCGACTGCGTGTGTGCTCGGGCCACCGCGGCGCGCGCCGTCGCGAGGCCCGTCTGCGCGGACGTCGCGTCGGTCAGTGTGCCGACGCCATGCGCATAGGAATCGCTGGCGCTGTGGAAGGCCGCCTCGGATGCGGTCTGCAGGGCGATGGCGGCATCGTATTGCTGGAGCCCGGTATCGACCTGGTCGTACGCAAGCGCCACCTCGCGCAAAGCCTGGTCGGTGCGCTCCTGCAGCGCGGCCGCTGCCTCTTCGCGCTTCGACTGAGCGAGACTCAGCTTGTTCTGCAGCAGTCCGCCTGTGTAGAGCGGCCATTCGAACTTCAGCAACGCGGCGCCCTGCGGCTTGTTGACGGAGAAATAGGGCGAGTTGTTTACGTTGAGCCGACCGAGATTGCCCTGCACGTTTGCGCCCAGCGAAACTTTCGGGGCCAGAGCGGAGCGTGCGGCCGCGATTTCCGCATCCGTCGTGCGCAGCTTCGCTACGTCGGCGAGCAAGTCGGGCCGCCGCCGCAGCGCCTCTCGGAGCACGTCGTCGACAGTGCGTGCCGTGCGCCGCGGCAGCGGGCGCTCGGACGCGTCCGCCACGCGTAGCTTCGTGGTCGGCGGCAGGTCCATCGCCGCAAGCAGCGTGTACATCGCGTCGTGCTGAGCGGTATTGGCCTGCGCGAGATCGTACTGCGCCTGCGCCGTCGCGCGCCGGGCGAGCTGCACGTCAACGATGGTGTCGAGGCCGCGGCCGAACAGCGCCTCGGCAGATTGCTGCACCACCTGCGCATCTGCCAACCCCTGCTGCGCCGCGCGTACTGCGGCGTCGGCGCCGTCCAACGTGAAATATGCACGGGCCACGTTGAAGATCAGTTGCTGATGCGCCGCCGTGAACGCCACGTTCCCGGCGATCGAAAGCTGACCCGCCGCTTCGACCGCCGCTGCTCGGCCGCCGAAATCGAGCAGCAGATAGTTTACGGCGAGTTGCGGGATTGCTTCCTGAGCGTTGAAAATGATGAAGCCTTGCGGGACGAGGTTGCTGGGGAAGGGCGTCACGAAGTGCTCCCATCCGGCGACCGCACTCGCCGTCAGCGCCGGAAGATAGGCGGCGCGCGCGATGCCGACATTGATCGCCGCCTGCCGCGCCTGTTCCCAGGCGACGCGCGTCGCCGGGTTGCGGCGCTGGGCGATATCGATCAGCTCGACGAGCGAATAGACATGATTGGGGTCGATGTCGGCGGGCGACGGCAACTGGACTGCGGTGTTTTCCGGTACCGCGAACCGCCGGCCCCCGCTAGCGGCGGGTGCCGGGGCTCCCGGCGCTTCTTTGGACGCCTCGAATTGCCACGGAGTGTTGGGTGAAGCCGGCGCGAGGTCGCGCGTGTCATTGCAGGCGCCGAGCAGCGCGCATCCGGCAAGGGCAATGCGTCGGAACCTAGCGTTCAGATGCATTCAGATGATTCACCGCTGTATCTTCCCCCTCGTCTTTCCCGTGGGCCTTCAGCCCACGGACTTAGATCCGTGGGGCAGGCCGGGACCCA
>Ga0070698_100006187_pt1 | contig 13032 bp, 10 predicted proteins | sample KBSK1502metaG_FD_65477 | JGI IMG/M metagenome (GOLD analysis project Ga0070698, IMG submission 65477) | Corn, switchgrass and miscanthus rhizosphere microbial communities from Kellogg Biological Station, Michigan, USA - KBS K1-50-2 metaG | ecosystem: Host-associated > Plants > Roots >... | reverse complement strand
ACAGTCGCAGACGCATTCGAAGCGGACATCCGCGAGCACGAGGAGCGATGGCTCTCGCCGTTTGCGGTTCGCTCGTACGAGACGCGCGGGCGCCTGCGCGAAGAGGAGGATTGCCGCCTGCGGACGCCCTTCCAGCGTGATCGCGACCGGATCCTTCACTCGAAGCCGTTCCGCCGCCTCAAGGGGAAGACGCAGGTCTTCATCGACCCGGCGGGCGACCATTACCGGACGCGGATGACTCACACGCTCGAGACGAGCGCGATCGCCCGCGTAGTCGCGAGAGCGCTCCGGCTGAACGAGGATCTGGTCGAGGCAATCGGCCTCGGACATGACACCGGGCATCCACCTTTCGGCCATGCGGGTGAGGAGGCACTCGACGAGGCGCTGCAGCAGCGCTTCGGCCGTCGATTTCGTCACAACGAGCAGTCGCTGCGGATCGCGGACTCCCTGAATCTCACCGAGGAGGTCCGCGACGGGATTCTCACTCACACCGGGGCTCAGGAGCCGGCGACACTCGAGGGGAAGATCGTCCGCATCGTCGACCGGGTCGCGTACATCAATCACGACATCGACGACGCCGTCCGCTTTGGCATTCTCGATCCGGCCGAGCTCCCCCAGGAGGAAGTCGCACTGTTGGGGGAGCGGGGCTCACGCCGGATCGACACACTCGTTCACGACCTCGTCGAGACCTCGAAGCGGGCGGGCGACATCATCCAGAGCGAAGAGATCGGCGGGGCGATGCACGCAGTCCGCGAGTTCATGTTCGAGCACGTCTACCTTGGTCCCCATGCACGGCTCGAACACGAGCGCGCTCGCGCGACCATACGACGAATTTTCAATCACCTCGCTGCTCGCGGTGACGAGCCCGAGCAGATCGTCGACTTCGTCGCGGGGATGACCGACCGCTTCGCGCTGACGTACGTCGCGGAGCTCGAGTAGTACGTGGCGCGCATCAAGGACGCCTCGGTCGAGGAAGTGAAGGCGGCGGCGGACATGGTCGCCGTCGTCTCGGGCCGAACCCAGCTGCGGAAGGCGGGTGCGCGTTACCTCGGGCGCTGTCCCTTCCACGAAGAGCGAACGCCGAGCTTCTCGGTCAATGCAACGGACAAGCTCTACTACTGCTTCGGTTGCGGCGCCAAGGGCGACCTGATCACGTTCGTTCGCGAGACCGAGCAGCTCGACTTTGCGGCTGCGATCGAGTGGCTTGCGGACCGCTTCAACATTCCAATCGAGTACGAGGAGACCTCGCCGGCCCAGGATGCACGCAGGCGTCGTCGCGAGCGTCTGTTGGAGCTGCTCGATGCGGCGTCGTCGTTCTACGAGCGGTATCTGTGGGAGTCGCAGGCCGGCTCGCCTGCGCGCGACTATCTCGCCGGACGCGGTCTGGGCGAGGAGGTGTGCCGCGAGTACCGGCTCGGCCTTGCGCTCGGTGGGGCGACGTTGACGCGCAAAGCGCTCGAGCGAGGCTTCACCCGTGACGAGCTTCTCGGGGCTGGTCTCGTCAACCGGCGCGGGAACGACTACTTCTCCGGGCGCCTGCTGTTTCCGCTGGCAGACGCCCGCGGCCGGGTGCTCGGCTTTCAGGCACGGAAGCTGCGGGACGAGGATCCGTTGAAGGCGAAGTACGTCAACTCGCCGGAAGGTGAGCTCTTCCGGAAGGGTGACCTGCTCTACGGGCTCGATCGGGCGCGGGCGTCGATCGCCAAAGAGGAACGGGCGGTCGTGGTGGAAGGCAACACCGACGTCCTCGCACTTCGACAGTCGGGCATCGAGCCGGTGGTCGCGTCGATGGGAACCGCGCTCACGGAGCGCCAGCTCAAGGAGCTCGGCCGATTGACGACACGAGTTTGGCTCTGTTTCGACGGCGATGCCGCCGGCGAGGCGGCCACCCTGCGCGGGATGGAACTGGCGGCCGGGCAGGGCCTCGACGTCCGCGTCGTCGCCCTGCCGGCGGGTCTCGATCCCGCCGACCTGGCCGACGGGTTCGACCAGCGCTTGGGTCGCGCCGAGAGCTACCTCGGCTACAGGGTGCGCCTCGAGGTCGAGCGGGCCCGTGACCGGCAGGAGGCGTTCGTGCGCGTGCGCGAGGTGCTGTCACGGTTCGACGATTCGCCCGAAAGGCAAGATGCCATTCGCCTGGCTGCCGACAGGCTCGACCTGCCGAAGGAGACACAGGCCGGCCTCGCTCCGCGCCTGGGCGCACCGGCGACCGGCACCGTCTCGCCGCGGCTGCTCGACGCGGGCGAGCGACTCGAGCGCGACGCGCTCGCCGGTGTGGCCGCACATCCCTCGCTCGTCCGGGTACTCGCCGAGCTCGGCCCGGAGCACTTCGACTCGGAGATGTTCCGTCAGCTCCGCGCCCAGCTTGTGTCCGGCGCCGAGCCCGAAGGGGAGGTCGTCGGGCTCGTGGCCGAGCTCGATGCACGCGCCGCATCGGAGGGAATCGACGAGCGCACGGCGGAAGAGCTGCTGTTGCGGCTGCGCGAGCGCCGCCTCAGAAGAGAGTTGAGTGACGCCGATCCGAGTCGCACGCTCGAGCTTCAAACGGCGCTGGCGAAGATCGCTCAGGCGATGGAGCAGATCGCAACTGCGCAGCCGTTGTCGCGCTGAGACCGCCAGAACCAGCGGCTACACTAGCCCCCGCTGCCGTCCCCAGTAGCTCAATTGGCAGAGCATCCGGCTGTTAACCGGAGGGTTGTTGGTTCGAGTCCAACCTGGGGAGCTTCCTTCAAGGCCGATAGGAGAATGTGCGGGTGGCCGTCCAGCTCAAAAGGCCTGATTCGCACGAGTACTGAACACCGTCGAGGGTGAAACTGAGCGTGTTCCGCATCGTGCCCGTCGCAGTCGTCCCGCTGAACCGGCCGGTGATCGTGACATGCCCCGTGTAGGGGTTGCCGGCGATCGTGCTCGGGTAGTCGAAGTCGATCTTGAAGGTGCTGCCCGCTGCGATCTCGGCGGAGCCTCCCTGGACGTTCCCGCCGGCCAGGTGAAGGGGAGGGTTACAGCCGGCGTTGATCTGGCCGGTCGAGAAGTTCTGGACGCCGTCGCCGGTTGTGTTCACGTCGAACTCGATGAGCTCGTTCTGCGAGTCCGTCCCCTTGTAGTGACCGGACTGTGCCGATGGAGTGGAGCGCTTGCGCAGACGGCCGTTGACACACCTGAACCCGTACTTGCGGTACACAGCCTGATAGCGCGTCTTGCATGTTTGGCCCGAGCGAAGGCATCTGACCCTCCCGCCGATGACAGCCCGCTTCGAACCTGCTCCGCAGGTCACATGGATGGATCCGGGTGCGGTAACCGGCGGTCTGTTCACCATCGCTGCGGCGACCGCGGCTCCGACGACCGTCACGACCAAACCGACGGACAACGCGAAGCCGAGTCGTCTTCTGAGTCCCATCTACGTCAACCCTTCACTCGTCCTGGCCCGACACTCGACTCATAGCATCGTTAGTTGTCTGTGACAATCGGTGCGAGCGCTGGCCCCGGGCGGTTGTTTCTTGACCGGTGCAGGGCTTTCTGCACTGAATAACGCATGCTCCTGCGGGACGTGGAGTACGCTCGCCCGGCGAGCGTTGAGGACGCTGTGCGCCTGCTCAGTGAGTTCGACGGTGCCCGCGCGCTTGCGGGAGGACAGACGCTGATCAACGTGATGAAGGCGCGGGCGGCGTCACCCGACGTCCTCGTCGACCTGAACGACCTCGACGACCTGAAAGGCATCGAGCTCGGCTCGGATGGCACGCTCGAGATCGGCGCCATGGCGACGTACACGGACGTGATGACATCCGCGGAGGCCCGCGCTCGGCCTATCCTCGGCGAGGTCTGTGCGCAGATCGCCGATGTTCAGGTCCGCAATCGCGGCACGATCGGCGGCAACGTGTGCTCGAACGACCCTACGAACCATCTCCCGCCGCTGCTCGTGGCCGTTGGAGCGACGATGACGATCGTAGGGGCCGGCGAGGAGCGAAGTGTTCCGGCCGACGAGTTCTTTCTGGGCGTCTACATGACGGCCGCGGGGCCCGGCGAATTGCTGACGAAGATCACGGTCCCGCCCGGGAAGAGCGACGGCTTCGCCTCGGTGACCATCGGCAAGGAGGGGACGTGCATCGTCAACGCGGCCGCCTCGCTGAGCGATGGGTCACCGAGGGTCGCAATCGGCTGTGTAGATGCCGTCCCCGTGCTCTTGCAGCCCTCCTCCAGTGAGGCAAGCGCCGTCCGCGAGGCGGTGCGCGGAGCGAGTCTCATGCCGCCCTCGGACGTGCACGCGTCGGCCGACTATCGCCGGCACCTGGCAGAGGTGCTCGCCGCCCGCGCCGTCACGCAAGCCTCCGGAGGCAAGTGAATGGACGTCGTCTCGAGCAAGACGATCACGGTCGAGGTGAACGGCGCACGCTACGAGCGCGAGGTGGACGCGCGCCGGCTGCTGATCCACTTCCTCCGCGACGACCTCGATCTGACCGGCAGCCACATCGGTTGTGACACCGGCAACTGCGGGGCGTGCTCCGTGCTGGTGGACGGGACTCTTGTCAAGAGCTGCATGCTGCTGGGGATCCAGGCCGACGGGGCGAAGATCGAGACCGTGGAAGGGCTCGCTCAGGATGGCCGGCTGACGGCGCTGCAGCAGTCGTTCTCCGACCATCATGCGTTGCAATGCGGCTACTGCACACCGGGGATGCTCATGAGCGCGACCGCCCTCCTACGGGCCAACCCGCATCCGTCCGAGCTCGAGATTCGGCACGGGATCCAGGGCAACATCTGCCGCTGCACGGGTTACGTGAACATCGTCGAGGCGATCAGGGCGGCCGCAGAATGATTCACACATGACCGAGACGACCGTGAGCCCGGAGCGGCCGCTCGTCGTCGAGGAGGGCGAGGAGCAGCGTGGTTTCATCGGCCAGAGCGTCCCACGCAAGGAAGACAAGCGCCTCGTTCAGGGAGAAGGAGTCTTCTTCGACGACGTCAAGCGCCACGAGATGGGCTTTGTGCATTTCGCACGCTCTCCCTACGCCCACGCCCGAATCAAGTCGGTTGACGTCTCGAAGGCTCTAGAGCTGGACGGCGTCTACGGCACGCTCACCGGCGACGAGGTCGCGATCCTGACCGATCCGTTCTTCGAGCTCTCGACACCGCCAGGCGCGAACATCAAGGACTACGCGCTCGCGGTCGGCAAAGTGCGGCATGTGGGCGATCCGGTCGCCGCGGTCGTGGCCCGCACGCGGGAGCTCGCACGGGACGCGGCCGAGCTCGTCGAGGTCGACTACGAGCCGCTCCCGGTTCTCCTCGACGGTGAGGAGGCGCTCAAGGACGAAGTGGTCTTGCACGACGACGCCGCCTCCAACACGGTCTGGTCGGGAATCTTCGACTGGGGGGACTTCGACGCCGCCCTCGCGGAGGCCGACCACGTCGTGCGGATCGAACGGCTCCATTTCGACCGCTTCTCCTCGACTCCGCTCGAGTGCTCCGGTTGCCTGGTCGAGTACAACCGCGGCACCGGGCAGTGGACGATTCACGGCACGCACCAGATGCCGGGCGTCGGAGCGATCTGGATGGCGCCTGCGCTGCGGGTCGGCATCGACAAGCTGCGGTTCGTCAGTCAAGACATCGGCGGGGGCTTCGGTAACAAGATCACGCTGCACCCGCAATTCACCGCCTGCTGTCTCCTCGCGCGCAAGCTGAACCGACCCGTGCAGTGGACCGAGTGGCGCACCGACCAGCACACCGCCAACACACACGGCAACGAGCGCACGTTCCTCGACGTGACCGTGCCGGTGAAAGCCGACGGAACGATGCTCGGGTTCTCCGTCCGGGCAATAGACGACTGCGGCGCCTTCCCACGTTATGAGCCACTCGGCTGCATCATCTGGGCACAGGTCACGCCCGGCTGCTACCGCTGGCGGAACGTGCGTGTCGACTTCACCCAGGTCTGCACGAACAAGTCACCGGTAGCGCCCAACCGTGGCTATTCGCGCATGCAGCACTTGTGGCTGACCGAGAGGATCGTGGACATCGTCGCCAACGAGCTGGGTCTCGATCCTGTTGAGGTGCGTAAAAGGAACTACGTCAAACAGGACGAGTTCCCCTACGAGACGCCCAACGGCTGCGTCTACGACTCCGGCGACTACGCCCGCTGCCTCGACATCGCGCTCGAGCTGATCGGTTACGAGACCATCGAGGACAGACGCCGCGAGGCCGAGTCTCGCGGGAAGCTGCTCGGGATCGGGATCGGGTCGACGCTCGACTCCGGGACGAACAACTTCGGCCAGTCGATGATCCTCAACCCCGAGCTGCAGTTCTCCGGGAACAACGAGGTCGCGACGGTCAAGCTGGACATCTTCGGCGAGATCGTCGTCACGCTCGGGACGGTGCCGCAAGGGCAGAGCCACGAGACGACGACGGCGCAAGTTGTCGCCGACATCCTGGGCTGCAGTCCCGACGACGTCAACGTCCGGGCGGGGCACGACACCTACTGGAACTCGCACGCCGGCTTTTCGGGGACCTATGCCTCGCAGTTCGCGGTTACGGGCCTCGGTGCGGTGAAGGGCGCGGCGGACAAGCTGGCCGGCGAGATGAAGCTGCTCGCGTCGGCCGTGTTCGGTTGCTCACCGGACGACATCGAGCTGGCGGAGGGCCACGCACGCATCAAGGGAAATCCCGAGGCGGCTCTGCCGTTCATGGCCCTTGGGGCGATCCTCAACGCGAACAACGCCGGGCTTCCCCCCGATCTCGACATCTCGCTGAACGTCCGGTATGTGTACCGGCCGCCGTTCGAGAAGCCCGACCTCGAGCGCAAGTTCGGCAACCTGACGCTCACCTACGCGACGCAGATTCATGCTTGCGTCGTCGAGGTGGACCCTGAGACGGGCGTGTACGAGATCGTCGATTACGCCGCCGTTGACGACTGCGGCAAGCGCATCCATCCGCAGATCGTCGAGGGTCAGGTGCACGGCGCGACCGCGCACGCGCTCGGTGCGGCGACCCACGAGATCTTCACCTACGACGAGGAGGGCAACCTGCTCACCCCCAACTTCTACGACTACCACGTCCCGCACGCGCTCGACATGCCTCCGATGAGGACCGGCTACGTCGAATCGGAGTCTCCGTTCACGCCACTCGGCGCGAAGGGGATGGGCGAGGGGGGCGGCGCCGGCATTCACGCGATGTGCGCGGCGCTGCAGAACGCGCTCGGCCGGCGCGGTGAGGGCCCGATCGTCTCGCGCAGCTGCAACCCGTACCACCGAGTCTGGGAGCTGCTGCAGAACCCCAGCGAGAGCCGCAAGCTCGTCACGGTGGAGAGCCGGTGAAGGTCACCGGCGAGCGCGCGTTCCAGGCGCCCCGCGCGACGGTCTGGGAGGTGCTCAACGACCCGTCGCGGCTGGCGAAGACCATGCCGGGAGTGGAGTCGTTCGACATCCACGACGACAAGCGCTGGAGCGCCCACGTGAAGATCCCACTCGGACTCGGTGGCCTGCGGATGTCGATCGACTTCGAGAAGACCGACGAGCGGGAGCCGGAGTTCGCGAAGCTGCACGCCAAGGGGAACGGCGTGGGGGCGATCATGAACATGGACACCTCGTTCAACCTCAGCGAGGCGGGGGACGGAACCAACATGCAATGGGAGGCCGACGTGCACATCCTCGGGCCGGTCGCGTCGATGGGACAGCGCGTCCTACAGCCGATCGTGAGCCAGCAGGTCTCCCACGTGCTGGCCGCTCTCGACGCACAGGTGCGTGAGGCAAGCGCTGCGGGTGCCTCCAGCGAAGGCGTGTAGCGGTCGGCAGGATCCCGTGTGATGGCACCGCCGTTTCGCATCGGCGTCATGCAGCTAACCATGGAGCCGCTCGAGGACATGCTCGAGTCCGCGCGGGTCATGGACCGCGCCGGCATGGACACGATCTGGCTCGCCGAGGCCTACCCGTGGTGGCGGAAACACGGGATGGAGGCGCGCTCCTCCACGGTTGTCTCGGCACTGATCGCGCGTGAGACCGAGCGCCTCGCGGTCGGCTGGGGAATCATCTCGCCTTTCACACGGCACCCCGTGCAGGTCGCGATGGACGCCCGCGTCGTCCAGGAGGCCGCGGGCCCCGGACGGTTCCTGCTCGGGTTCGGAACGTCGAAGATCTTCCTCAACAACGCGCTCCTCGATGGCAGACGCACCCTTGGGCCCATGCGCGAGGCGGTCGAGATCGTGCGTGGCGTTCTGGCGGGTGGTCCCTTCCGCTACGAGGGCGAGACGTTCGGCGCCGACGTTCCGGCGCTGCGGGACGAGGCAGAGACGCCCCGAGGCGTCCCACCCGTCTACGTGGCGGCGACGGCTCCCAAGATGCAGGCGCTCGCGGGGGAGATCGCCGACGGTTGTCTGACGCCGTCCATCACGACGCCCGCGTTCGTCCGTTACACACGGAAGAACGTCGCTGCGGAGATCGACATTGGGTGCACTGTGGTCGCCTCGATCCACGAGAACGACCCTGCCGCCGGCCGCGACGGCGCGCGGGAGATCGCGGGGATGTATCTCGCCAACAAGGTGCAGAACATCAAGGGCGCCGCCGACACGCTGCTCGACCTCGCGGGATTGAGCCAGGAGGAGATCCGCCCTGTTGCCGAGGCGATGGAGAAGGGTGGCCGTCTCGCCGCGAAGGCAGAGGTCACCGACGAGATCCTCGACAAGTGCAAGCCGATCGCGGGAACACCTGCCGACTGCATCGCTGCGATCGAGGAGTACCGCGACGCAGGCTGTACCCATGTGATGCTGGAGCTGTGGGGTGACCGCCGCCACGAGCAGATCGAGCTTTTCGGACGTGAGGTGCTGCCCCATTTCCGTTGAGGTCGACCGCGACCGGCTGATCCAGCTTGCCGTCGACCTCGTGTCGATTCCGAGCCCCACCGGAGACGAGCAGGCGATGGGCGAGCGCGTGCGCGAGGAGCTCGAGGAGCTCGGGCTCCAGGTGCAGTGGCAGGAGGTCGAGCAAGGCCGTCCCAACGTCGTGGGCCTTTGGGAGGGAGAGGGCGGTGGCCCGTCGCTCATGTTCAACGGTCACATGGACACGTCGTACTCCGGACGTGAGCCATGGCTGACCGGGATCCGAGGCTTCCAGCCGGAGGGCTTCGTGCAGGACGGTCGCGTCTACGGGCTCGGGATCTCGAACATGAAGGGTGCGCTCGCCTGCTACCTGGAGGCGGTGCGCGCCCTCCGTGAGGCCGACGTGCGGCTGCGCGGCGACGTCATGATCGCCTGCGTCGCCGGCGAGATCGAGAAGACGCAGTGGCATCCGGACTTCGTCGGCCGCGAATATCGGGGTTATGCCACCGGCTCGCGCTTTCTGCCCTCCCACGGCGGCGTCACCGACATGTGCATCCTCGGCGAGCCAACGGAGCACCGGATCGTCCTCGGCCACTACGGAGCCGCCTGGATGCGGCTCTCGACGAGCGGGCCGTTCATCCACACGGCGTTCAGCGAAGGGCGACGCGACGAGACGTCGATCGTTCGCATGCGCGACGTGCTCGACGCCGTGCTCCAGTTTGCGCCCGAGTGGGAGCAGCGAACTTCCTACCGGGGCAAGCCGGGAATCGTCAACATCGGCGCGATCAGCGGCGGGTTTGCCTGGCGCGTCTCTCGCACTCCGCATCGCACCGACTTGTTCGTAGATTTCCGCGTGCCACCGACGATGCCGATGGCGCGTGCACGCGCCGAGCTCGGCGACTTCGCCCGTGCACTTCGCGGCCGCTTTCCCGACCACGGGATCGAGTGGGAGATCTACGTGACGGCGCCCGGTTCGGAGATCGCCGAGGATCATCCCCTCGTGGCGGCGATCGACGAGGCGCATCGGGAGGTCTTCGGAGAAACACCCGAGCGAGACGCCGTTCGGTGGTTCTCGGATGCGTCGGCGCTGACGCGCTACGGGATCGAAAGCGTGAACTACGGCACCTCGAGTGGGCTGCCCGATCCGGTCCTTGGCGAGAATCTCGAGATTGACGGCCTCGTAAAGATCGCCAACGTGTACGCGCGAGTCGCCCAGCGCGTCTGCGAGCCGGCGTGACCGATCCGCTCACAGCCTTGACGGTTCGATGAAGCTCGTCACGTACGACGAGGGCAAGGTTGGTGAGCTCCGCGACGGCAAGGTCAGCGAGCTCGACGTTCCGAGCATGCGAGAGTACTTCGAGCGCGGAGGCACCGCCGTGCCAACAGGATCCCAGCACGCACTCGAGGACGTCACCCTCCGTGCGCCGATCAGCCCCCGGAAGTTCATCCACACCGCCGGCAACTTCCGCGAGCACGAGGAGGAGTCGAAGCGCGTCGGGTGGTCACACGAGATCGCCCCGTGGATCGTCTTCTTTCAGAACGTCGACGCGATCATCGGCCCCGACGAGGCGGTCGTGTACCCCGAGCATCTGACCGAGGAGCTCGACTACGAGCTCGAGCTCGCTGTCGTGCTCGCGAAAGCGGGCAAGTGGTTCGGCGCCGAAGAAGCGGCGGACTACATCGGCGGCTACGTCATCTTCAACGACATCACCGCCCGCGACATCCAGCGGCGGGAGATGCGGTCCGGCGTCTTCTCCTTCTGCAAGGGAATCGACACCTTCTGCCCGCTCGGCCCCTGGATCGTCACGCCCGACGAGCTCGGCGATCCGCACGATTTGAGGATGGAGCTCCGCGTTAACGGCGAGAGGAGGCAGGAGTCCTACAGCGGGAACATGTCGGTGACGATCCCGGAGATCCTCGCCCACTATTCGGCACTCGGGTACTCGGCCGGCGACGTCGTCTCGACCGGGACCGTGAGCGGCGTGGCCGGCTTCAGCGAGGACGCTGCCTCGCTCTACCTCAAGCCCGGCGACGTGATCGAAGCGGAGATCGAGAGGATCGGGATCCTGCGCAACCCGGTCCGCTCGTGGCAGGAGGCCCACGGCGAGCCCGCGCCTGCGCGCGTGCGATGGTGACCTGGCCGCGCGACGACGCGAAGCTCGAGCGCGTGCGCACGCTCATGGCCGAGGAGAACCTGGACGCGCTCGTCGTCAGGGCGCCCGACAACGTTCTCTACCTGACGAACTTCTGGGGGATGAAGGGCTACGACGCGGTCGTGTTTCCCCGCGACGGGGAGCCGACTCTGATCACGATCGAGGCCTCGGCCCAGGATGCCGCCGAGCAGGCGTGGACGAGAGATGTTCGCTTCGTCGCAGGGTACGACCCGGCCGATGTGCGACCGCCGTCGGGTCGCACGCTCGACACCGCGCAAAGGGTTGCCGCCCAGCACGAGCGCGTTGGTCTCGAGCTCTCGCTCGGTACTCAAGCGTCCGACCGCATGGTCGGCGAGCCGACCACGTACACGCGCGGCTGGTTCGACGCGTTCCCGACTGCACTCGACGCCGCTCCGCTCCTCGCCCGCGCACGCGCCGTGAAGACTGCTCAGGAGATCGAGCGGATGCGTCTTGCGAACGAGATCGCGGCCGGTGCGATGGAGCATGTCGCCGGCGAGCTCCGTCCGGGCATGAAGGAGAGCGAGGCGGCCGCGCTCTGGCAGGGCTTCGTCCACGGCGAGGGCACGGGCTGGAAGGGGAAAGTCGAGCTTGCGCTCGGCTTCTCCCTGGTCTGGTCTGGGCCCGGCATCCGGACGTTCACCGCCACCGGGCACCGCCCGGTAAAGGAAACCGAGCCGACGCTCTTCGAGATCTGGGTGTGCGCGGACGGCTACTGGTGCGACCACACCAAGAACGTCTGCCCAGGTGAGCTGGATCCACGCTACGACGAGCTGCTGGATGCCCTCCTGGGTGTCTACGGGCAGGCGCTCGCCCACTGCCGGCCGGGTGCAAGCCTGGCGGAGCTGGACGTGCTCGTCCGGGACGGTCTTGACACGGCGGGCTATCCGGATCAGCCGACGCACCCGATCGCCCACGGCGTCGGTGCCAGGGCACACGAGCCGCCGTATGCGCACCAAGCGGGCGCCGGCACGATCGAGGAGGGAATGGTGCTTGCGATCGAGCCCGGCGCGTACTGGGAGGGTGGCGGCGGTCTGCGTATCGAGGACAACTTCCTCATCACGGCCGACGGCGCCGAGAAGCTCTCGAGCTACCCGGACGACTTCCGGCGCACAGGTGACCGTTGACGTTCTGGACCGGCCATCTGAACGACCCGTACCGGTTCGAGGCGGAGGTCGGCTTCTACGACACAACGCTTCGCGACGGTGAGCAGACCGTCGGGGTGGTGCTCTCCCCGGAGGACAAGCTCGAGCTGGCCAAGGGGCTGGACGAGCTCGGGATCGAGCGCATCGAGGCGGGCTTTCCGCGCGTCTCGGACGAAGACAGGCGCGCAGTCGAGCTCATCCTCGGCGCGGGCCTCGATGCCGAGGTGTGGGGGTTTTCGCGCGCCGTGGAAGCCGACGTCAAGGCCCTCGTCGAGCTCGGCGTCCGGGCGAGCGTGATCGAATCGCCGATCTCCGACCTCAAGCTGGAAGCGCTCGGTGTCGACCGGGAGGCGATGCTCGAGCGAATCGTCTACGCGATCTCGTTCGCGGTCGAGCAGGGCGTCACCGTCGCCTTCTTCGGCGTCGACGGTACGCGGGCTGACCCCGCGTACTTCGAGACCGTCTACAAGACGGCGGTCGAGGCGGGGGCCCAGGAGGTCGTGGTCGTCGACACGCTCGGAATCGCGGGCCCCGAAGCTGTTGCTGATCTCGTCGGGCGGACGCACGAGTGGTTCGGCCGCGACGTACCGGTCCACTTCCACGGCCACAACGACTTCGGTCTCGCCACGGCAGCCGCCGTCGCGGCCGTGCGGGCCGGGGCACGCTGGATTCAGGGAACGATCAACGGCATGGGGGAGCGTGCCGGGAACGCGAACCTGCCCGAGATCGCGCTCGCCCTTCGGGGCCTCTACGGAATCGAGACGGACTTGCGGCTCGAACGCGTGCGTCAGTTTTCAGAGCGGCTGCGCAATCTTTCTGGCTACACGCTCGAGCCGTACAAGCCGCTTGTCGGCGAAAACCTGTTCATGCGCGAGTCAGGCGCCGTCGCGAGCCAGTTCCACGATCCCCCCGCGATCGAGCC
>Ga0070698_100006186_pt1 | contig 13034 bp, 15 predicted proteins | sample KBSK1502metaG_FD_65477 | JGI IMG/M metagenome (GOLD analysis project Ga0070698, IMG submission 65477) | Corn, switchgrass and miscanthus rhizosphere microbial communities from Kellogg Biological Station, Michigan, USA - KBS K1-50-2 metaG | ecosystem: Host-associated > Plants > Roots >... | reverse complement strand
CTTTGCTACATTTATTAATTGAATTTTAGATTGACGATTGCAGATCTGGGATTGCATTCGCCAATCACTAACAATAATTTTAAAATTGATTTTAGTAGCAAATAAATCGGCAATCTAAAATCTAAAACCTGAAATCGATATGTCTCGTATAGGTAGAAAACCAGTAGCAGTTCCCAAAGGCGTTACAGTCACTGTTGGCAGTGATGGTGTGATTACTGTAAAAGGCCCGAAAGGAGAATTGAAACAAGCTGTTGATCGTGATATCACGGTTGAAGTAAAAGATGATGAAGTAAGTTTCGCTCGTCCTACTGACCAGATACGTCATCGTGCATTACATGGCCTATATCGTTCTTTAACTTCCAATATGATAAAAGGAGTGACTGAAGGATATAAAAAGAATCTTGAGCTGATCGGTGTTGGTTTCAAAGCCAGCAACCAGGGCAATGTGCTTGATCTTTCTTTGGGTTTTTCGCACAACATCGTTTTCGAAGTTCCAAAAGAACTGAAAGTTGTAACATCTCAGGAAAAAGGTCAGAATCCAATGATCAGCCTGGAAGGTATCGATCATCAATTGCTTGGACAGGTAGCAGCTAAGATCCGTGGATTGCGTAAACCTGAACCATACAAAGGAAAAGGTGTTCGTTATGTTGGTGAATTTGTTCGTAAGAAAGCAGGTAAGGCTGCTGGTAAGTAATTAGTTTGAAGTTCGGAGTTTGAGGTTTGAAGTTATTAGCCTCTCCTTATCGAACATCAAACCTCAAACATCAAACAATAAGTTCCTTGGCAGAATCAAGGAAAAAAATAAAGAATATGAATTCGAAAGCAAAAACAGCGAGAAGACAGAATATACGTTTCGGTATCCGTAAAAAAATTAACGGCACTGCTGCAAAGCCACGTCTCTCTGTTTTCAGAAGTAATACTGAGATCTATGCACAGTTGATTGATGATGTAAGCGGTCAAACACTTGCTGCTGCTTCATCAAAAGAAAAAAGCATTGCTGCGCAAAAAGCAACAAAATCAGAAAAAAGCAAATTGGTTGGTTCTGCAATTGCAGCAAAAGCATCAGAGCTGGGTTTAAAAGAAGTAGTTTTTGATCGTGGTGGTTATTTGTATCATGGTCGTGTAAAAGCAGTAGCTGATGGCGCAAGAGAAGGCGGGTTGAAATTCTAATTAGCAAATATGCAAATGGGAAAATATGCAAATGCAATTTTCAAATTTGCTAATTTTCAAATTTTCAAATTAAAAAATGGCAAAAGTTAACTTAAACAGAGTAAAAGCCGGCGACCTTGAACTGAAAGACAAAGTGGTAGCCATTAACCGTGTTGTAAAAACAACTAAGGGTGGTCGTTCATTTAGTTTTTCTGCATTGGTGGTGGTAGGAAATGAAAATGGAGTTGTTGGTCATGGTCTTGGAAAAGCTAAAGAGGTGCAGGAAGCAATTACAAAAGGAATTGAAGATGCAAAAAAGAATTTGATCAAGGTTCCGATAATGCATGGCACTATTCCTCATGATCAGTGGGCAAAAGAAGGCGCTGCAAAAGTTTTGATCAAACCTGCTGCACATGGTACTGGTGTAATTGCCGGTGGCAGTATGCGTGCAGTATTGGAAAGTGCCGGGGTAACGGACGTATTAGCAAAATCACTTGGTTCTGCTAACCCTCATAATGTGGTAAAAGCAACCTTTAAAGCATTAGCAATGTTGCGTGAACCAATATCGGTTGCCAAAACAAGAACAATAGGATTGAAGAAAGTATTCAATGGTTAAGAAAAGTTTGAAGTTTGAGGTTTGAGGTTCATTCCACTCAACATCAAACATCGAACATCAAACATCAAACATATTTGTATGAAAAAGATAAAAATCACTTTAGTAAAGAGCCCGATTGACAGACCGGAACGTCAGAAAAAAACATTGAAGGCTCTTGGCTTGAATAAGATGAATGCAAGCAGGGAAGTGGAAGCTACTCCGCAAATTCTGGGTATGGTTCGTAAAATGAATCACCTGGTGAAAGTGGAGCAATTAGCCAATTAGCAAATATGCCAATGTGCAAATGGTTTTCGAATATTCATTGCACATTTGCACATTAAAAAAGCGAGGGGTGATTCCCCGTAAGTACAAAATCAATAAAAAATGAAACTACATCAATTAAGACCTGCAAAAGGTGCAACACAAAAAGAAAAAAGAATAGGTCGGGGTGAAGCTTCCGGGCACGGGGGTACATCTACAAAAGGTAATAAAGGTGGACAAAGCCGTGCGGGTTATAAAAGAAAGATGGCGCATGAAGGTGGCCAGATGCCAATTCAGCGTCGTGTTCCAAAACGTGGCTTCACAAATATTCACCGTATTGAATTCAAAGTATTCAATATTGGTCAGATCGATCAGTTGTTGGAAAAATATGATATTAAAGAATTTTCATTTGACAATCTTTATAGCAATAAACTGGTTAGCCAGAATGATAAAGTGAAAATTCTAGGCAACGGGGAAATTAAAAGCAAACTGGCATTTAAAGTAAATGCAGTAAGTGAAAAAGCAAAAGCCGCTATAGAGGCAGCCGGAGGCTCAATAGAAATTCTTCCCTGATTTTCCGTAACTTGCAATGGCGCATGTTAAGTGCGTCTTTTTTGTTTTACGATCTTAAATCACTCTGCATCCGTGAAGAAATTATTTAAAACACTGAAAAATATCTGGAGCATTGAGGAATTGCGCAGCAAGATCCTTTTTACTCTGGCATTAATATTTATTTACCGTATAGGTGCCCATATTGTTTTGCCCGGTATTGATCCGGATGGTATCGCGGCCTCCATGGCAAATTCCAAAAAAGGGATTCTTGGTTTGATAGATACGTTTGCCGGTGGTGCATTTTCACAAGCATCAATTTTTGCATTGGGTATCATGCCATATATCTCTGCCTCTATCTTTATGCAGTTGATGACGGTATTGGTTCCTCAAATGCAGAAATTGCAAAAGGAAGGTGATAGCGGTAGAAAAAAGATCAACCAATGGACCCGTTATCTTACAGTAGCTGTCACACTGGTACAGGCATCGGCATATGTTACCTATTTGAACCAGATGACACAGACCGGGGGAAAAATTCCGGGTTTTGAACCTTATTTCTGGTATACTACTGTTATCATTCTTACTGCGGGCACTTTATTCGTAATGTGGTTAGGTGAAAAAATTACTGATAAAGGATTGGGCAATGGTACTTCATTAATCATCATGGTAGGTATTCTTGCACGTTTGCCTCAGGCCTTTGCGCAGGAGTTTACCAATAAATCAACCAGTGCTGCCGGTGGAGGAATTCTGATCTTTATTATTGAAGTATTTATTCTCATAGCAATTATTCTTGGATGTATATTATTGATACAGGGCACACGAAAGATTGCCTTGAATTATGCCAAACAAATTGCCGGTGGCAACAGGCAGTTTACAGGAGCAAGACAATTTTTACCTATTAAAGTAAATAGTGCCGGTGTAATGCCGATCATCTTTGCACAAGCGATCATGTTCTTACCTACATTATTTTCTTATAGTAATTCTGATACGGGAAAAGGGATTGGTAAAATATTTTCTGATCATACCAATATTTGGTACATGGTTGTATATGCTACAGTGGTAATTGGTTTTACTTTCCTTTATACAGCATTAATATTTAATCCAAAACAAATTGCTGATAACCTGAAACAGAACAATGGTTTTATTCCTGGTGTTAAACCCGGTCAGCCAACTGCAGATTATATAGGAGCAGTGATGGATAAAGTAACATTGCCTGGTGCTGTGTTGCTTGCTTTTGTTGGTATTTTACCCGGTATTGCCCAATTGATGGGAGTTACACAGGGCTTTGCAAACTTCTTTGGAGGCACATCACTTTTGATCATGGTGGGTGTAATTCTTGACACATTGCAGCAAATAGAAACACAATTGCTCATGCGCCAGTACGATGGCTTGATGAAGAGTGGACGAATACAGGGAAGACAGACATTGACGCAAGCATCTGTATAAATCTTATAGAATATAAAAAAAGAAAACCCGGTATCAACTGCCGGGTTTTCTTATTAAAAAAAAGGGAGATATTTGTACGATGATAATTTGTAAGACACATGATGAGGTTGAAAAGATGCGGGAAAGTGCCTTGCTTGTAAGCAAAACGCTTACTGTTGTTGCCGGCATACTCAAATCCGGTATCGCAACAATTGCACTTGATAAACTGATCGGAGACTATATCAGGGATCATAATGCTGTTCCTTCTTTTCTTAATTATAACGGTTTTCCTTTCAACTCATGTATTTCTGTAAATGATGTGGTAGTGCATGGTTTTCCCAATAAAAAAGAATTAAGAGACGGTGATATTGTTTCTGTTGATATCGGTGTTATACTTAACGGGTGGCATGGCGATCATGCATATACTTTTGCCATTGGCGATCCGGGAAAAGAAGTAATGCAACTGATAAAAGTAACAAAGGAATCTTTGTACAAAGGCATTGAAAAAGCAATTGCTGGAAACCGTATTGGCGATATTTCTTTTGCGATACAGGAACATACTGAAACGAAACATGGATATGGAGTAGTGAGAGAATTAGTAGGTCATGGGTTAGGAAAAAATATGCATGAAGATCCGCAAGTGCCAAACTATGGTAAAAGAGGCAGCGGTGCTAAACTAAAAGCAGGAATGGTGCTCGCGATAGAACCTATGATCAATCTTGGTAAAAAAGAAGTGTACACTGAGGATGATGGATGGACCGTAAGAACAAAAGATGGAAAACCTTCTGTGCATTTTGAACATGATGTTTGTGTAAGAAAAAATGCGGCAGATATTCTTTCTGATTATACTCCAATTGAAGCGGCTGAAAAAGCAAATGTGAATTTGTTCAGTGAATATGCAGTAGTTGTTTAAGCTTTCTTTTTATATTCCCATTCCCACACTTCGCCATCTTCCGGGTCAGTTACAAAACCTAGTAGAATAAAATTATTTTTCTCAAGAATTCTTGTTGAATAATTTTTTTCAGGAAGCGTTCTTGCAGTAATTCTTACTGATGGATCAGTGGCAAGTGATAGCTCAACTAATTGTTTGCAAATTTTTGTACCGATACCCTTTTGCCTATGATTTTCCATTGTGCCATAAGAGATCTCAACAGTATTATTAATTGGTTGTCCTTTAAAAGCGGCGCTGCCAACCAATTCATCATTTTCTTTTACGTAGTAACAGATCCACGGAGGAGTAAATTCAACTTTTTTATAAAATTCGATACACATGGGGAGGCTTTCATTGCATAAAGGGTTGTTAGCAAAAGTTTGATTTTCTGGGAGAGTTTTATGTATGGGTAGAAGTTGCATCTGAATGTTTAACCACATCCACTCGGATTATAATATGTAGTTTTAATTTCCTTCCAATAAATATTTCTTTAAATCTTCCTTTTCAATTTCATCTGGCTTTATATAAGGGAAACGGTATTTTTTACTAAACAAATATTGACGCCACTCCCAAAATTTTAAAGGATTAATCTTGAATGTTCTGTATATCACTGTATCTGTTGGATTCTTTGTCTCTCTGTAATTTTGCCACCATCTATCCATCATTGCAAAATCTCTTCCTTTGGCTTCGAATAAGTCAAAGTAAAATTCGCCGTTTTTTGTGGTAAAGTAATACCAATTCCATTTGGAAAATATAGGAAATACATTCGTAAGAATAACAATTGATCCAAAAAGAATAATTATAACTCTAACAAATCGTTTCATAATGTAAAAGTACATATTACAAATAAAATGGACATTTCAAAAGCAATGGAACTTCACTCATCCAACTGCCCTTTCACCTGCACATAACTCCACGCAGTAAAAGGCAGAATAATAAAAAGCAAAAACACCCACCATGTTTTTAATATAAAAAACAAAAGAAGAATAATTAATAAAAGATAAAAAGGGTAAATGAAAAGAGGTAAAGTAATTTGCAGTGCATCAACATGTCCTGTGTTATTATATTTTTTTTGTACCCAATATTTTATTGGTAAATAAAGTGGCGCATGAACAAGCCAGCCGATAGCGGCGGGGGTAGCCAAAAATATTTTTGTAAGGAACGGTACTTTTATTTCCAATAACTCTTTTTGTTTTTGTTTATCATCTTTTTCTATCTCGTATACAAGAGGACGGAGCTCTTGCTGAAGTTTATTATTAAAAGCCTGATTAAGGACACCGTCACTTAAGCTCTTATCAAAATCATTAGTTGTAAAAATATTTCCCAAATTGACGAAAAGATTTTTTCCAAACCGTTTAAATGCGCTGTAATTGATACCAACCGGTAGTATTTTCAATGGAATATTTTCCTGGACACACTTATAAGCCAGTCTTGCTGTTCCTTTTTTCAACGAACGCAAATGCCATTCATTTACACAAAGCCCTTCGCTGAAAATGAGTACAACCTGCTCTCGTTTGAAAAGTTCAATACAGGTATCAAAGGTTTTATAATTCTCAGAAAGATTTTCAACCCCTTCGCTGGGGCGATATACCGGTAGCATTTTTAGTTTGAAAAGAATATTATTAATTGTTTTATTTAAAAATGCATCGCCTCTTGTTAATGACCAGATGGGTTGTTCAAAAAGTATATCCATCAGCACTGCATCGAGAAATGAATTAGGATGATTGCAGGCAAGTATCATTGGGCCTTTTTCTTTCAGCAGTTCAGGTTTATTAATGATGATCTTTCGACAGAAGATCCTGGCGGCCAAGCGAACGATGACTTTGAGAATGGCGTAAAGCATATCGCTGTAATGATAATTAATAATTAGTAATTCCTGCTTGCGGATGGCAGGAATAATCAATAATTGTTCATTTTTGCGCCGTGAAAAAACATTTAGTAGTTATCGGTGGCGGTGCAGCAGGATTTTTTTGTGCTGTAAATGCAGCACGGATGAATCGTTCGTTAAAAGTTACCCTTATTGAAAAAACCAATAAGCTTCTTTCTAAAGTAAAAGTTAGTGGCGGCGGTCGTTGCAATGTAACACATGCATGTTTTGATATTGCGGAAATGAGTAAGCGATATCCAAGGGGACAACATTTTGTAAAAAAAACTTTTCACCAGTTCTTTACTACAGATACTGTCAAATGGTTTGAAGAAAGAGGAGTTAAATTGAAAACCGAAGCGGATGGGCGAATGTTTCCGGTTACAGATTCTTCACAGACGATCATTGATTGCTTATTGAAAGAAGCGAATAAGCTTAACGTGGAGATTCTTATGAATAGGGAAGTGAAAAATTTGTCATTGGTCAACGGTCAATGGCTAATAAAACTTTCTGACTCCCGTCCCGATAGCTATCGGGACCTGACTTCTGATTTCGTATGTATTGCAAGCGGCGGTTATCCAAAATTTTCAATGTTTGATTGGTTGAAAGAGTTGGATCATACAATTGAAGAACCAGTTCCGTCATTATTTACTTTCAACTTGCCCAATCATCCGATAACAAAATTGATGGGAGTGAGTGTTGAAAAGGCAAAAGTCAAGATTCAAAATTCAAAACTTGAAGAGGAAGGGCCATTACTAATTACACATTGGGGGTTGAGCGGTCCGGCTGTGCTAAGGCTGAGTGCCTGGGGAGCAAGGGAATTAAAAATTAAGAATTATGAGTTAAGAATTTTTATCAATTGGTTGCCGGGTTATAAGGAGGAGAATCTTAGAAAAAGATTCCAGGAATTAAGAACTACAAATGCTTCACAAAAAATTATTAATAAAAATTCTTTTGGATTGCCCTCAGGATTGTGGGAGTTTTTGACAGAGCAATCAGGAATAAAAAATGAATGGCGATGGGCTGATCTTCCAGCCACTCAACAAAATCTGTTTATAAAAAATCTTTTTAGTTACGAATGTGAAGTAAAAGGCAAAACAACTTTTAAGGAAGAGTTTGTTACTGCCGGCGGCATAAAACTAAATGAAGTGGATGCGAACACAATGATGAGTAAAAAAACTCCAAACCTTTTCTTTGCCGGTGAAGTATTGGATGTGGATGGAATAACCGGGGGCTTTAACTTTCAGCATGCATGGACGAGTGGGTGGGTTGCGGCGAAGGCTATAGCGAATCAATAAGTCGTGAATGGTCAATGGTGAATAATTCTTCATTAGTTCATTTCTCATTGACCATTGACAATTCACCATTCACGAATAGCTGAATAGGATTACCGAACGCACAAGAGTGCGTCGCAACGGCTGCCAAATCAGGGTTTTAAAGCTGGATAAATCATAGAAAAAAACCTCAAACATCAAACCTCAAACCCGGAACTTTCTTTTATCTTTGCCGCCCTCCGGTCCTGATAGCTATCGGGATAAACCCCGGATATTTTAATCATGTTTTTCAAATTGAATTTTAAACAACTAAACGCTGATGCACAGGAGTCTGCTGGTCCCGATTTATCGGGAGAGGCAACTACAGCGACAACAAATGCACCTGCAGAGGCGGCTGCTCCTTCGCCTCATGATGATTTTGATTGGAGTGTTGATAAACGTAACGTTACTTCTTACACCAAAGAAGAAAAAGAAAAGTATGAGAAAGTGTATGATGACACTTTCGTACAGATCACTGATGGTGAAATGATCAAAGGTCTTGTGGTGGGTGTTACAAAAACGGATGTGGTGTTGAATATCGGTTTTAAAAGCGATGGTCTTGTTTCATTAAATGAATTCCGCGACCTACAAGGATTGAAAGTAGGTGATGAAGTGGAAGTGATGGTAATTGAGAAAGAAGACCGCGAAGGTCACTTGAATCTCAGCCGTCGCCAGGCTCGTATTACCCGTGCATGGGAACGTATTGTTGAAGTACACAAAACTGGTGAGGTTATCACTGGTCTAGTAACTAACAAAACAAAAGGCGGATTGATCGTTGATGTGTTTGGAATGGAAACATTCTTGCCAGGTTCGCAAATTGATGTGAAGCCTGTAACGGACTACGATCAGTTTGTTGGAAAAACAATGGAATTCAAAGTGGTGAAAATTAATGAAGCCATTAAGAATGCCGTTGTATCACACAAAGCACTTATTGAAAGTGATATCGAGGCACAACGTGCAGAGATCATGAGCAAACTTGAAAAAGGCCAGGTGCTTGAAGGAACAGTGAAGAATATCACTGACTTCGGTGCATTTATGGATCTTGGCGGTTTGGATGGTTTGTTATACATCACTGACATTTCATGGGGACGTATCTCACATCCTTCAGAGGTGTTGAAACTTGATCAGAAGATCAACGTGGTGGTGCTTGATTTTGATGATGAGAAAAAACGTATCAGCCTTGGTTTAAAGCAACTCACTCCGCATCCATGGGATGTGTTGCCTGAAGCAATTGCTGAAGGAAATATTGTAAAAGGAAAAGTGGTGAATATTGAAGACTACGGCGCTTTCCTTGAAATTCAACCGGGTGTTGAAGGTCTTGTTCACGTAAGTGAGATCACATGGGCCAACACTCCGATCAATGCAAAAGAATTCTTCAAATTGGGTGATGAGCATGAAGCGAAGATCGTAACACTTGATAAAGGAAATCGTAAGATGAGCCTTTCCATCAAGCAACTTTCACCTGATCCATGGAATGATATTGAAACTAAATTTCCTGTTGAGAGCCGTCACAAAGGCCTCGTGAAAAACATCACTCCTTATGGAGTGTTTGTTGAACTGGCTCCGGGTATTGGTGGTATGATCCATATCAGCGACCTAAGCTGGTTGAAACGTTTCAATCATCCAAGTGAATACACAAAAGTTGGCGAGCATATCGATATCGTTATTTTAAGTATCGATAAGGATAACCGCAAGCTTCAGTTAGGCCATAAGCAACTGGAAGAAGATCCATGGAACAGCCTTCAGGAAACATTTGCTATCGGCAGTGTGCATGAAGGAACTGTTATCCGCCGTGATGATAAAGGGGCAGTGGTTCAATTGCCTTACGGATTAGAAGGTTTTGCTCCAAGCCGTCATCTTGCAAAAGAAGATGGTAAGACTGTAGGTGCAGATGAAACGATCCAGTTCATGGTGATCGAGTTTGATCGCAATGAAAAGCGTATCGTTCTGTCTCATACACGTACATGGGAACAGGCTAAGGTGGAAGAGAAAGAAGCTGCCCGCAAGGAAGCAAAAGTGGAAGCTGATAAGACTCGCAAAGCTGTGAAGAATGTTCAGGCGAAAGTTGAAAAGGCGACCCTTGGTGATCTTGGCGCTTTAGCAGAAATTAAGGCTAAGCTGAAAGAAGAAGAGAAAAGCGGTGGGGAAGAAGCTCCTAAAAGTGAGTAATAGAATCCACTCCGATCAGATATAAGAATATTAAGTCCCGGTATGGTCGGGACTTTTTTTATCCTGGTATTTTAAAGATTCATTTATATAATTCCCATTTCTCCGAGTGCAATCACCGTTGCTAATATTCCGATCGCTGCAACAACTATGACTTTAAATCTCAGGCTAACCCTGTCATAAATGACCGCTTTCATAAAAAATTATTTTTAAATTTAAGCACAATCTTTAGGCCATAAAATTTTCAGGGGAGAACGGACATTGAGGGTTATTGTATTTTATTCCTGATTTTTCACATTATTGGAATTCCTAAGAGGGGAATAATGATAATCCATGGGACATTGTGTACCCGGGCATTTGGTACTCAAATTTAAACAGTTTCATCTTTCAGCCAAATATTGTTCTCAATTTATCTCATTTATTTCTCAGATCATCTTTTTAGCCCATTGTTTTAAAGTAATAAGATCTAGGTTGGCCTATAGTAATTTGATCATGAATTTCGTTTGTTTACAAATCCTTAATTTGAGTAAAGATTCTCAGATCAAATGGCCGGATTTATTCAAAGATTAAAACATATCAAGCCACTTCGGTCATTGGTGTATGCCATTGTAGGAATCGTGTCTTATCCCGGTCTTGCAATTATAAACAAACTAAAAATTTCCGGTACAGAACATATCAGTAAACTGCCAAAGCAAAATGTTCTTTTTGTAAGTAATCACCAGACCTATTTTGCTGATGTCATAACTTTTCTTCATATTTTTTGTGCAGTGAAATGGGGGAAAAAGGATCGTCTTGGAATTCCTTATTACTTATTGAATCCATTTACAAGAGTATATTATGTAGCTGCTGAGGAAACAATGCGTGGAAGTTTTATCAGCCGCTTTTTTACATTGGCAGGCGCCATCACCGTAAAAAGAACATGGAACCCTGACAGTAAAACAGAAAGAAAAGGCCTCGATCCTTCCGATACAAGAAAAATTGAAAGAGCATTGGAAGAAAATTGGGTCATCACTTTTCCCCAGGGAACAACAAAACCCTTTGCTCCGGGAAGAAAAGGAACAGCATTGATCATTAAAAGAAACAAGCCGATCGTTATCCCTGTTGTGATAAATGGATTTTGGCGGGCATTCAATAAAAAGGGGCTGAAGTTTAAAAAAAAGGGTTCATTGTTAACTGTAAATTTTAAGGAACCGCTGCAAATAGATTATGATGCTCCAACGGAAGAAATAATGAAAAAAATTATGGATGCAATTGAACAAAGTAAAGACTATATGCTGAAAGGGGCGCATCATTGGAAGAAAGAGGAAGTCAATTAATAATGAATAATTAATAATTATTCACGGTTGAAAAGTGCCTTTAACTCCGTCGCTTCTCCCGGTTTCATTTTCCCACCTAGTATCAACCTTAGTTGTCTTCTTCTTAAAGCTCCATCGAATAATTTTTTTTCTCCATCAGTGTCGGGGATCATTGAGGGAACAGATCTTGGTTTACCATTGGGATCAAGCGCCACAAATGTATAATAAGCTTCATTGCTTTTGTATTTGTATTGATGAATTGCATCTTCACCCCATACTGCTAAATGTACCTCCATGGAAGTATTAAATGCTCTTGAAACTTTTGCTTCTATATGCACAACATTCCCGATTTTAATTGGCGCTTCAAACGAAATATTATCAACTGAAGCTGTAACTACCGGGGCCCCGCAATGTTTCATAGCGGCAAGAGCAGCAGCAATATCCATCCAGTACATTAACCGCCCACCCATTAAGTTTTCAAAAGTATTGGTGTCATTTGGCAATACTAATTCTGTCATTATTACCAGACTATCGGCTGCATGTTTCGTTTCCATAATAAAATTTGCACGAAGTTATTAAAACACATTTTACTCATCTGTTTTTAATTCATACTATCATTTGTTAAGAAGGCCGAATCCTTTACATTTGCCCATTCTCAAAGATTCAACAATAGATTGCTATGGAGGCACAGCCCGTAATTTCCTTTGACAACACCGAGATTGCATTTGCTTACAAATCAGATAAAGAATTAAAACAAGCTCATTTCCTTTTTTCAGTAATGGGCAAACCATGGCTGGTGAAACTTGGCACAAGTATGACACCAGCTGCTGTAAAATGGAATCTCCCTTTTGTAAAATCGATCATTCGCAGTACAATTTTTCAACAGTTTGTTGGCGGAGAAACGTTAGAACAAAATGTTGTGGTGGCTGATAAGTTAGAAAAATACGGAGTACAGGTTATACTTGATTATGGCGTGGAAGGGAAGGAAGGTGAAGAAAATTTTGATCATGCATGCGATGAATTTATCCGGGTGATCAATTATGCATCCACGCAACCGAATATCCCATTTATGAGTGTGAAGGTTACAGGCTTTGCCCGGTTTAGTTTGCTTGAAAAAATGGATGCAATGATCCATCAGAACCAGGGCAGTTTGATGAAAAGATATTTAAAAGCGGTTGATGACCTTCCTTCAAATGAAAAAGAAGAATGGCATCGTGTAAGATCAAGAATGCATCGTATTTGCGAAACGGCTGCAAAAGGAAATGTTGGTGTATTTGTCGACGCAGAAGAAACATGGATACAAGACCCGGTTGATGCATTGACCATCTTAATGATGGATACTTACAACAAAGAGAAATGCATCGTGTATAATACCACGCAGCATTATCGTCATGATCGCTTGCAATTCTTAAAAGATTCTTACGAAGCTGCCATAGAAAGAAAATTTATTCTCGGCGCTAAACTTGTTCGTGGCGCTTATATGGAA
>Ga0070698_100006185_pt1 | contig 13038 bp, 9 predicted proteins | sample KBSK1502metaG_FD_65477 | JGI IMG/M metagenome (GOLD analysis project Ga0070698, IMG submission 65477) | Corn, switchgrass and miscanthus rhizosphere microbial communities from Kellogg Biological Station, Michigan, USA - KBS K1-50-2 metaG | ecosystem: Host-associated > Plants > Roots >... | reverse complement strand
CTATGACGACGCGAACCTGGGAGCAGGCGTCCGATGCTACGCGAGGCCGAACTGGCCGGGGTTTGGCAGCAACCGCGAGAACAGGCTCCTGCTTCAGGTCGACGCCCTTCGCAACAGTCACAAGGGATTGATTCTCCCCGCATCGGCGGGGGCCGAATTCAAGGTCGCCGCCTTCCGCGAACGCTGCGGGCTGTTCGCCCTCGGCGCGCTCACCTTCGCGTACTACGACAATCGGGACAGAAAGACCGATTACGTCAAGTGGGGACCCGTGCCCGGCGTCGCGGTCGGGTGCGGAAGATGGCGGTCGAACGTGATTTTCGTGCCGAGCCATTCCAGCCAGGTGATCGCGGTGATCACCGCCTCGCTGACGGTCGTTTTCAAATAAGATCGCGCTCAGGCGAGGCCCACTATGAAAGCCATCAGTCTGATTCTTGCGCTTCTTCTGCAGGCGCCGTCCGCCGTGACGGTCGGCAAGGCGTACAGGTTCGAGAAGATCGCGGACGGCGTCTACTACGCGACCGCGACCGGCTCGATGGTCACCGGCAGCAACAACGTCGCAGTCATCGGCGGCCGCGACGTGCTCGTCGTCGACACCGGCACGACGCCGGCCGCGGCGCGGGCATTCATCGAGGATTTGAAGCTGCTGACGCCGAAGCCGGTCCGCTACGTCGTCAACACGCATTTCCACTACGACCACACGGACGGGAATCAGGTCTACGCGGGCAAGGCCGACATCATCGCGCACGAGTACGTGAAGCAGGCCATCGAGACGCTCGACGTGCTCCACCGCGAGCCGTACAAGACGTCACAGCTGACGAACGTGCCGCGGCGCATCGAGACGCTGAAGGGGCAGATTGCGAGCGAGAAGGACCCGGCGGCGAAGAAGATGCTCGAGCAGCAGCTCAAGGTCGCGCAGGAAGGCTTCGAGCAGCTGAAGGAGATCAAGCCGACCCCGCCGAACGTGACGTACTCGACGAAGAAGGTGCTCGACCTCGGCGGACGCGAGGTTCAGCTCCTCTTCCTCGGACGCGGCCACACCAACGGCGACACGGTCATCTATCTGCCGGCGCAGAAGATTGTCGCCACCGGCGATCTCATGGAATCGCAGATCGCCTACATGGGCGACGCGCAGTTCGACGAGTGGGTGGCGACGCTCGAGGCGTTGAAGAAGCTCGATTTCGAGACCGTTCTGCCCGGACACGGCATGCCGTTCAAGGGGAAGACGCTCATCACCGCGTTCCAGGGCTACTTGAACGATTTCGCGAGACAGGCCGTCGATTACCGCAGGCTGGGCACATCCGCGGAGGTCGCGGCGCAGCGCATCGATCTCACGAAGTACAAGAGTTCGTTCCCGCAGATTCAGGGGCCGGGCGTGGAGCTGCGCGGGATGCAGCGGATGTATCAGTGGATGAACGAGCGCTACGGCGGGGGCCGGCGATAGGGCGCCGTCACTTCGGCGCCCCCATCTGGCGGCCCTGGTCGCGGTAGGGGCGATGGCATTCCATACACGCGACCGTGATCGGGTCGGCCGCGGCCTCGAGCGCCTGTGCGTCCTTCTTCTCGGCGGCCGTGGCGGCCAGCGCCGCGGCATCGACGAGCGCACGCGACATCTTCATCCAGTTGCCGTTGTCGCGGACGCGGCTGCCCATCATCAGCAGGTTGGCGCCTTCCGCCAGCAACAGCGCCTGGTTCCGCGCGACCGTCCAGCCTTTCTCGTCCTTCGGCGGATTCGAGCTCGCCTCGAACACGGCGTCCGACGCCGGCGTGATCAGGATGTCGTGCAGCTGCATGCTATTGGCGACGGCGCGAACACCGGTCACCGGCGCGCGCTGCGCCGCGAGCGTCGCGGCGAACATCATGACGAGAGTGCTAAACGTCAAGCTCCTGCGCATCTTCGGCTCGCTCCATGATGAAACGGAACCTTGCTGACGCGTCTTTCCCCATCAGCTCGTTGATGATGCGATCCGTCTGGATCTGATCGGCGACCTCGACGCGCTGCAGCCGCCGTGTCCTCGGGTTGAGCGTGGTCTCCCACAACACCTTCGGCATCATCTCGCCGAGCCCCTTGAAGCGCGTGATCTCCGCGCTCGCGCGGCCGTTGCCGTGCAGCTTCAGCAGCCGATCGCGATGCGCATCGTCGAGCGCCCAGAACGTCTCCTTGCCGATGTCGATGCGGTAGAGCGGCGGCTGCGCGAGGAACACCTTGCCGTTGGCGATCAGCTGCGGCAGGTGGCGATAGATGAACGTGAGCAGCAGCGTCGCGATGTGATGGCCGTCGGAGTCGGCGTCGGCGAGGATGATGACGCGGCCGTACCGCAGACGCGCGAGATCGAAGTTCTTTCCAAGTCCGCAGCCAAGCGCGGTGACGAGGTCCGCGAGCTCCTTGTTCTCGAGCACCTTGGCCAGCGTCATCCCCTCGGTGTTCATCACCTTGCCGCGCAGCGGGAGAATCGCCTGCTTGCCGCGGTCGCGCCCCTGCTTGGCCGAGCCGCCCGCCGAATCGCCCTCGACGATGAACAGCTCGCTGTCTTCGCGGCCGCTGCCGGTGCAGTCACTCAGCTTGCCGGGCAGGTTCAGGCGCCCGGACGTCGCGGTCTTGCGCGTCACCTCCGCCTGGGCAGCGCGGCTCGCCTCGCGCGCGCGCGCGGCGAGGATGATGCGCCCCACGATCGCCTCCGCGACCGTTCGGTTCGTGTTCAGCCAGTGCTCGAGCGCCGGGCGCACGGCGGAGTCCACAGCCGACGTCAGCTCCTGGTTGTTCAATCGATCCTTGGTCTGCCCCTGGAACTGCGGCTCCTCGATGAAGAGGCTGAGCACGCCGGTGAAACCTTCGCGGATGTCTTCCGCGGTCAGCGTCACGCCCTTCGGCGACAGGTTGTGCGTGTCGATGTAGTTGCGAACGGCTTTGCCAAGCCCCGCTCGCAGCCCGTTCTCGTGCGTCCCGCCCGAGCCAGTCGGGATGCCGTTGACGTAGCTGCGCAGGTGCTCGTCGGTCGCCTCGGTCCATTGCAGCACGAGGTCGAGCCGCGGCGACGTGTCGCGTAAGAGCGTGAACGGCACCTCGTGAACCGGCTTGGCGCCGCGCTCGGCGACGATCTTCCTGAGGAAGTCGACGAGCCCCTCCTCGTGCTGGAAGACCTCTTTTTTCCCCTCGACCTCGTTCTCGAAGGTGACGCGCACGCCCTTGTGGATGTAGCTGACCACCTCCAGCCGCTCGCGGATGACCGCGGGATCGAATTCGACCTTTGGAAAGATCGTCGGATCGGGATGGAAATAGACGGTCGTCCCGGTTCCGCGCGCGGCGCCCGCCTTCTTCAGCGGACCGGTCGCCTTGCCGCGCTTGAACGACATCTCCCAGGTGGCGCCGTCCCGCTTGACGCTCGATCGCAGCTCCGACGACAGCGCGTTGACGACGCTCGCGCCGACGCCATGGAGGCCGCCGGCCGTCTTGTAGTTGCCCTGCTCGAACTTCCCGCCGGCGTGCAGCATGGTGAAGATGACTTCGAGCGCGCTCTTTTTCGTCTTCGAGTGCTTGTCGACCGGGATGCCGCGCCCGTCGTCGGTGACCGTGACCGAGCTGCCGTCTTCGTGCAGGGTCAGCGAGATGTTCGAGGCATAGCCGTTCATCGCCTCGTCGACAGCGTTGTCGAGAATTTCCCACACCAGGTGGTGCAGGCCCGCGGTGCCCACACCTCCGATGTACATCCCAGGGCGCTTCCGGACGGGTTCGAGCCCCTCGAGGACGGTGATGTCTTTAGCCGTGTAGTTCGTGGCCACAGGAAGGTTTCAGGTTTCAGGTATCGGGTTTCAGGCCGGTTCAGGCATCAGCGAGCCGGTTTCAGGATACAGGTTCCGGGTTTCAGGGTGCAGCAGGTTTCAGGTGCAGGAAGCGGCTGTCGCCAGTAACCTATAGCCCGAAAACTCGTTACCTGATACCGGATGCGCCTGATACCTGACACCTGATACCTGCCGGATCCGATGGCCCGGTTCCTCTTTGCCGGCGTTGCCTGGTTTGCCGCGTTAGGCCTCTTCGCGGCGCTCGTCGAGTGGTCCGCGCGCCCGCGGCCGATTCCGACTCCGCCGGCGCTCACCGATCTCGTGCGCGCGCTGAACAAGATGCAGACGCCGTCGCCGTTCGCGAAGCGCGAGCCGTGGATCGTGACGCGCGCCACCTCCGCGCGGCGGGCGATGGTGATTGACGTCGAGGCGGACGTGCCGGAAGACGCGGGGAAGATCGCGCGCGAGATCGTCGAGCCGCTCCGCGCGAAATACGAGGAAGTTCTCGTCTACGTCCGGCCGGTCGGCAGCCCGCTGAACGCCGTCACGCGGCGCATCGAGTGGACGCCGGGCGGCGGTTTCGTTGAAACGGCCTACTAGGTGCCTTCGATGCGAATGACCATCACGCTCCCGGTAACGCTGGCTGCACTCGGTATCGCGGCGGCGCTCGCCACCTCCACGCACGGCGCTGCCACGCAGCTTCCGCGCGCCTCGGTTCAGATCGACCGCGATGACATCGGCGGCGTGGTGACCGGACCGAATGGCCCCGAAGCGGGCGTGTGGGTGATTGCCGAGACGACGGACCTGCCGACGGCCTTCGCAAAGATCGTCGTCACCGACGATCGGGGGCGCTATCTGGTCCCGGATCTGCCGGATGGACGGTATTCGGTCTGGGTGCGCGGCTACGGGCTCGTCGATTCGTCGAAGGTCCAGGCCGCCCCCGGCAAAACGCTCGACCTCCGCGCGACGACAGCGCCCACGGCCGCGGCGGCGGCTCAGTACTACCCGCCGATTTACTGGTTCTCGATGATGCACGTGCCGGCGGCGAGCGAGTTCCCGCTGCCGAAGATCAAGAGCCAGGGCGAGTGGCTCAATATCATCAAGACCGGCGCGTGCCAGTCGTGTCACGCGCTCGGCACGCCGGGCACGCGCACGATCTCGAGAGAGCTCGGCGTCTTCCCGAACCCGGCGGAGGCCTGGCAGCGCAGGCTTCGATCGGGCCAGGCTTCGGCGCTGATGGCGCGCGACATCACGCGGCTCGACACGCAGCGCGCGCTCCAGCTGTTCGGCGACTGGACCGACCGCATCGCGGCCGGCGAGCTCCCCTTCGCAAAGCCGGAGCGGCCACGCGGCATCGAACGCAACGTCGTCATCACGCAGTGGGACTGGGGCAGTCAGAAGGCCTATCTCCACGACGCCGTCTCCACGGACCGCCGCAATCCGCGCGTCAACGCCAACGGCAGGATCTACGGATCCCCGGAAGACAGCACGGACTTCGTCCCGATTCTCGATCCGAAGACGAACGTCGCGAGCGAGGTGCTGCACCCGGTGCGCGACCCGAAGACGCCGTCAACGAAGACGAATTCGATGGCGCCGTCCGCGTTCTGGGGCGCGGATCCAATCTGGGACGGGCGGACGCTGAATCACAACCCGATGATGGACGAGAAGGGACGCGTCTGGTTCACGCCGCGCGTGCGGCCCGAAGCCAATCCCGACTTCTGCAGGCAGGGCTCCGATCATCCCTCCGCGCGCGCGTTCCCGCTCGAGCAATCCGGCCGTCACCTGTCGATGTTCGATCCCGCGACGGGGACCTTCACGCTGATCAGCACCTGCTTTTCGACGCACCATCTGAACTTCGCGTCGGATGCGAATCAGACGCTCTGGACGAGCGCGGGCATCGCGGGGCCCGGCGTCATCGGCTGGCTCAATCGCAAGATGTTCGAGGAGACGCACGACGAGGCCCGCTCGCAGGGTTGGACGCCGTTCATCGTCGACACGAACGGGAACGGCAGGCGCGACGCGTATGTCGAACCCGGTCAACCGTCCGATCCCGCGAAGGACACGCGTGTCGCGGTGAACACGTACGCGGTCTCCGTGAGCCCGGCGGATGGTTCGGTCTGGGGAACGGTGATCGGTTATCGCGGTTACATCGTGCGAGTCGCGCCAGGACCCGATCCGACGCACACGGCGTTGACCGAAATCTACGAGCCGCCTGCTCCAGGCTTCGGGCCGCGCGGTGGCGACGTCGACGGCAACGGCGTGTACTGGGTATCGCTCGCGAGCGGCCACCTGGCGAGCTTCGATCGACGGAAGTGCCACTCCATCGCGAAGCCGTCCGCGGACGGCCGGCAATGCTCCGAGGGATGGACGTTCTTTCAGCTGCCCGGCCCTCAGCTGAAGGACGTGAGCGACCCGGGCAGCGCCGAGGCGAGCTACTACACCTGGATCGATCGGTTCGACGTGTTCGGCCTCGGCCGGAACGTGCCGATCGCGATGGGGAACCTCAATAGCTCGATCTTTGCGCTCGTCGATGGCCGCTTCATCAACATCACGCTTCCCTATCCGATGGGGTTCTTCGCGAAGAACGTCGATGCGCGCATCGACGATCCGAACGCCGGGTGGAAGGGGCGCGCGTTGTGGTCAACCTATGGCACGCGGACGATGTTCCACCTGGAAGGTGGAACGGCAAACCGTCCGAAGGCCGTCAAGATTCAGCTTCGCCCCGATCCGCTCGCGCGCTGAAATTCTGCGGCGCTAGTTGCTGCGAAGCTCGACGCGCCCTTTCGGGCTGTCGATCGTCGCGATGAGCGACGGCCGTGCGCCACGTCGCACCGGCAGATCCAGGCCGAGCTGCTGCAGCGTGCGCGCCACCTTTTCAGAATCGGGATGCTCGGCGCGGAGCGCCGTCAGCGAGAGGCCGCGTGCGGCGGTCGTTGCGGGATGCGGCGACGTTCCCCAGTCAATGAAGTACGGAACGAGACGATCCTCCAGAACCACGTTGGGATCGGTATACCGCCACGAGAGAAGGACGCCATCGGGCCGCTTGCGGCTGCCCGAAATCACGTCGCCGAGGCGCACACCGCTGGCGCGTGCCCTATCGACGAACGACGGCAGTCCGGTTCCTTTGGCAACCCACGTCAGGAGGCGTGGCGCCTTCAAGCCGTCGATTCCGAAGCGGCGCGGCCCATCCGGCTTCGGCTGCTCGGGATCGGGTCCGATGATCTCGAGGTATGTCGACGGTCCAAGCGCGATGAGCGCGTTCCGCGTGCCCAGCCCCGGATGCTGGCCGCCGGCGCTCGCGCGCACGCCGGTCAGCTTCTCGATCGCGTCGATGCCGAGCTCCAGGTCGGGCGTTGCGTAGACGAGATGATCCACCCTGGCAAGAACGTCGCCTGGCGGAACCTGCATCGCGTGCGCTGCCATCGTGAGCAGCACGAGCGACACACCCGCCATGATCTGTTTCACGATCATAGGTACCGGCTCGCTCGGTCGCTACCGATCGGCGGCTTCGGTCTTCGCGCGCCTGCCCCGAGCGGCGTCGAGGGGCGAGGCCTTGCGCGAACGCGTGCCCTTCGCGGCCCTCGGCCTGGGAGCGGCCGTCTTGCGTTTACGCGCTCCCTTCCTCGGAGGAGCGACGGGTGCCGCTTCGACGTCGACCGCTGCGGGCCCGGTTGCCTCGACGGGCTCGGCTTCGACGATCGGCGGCTCTTCGATCGGCTCCGCCGCGACGGCTGACGGTTCCTCCGCGACGATCTCGCCCGCGACATCGAGCGGCATCTCTTCCACGTCGACCGGCATCGCCGGCGCCGCCATCTTCGGCCCCGCAAACACACGGAACGCGCCGTGGCGATCGCGTTCGAGCTTCAGCACGCCGTCCTTCGCGGCCGCGCGCAGCAGATCGACGACGGAGGCGAAGCCGTACTTGCGCTCGTCGAAGCCTTCAATCCGCGTCTTGAGGAACTGCTTCGCCTGGCGCACGTACATCGGCCACCGTGGCGCCGGCGCTGCGTTCGCGAATGCCTGTTGCATCGCGCGGATGCCGTCCTGCATCGTCATCGGCGAGGCCGGCATCGATTCTTCGTCTTCGTCCGCCGGTTCCGCCACGACCCGGGCCGCAGCGGTCGTCTGCAGCGGCTCGGGCGTCGCGATTTCGACGTCGCCGCCCTCGCGCGACTCGACCATCATGCTGCGACCGGCGCTCTTCAACGTCACCGCGCCCGTCTGCGCCACCTTTTCCATGAAGTCGCGGAAGCTGCTGGCGCCGTACTCGCGCTCGGAGAACGTGGAATCGAGCTGCAGCAGCGTGCTCTTCAGCAGTCCGAGCTGCGGGGCGACCTCGCGCTCCGAGAGCACCTTCAGCGCTCGCCTCACCAGCGGCAGCGCCTTCGCGATATCGCTCGCGGCCCCGGCGGCCGGCTTCCCGCCGCGCCCGGTGGTTCTGGGCGCCCGGCTGCCGACGAGGTTCTCGTACGCGATGAACTCGTGGCAGTTCTTCTGCATCGTCAGGCTGGTGAATTGCCGTCCGCCGACGACGATCACCTTGCGCCCGTACTGTTTCAGCTTCTCGACGAGCGAGATGAAGTCGCTGTCGCCGCCGACGATGACGAACGCGTTGATGTGGTCGTGGGTGAACGCCATCTCCAGCGCGTCGAGCGCCATCGTGATGTCGGCGCCGTTCTTGTCGCCGCCCGGCGTCATGTTGCGCTGGACCATGCGGATGGCCTGCTGCGTGAGGACGCGGCTGTAATCGCCCGCGCGCTTCCAGTCGCTGTAGGCCACCTTCGTGACGATCTCGCCGCGTTCCTTGATGGCCTCGAGGATGAGACCGATGTCGAATTGACCGCCGATGGTGTTCTTGACGCCGATCTCGACGTTGTCGAAATCGATGAACACGGCGATCCGTGTAGTGCTTGTCGTTGTTGTAGGGATGTTCACGTGTGACTTCCGCCGGGCAATGTTGCCGGGCTCAATGTTCCGGGAGCCTTGTAGCGAGGTGGTTGGCCTGCAGGAGCCCGGGCGTGGAATAGAACCGGGCTAAGTATAGCGCGTCAACCGTCCGCAGCCTCGCACCGGCCGGTGGACCGGGCCGGTTCGATCCCCGGGCTACGTATTGCCGGCGAGCGGCTGCGGATTGTCGATTTCGTTGGGAATGACGCGCGTGAACTGGCCGCGTTGGAGAAGCTCGCGACCCTTGCCACCTCGGCCGGTCACTTCATATTTCGCGGTGCTGATCGTCTGCTCGCCGCCGCGGCTCGTCTCGACGCGCATCAGGTCGCGGTCGCCGCTCGACGCGATGAAGCCGAGGACGTGGTCGTCCTTGCCCGTCAGCTTGATCAGGATCACGCCCTTGCCTGGCCCGGACAGGTAGTTCACCTCGTCGGCGCGGCACAGCAGCGCGCGGGCGTCGGCCGTCGCGGTGATGATGATTTCGGGACCGGTGATGCGTGCGACGCCGACGACCTCGACGCCCTCGCTCGGGCGCGCGTAACGGCGGCCGGCGCGCGTGCTCGCCTCCACGAACGGCTCGAAGCTGAACCTGAGGCTGTAGCCGTCGCTCGTCACGGCAATCGCGTGCACCGGCGGCGGCTCGCCTTCCTTGCGCGTGGTGATCTTCCCGGACGCGCGCGGGTCGAGGCTGAACGCCGCTACGATCCGCTCGCCGTCCTTCAGCTTGAACAGCTTCTGCACCGGCTCGCCGTAGCCGGTCGATGCGGGCACGTCGATGATGCGCGACGTGTACGCCGCGCCGAAATTGCTGAACAAGACTACCGTCGCGCGCGTGCTTCCCTGCATCACCGAGAGCACCGAGTCGCCCTCGCGCAACCGCGTCGTCGAGAGGTCGCGCACTTCCTTCTGCCGCTTCAGCCACCCGTCGCGCGAGACGATGACGACGTTGTCCTCCTCGACGATGAAGTCGTCGGCGGTGAACGACACCTCCTCCTCGGTTTCGATCAGCGTCCGGCGCTTGTCGTCCTTGCCGCCGTACGTCTTCTGGATCTCCTCGATCTCGTCGCGAACGACCTTCCAGCGCGCTTCTTCTTCCTTGAGCAGGCTGCCGATCTGACGGGCGCGCTTCCGCTTGTCGGCGAGCTCGTTCTGGATGACGAGAATCTCGAGCCGCGCCAGGCGATACAGCTTCAGCTCGAGGATCGCGTCGGCCTGCTCGGCGTCGAGGCCGAAGCGCTTGATGATCTTCTCCGCCGAATCGGCCTTCCCGTCCGACTTGCGGATGATCCTGATGATCTCGTCGAGCGCATCGAACACCTTCTCGAAGCCTTCGAGGATGTGGATGCGCTTCTTCAGCGCCTCGAGCTCGTGCTCGAGGCGATTGGTGACCACCTGCAGGCGGAACTGCAGGAAGTACATCAGCGCGGTGTGCAGGTCGAGCCGCTCCGGCCGACCGACTTCCTCGTTCTCGGTCGGAATCAGGCACGTCAGGTTGACGATGAAGTTGGTCTGGAGCGGCGTGTTCCTGAACAGGTACGCCATGACCATCTTCGGGTCGGCGTCCTTCTTGATCTCCAGCGCAATCCGCACGTCGTCGGTCGAGACGTCCTTCACGTCGAGGAGCGGCGGAAGCCTGCGCGTCAGCACGACGTCGGCGATCCGCTCGACGAGCGCCGCCTTGTTCACGGCGTACGGGATGCTCGTGATGTAGAGCGTGCGTCCGCCGCGCGTGCTCGATCCCTCGTCCCACGTCGCGCGCAGCCGCACCGTGCCGGAGCCGGTCTTGTAAATCTCCTTCAACTCCTCGGGTGAGTTGAGAATCTGGCCGCCGGTCGGAAAGTCAGGGCCCTTGACGTAGCGACAGAGCTGAACGCTGCTCAGGTCCGGGTTGTCGAGCAGCTTGATCAGCGCGGTGCAGATCTCGCCGAGGTTGTGCGGCGGAATGTTGGTCGCCATGCCGACCGCGATGCCGGTCGAGCCGTTGATGAACAGGTTCGGGACGCGCGCCGGCAGGACGACGGGCTCGGTCTTCGTGCCGTCGTAGTTGGGCCGGAAGTGCACCGTGCGCTGCTCGATCTCGGACAGCATCTCGTCGGCAATGCGCGCGAGGCGGCACTCCGTGTACCGCATCGCCGCGGCGCTGTCGCCGTCGAGCGAGCCGAAGTTGCCCGAGCCGTCGATCAGCGGATAGCGCAGCGAGAACGGCTGCGCCATGCGCACGAGCGTTTCGTAGAGCGCCGCGTCGCCGTGCGGGTGGTAGCTCCCCATGACGTCGCCGACGACCTTCGCGCATTTGCGATGCTTGACGTCCGCCGTCAGGTTCTGCTGCCACATCGTGTAGAGGATGCGGCGCTGGACCGGCTTGAGGCCGTCGCGCACATCCGGCAGCGCGCGCGACGTGATGACCGAGAGCGCGTAGTTCAGGTACCGGGTCTGCGCCGCTTCGTGGAGCGCGACCGGTTCAGGGCCACCCGGCGGCGGCGGCGCGGCTGATTTGCTTTCGGGAAGATCGAAGAGGGAAGGCTCGGACCTGCGTTTCGCCATCAGATCGAAATCATCTTACCCGGATTCATTCGATTCTCCGGGTCGAGCGCGCGTTTGATCGCCTTCATGACCTCGAGCGACTCGCCGTGCTCGGCCTCGAGGTACGCCATCTTGCCGACGCCGACGCCATGCTCGCCGCTGCAGGTGCCGCCCATCGCGAGCGCGCGCGCGACGAGCCGCGCGTTCACCTCCTTGGCCTTCTGCAGCTCCGCCGGATCATCGGGGCTCATCGGAAAGATGAGATGAAAGTTGCCGTCGCCGACGTGGCCGACGAGCGGCGCGAGAATGCCCGCCTTCTGCACGTCGGCGCGCGTCTCGAGGACGCACTCCGCCAGGCGCGAGATCGGCACGCAGACGTCGGTCGTCCACGGCTTGCAGCCGGGACGCAGCGCGACCGCCGCGTAGAAGGCGTTGTGCCGCGCCGCCCACAGCTTCGACCGCTCCTCGGTGGTCGTCGCCCACTGGAAGTCGCGCCCGCCGTTTTCCGCCGCTATCTCGTGAACGGCTGTCGCGCTTTCCGTGACCGCCTCGTGGCTGGTGCCGTGGAATTCGAAGAACAGCGTCGGTTTCAGCACGCAGTTCAGTTTCGAATAGCGGTTCACGGCCTCGAGCTGGGCTTCGTCGAGCAGCTCGATGCGCGCGACGGGGATCCCGAGCTGAATCGTCGTGATGACGGTCTGCACCGCGCCTTCCATCGTGTCGAACGGGCAGACGGCCGCCGAGACCGCCTCTGGGAGACCGAAGAGCCGGAGCGTGATCTCGGTAATCACGCCGAGCGTCCCTTCGGACCCGACGAACAGGCGCGTGAGGTCGTAGCCGGCCGACGATTTGCGCGCGCGGCTGCCCGTGTGAATGACACGCCCGTCCGCGAGCACGACGGTCATGCCGAGGACCGCCTCGCGCATCGTCCCGTAGCGCACCGCGGTCGTCCCCGACGCGCGCGTCGCGGCCATCCCGCCGATGGTCGCATCGGCGCCGGGATCGACCCAGAAGACGAGCCCCTTGTTGTTCAACGCCTTGTTCAGCGCCCGGTGCGTGACGCCGGCCTCGACGGTCGCATCGAGGTCGTCGGCGTTGATCGCGAGCACGCGGGTCATCCTGGAGAAGTCGATCGACACGCCGCCGCTGAACGCATTGACGTGTCCTTCGAGCGACGAGCCGATGCCGAACGGCACGACCGGCGCCCGATGGCGCGCCGCCACCTTCATGATCGCGCTCACATCGTCCGTGCTCGTCGGAAAGACGACGACGTCCGGGGCGGCGTGGTCGTGCCACGACTCGCCGTGGCTGTGATGCTCGAGCTGGGTCGGATTCGTCGTGCAGCGATCGCCAACCAGCGCACGGAGGTCGGAGACGAGCGCGTCGCGCGCGGGCGGGGACAGGACCGAGGGCATCGAGCGATTGTATTATTCCAAGCTTAGTACCGGAGGGTATGCACATGAACTGTTATGGCGGCAAGGACCTCGCGCGCGCGTATCGCACCGTCCGCGAGAACACGATCAAGATTGCGGAGGACATTCCCGAGTCGAAGCTTGACTTCGCGGCGGCGCCCGGCGTGCGCACCGTCCGCCAGCTGCTGACGCACATCGCGCTCTCGGATTCCTTCGCGACCTTCCACAAGGACAAGCGGACGAGCTTCGACGGCGTCGACTTTCCCGCGCTGGTCGCCCAGATGCAGGCCGAGGAGGCGAAGCCGCGGACCAAGGCGGAGCTGATCGCGCTGCTTGGGGAACGCGGCGAGGCGACGGCGACCTGGCTGGAATCGCTCAG
>Ga0070698_100006183_pt1 | contig 13042 bp, 11 predicted proteins | sample KBSK1502metaG_FD_65477 | JGI IMG/M metagenome (GOLD analysis project Ga0070698, IMG submission 65477) | Corn, switchgrass and miscanthus rhizosphere microbial communities from Kellogg Biological Station, Michigan, USA - KBS K1-50-2 metaG | ecosystem: Host-associated > Plants > Roots >... | reverse complement strand
GCTCCGCTACTCCATATTGGCCCTTATGGAGCAGCCCAGGCGCAGGCAGCCTCCGCGCACCGCAGCCACAGCGACCTGGACCGCTCCTCGACTGCGGGCTCGCCGACACGTCGTCTGCGCGTCTGTGTCACAGCACTATCCCTAACTGGCACCAAGTAAATGCCAAGCCTGCAGGGTGACAGGGACCTGCAGGACGGCTCATGGCAGGAGGTGCCTGGTGCCATTGACGACCAGGAAGATCGCTGCGGGGATCGCGGGAGTAACGGGAACAGGCAGTCTCGGAGTTACCGCAGCCGCCCTGGTCAGGACCGCAAATGCGCATGCCGTGCCGGGCGGGATATGGGTCTTGCTGGTCGCGTTGTCCGCGGCGACGGTGATAGTGGCAGGGCTGGGACTGGTCCTGGACTATCGCCGGGACCGGCTGGAAATCGCTATCCGGGACCAAGAGGCGCGCTCACGCGCTGAGCTGCAAGATGCCCGGCTGGCGATGTACCAGACGCTGATCGAGAAGTCCGCCGGAGAACCAGGCAGCGCTGCGAATTACCGGGATCTGATCCTCGCCGACGCCTTGCACCTAGCGGTGGAGCAGAACGGCGTACAGCCGACCGACCGGACGCACGGCCAGTTGTATGGCCCGGCGCCGGTGAGGCCGTCGGGCAGCGCTGAGATCAGCGAGTAAATCTTTCTCGCGGGATGTCACAAACGCGGCAGCCTTCCGCACTACCTGATATAAAGCCGCCGCGGTGGGGGCCGCGCTGACCCTACGACCACAGCGAGGGGTGGACAATGAAGAAGCCCGTATACCGCCGTGGTGGCTGGGATGGCCGCCACGGGCGGGAGCCGTAGTGGACGACACTGACGCGACGGTCCCAGCGCCGGATATTCCGCCCGCAGCCACACCGGATCACGCAATTGATCAACAAAAATGTGATTTCGTTTCCAATGTGGCGAAACTGGAATGGGCTGCGTGCTACGAGGCCGAAATGCGGCAATTGATCCGGTATCTTATGAAATGCTTCGGCGATTCCGATATGCGTGATGCTGCTGACGCCGCGCAAAGCGCCTTTACCGAGTTGTTCGCTAACTGGAGCACTGTCCGCAACCGTAGGGGGTGGCTGCGGACGGTGGCCTTCCGCCAGATGCTTCGCCAGCACGCTAGCGCTGAGTTTCCGCTCGACGCTCTGACCCGAGAACCTGCTGCGACCCCAGCCTCGATGCGGCTGGAACTCCGCGAGGAGGAACAGACGGTCCTGAACCAGCTCCGACAGCTTCCGCTTACTCAGCGGCAGGTACTAGCCCTGATGTGCGACCAGTTTTCCTACCGCGAGATAGCAGAAATCATGAATATCAGCGAGGCGGCCGTACGGAAGAACGCGGAAAGAGCGAGGTCGAAGATGAAAGAACTACTCGGAATCACATGAGGGACAGGTGCTGCGACGATGAACAAACAGGGTCCTTTAAGGAGGGGGGAGGCAGTCATATGGCCGACGACGCTATGAGGATCGATCCGGGCACCCCCGGGGACGATGGTGACGCGGCACTGGACGCTGCGTTCGCTGCGGCGGATGAGGGCATGCTCGTTGCTATCAGCGACGCGCTGGACCTCGAGGGGAGGCTTGCCCAGATTCTCCAGAAGGCAAAGGATCTGGCGGAGCCGGAAGCGGCCTGGCCCGCTACCCCGCAGGGGGCGTCTGCGGAGGAGAGGCTGGACGAGTCCGAAGAAATCAGCCTGAGGCATCCGCGATCTGAGTTTCACGCCCAGGTTCTCGCAGGTGACGATGAGGTCGTTGCAGGAGGGCGTGGGGACGCCGCTCTCGTGCTGGCTGTGATCGATACACGTTCGGCCTGCGTAACTCTAAGCCAGCTAGTCACTAATAGTGAGCTAGCGGAAATGATGGTATTCGCAGCCCGGGCTATGTCCCGTTCTGGGATCCGGCTGAAGTTCGCGTGGCGCAGATATGAACTTTTTCGCGTATCGGTCACCCTAGTCCGGACTTCGAAGACGGTCCGTGTCATAGCTGCCGATATCACCAGAATCCTGGTGGAGACCATTCGCGTGTGGGAGCAGACCTCTAGTCTGCTCAGCCAGGCGGATCAGATAGGCATGAGGCTCGCAGAAGCTCACTGGCGGCTCGGATCACTCCCGGAAGGCTCTGGCATCTTTGCCGCGATCACCGAGGTCCTTACCAGCGTGGGAAACGCCGCGCTAGAGGTCAGCGGCCTAGACAATGCGCTGGAACGCGCCCAAGAGCTGGCCTCGGCCCTAGGCCAGGGCCGGGCCGGTTGCTTCCGCCCGGTACCTGATGTCGGGGGCAGCGGCTTCAAGCTGCACAGAACCCGAGACCTGATCGAGGTCCTATCCGGGGAGATAGACGACATCGGTATTCGCCTGAGCAAATTGGCCGCAGCACTCTCTGCGTGCGCAGGCTCTATACCGCTTGACCAGCTGGCGGCAGTCCAAGTGGACGCATCCGGCGCTGACCTGTCCGAGGCGGATCTCCCGGATCTGGACGTGCTCGATGGCGTCATCTGGACACCCGAGACGACCTGGCCACCCGGCGTCCGCGAACGGGTCCGGCAGCGGTCGCGTCCGATCGGGCCTGGGATCTATCAGGTCTGCGGCGGCAGCGAACGCGATCCAGCCGGGCTGGCCATCGTGTAACAAGTCATCCTGCCTGTAAACGCAATGGTATCTACAGCTTCTTACTCTCGACAGGTCACGGCGGGCTCACTTCCCGGCCCGGGGAGAGATAGGACAAGACATGATCGAAGCAGTCTGCTGGGCGGGGAGATCGGCGAAGTATGCGCCGATAGCTCATATCAGCGGATCTGCGCCCTGGGATCAGCGCTCACCTCATTGGAGGAGCTGGTGAGGACCGGGAACAAAGGATCGCCGACGATGGCGAAATCATCGTTCGGCGACTTCTACGGCGTATACCGGGACGCGGTACTACGTTTCGCGCGGCACCAAGCCGGGCCAGGCGCCAATGCCGAGAACATCGCCACCGAGGCCTGGATACAGGTATGCGACAGCTGGGACCGCATCACGAATCCGCGGCCATGGGTCTACCGTGTCATCATCGACCTAGCCAGCCAAGCCGAAAAGGAGCGCCAGATGACGGCCGTGAGCGGTGATCCATATACGGACCACCGGGGCCGCCCAAGACGGGCCTCAGGCGCATCCCTTTACGACGTCGAGCGGATCAGCGATACCACAGAAGGACTCCAGCGGCTTCCCCGTCAGCAGCGCGCTGCTGTCTTGCTGAGCCACTGCGGATGGTCTGCATCCGAGGTCGCCGAGGTTCTAGGCTGCAAAAGCATCACTGCGCGGATAAACCTGCATCTCGGCCGGTCCCGGCTCAGGAAATTCCTCGCGGAACCGGCAGTCATAGCTCAGGAAGCACCTCAGGCTGGCCTGGAAGGGAGGACCGCATGAGAAAGCGGATGCCACGGCGCATCAGTAATGGCGAGCTCGACGCCGCGCTGACCGCTATCCATCGTCATCTGGACTTCACGGACCTTTCCGCTGGCCGGGAACAGGTCCTTCAGGAAATCCAGGACATCACCGGTCGCGCCCAAAGGAAGAGGCAGGAAGAGACCGAGAGGTTCATTGAACAGCTCGAGCGAGAATGGGAAACCAGCAGATCACCCGTGCTTAGATCGCGGTGCAGGCACCAGCTGCCATCTTGGCGACTGTACTTGTACGAGCTGGGATACCGGAAACCAGGGAGACTACCGCGGGAGCTGGAACTACTCATGCTCTTGTACCGGGGCGAGCGCGATGTGGCTAGTCACCAGCACTGGGCAGGACGTGAAAAGCCTCCTTGGATGCAGGATGATGACGACCCCACCGCTGATCGAGAGGCTCCGGGAATGCGCAGGGCCGCCGCAGCATCCATCCTTATGTATGCGGGCTTGACGTTCTGGATTCTGCTAGCCGCCGCGTTCAGCAGCGTCCTCCCTCCGGGCGCAGCAAGCGTCGTAGCCGGTGGGATGATCGTCATCATCGCCCTCGTGGTAAAGGCAGTCATAGCCTGCTCCCGCAATGTCCGTGTGGGCTGGGGCGCCCGCGAACCAGCTGGCCCTGCGGGTGAGGTATGGAAGCCTCGGGACTGATGAGGCGATGCGGGCCGGTACAAGGAGGGCCGCCGCATAAGCCGCTCACTGACCGGGATGATCAGCTTCCTGCTCACTGGTTCTGCGAACCAGGAGGTGACGGCGTAAGCGGCGTGGCGGTCCAGGGAGTGGCGGCCGCGGTCGTAGCGGCGGGTTGGTGCGAGGATCAGCGTGGCCGACGGCGTCCTGGACGTCCTCGAGGGGGACGTCGGCCACGCGGGCCAGCTCTGGGCGGGGGCTCCCTCGGTCGGCGAGCTGGCGGCCGTCGACGTCGGCGCCTGCGGCCCTGTCTCCGTCGGTTTGGGCGGTTCCGCGTCGGACTCAGAAAGCCGATACGACCCGGCTGGTGCTGATATCACCGCGATGAGCTGACACCTGACTCGGCGTCATTGCCGACGCCGCCGAGCAGCCGTCTGCTGCCTGCGAGCTCGGCCGCGGCCCATCGGATACTGGTGAGATCGCCTATTTAAAGGGGTGCCGGTAACAATCGAGCCATGAGCACCGCTACGGTGTCCAGTTTCCTGAACGCGGGCCAGTGGTCAGCGTGGCCGAAACCGGGTTGCCGGTGTAGCCCGGCCGCTGGCCGATCTCGCCGCGCCGGTACCGTTCGGCCTGCCAGGCGTCCCAGGCCCGCTCCAGTTGCAGGGTTGATGAGGCGGGCAGTCCCTCGCGGGCGCAGAAAGCCCGGAACTCCAGGTCCGGCTCGGCTACCCGGCGCCGCTGTTCGGCCCGCCGGTCAGGGCGGGCAGCCGCCGCGCCGAGGTCGGCCACGCGGCGGGCGCGGGCCAGCTCATCGACGTCGGCGGCGATCCGCTGCAAGATCGCGGCCACCCGGGGCAGGTCGGCCACCACGTGCGCCCTGTCGGGATGATCGCCGTCAGGGCGCAGGTTGACCGCCGGCGGGTACTCGCTGGTGTGCAGGTGGGTCAGCCAGCCGGCGCACTGGCGGATCCAGCCCACCTCATCGAGCAGGCGGTCGCAGATCAGGTCGCGCCTGTCAAGCTCGGCGTCGTCGTCCCCGCCGGGATCTTCGGGTGCGGGCCAGCCCGCGGCCCGCAGCTCGCCCAGGGCGGCATCCAGCTCGTCCAGGTCCGCGCCGGCCGTGATCTGATGCCCGGGCCGGGGAGAGCCCCGCCGCCGCCGCCAGTTTGCGGATCGAGATTCCTTCCGCTCGGGCCGAGGCCAGCGCCCAGGCGCGTTCACGCTTGGCCTGCTCCAGGCGCCACGCCGCCCGAGATACCCGCTGCAGCACCCGCCGTTCCCGCCGCCAGGCGGCCATCCAGTCCGTGATCGTCACGATGACACCCTGGCAGGTGTTCAGCGAACTAGACAGCTAACGGCGGTTTGTGGCGCGGTTCTTACCGGCACCCCTAGCCACAGAACGTCCTCCTCGCTGCGTTTGGGACACCAAGCCCGTACTACCGCACCAGGAGGACGTTCCTGTATCAACCGCATCTCCGCAGGACAACCGCCCCCAGCGCGTTGTCCTATTACTACGCTGTGTGGCGAAATGGCGCCTTCTACGGTAACGGTGATAGGTGGGAGACTCGGGTAGTCATGACGGGAGCGAGCGGCGGGCAGACGTGGGTGGCCCAGATACGCCGCGATGTACGACGTCAGTGTGAGTCCAGAGCCTAACTGGTAGCGGATGTCCGGCGAGCTGATTGACGCCATGATTGTTGTGATGCCCTGACGCCGCGGGGAGGTGACGCTGGTGGGTCGGCCGGGGCGGTGGGCGGTGGCGGGCCTGGTGACCTTGGCCGCTTTCGCGGTAGCCACCTGGGTGAGCGGGGTCTTCCTCTTCACGCGATTGCTGCCATCCCCCGATGCCCGGTGGCCAGTAGCCGTGGCCGTCGGAGCTGCCGTGGCTGCCTTCACCGGACTGTGGGGACAGTCGTGGGCCACCGAGAGCGGCGGCCAGGTGTCGGCCGAGCAACTCGCCCCACACGAGCGACGTGAGCGGAAGGCCCGCGACCAGCTGCAGCAGCACCTGGGCCGGCGGGACCGGCTGATGCGGATCGACGAGACCTCGGCGCTGGCCCTGGGCGTCCACCCCGCGATCGACCTTCCGGGACCACCTGAGTCGGCGGCTGCGCTGGACGCTGAGATAGACAGCCGCACAGGACGCCGACGGCGCTGGTTCCCGCCGCGACCACGGCCCGGTCGGCGAAGCGAACTGCAAACCCTCGATCAAAACCTGCCTGCCTTTGTCGACCGTGACAGGGGCCCTGAGATCGCCAGCTGGATGCGCAGGGCACGCGAGGACGGCGGGTTCCTCGTGCTCGTCGGGGACTCGTCGGTCGGCAAGACCCGGCTCCTGTGCGAGACGGCCCGTGATGTGCTCTCCGACTTCGCGGTTCTGGCCCCGGACCTAGGAGACGGTGGCCTGGTCAACTCGATCGCCGGGGCGACCTTCTCCCTCCCGAAGTTGATCGTGTGGCTCGACGAGCTGCAACGCTTCCTCGACGGCCCCTACCTCACCCCCGGATCCACCCCGATCACGGCCACTGCCGTGCGGCACCTGCTTGACGCGCCCACCCCCGTGGTCGTGCTCGGAGCCATGTGGCCCGAACACGCCACCCAGCTGCGCGCCACAGAACCCGACCCCCATACGTCCGGTCAGCGACTTCGCTACCCCGGCGCGGCTGACATCCTCGGCGATGCCCGGGCCCGACAGGAAATGCTGACCGGTTTCTCGGGAACCGAACGCCAAGCCGCGGCCAAGTTGTCTAGCAAGGATCCACGTCTGGCGAACGCTCTCGCCGATCGTGACTACAACGTCACCGAGGTGCTCGCTGGTGCCCGGCAGCTGGTAGCCCGCTACGAGCAGGCCTCCGAGGAACAACAGGCGGTGCTGAACGCCGCGATCGACGCCCGCCGCCTCGGCATCCAGGCCCCGCTCACCGGCACACTGCTGCGCGCCGCTGCCCGCGGCTACCTGTCCACACTCCACCCCGACGACACCTGGCTCTCCCCAGCCCTTACAGAGCTGACCCGGCGCGACCGCCCGCAAGATCACGCCACCGCACCGCTACTCCCCGTGCTAAACGAGAAGAAGACCGAGATTCTCGGCTACACAGTCGCGGACTACCTGCTGCAACACGCCAGCCGGGCCCGCCGCTATGTACGGGTGCCCGCCAGCACCTGGGACGCCGTCCTCACTTATATCCGAGATCCTGCCGATGCCGCCCGGCTCGCCGACAGCGCCAGGAACCGGCTGCTGTACCGCTACGCCATCCCGCTGTACCGCCACGCCGCCGACGCCGGCGACCAGTTTGCCGCCGCGCAGCTGGCCGACCTGGTGGCCCGGCGTAGCGACCTGCACGGGGCGGAGTTCCTGCGCGCCCGGGCCGACGCCGGCGACTATGACCCGCGGCTGGTCAATCCGCTGGCCGATCCGCTGGCCGAGGCCGGTGACCTGGACGAGCTGCGCGCCCAGGCCGACGCCGGCGACGAGGAAGCCGCGCGGCGGCTGGCCTGGCTGCTGTTCATGCGCGGCGATCTGGACGGGCTGCGCGCCCAGGTCGATGCCGGCAACGGGCATGCCGCCCGGCGGCTGCGCTGGCTGCTGGTAGCGCAGGGCCGGGGTGAAGAAGCGGGGCGGTTGAGCCGGTTCGGCTTGAACCCAGACGGATCAATTGCCCGTGGCGGGGTGTTATGCGGGCGAACAGGTCGCCGTTCCGCAACCTTGGAAGTGGAACAGCTCGCTAAGCCCTGGCTGTGGTCAGCCGGAGCCCGGCGTTCCCCGTTTCGCAAGTCGTCTCGCAATACGCAGCGGGGACTGGGTTACTTCTTCTGGATGGTGACGATAATCCCGGCGAGCGCCACGACGATCACGAGTACCGTGAGCCGGTTGGCGATAGCGGCGTCCTGCGCGGCGGAAAGCTGCTCGGTGATGGGCAGGTCCGCGACCTTGAACAGGAGGACTGCGGCGACGCAGAGCGCAGCCCAGGGGGTCAAGGTGCCGACTTCTGACCAGTCAACGCGATCGACCAAGTGCCGCAGTTTCCCGCTGAGCTCGGGATCGGCCTCGACCTCTTCTGTTCCTTGATGAATCTCATCAACTTGCTCTGGGGCAAGTTCCTGCCCCACGAAGGCGAGGATGGCCGGCTCGGCAGCGCGGGCCTGGGCCGCGAGCGCGCCCGCTGGCGGATCCTCACGGAGCCGTTGCACCATATCCGCAAGGGCCTGCCGCGTCGCAGGCGCAGGCTGCACGCGCATCGCGACCTCGAACGAACTGCGCATGGCCTCCATCGCGTTGTGCTGGCGGTCGATGATGCTCATCACCAGCCCCACGTTCGCGAGCAACCTCCGGGACTGGCGGTCCACGGCCTCCACGGCGCTGGCGAACTGCCGGGCCTGGCGATCCGCCGCTTCCAGGGGACCGGTAATCAGCCGGTTATGCCGGTCTGCGGCCTTGATGGCGTCGGCGAGCAGCCGGGTGTGCCGGTCCGCGGCCACCATGGCGTCGGTAACCTGCCGGGCCTGCCGGTCCGCGGCCTCGGCCAAGGCGAGCACATCCGGCGATATGCCGTAGTCGCGGGGGACTGCCACGCTGTCGACCATAGTCCCGCGCCGTGCGTCTTCGCGCGAGCCACGCAAAGGAACGGCTACGCCTTACTGGGCAGCCGTTGATTCACGAAACGGCACCTGATCTGAGGTTCCGCTCATCCGTCTCGGCATCCCGGACAGCCAGCTGCCCGATCAACCGCGCTCGGCCGCATGGACCTCCGCCTCTGAACACAGTATGTTCCCAGATAACTATCGTTATCGGGCAACTATGGCTATCATGACAGCGTGCCACCTGCGCGATCGCCCCGGCGCCAGCCGGCTTCCTTTCCCGGTTATCAGGCAACTACGGGCACGCGGGCAGAACAGCCCGCCCGCGACGCTCTGCCGGGTCACCCGCTCGCCCGCCATATCGATGACTTCCTCGCCGACCTGGCGAACGCGAACAAGCCGCGGAACACGATCCGCGCCTACCGCGGCGACCTGATCGCCTTCGCGGCCCACCACGACGGCGACATCGCCGGGCTGACCGCGGCGCCGGTCCGGGCCTACCTCGGCGAGATCGCCGGGCAGGCCCCCGCGACCCGCAAGCGCAAGCGCGCCGCGGTCGCGTCGTTCTGCAAGTGGGCGGTCCGGCACGAGCTGCTGGCCGCCAGCCCGATGGACCGCATCGACACCATCGAGGTCCCCAGGACGCTGCCCAGGCCGGCGGCCGCGGCCGACGTCGCGGCGGTGCTGGATGCGATCTGCTCGCGGCGGCCGCGCAAGGACGTGCCCCTCGGCGTGCTGCGGGACCGGGTGCTGTTCGAGACGGCCTATGTCTGCGGCGCCCGCGCCTCGGAGGTCTGCGGGATGTACGTCGAGGACCTGGACCTGCGCCCGGACGACGAGCACGCCCGCGTGCACGGCAAGGGCGGCACCGTCCGCACCGTGCTGCTCGATGACCGGGGTTACGTCGCGCTGCTCCGGCTCTACCTGGCCCGGTCCGGGTACACCTCGGGCCCGCTGTTCCGCGCGTCCATCAACGGCCGGGGCGGCCCGCTGTCCTACGACGCGGCGCACAACCGGTGGAAGAAGTACTGCGCCGCCGCCGGTGCCGGGATCGGCATCCACCAGCTCCGCCACGCGCACGCCACCGAGCTGATCAACAGCGGCGTGTCCATCGAGGTCGTGCGCCGCCGCCTGGGCCACGCCTCCGCCGAGACCACCCAGGTCTACACCCTGCTCGCCGACAAGGTCGCCGACACCGAGATCCGCGCCGCACGCCGCAAGCGCGAGACCGGACGCCTGTGACTAAAGCCTGGCGCGGCGGCGAGCGCTCGAGGTGACCGTTGTACTTCCCGAGTAGCTCCGCGTTCCCGTCGGCAAACGTTCGTTCCCCTACCCTCGCGAACCCAGCGGCTATTGCTTAGCAGCCACGCGCTGCTCCAGGCCGCGACCGCCGTAGACGGAAAGTAACGGTCATTCCGCTCACGCATCACTGGCTGGGGCCAGATGGCCCGCGAGTTCCGGAAGCCTGGGAACTAGAGATCGGCTCGCTTTGGCCGACTTGTGGCGGCCAATGATTCCAGGCCAACAGGGGCAAACTAGCTCTACCCCATATTTGCGACTGTCATCTGATAGCGGGATGCTGTGCCGTGTTATGGGTGGCCTGTCGGTGGCAAGGGGGGCAGGGAGATGCTGGCTGAGGGTTTGATGGCGCTGGCGCAGTGGGCCGGGCAGACGGTGGCGGCCGCGGCGGTCACGGATGTATGGGAGGCAGCCCGGCACAAGATCGCGCGGCTGCTGGGACACGACGACCCGAGGAAGACCGAAGTGGCAGAGCGGTGGCTGGACGAGACACGCCAGCAGCTCATAGCTGCGCAGAGCGCCGACCTGGAACGGGCCCGGGCCGCGGCCGCGCGGCGGTGGGATGGCCGCTTTGCGGACCTGCTGGATGAGGACCCGGAAGTCGAGGCTGACCTGCGCGCCCTGGTGGAGGAGATCGTGGCGCAGCTGCCTGCCGGGGTAGTATCCGCGGCCGATCACGCGGTCGCCGCAGGCGGGGATGTGAACATCGGCGCGGACCGCGGCGGGGTCGCTGCCGGGGTGATCCACGGAGATGTGGCGCCACCGGGCCCTACCCGGCCGGGTCCGGCGGAGGGGTAGCCGCACCCGGGGCAAGTTGGGATCTGGCCCCCGGCTCGGTTGGTGCCGACCGGGGCGGAGTCGCCATTGGCCGAGTGGACCTCCAGCGGCGGCCCGAGGTGGCGGGTCTGCCGGTGTCGCTGCCTCCCCGGCCGGTGCTTCTGGCTGGGCGGGAGGAGCTGCTGGCCGGCCTGGATGCCCGGCTGTCCGGCGGTGATGGTCCATGGCCGCGGGTGGCGGCGCTGTATGGACTGGGTGGTGCTGGGAAAACCACGGTGGCGGTGGAGTATGCGCACCGGCACCTGGCCGAGGTGGGGCTGGCGTGGCAGTTCTCTTCCGAGGACCCAGCGGTGCTGGGGGCGGAGTTCGCCCGGCTGGCGGCCCAGTTCGGTGCCCGTGAGCTGGTGGATGCCCGGGATCCGGTGGCGTCGGTGCACGCGGTACTGGCCGCGTTCGCGGCGCCGTGGTTGCTGGTATTCGACAACGTCGGCCGCCAGGAGGCGGTGCAGCGGTTCCTGCCGCCCGCGGGGCGGGGCCGGGTGCTGATCACCAGCCAGAGCGCGGTGTGGCCACCGGGCCAGGCGGTGGAGGTCCCGGTGCTGGGCACCGAGGTGGCGGCGGGGTTCCTGGTGAACCGGACCGGGGACCCGGACGAGCGGTCCGCGGAGGAGCTGGCGGAGGGGCTGGGCGGGCTGCCGCTGGCGCTGGAGCAGGCCGCCGCGTACATCCAGGCCACGGGGATCACGCTGGCCGGGTACCTGTCGGTGTTCCGGGACCGGCGGACGGACCTGCTGGCCCGCGGCGAGGCCGCCGGGCACCCGGCGCATGTGGCGGCCACCTTGGGGCTGGCCCTGTCCCGGCTGGAGAAAGAAGCCCCGGCCGCTGCGGGGCTGGCGCGGCTGCTGGCGTGCCTGGCACCCGAGCCGGTGCCGCTGCCCCTGCTGCTCTCCGGCCGTGGGCTCAGCCGCAAAACACGCCGCAAGGTCGGCGGCGAGGTGAGGTCGCTGCTGGGTGACCCGATCGCTGCTGCTGATGCGGTCGCCGCGCTGCGCCGCTACTCCCTGCTCACCCCGGCCGGGGACGGCCTGGTGCTAGTGCACCGCTTGGTCCAGGCCGTCACCCTGGCCCAGGTGCCGGCGGAGGTGGCCGGCCAGTGGGAGCAGGCCGCCGCGGCCCTGGTCGAGGCCGCGGTCCCCGCCGAGTCGTCGCTGCCCGCGGCGTGGCCGGTGTGCGCGGCGCTGCTGCCGCACGCCCGGGCGGTCCTGGAGCTGACCAGCGACGGCATGTGGTCGATCGCGACCTACCTTGGCCATAGCGGCAGCTACCCGGCGGCCCGGGACCTGCTCCGGCTGATCGCCGACGCTCACAGGGAGGATGACGGGGCTGAGCACCCTGACACGCTGGCCACCCGCCACAGCCTCGCCTACTGGACCGGGTACGCGGGAGATGCGGCCGGGGCCCGCGACCAATACGCCGCACTGCTGCCCATCTCCGAGCGGGTCTTTGGCGCCAAGGACCCGGGCACCCTGGCCGCCCGGAACAACCTCGCCCACTGGACCGCGGAGGCGGGGGATGCGGCCGGGGCCCGCGAGCAGTTCGCCGCCCTGCTGCCCATCTCCGAGCGGGTCCTGGGCGCCGAGCACCCGGAAACCCTGACCACCCGCCACAACCTCGCCGCCTCGACCGGGCAGGCGGGGGATGCGGCCGGGGCCCGCGACCAGTTCGCCAACCTGCTGCCCATCCGCGAGCGGGTGTCCGGCCCCGAGAACCCGTACACCCTGCTCGCCCGCGCCAACCTCGCCTACTGGACGGGGGAGGCGGGGGATGCGGCCGGGGCCCGCGACCAGTTCGCCGCCCTGCTGCCCATCGAGGAGAGGGTGCTGGGCCCCGAGCACCCGTACACTCTGCTCACCCGGCACAGCCTCGCCTCATGGACCGGGCAGGCGGGGGATGCGGCCGGGGCCCGCGACCAGTTCGCCGCCCTGCTGCCCATCTCCGAGCGGGTCCTGGGCGCCGAGCACCCGTACACCCTGACCACCCGCCACAACCTCGCCCGCTGGACCGGGGAGGCGGGGGATGCGGCCGCGGCCCGCGACCAGTTCGCCGCCCTGCTGCCCATCCGCGAGCGGGTGTCCGGCCCTGAGCACCGGGAAACCCTGACCGCCCGGCACAACCTGTTCGACGGCGCTCAGGATTCTTATGGCGGGGGCGGGGTGTTAGCCGCCGTTCAGGGTGAGCGTCATCGGGCTGGTTGCGGCGTTGCTGGTGAGCGCGGTTTTGGTGATGGTTC
>Ga0070698_100006182_pt1 | contig 13044 bp, 13 predicted proteins | sample KBSK1502metaG_FD_65477 | JGI IMG/M metagenome (GOLD analysis project Ga0070698, IMG submission 65477) | Corn, switchgrass and miscanthus rhizosphere microbial communities from Kellogg Biological Station, Michigan, USA - KBS K1-50-2 metaG | ecosystem: Host-associated > Plants > Roots >... | reverse complement strand
ACCGCAACCAGCCACCACCCCGGTGGGGCCAAATCAAAGGAGAACTAACAGCCCCACGCCCCTGCCGGCGGGGCCAGATCAAAGGAGCACAGTGGGGCCAAATCAAGTTGACAAAGCCACGGAGTCAATTTGCGCGGCGGGCAGAGGGCGAAGCTGGTACCACGCAGTGCTGACGAACCGGGGTCCCGGTGCCTACCCGGCGTGTAAGGCGGCGGGCCTCGACGCGAACGGGAAAGCCGTCTTTAACGGGCAGCTTCCGTTCAGGTTCGGGGGAGCCCCGGCGGGCCTATTTGCCCTAGGTCATCGGTCGATAGCGTTCGACTGGTACCTACCAGGGAAGACCCGCAGTCCGGTTGCGCGGTACACGGCCGCCTGCTGGCCGGACCCCAGCCCGCCGACCTGATCCCGGCACAATGCGTCTGGGAGCCAACGTGGGAGCCACCCGGGCGAACGACTTCCCACGCCTGGCGGACAGGTACGGACAGGCGAGTGATGATCATGTCAGCTCGCGAACCGGTCCGGACGACGTTGAACGCCTGACAGGTATCTACGGGTTAGAAGGCCGGGATTGGAGTTCTCCCTCCCTGCCGCTCAGCCAGGTGCGGCAGCCTAAATCGGATGATTAGCGCTTGCATTGTCCGCGTGTCACTTGGCAGTTCAGCACGCGCCAGCCGGTCAATGACCCAGCCAGTGAAGGCTTCGGCGACTCCGGATTCGATAACGTCGTTGCGCACTCCCCGGCTGGTCAGGCACGCTCGCAGCAGCAGGCGCCCGCCCGGCCGCAGGACCCGCCGCACCTCGGCCGCGTAGTCAGCCCATCGCGCGGGACTCAGATAGTGGAAGCAACCGCGGTCGAGCGCAAGATGGAACGCCCCGGACGGGAGCGGGAGCGACAATACGTCGGCCTGGGCGAAGGACACGCCAGGGTGCTCGCGCTTGGCCCGGACGAGCGCGGCCCAGGACAGATCGACCCCGACGGCATTCCAGCCCTGAGCGGCGAGGTAGGCGATCTCGGTTCCCAGTCCGCAGCCGATGTCAGCCGCCGTGCCGGGCTGGCCGAGCCATCAATCAGCCTCGGCCGCCACCAGCTCGGGCGACGGAGCGCTGAGGTGCCACCAGCGGTAGACGCCATCGAGATAGGGATCAGTCACAGCGCGAATGATCCCACTCCGATCCCCGGTCCCGATCGGAAGGTCGTGCCCGCCACGTGCCCGATCGAGCGGTAAACCACGCGACTTAGCGACCGCTCACGGACCATTGATAGTCCCGGTGACCTGGGTTTCACCCGGACGGAGACGCGGTAGTCGCAGCCTTCCAAGCTGGGGCTGCACGTGCCGATCCACCCTCTGGGCCGTGAGCGTGCCCGTTGGGTGCCCGATGGGGTGGTCGTCTGTGGGGGCTCACGGGCACTCGCGGGGGGTCAAGTTGGGCACTGACCTGCGGCCGAGCAGGTCCCGGCCGACCGTTCCGATCATTCCCAAGCTGATCGTGCGGGTTCGATCCCGTCACCCGCTCCGAGCCGAGGTCTTACGTTTGACCTGCCCTCATCTCACGTTTGGGCCTGACATTTTGGCTGCCCGGTGTCCGGCGGGCCCATCGCAGCGCTTCCGTTAGGTTGCTCGCCTCGTAAGCCTGGGGACCCGAGCTGCTCAGAGAGGGCGACGCCGTGGCGCGGCGCCCTCCCTCTGTCCATTCGCCTCGCTACGGGCTGGCTAGGAATGAATGAAGACGGTGTTACCGCCGTCCTGCTTCGTGTAGTTGCCACCGCGGTTCAGGATGACGTTGATACCCTCCATCTTTCCCATCGGTGGAGACCCCAGCACGCAGAAGATGGTGAGCACCCCACTGGTCCCATCGCTGAGCGCGACCTTGACCTTAGCCTCACCACCAAACAAGTCGGCCGGGAGACCTTGAGCCGAACCGCTGCCATAGCTGACGAAGCCCTGCATGCCTGTCACTGTGAAGGTGCCGCTGCCGCCGCTGCTCTTCGAGAAGGTGCCGCCTCCGCCCGCCGAGTGGCCAGGACCCGCCTGCAACGAGCCGCTCCCGGTCATGGTGATCGTGCTGCCGTCGGGCGCCATCGCCGTGTCGGAAGGCGTCGTGAACCCGACCACCCAGGTGTAGGAAGCATGATTCTGACTCGACTTGGCGGCGAGTGCGGTTCCAGGCGCGACCGAGATCGCGCTGAGACCGGCTGCCAAGGCGACACCCAGTCCGAATAGCCTCTTCATAGACCTTTCCCTTCTGCTCGAACCTGCGCCCAGCCCTAGGGCTGAATTCTGATCTGGCCGTGCTCGATAGTGCCCGGGAAGTCCATGCCGAGAACCTTGAGATCCTCGCTGCCCGTACCTGGTCCGCCTGCAACCACGGAGCCAGAGAAGGCCGCATTGGTGGCCAGAATCCCCGCCGGGAGTCCGAACGGGTTGCCCTTCGCCAGGGTCACTCTCGCGACTCCCGCAAAGCTCGCTGTGCCCCCTCCCGCGGTGGCCGAGGCGACCGTTGCCTCCACCGTCATCAGCCCCGGCATCAGACACTCGAAATGACCCTTGCCGTTGTGGATCGCCAGCGCGAAGCGCGTCATCCCGCTGGTCGTGCCACCGCCGGTAACGTTCGCGCCGCCGGACGCGGCGGCTGGCGCTGCAGAGCTGAGTGCGAGGGCAAGTGCCGCCGCCGCCCCCAGGGAGAGTCGCGGCCAGAGCTGCCCGCTGTGCTTGCCCCTCAAGTCCATGGCTCACCTCCATGGACGTAACCCGCGCTGCCCTGTGTGCGTGTCATAGCTCGACTAGGGGGGACTGTCAAAGAGAGACGCATGGCCCTCCCCCTTCTCCCCGTCCCGCGTCGCCCGGGGAGCTGCTCCCGCGCAAGACCATCGCGGGACTTACTACTATGGACCCGCACACCCCCGGCCGTCCATGTCACAACGCTCCTGATCTCTATGACAGGCCGGTGAGCGCTGGTCGGAGGTGGCCCTCCGGGCGGACCGCTGGGCATGAGGTCAAGCTGACTGTCCTACACGATGGCGTTGGCCGGGACTACCGTGGTAGAAACGGTCAGCGGAGGCTGGCCACAGGTACTGTCCGAGCCAGGGATGCTGCTCGAAGTCGGCCAGCTCGCAGCGCGGACAAGAGCTGAGCGGCTGCGATGACCAAACGCACGCGACGATGGGGGGAGGGGATTGCCGCGCTGGTCAAGATCTGATGGCCAGAGGTCATGGTGTCCGGATGGCACAGGTGTCTTCCAATACGAGGGCCCTGTCCAGGGACCGTTGGCTGGTCCCGTTCGGGACTTCGCTAACCGTATGAGCCTGGGGGAGCATGAATGAGACAGGTAAGCCCAGCGGCGAGCGTGCCAGCGTCAGTGAGCCGGTACTTGCTGCCGCATGAGCGCTCGTGCATTACGGTCCGTAAGCATCCGGCGGAGCTGGCCGGGCCGCTCATCCTGGTCTCCGGTGGCCTGGTGGCGGCCGGGGAACTGACCAGGCGCTCAGTGCGCCCGAAGATCGTCTGGGGAGCGTACCTGTCCGTCCTGCTGTACTTCCTGCAGCGGGTGGCAGCCTGGCAGGCGACGTACTTCACCGTGACGGATAATCGGATGATCCTGGTCAGCGGGTTCGTGGTCCGCAAGGTGGCGATGATGCCATTGACCAGGGTGACCGACATGAGCTTCCGGCGCTCGGCGCTGGGCCGCTTGCTTGGCTACGGTGAGTTCATCATCGAGTCGGCCGGTGAGGAGCAGGCGCTGCGTACCATTGACTTCCTGCCGTATCCGGAGCAGCTTTACCTGGAGGTCTGCGGCCTTGTCTTCCCGGGCACGGTGGCCGAGACCCAGCAGGATGAAGACGACTTGCCCGATTGACACTGTTGAGTTATCAAGTTGCTAACGCTCAGAGCATGAGACAAAGACAGAAGCGGATCGCCGCTCAGATCGCGGGATCGGGCAAGCTAAGCGCTGACCACAGTCCTGACCACAACGGCATCCGACTCCCTGCCACAACAAGCGATCTTGCATAACGAATAATGCCAGGTCAGCAGCGTTATGCCACAACCTGCCCGCTCTTTGCAAGCAGGCGTTCAGCCTGGAGCCGCCGGGTGGCATATCCACTATGGAGTTATCAAGTTGCTATCGATCTAGATCATTTCTCCGCTGGGGTTGACCACGTGCAGCACCAAAGTGCAGCAGCCGTAGCGCCCCTGACCGACCGCCCGCCGCTACGTCCTCATTTCCAGAGCCGCGGGACACCCGCGACCGCTAACGACATTATCCACAGGGCAACAGACCTTCAGCGACCCTGCTGCCACCAGCTACGGATCAGAAGGCTGGGTTCGAATCCCTCCGATCGCGCCACGTTTCTGCAGGTCAGTGTTTATAGTCACTCGGCAACTGTTCTGCCAATGCTGCCCTCTGACTGGGCTTTGGCCGGATCGGCGGTATCTGCGGCCGAGGCTGACGACTCCTTTGCGGACTCACTGTGAGTAGAGACTGCTCTCTTGGAGCAAGCGCTCCACGTCAGCCTTCGCGCGGAGCCCCACTCTTCGATGGGCTTTACGTCTGGCCACAGCATATGATCGATCGTTCCGAACTCGATGCCCCAACCCTTGGTTGCTGCCGCGATTGTGGCAAGCAAACGACCAGTGACCATCTCGGGGACCTCGGTGAGGAAGGGTCCAGCCAAATACAACGATCTGGCTGAAGCCCTCACGGCGGACGGCGCGTAGCGCATGTCGAGCAGTCGGAGGATTTGCAGCGTCTCCGCGTTCATCCGACCGCTAGAAGTCTGTCGCTGCAGCTCACCGCATAGGTCAAGGAAGACTCGCCCCTTCAACGTCGCCCTCGTCAGAGTCGCTCCACCGCCGAACTGAGTCAGAAAGCCACATCCGAGGAGACGAAGCAAACGTTCCCGGATCGCTCCTGGCGACGCACCAAGCTCAGCCGCGAGATCTCGGGGTCGCAGCTGCGGGTTCGGCGATGTCGAGACTAGGTGAAGAAGCGCCAGATGTAGTCCCGCTATGCCACTAATCCGGACAAAGAACCGCACGTCCTCTGCGGTCAGGTTGCCGAGTACGACGTTCATGAGGATGTCCCAGGCCACGCTCTCCCTGAGCAGTTCGGTAACGAACTCCCGCTGTGCCTCATCATCGGCATCGAAGTCCTGCGGCACCCAAAGGACCCGAAGCCGATGCGGCGCTACAGGAACTCCGCTCGACCGGAAGTCCTTCATAACCTCCGAGAGAAGTCGGCGAGCCTTGACTGTGTCTCTGGCGACGTAAGCGCAGATCTTCGCGTCTGGATCGAGCAGCATCGTGCGAAGGTCCTTGTCAACCCCAGCAGTGTGGTTCCACAGGGTCTGGCCCAATGACATTAAGTTAGGCGGGGACGGGTATCAGCCGGAATACGATCTTTGTCAGCGGGGTCAGCCGGGTGGTCTCGCCGGGTTTGCGGGTCTTGTAGCGGCCGCCGGGCCGTTTGGTTTTCCGCTCGTAGCGGCGGCCGGGCCGCCTGGGGACGAGGTTGCGGTGGAAGGTGATCTCGAAGGCCAGGTCGGCGGCGAGGTCAGCGAGGCGGTCAGGGGGAAAAGGATCCGGAGTCGCTGATGCGGCTGCGGATTCCGTCGCGGGCGCGGGTGAAGGAGATCCGGGCCGGGCCGGTCCCGGCGTCGCCTGCGGCGTGGCTGATCAGGGTGCGGATCGCCTGGTAGCAGCAGAGCATTGCGTAGATCTCCTGCCGGATCATCGGCGGGGACTTCGACCGCAGCACCACGGCGGCGCCGCCGCGCAGCGAGGTTTCCAGCTCATCGAAGCAGGTTTCCAGCTGCCAGCGCGAGGCGTAGGCCGCGGCGGCCTGCTGCGGTGACAGCAGCCCGGGATCGAGCAGGTCGGTGACCAGGGTGAAGGTCTCGGAGGTCTCGCTGCCGTCCTGGGAGGTGACCGAGTACTCGATGACCCGGACGGTGATGCCGGGGATGTCACCGCCGGAGGCGCCGTTGCGGCGCAGCCGGCGGGAGGCGGCCGGGCCGGCGATCCGCGACAGCCAGGTCCCGTCGGCCAGCACCTCCAGCACCGGCAGGTCCACATCGGACTTGGCCCGCCACAGCACGTGCACCCCGGCGGCGAGCACGTCTTCCAGCAGGCCGTGGGACAGGAAGTTGCGGTCGGCCAGCAGCAGGTCCCCGGGGGAGAGCTTGCCCAGCAGCTGGCGGGCCAGCGGCTGCTCCCCGGTGGCCAGGCCCGAGGTCGCCGCGCCCAGCACTGCCCGGGTCCCGCATTCCCCGAGCCCGACCACCCGGATCTGCGGGAACGGGCCGCGGCCGGCGTCGTTGCCCGGGTACCCGAACTCCGCCCCGTTCTCCTGGTTATCAGGCAGGTCCAGGCGCATCCCGTCCACGGCCGCCAGGCGCATCCCGGCCACGAACGCGGCCTCCTGCTCCTGCCCCGCCAGCGGCCCGGCCGTCTCCTCCAGCAGCCGCTGCATCACCTGCCAGCCCAGCCGCTGCCGGGCCAGGGTGATCGCCGCCGGGGTCGGCTGCATGCCCAGCTCCAGCCGCGTCCGGAACCGGCGCGCCCAGTCCAGGCCCCCCGCCAGCTTGTTCCACACCTCGCCGTAACCAGACTGGAAGAACAGCACCATCGCCAGCACGTAGTACACGACCACCCGGGCCGGCAGCGTCCGCCTGCGCTGCTCCCGGACGCCCGCCTGGCCGATGACCCCGTCCACCAGCTCAGGGGTGAACACCTTCGTCAGCACGCCGATCCCGATCCGGTCCGCCAGCCGGTCCCCGGCCACCACCTGCTGCCCTGGCCTCGCCACGGAGGCGATCTTACACCCGGCGAAAGCTTAACTAAACGCCATTGGGCCAGAGCTGACGGTGAAGGGCGCAAGTCCGCAAGACGGGTCGCGGGGATCTCCCAGAATTCTGGGAGGGTCATCCGGCGCGGCCCCCGTGACGATTGCGGTGAGGAAAGGAGCCAGCATGTTCGCACGAACGTCGACATGGTCGGGATCGCCGGAGGAACTGCAGAAGTGGGCAGACCACGCCGCCAGCAAGGTCAAGGGCTTTGTGGAGGGACTGCCGGGGAACGCCGGCGTGATGTTCCTGATCGACCGCGACAGCGGCACGGCGCTGACGCTAACGCTGTGGGACAACCAGGACGCCGCCAGGGCCACCGACAAGTTCGCTGAGCAGAGCCGCGCCTCGACGGTCGCCGCGACCGGCGCAGAACTGGTCGCGCACGGAAGCTATGAGGTGGTGGCCCGCAACTAGACTCGGTGACAGGAGATGGGGGAGCCATGCTCACCGGTCCAGCGCTCGACAATCTCGCCGCCGCAGTCGTCCAGGCTTGCCGGTCGGGGCTGGACGCAGACGCGCTCCGGGCCGCGGTCCTGCCGCGGCTCCGGAAGGCCGTACCCATCGACGCGCTGTGGTGGGCGGCCGCGGACCCGGCGACCCTGCTGTTCACCCAGTCCTACCGCGAGGAACTGCCGGTGGAATCCGGCCCATATTTCGTGGAGAACGAGTTCCTGCACAAGGACGTCAACAAGTGGACCGAACTGGCCCGCGACCCGGCAGGCGTGCGCACGCTCATGGAGGCGACCGACGGGAACCCCGCGAGGAGTGAGCGGTACCGGGACATCCTCGCGCCGCTGGGGCTGCAGGACGAGTTGCGCGCCGTGCTGCGGGTGCGGGACGCCTGCTGGGGTTACGTCTGCCTGCATCGCGAGGCCGCCCAGGCGACGTTCTCGCGGGACGAGGCGCGGTTTGTGCAGCGTCTCACCCCGCACCTCGCTGAGGGCCTGCGGACGGGCTTGCTCCGGCGGGCCTGCGACTTGGAAGAGACGGCGGACAGCCCCGGGCTGGTCATTCTCGGCGCAGACGGCGCTATGGCTGGGATGAACGATGCCGCGGGCCGGTGGCTCGAGGACCTGGGCGGCCGAGCGGACGGATCGGATCTTCCGATCGAGATCTCGGCGCTGGCAACCAGGCTCCGTCATCTGGATGCCTCGACTCCGGCGATGCCACGGCTGCGGGTACGGGCCAGAACCGGCCGCTGGGCGGTCCTTCACGCCTCCTGGATGTATTCCCGCGGCGACAAGGCGATCTCGGTGATTCTCGAGGAGGCCGCTCCCGCCGAGGTCGCACCGGTGATCATGTCTGCGTACGGGCTGACCGATCGCGAGACGACGATATGCGGGCTGGTCTGCCAGGGCCTGTCGACCAGGCAGATCGCGGACCGGCTGCACCTGACCACCGACACCGTGCAGGATCACCTGAAATCTGCCTTCGACAAGACCGGCGTGCACAGCCGCGGCGAGCTCGTCGCCACGATTCTTCAGCGTGACTACCTGCCCCGCGCGATCGCCGGTGTCCCGCTCAGCCGCTCGGGCGCGTTCGCCGTTGGGTGAACCGCCCGGGCACCTGAGTCGCAGGTTTCGGCGCGCATGACGAACCTGGTCACGAATCCCGAGCCGCCCGGAAGTCAGCGTCCCGCGCTCGGCACCAGGTCGAGGATCCGGGTCTGCGGTGTGCCGGCCAGCCCAGGCGACGCCGTCGGCGACGACCAGACATGCTGCTCCAAGAACTCGGCGAACGCCTCCGCCCGGCCGGCCGAGTCGAATTCCAGGTCGAGCATCAGGTACCTAGGGTCGTCGACGGGCTGGCGGATCGCGAAGCTGCGCACTCCGGCGTTAGCGCGCGCCTCGGCGAAACTGTCGAACGCGGTCTTCCAGAGCTGAAAGTCGCTGATCGGGTGCTCGATCCGCAGGGTCGTCATGGGTTTCTCCGTCACGTTTTGTTCTTGCTGTCGACCGTCACGTTAGGCCAGCTGCTGAGCTCGCGGTATCCCGGATATCTGGGGGTCATGACCTAGCTACCTGGCGGGACCGGGATGATGATCTCGCCGGGCGTAGGCTCCTTGGGTGGCCGGTAACTGGGCGCGCGCCCAGGCCCGCGTGCGCATCGAGGCGCTGGGTGCGGCATCCCTCGATGACAGGACCCTGCGGCGGCAGGTGCTCACTGTCCTGCGCGAGGTCGTCGTCTTCGATGCTTACGTCTGGCTGCTCACGGACCCGGTCACCGCGGTAGGCGCCGCGCCGCTGGCCGACATTCCCTGCATGGCGGAACTTCCGGCGCTCATCAAGGCGAAATACGCCACGTCAGTCAATCGCTGGACCGCTCTGCGGCAGCAGGCCTCATCCGTCGCGCTCCTGCACAGCACCGTTCACGGCGAGCTGGCCCGAAGCCGTCTGTGGCGCGATGTGCTGAGCCGGTACGCGATCGGCGACGTGGCCTCGACGGTCTTCGCGGACCAGTTCGGCTGCTGGGGTTTCCTCGACCTGTGGCGTGACGACAGCCGCGAGCCATTCAGCGTTGCCGATGCCGAGTTCATCGCCAGCCTCAACGCGCCGCTGACCAGAGCGCTGCGCCGTAGCCAGGCGCGAACGTTCATCGAGTCGGCGATGCCGCAGCGGCACCAAGCGGGTCCGGTCGTGCTGACGCTCGACGACGATCTCCGGATTACAGGCCGTACGGCAGCTTCGCAGGCCTGGCTGAACGTCCTGCTTCCGCCAGAGCCCGGCGAGCAAGCGATCCCGGCGAGCGTTTACAACGCTGCCGCCCAGCTGATCGCCGCCGAGGAAGGCATCGACACGCACCCGGCTTCCACACGCACGCATCTGGCTGACGGCTTCTGGCTCACCGTGCGCGCAGCAAGGCTGTCTGCCAGCGAGCAAGAGCCGGGGGCGGCCCCCTCCGGCGCGGCAGCACTTGTGGTCACGATCGAGGAGGCATCCGCCGTCGAGCGGCTGGAGCTTTTCGGCCGTGTCTTCGGTCTCAGTGCCCGCGAGCACCAGCTGCTCGGCCTGCTTGCCACCGGCGGCGACACGCGGGCGATGGCGCGCGAGATGTCGCTGTCTGAGCACACCATCCAGGACCACCTCAAGTCGATCTTCGCCAAGACCGGGGCCCGCGACCGGGTCACCGTACTTTCGCGCGCCCTCGGCACCAGACGCGAGGCGAAGGGTTGAACCGAGGCGTGGGAATCCCGGCAGGCACCGTAGGTGGGAGTTCCTCGTGGCTCCTTGTCGTCCGGGCTGCGCGATGAGTGGGACGGCGACTGCCCGTGGCCAGGCCTGCATGTCGTCGATCCCGTACCCCGCCACGCTGGATGGGGCAGCCCGGCCGGCATGTTGCATCAGGCCTCTGGCAGCAGAGCGGTTGCCATCGACTCAGCGAGGAAACGTCCGTATCGGGCCAGATTCCATCCGCAGCGAATGACGAGAAGTTCGTAGAGTTCGGGGGAGCTGTAGGTCCACATCACATCCGTGGCGTCCTCCAGTGTGATGCCGGGTTTGAGGTGACCACGGTCAGCTAGCGTGCGCGCGTTGTGGCGCATGCGCTCCCGGCGCTGGCGGTCGCTGTCGCGCAGCAGGGCCGCCATTTCGGGGTCTGTGGCTGCGGCGTCGCGGATCAACAGGTGGACCGGTGCCACCAGCGGCGCGACCTCGGTGCTGAGGGTTCCCCAGTGGCGCACGATGGTATGCGGGTCGTGCTCGGCCACTTGCATGTCGTCAGAGCGCCGCGGCGCCGCGACCGGACCTTCGCCAGCGAGGCTTCGCTCGTAGATCGCCCGTACCAGGCCGACCTTGCCGCCGAACGCCTTGTGCACGGTATCCACCGACAGCCCGGCCGCGCCTGCGATCGACGCCATCGTGGTAGCGGCGTAGCCGCGGGCCAGGAAGCCGGCGCGAGCTATGTCGAGGATCGCGTCGCGATTGCGGCGGGCCTGTGCCTGACGTGCGCGGGAGTCGTAGGCCCGGCTCCTCTTGCCTGTATCCACGAAGTTAATTCTATGCTATCGTATTGAATCTAGCCATCTAGAATAGATTTGAGGCCAGATATGGACGGATCAACCGACCCTACGTCGCTGGTGCCGCGGCTCGCCGCGGCGACGAACGCTCATGACCTCGAGGCGCTCGTCGCCTGCTTCGCCGACGACTACCTGAACGAAACGCCAGCCCATCCCGCGCGTGGATTCCGCGGGGCCGAGCAGGTCCGGCGCAACTGGGCTCAGCTGTTCGCCGGCATACCCGACCTGTCCGCGCGCATCCTCGCCACTTCGAGCGCCGGCGACACAGTGTGGACCGAATGGGAAATGTCAGGCACTCGCCGCGACGGCACCGCTCATCTGATGCGCGGCGTCATCATCTTCAGCGTGGCAGCGGGCAAAGCCGCATCGGCACGCTTCTACCTGGAACCAGTCGAAGACATCAGCGGCGGCGTCGACGCCCAGATCTCCCGCGTCGCCCCGTCCGCCCCACTACACCACGCCAGGCCGTGATACTCGTCGTCGGCGGCACCGGAACCCTCGGGACACTCCTGGTCCGGGCACTGACAGCGAGCGGTGAGGTGGTGCGGGTAATGACCCGCGACGCAGGCCGGGCGGCCACGCTACGGGATGCAGGCGTCGAGGCCATCGTCGGTGACGTGCGCAATCGCGCAACCGCCGCCGAGGCGTGCGGCGGCTGCACGACCGTAATCTCGGCCATCCACGGGTTCACCGCAGGGCGCGGAATCAGCCCGGCCACCATCGACCGCGACGCCAACATCACCCTGATCCGCGCCGCCGTCGGCAACCGGGTCGAACAACTGGTCCTCGTGTCCGTACACGGCGCCACGGCCACTCATCCGATGAGCCTGCACCGCATGAAATACGCCGCTGAACAAGCCGTCATCGCCAGCGGCCTCCGCTGGACGATCATCCGGCCCACCCCGTTCCTCGAGACCTGGATTGACCTGATCGGCGCCAAGCTCCCTGACCGCGGCAAGGCGCTCGTGTTCGGCCGAGGCGACAACCCAGTCAACTTCGTATCCGCCCGCGACGTGGCGAACGTGATTGAGCAGGCGGTCCACGACGACACGCTGCGCGGCCGCGTCCTCGATATCACCGGTCCCGACAACCTCACCTTCAACCAGATCGCCGGGCGGCTCACCGCAGCGACCGGTACTCCGGCCAAGACGAGCCACATCCCGCTGGTCGCCCTCCGCGCGATGTCACTGCTGGCCAGGCCAGTAGCGCCCGCGTTCGCACGCCAGGCACAGGCCGCTGTCATCATGAACACGACCGACATGACCGTCCATGGCGACAGCACACCCCCGCACCGCACCACCATCGGCCAGCTGCTCCGCGAACTCAACTGCAGACCGGCCGCGTAATCGCAGAGAGCGGTCCGTCGCCTGCCAACCCGCCGTACCGACGCTCGACAGGGCCGGCTTCGAGCACGACCGGGTCAGCGTGGCCGGTTCCGGTGACCTGCTGTCGGGTGAGCTGGCGAATCCGGCACCACGTTGGTTCGAACGGGACATCTTAGTGACTCTCCATGATCAGTTCACCCTGCGAGCCCGTTGAGGGCCCTGACGTACGGGCCGTAACGCTGATCTTGAACCGAACTGCATGAAGATCCCAGGTAGACTCGGGGACAGCCACTCCGAGTTACCAGAGGCCCGCCCGGAGGTATGAACGAGGACCAGGGTCTAGGACTCGCAGGGATTCGCGTGATCGTACTTCGCTCATGCGGTCGGTGGCGGGCGGCACCGCAGGGGATGAGAAGAGATCATGACCGCGATCAGGGCACCGCGCGCCGCGTCTCGCCAGCGCACCTCGCCACAGAATGGGCTGCCTGAGCTGGTGCCCTATGTGTACGGCGAGCAGACGCGCCGTAATACCTATGCCGGGCGTATAGCACGACGAAATGTCGATAGATGGTGGCTGCTGCCTGCCGCCTTGCGAGCCGAACTCACTCGGCCCGCATTGACGGCAACGTGGGCCACCCGGAGCACCCCCAAGCAATCCGATGCTTCCGCTCACGCTCGTCGCTCCCCGGGTACCTGAGCATCCGCTACACCGGACTTGAGCGCCCCCGGGGGCCGTCGTTAGCCGACCGCCCCCTCCATCTGGAGCTCGATCAGCCGGTTCAGCTCGAGCGCGTACTCCATCGGCAGCTCGCGGGCGATCGGCTCGACGAAGCCGCGGACGATCGTGGCCGCCGCCTCGT
>Ga0070698_100006181_pt1 | contig 13044 bp, 10 predicted proteins | sample KBSK1502metaG_FD_65477 | JGI IMG/M metagenome (GOLD analysis project Ga0070698, IMG submission 65477) | Corn, switchgrass and miscanthus rhizosphere microbial communities from Kellogg Biological Station, Michigan, USA - KBS K1-50-2 metaG | ecosystem: Host-associated > Plants > Roots >... | reverse complement strand
CGAGCAGGCGTTCGTCGCCAGCGAGGTGGCCGGCACCTGGCAGGCTGCGGTCGAGGTTCCTGGCACGGCCGGGCTGAACGCGGGCGGGGATGCGCAGGTCAACTCGGTGTCGTGCGGGTCGGCGGGCAACTGCAGCGCGGGCGGCGTCTACTCCGACAGTTCTGGCCACGGCCAGGGGTTCATCGCCAACAGGACATAGCGGCGGCGGCGTCTCGGCCGGGTTCGGCGCGGCCGTGACCCTTGGCGGGAGGTTCTCGCCCAGGTACCTGTACGTGCCCGCGCAGCGGGCGCCGGTCAGCCGGGACCAGGCCGCTGCAGGGGTTGGGGACAGGCCTGTTCGAGACGCTGCTGCCCGACCTAGAGCGAGTGCTGGGCCCCGATCACCCTAAAACGCTGGCTATCGGCAGCAACGTCGCGTTCTGGACAGGTGAGGGGCAGGAGTAACGCGCAGGAGTCGCCGGATCCGTCCTGAATCCGAACCTGCCGGATGGGCTGCCCTCCGGGGAAGCCGCAAGTCCGGATAAGAATCTTCGCCTGGATGAGTACGCGTAACTGGTAACCCGTCGTATTCGGGTGTGACGAGTTCGCCGACTGGGGTGATACCTCATGCACGGCCACGACGCCCCGCGTCCACGGCCCACGGCCCACGGCCCGTGAGCATCGCAGACAGGGGCGGCATCACCTCCGCGGCTTGTGGCACGCGCCAGCACAAGGTCCCCGGCGCCGACACACGCATCCCCGCCCGCGCCGCGAGCAGCATGCCCGGAAATGCCGCGGTTCATCGTGACCGCCCCCCGGCCTCGTCCGGCCAGCGGCCCTCCTCCTCGGCGCCGGGCCGCGCGCATGAGCAGGCGACCAGCTCAAGCGCGCTGACCGTCCAGCCCGCCTCGCTCCCTCCGGCACGACGTCTCCGGCCTTGACACCGCACCGTCCGCGAATGATCCGCCCTGCACGCGGCAGGCAATCGTTGTCGATCGGCCATAGCTGCACCAGCGTGCCCGCCTCGAGCCATCTGGAGCAGCCACCGCCAGGCAACACCGGGCCGGCGCGCGTGGATTCAGACCGCCCGGGTCTAGGCAGTCCCAGGGCCGGCGGACGGCGCGGGTTCACGCCGGCCAGAGCCGACGGTCGGGGCCGGATTCGGTGCCGCAGGCGTGCAGCCGGAACTTGCGCGCCGGGCGCCGAGTCACCGGTCACCGATCTTCGGCGATGTCCTCGCCGGCCCACAGGGCGGCGCGCAGAACATTCTCGGCGGCATCGGCCTCCGCGCGGGCGGTGACCGCGTTTGTGTGCGCCCAGTCCAGGTTGCCGAGGCTGATGGAGTCGTAGGCTACCTGGGCGTCGTGCGCTGCCTGCGCCAATTGCCGGGCGGCTTCGTCCAGGTCAACGCCGCTGTGGCCCGTTCCTGAGATAGACATCGCGTCACATCCTCCAAGCGATGGCCTACCCAGGCGAGCCGCCGCTATGCCGTCGGGAACGGCTGGCGTCGTTCCCTCATGGCGCATGCAGGTCGCCTGCCCCCCCCCCGCACTGGGCCATGACGGCGGTCCCGACTGCCGCGCTGGGCGGCACGACCTCGCCAGTCACGCGGCCGGCCGGACCGCTTGCCTAGGGCTGCGCGGGCCAGGCCCACTCCGGCCGGCACGGCGGCCCGGCGGTGGCTCGTCCTGGCCAAGGACCTTAAGCAGCCCGGTACGGCCGTCGGTCTCAAGCGCATGCCGCGTGTCACCGGGAAGACTGAGCGGACCGGCCGGCCAAGCCCTCCCGCTGATCTCGATCACGACCCGCGCAACTTCCGCTCCCCCGGTGATCTCCCAGCGCCAGCCGCGCGCACCCGCACCCGCGCACGTGCCTGCCCAGGTTCGCGCCGATCTCCCAGCCCACCGGTCCGAGACTACGACAACGCACGCGGCGCCAGGCGAGCCAGGCGGGACGACCACGGCGCGGCCCCCCGGGAGCCCGGCGCGGCGCCACGCGGGCCCGGCCTGAGACCAGATCACAGTCAGTGACTTAGTCAGGCCGATGCCGAGCGTAAGTAGCCACCCAATTCTGGACGCGCTCGGCGATAGGCCGGCTGTCGGCCGGTGGCGGTACCGAATGGTCGTTATGGCGCTGGGTGGCTAGGGCGCTGGGTCAGGTCCTGGCATGCCTGGCGGACCGGCACGCCCGCCCGGCTGGCGGCGGCGCGGATGTAGGCGACTGCCGCGAACAGGGCATACTGCCAGAAGTCGTCGGTCTGCCACCAGGTGACCTCATCAAGCAGATCCGGTTCGGTCCCGCCATGGAGGGCTGCTGCGGCCAGCACCGCGTACTGGAGCTTCTTATTCTCCCGCCCGCGGAAGGTGCACTCGGGCAGGAACCGCTCGCGTAGTCCCTCCAAGGGCAGCGGGTCAGCCCGGCTGGCCCGGCACCAGTTCAGCGCGTCTGCGGCGACGTGGAGGAACACCTCGCCGGGGAAGGTGTTGTCTCGCGGGTGCAGGGGCGCAAGCTCGCTCACCAGCGCGAAGATGTCAGCGTCGCGGGCGAGCCCGTCGAGCAGGACACGGCGGGCGGTCACGGCGCCCTCGGGGGTGGGCCGGTTCCGGGCAGGCATACCTCGACGGTAGGGCAGAACCACCGATCGACGGGCTGCCTCGGTACCTGAAGTGCCCGGCGCCAACAGCCAGGGCCGGACCAGCGAGGAAGCGCGCGCGAACGTGATCGACGCCCTGCGCGGAATCCTGGAGCTTCGGTTTGGCGGTCACCCGAGCCCTGCGGGCGCCGACAGCGAGCCGCTTGAGCTGATCATCGCGGCGTGAAGCGCTGGGATCTTGAGTGCGGCGGGGCTAGTCGGCGGGCCAGGCTTCGGCCAGGAGCTTGCGGGTGTCGGCGAGGAGCTCGGGGAGGACCTTGGTGCGGCCGACGACCGGCATGAAGTTGGTGTCGCCCCCCCAGCGGGGGACCACGTGCTGATGCAGGTGGCCGGCTATGCCGGCGCCGGCCACGCCGCCCTGGTTCAGGCCGATGTTGAAGCCCTGGGCGGCGGAGGCGGCGCGGAGGGCGCGCATCGCGCGCTTGGTGTGCGCGGCGAGCTCGGCCGTCTCGGGGAGGGTGAGGTCGGTGTAGTCGGCCACGTGGCGGTAGGGGCAGACCATCACGTGGCCGCCGTTGTAGGGGTACAGGTTGAGCACGGTGAACGCCAGCTCGCCGCGCGCGACCACCAGGCCCTCGTCGTCGGGCAGGGTGGGCGCGCGGCAGAACGGGCAGGTCTCCTCCGGCCGCGAGCCGCCCTGGCCGTGGGTCTCCTCGCCGCCCTTGATGTAGGCCATCCGGTGCGGCGTCCACAGCCGCTGGAAGCCGTCGGGGTCACCCGCGCCATCCTGGGGCGGGGAGCGCGGAGGCTCGGTGCCGGCCATGGGTGAAGCTTAGGCGGTGCCGGGCCCGGGCCGGCCGCGGTCAGACCTGGACGCGCGCCTCGACCGCGGCCACGATCTCGGCGATCGCCCCGTCCACGGGCACCTCGTTGCGCTGCGTGCCGTCGCGGTACCGGAACGACACCGCTCGCGCCGCCACGTCCGCGTCGCCGGCCAGGAGCATCCAGGGCACCTTCTGCCGCTGCGCGGTGCGGATCTTCTTCTGCATCCGGTCGTCGCCGGCGTCCACCTCGACCCGGATCCCGTGCTCGCGCAGCCGCGTGGCGACCTGCTCCAGGTACGGCACGTGCGCGTCGGCGATCGGGATGCCGACCACCTGGACCGGCGCGAGCCAGGGCGGGAACGCCCCGGCGTAGTGCTCGGTCAGGATGCCGAAGAACCGCTCGATCGACCCGAACAGCGCCCGGTGGATCATGATCGGCTGGACCCGGGAGCCGTCCGCCGCCTGGTACTCCAGGCCGAACCGGCGCGGCTCGTTGTAGTCCAGCTGGATCGTGGACAGCTGCCAGGTGCGCCCGATCGCGTCCCTGGCCTGCACCGAGATCTTCGGGCCGTAGAACGCGGCGCCGCCCGGGTCGTCGACGAGCTCTAGGCCGGACTCCAACGCGGCCTCGCGCAGCATGCTGGTCGCGTGCTCCCAGTCCTCGTCGCTGCCGACGAACTTCTCCTTCTCCTCGTCCCGGGTGGACAGCTCCAGGTGGAAGTCGCTGAGCCCGTAGTCGCGCAGCAGGTCCAGGACGAAGCCCAGCAGGCTCTTCAGCTCGGCGCCCACCTGCTCGCGGGCGCAGAAGATGTGCGCGTCGTCCATGGTCAGCCCCCGCACCCGGGTCAGCCCGTGCACGACGCCGGACTTCTCGTACCGGTACACGGTGCCGAACTCGAACAGCCGCAGCGGCAGCTCGCGGTAGGACCGTCCCCGCGACCGGTAGATGAGGATGTGGAACGGGCAGTTCATCGGCTTGAGGTAGTAGTCCGTGCCCTCGAAGTGCATGGGCGGGAACATGCTCTCCTTGAACCACGCGAGGTGCCCGGAGGTCTCGAACAGGTCGGCCTTGGTGATGTGCGGGCTGTTCACGAACTCGTAGCCGGCCTCCTCGTGCCGCCGGCGCGAGTAGTCCTCCATGATCCGGCGGATCGTCCCGCCCTTGGGGTGGAAGACCGCCAGCCCGCTGCCGATCTCCGGCGGGAACGAGAACAGGTCCAGCTCGGCGCCGATCCGCCGGTGGTCGCGCCGCTCCGCCTCCTCGAGGAACCGCAGGTACTCGTCCTGCGCCTCGCGGGACTCCCACGCGGTGCCGTAGATCCGCTGCAGCTGCGGGTTGGCCTCGCTGCCCCGCCAGTACGCGCCGCCGGTGCGCATCAGCTTGAACGCCGGGATGTCCCTGGTGGTCGGCACGTGCGGGCCGCGGCACAGGTCCTTCCAGCAGACCTCGCCGGTGCGCGGGTCGAGGTTGTCGTAGATCGTGAGCTCGCTGCCGCCGACCTCGACCGACTCCTCGCCGCTGGGCCCCTTCAGCCCGATCAGCTCCAGCTTGTACGGCTCGTCCGCCAGCTCGGCGCGCGCCTGCCCGGGGCTGACCACCCGGCGGGAGAACCGCTGGCCCTGCCTGACGATCTGCCGCATCCGCTGCTCGATGGATTTAAGATCATCGGGCCCGAACGGCTTCGCCACATCGAAGTCGTAATAGAACCCGTTCTCGACGGGAGGCCCGATGCCCAGCCGGGCATCGGGAAACAGCGCCTGCACCGCTTGCGCGAGCACGTGCGCGGCGGAGTGCCGCACGATCGACCGGCCGTCCGCGCTGCCCGCGGTCACCGGCTCGACCACGTCGCCGTCGGCGAGCGGGCGCGCGAGGTCGGCCAGCTCGCCGTTCACCCGCGCCGCGATGATGTCTCCGCGCCCGGCGGCCGGCGCTGCGCCGGGGTCTGGGGCGGAGCCGTTCGGGATGAGCAATGCCTCGCCCGCCGTGATGCCCGCGTCAACCTCGTGCTCGCGGCCTGCGAGGGTGATGCGGAGGTTGGCGGACACGGCTGGCTCCCTGGTGCGTGCGGGTGGTGCGGGGCGGCCCTGGCGGCTTGCCCCGTGCACCGATGCTATCGGTGCCCCGGCGCGCGGCTGCCTGGTTATCGTCAGAGGCCGGCCAGGCCGATCAGGTCGTCGAGAACCTCGCCGATGCGGTTGACCTGCAGGGTCAGGTGGCCGTCGCCGCTCCGCAGCCGCGCGCCGGCGCCCGGGATGTGCCGGGCCAGCCACTCGCCGTGCGCCAGCGGCACCATGCGGTCCTGGTCGCCCTGCCAGATCGCCACCTTGCCCGCGTCGGCCAGGTCGAATCCCCAGCCGGTGACGAACGCGAGGTCGTCGTCGCGCCAGCCGGCGATGCCCGCGCTCACCGCCGAGCGCAGCGACGCCGCGAGGTGATCGGCGAGCGCGCCGGTCAATGCCGCCTTGTCGGCCGCGGAGACCACCCCGCCCAGCTCGGCCGCCACCTGCGCGCCCTGGACGGTGCCCAGGCTGGGCGCCCAGGCGGACAGGAGCGCGGTCAGCGCGGGCTCGCCGCTCGCCGCCGCGCCGAACTCCTCGACGTTCTCCGGCCCCATCCCGGCCTGCCAGTCCAGGCCTTCCGCCGGGTACGGGGCGACGCCGGCCAGCGTGGCCGCGGCCAGGCAGCGCCCGCGCAGCAGGGCCGAGCAGGCCAGCGCGTGCGGGCCGCCGCCGGACGAGCCGACAGTGACGAACGCCTCGCAGCCAAGCGCGTCGAGCACCGCGGCGACGTCGGCGGCGACGTCGGCGACCACCCGCCCTGGCCGCGGGGTCGACCGCACGTAGCCGGGCCGGGCGATCGTGACCGTGCGCAGGCCCCGGACCCGGGCGGCCTCGACGGTGCCGGGCCAGGCCACGAGGCCGGCTGGGGTGCCGTTGTGCAGCACCAGCGGCAGGCCCTCGGCCGGCCCGGCCAGCAGGACGTCCACTGTGCGGCCGTCCGGCACCGTGACCGTGCGCCGCTCCCTGGCGCTCGCGCTTGGCCCCGGTCCGGCCGGCGTCGCGTCCTTGGCCGGCCCGGCCTGGGCCGGCCCGGCCTGGGCCGGCCCGTTGGGCTGAGCCGGCGTCATGGCCGATACCTCAGGGTCGCGCGGTGGATCGCCAGGGCCGCGGCCACGGGCGCGATCAGGGCGGCGGCACGGCGGATCGTGGCCGGACGCATCGGCACCTCCGGGTTCGGTGTGATCATGGGTCCGGGAGCATCGTACGGGCGGCGGCCGGCTCAGTCATGGGGGGCGCGGCCGCGGGAGGGAGCGGGCTGTGGCGTGGCTGCTGTACGGGGCGAACGGGTACACCGGGACGCTGGTCGCGCGGCTGGCGGTGGCCCGGGGCGAACGGCCGGTGCTGGCCGGCCGCTCGGCCGCGAAGATCGCGGCGCTGGCGGGCGAGCTGGGGCTGGAGCTGGAGCAGCGCGCGTTCGGGCTGGAGGATCCCGACGCGATCCGCCGCGGCCTCGACGGCGTGACGGCGGTGGCGCACTGCGCGGGCCCGTTCTCGGCGACCGCCGGTCCGATGGCCCGGGCCTGCGTGAACGCGGGCGTGCACTACCTCGACGTCACCGGCGAGATCGACGTGTTCGAGGAGCTGCACGGGCTGTCCGGCCGGGCCCGCGCGGCGGGCGTCGTGCTGCTGCCCGGGGCCGGCTTCGACGTCGTCCCGACCGACTGCGTGGCGGCCCTGCTGGCCCGCGCGCTGCCCGGCGCGCAGCGGCTGGACCTGGCGTTCCTGGCCGGCGGCGGGCCGAGCCCCGGCACCGCGCGGACCGCGGTCGAAGGGATGGGCAAGGGTGGCAAGGGTGGCAAGGCGCGCGTCGACGGGGTGATCGTCGACGTGCCGCTGGGCTGGCGCACGATCCGCGCGGGCTTTCCCAGCGGGCCGCGGACCGTGGCGTCGGTGCCGTGGGGCGACGTGAGCACCGCCTACTACTCCACCGGCATCGGCACGATCACCACGTACACCGCGGTGCCCGGGGCGGTGCTGGCGGCGGCCCGGCTGCCCGGGCTGTCCCGGCTGCTGGCGCTGGACCCCGTTCAGCGGCTCGGCCACGCGCTGGCCGGAGCGCGCGTGCCCGGACCCAGCGACGAGCGCCGGGCGCGCACCAGGTCCGAGGTCTGGGGCCGGGCCAGCGCCGGCGACCAGGCGGTCGAGGCGGCGCTGTCCGCGCCCAACGTGTACGACGTGACCGCCGACTCGGTCGTCCGCGCGGTCACCCGGCTGCACTCGGTGGAGCCGGGCACGCACACCCCGTCGAGCGCGTTCGGGGCGGAGTTCGTCACCGAGCTCGACGGCGTGAAGCTCACCGGCCCTGGGCCGGTTACCTGACCCGGACCCACCGGCCCACGTGACCCGACCTCCACCCTCCATGATCACTTCCACCCCTGGACGCGCAGTGCAATGACCCCGTACGCTGCGACGCCTGTGACCTGCGCGAACCAGCCGCCAGCACCAAGATCAACCTGTGGGTTATTCGTGGACGCGCCACTCTCCATGCAGTAGGTCACTTTTCTGACCCGATTTGTCCTGGTTCGTGATCCGCGAATGCATGGAAAGACGCGGATGATCACCCTGGGCCGGTGGGTGGGTCAGGTGCGAAAGACAGGATGACGCGGTCCTCGTCGGGCTGGTAGCCGAGGCGCTGGTAGAGGGCGTTGCTCGTGGGGTTGGCCAGGTCGGTGAACAGCACGACCTCCCGCGCGCCGGCGGCGAGCGCGGCCCGGCTGACGGCCGCGGTCACCGCGCTGGCGTACCCGCGGCCGCGCAGGTCGGGCGGCGTGTACACCGGGCCGACCCGGGTCGCGCCCGCCGCTGGGCGGTTCAGCGCCGCCATCGACACCGGACGGCCGCCGTCCTCCCACAGCGTGATGCCGCCGTGGCCGAGCCGGCTGTCTACCATCCGGCCGGAGTCGCCGTCGGCCAGCGAGCCGGCCTCCCGCCCGAACGCCTGCCACCAGCCGATCAGCAGATCCCGGTCGGCGGCGCCGGCCACCCGCGCGCGGCCGGCCGGGGCCGGCTCGGGATCGACCAGGCCAGCCAGCCGGTACAGCCGGGACCGCTGGTACACCGAGGCGGCCGCCCCGGTGCGCAGCCCCCACTGCTGCGCGAACTGGCTCGCGGTCGCCTCGGCCGAGTTCACCCCCGGCAGCGGGCGGCCGACGGCGGCCAGCCGGTCGGCGAGCTCGCGCACCGCGTCCCCCGGCGGCTCGCCGGCGATCAGCAGCGGGTACGGCGGGGTCTGCACGCAGGCGCCGGCGACCGGGCCGCCGGGCGGCTGCCACCAGCCGAACAGCGGCGCTCCCCCGAACGCCCGCGGGCCCTCGGCGTGCAGCGTCTGCGCGGTCGTGAGCGCGACGGTGTTCTGCGCTGGCCGGGCGGCGAGGAACGGGCCGGCCGCGCGGTCGAACTCATCAAGATCTTCGCTGACGGACCAGGGCATGCCCCCATCGTCGGGGGCGCCGGACGCGACGCGCACCTGGTTTTCCCGCGGCTGCGGGACGTCGTTGACCCGGGCGATGGTCTTCGGCGACCAGTGCTCGTCGAAGCGCGCCAGCATCGCGTCGAGATTTACCGCGTCCATGGGCTCATCCTTTGCAGTCCGCCGGGTCAGGAGGCGCGGGAGTCGTCGTGGCTGCCGCCGGCGGCGGGCGGCTGCAGCACGTACGAGCCGAGCCAGCGGCTCGCCCGCAGCGCGAGCTCCACGTCCTGGCGCTTCTCGCCCACCGGCCGGCCGAGACCTTCTTCGGCCTTGCGGATCCGGTACTGAACCGTGTTCCTGTGCAGCGTGAGCTGCTCGGCGGTCGTCTTGTAGCTCCCCCCGCTCTGCAGGAAGACGAGCAGGGTGTCCCGCAGCCGGGCGTGGTCCTCGTCATCGGTGGCCAGGTCGGCCAGCGCGCTGAGCACCCAGGCGCGCAGCAGCTCCTCGGATCTGAGCATCATCGCCACGGGCGCGACCTCGCCGAACGCCACCACCCGCGGCGCGGCGGTCCCCGCGGCCAGCGCGACCGCTTCGGCGGCGATGGCCTGCTGGTGGGTGAGGCGGAACCCCGTCGCGCCGTTCGCCGCGTCGCCGAAGGCGAAACGGAGGCCGGAGTCCACCTGGGCCCCGCTGGCCGCGGCGGGGTCAAACGCCCCCCGGACCCCCAGCGGCAGCCACGCCCACGCGCTCGATTCGTCACGGGGCAGGAACAGCGGCTCGCCCGGGCAGCCCGCCTGCCGGGCGACGCGGCCGATCGCGCGCTCAAGCCGCGTGATCTCGTCAGCGGCGCCCGCGGCGGTATCCACCCAGCACACCAGGCCCGCGTGATTCTGGCGCAGCCGGTAGCCGAGGGTGGCCTCCGCCTCGCTCGCATCGACCCGCTCGCCCGATATCAGGTCACGGATCCGGGCGGCTCGTGCCGCGCTGCGCTTGCGCGCCCAGTTCAGGCTCTCCTGGTCGTAGGCCGCGACCATGCTCTCGGACGTCAGGTCGATGTAGCGGGCCACGATCCTGGACATGTTCAGCGCGGTGGCGCTGATCAACTCGGCGTTGTCGGTCTGCCGGGCCAGCTCGCTGAGCAGCCAGTCGGAGAAGCGGGCGTGCCCGAGCCGGTAGGTGCGCAGCAGCGCCGCCAGCGGGGTGCCCCGCTGCGCCAGCCGGCGCGCGTATTCCGCGGCCGCGGTCGGGACGTGCACGTCGGCCACGTCGATGCGGTGCAGCAGTATCTGCAGGCAGGTGTCGACGTTGCCGTGGACGCTCGAGTCCAGCACGGCGAGCGCCGACTTGTCGTCCCGCAGCTCCGGCATTTCCCGGAGGATCGCCTCGAAGACATCCGCGCAGACCGCGACGACCTGGCGGGCCACCGCCGTCGCGACATCGGCGGTCAGCTCGGTGACCGCGGGACGATCGGTGTCCACCCGCGGATTCTTACACACTCCCCCGGCGTGTGGCGGCGGCCGGAACGTCAGCTGTGCAGTCGCTCGGGGGGCGCGCTCAGCACGGCGGACAGCGGGTCGAGGGCGGAGGGCGCGAGGGCGTAATAGGCGCGGGTGCCGCGCTGGTCACGGGTGAGATGCCGGCGTGGCCCAGGATCTTGAGGTGATAGGAGATCGTCGGCTGGCTGAGTTCCAATGGGCGCGTTTAGGCGCTGTGGTTACTGCATGTATTGCTGCACCTGCTCGCTGCCTTGGCCCCTACTCACGTCATAGTAGCGACCGGGACGTTGCCGTTCGATGTGGCGACCAGTTCGATCGGCTTGCAGGGAGGACTAAAGGCATGGCAGCGGATGACCGGTCCTTTTTCGACCCCGACACACCTAAATATTGCAAGGCAAGAGGGCAAGAATTGCTGAGAAGGCTTCGTGAAGGGGACATCAGCGAAGAGGAGCTCGGCCGTGAGGTTGACAAGCTGTAGGGCAAAGATCACGGCAAGTGGGCGGCCCGTCGAGCGCGCGATCGCTAATCTTCGTCGTAAGGAGCGGATCTACGCCGCGCTTGTTGCCCTAAATGGCATTGTCGGTCTGGCAGAGAGGCAGGCTCATCATGATCAAATACGGGGGTCGCAAGTTGCGGCGGAGGGAACCATCCCATGCGTAGAACCTGGACGCTCGCTATCCTGACTGGCCTGCTATTAGCCCCGGCCATCCCCGCCTCCGCGGAGGCCGTCCCCCGGCCCGCCGCCGCCCCGCTGACTCCCATCCAGCACGTCGTGGTGCTCATGCAGGAGAACCACTCCTTCGACAACCTGCTGGGCGGCTGGTGCAACCAGAAGCCCTCGCGATGCCCGGCCGGGGGCATCCCGTCCTCGGTGACGCTGTCGGATGGGACGGTGGTCACCCCGTCGGTGGCGCCGGATATCGTGCCGAGAGCTGCCCACGAGGTAGCCGCGCAGGCGGCGGCGATCGACGACGGCAAGATGGACGGCTGGCAGAACGTCTGCGCCGCGCCGTACGCGTGCATCTCGTACTACACCGCGGCCAGCGAGCCGAACCTGATCGCGCTGGCAAATGCCTATGGGGTGGAGGATCACGCCTTCACCCAGGCCGATAGCCCCTCCTGGGGCGGTCACATGAATGAGTTCGCGGCCACGACGGACGGGTTCACCGGGGACAACCCGGGCGATGGCAGCCTCACCTTGGCAGGCTGGGGCTGCGACAGCGGCCTGCTGGCTCAGTGGAAGGCACCGGGCAGCAAGGTGCTCCAGCATGTGCCCTCCTGCGTGCCCGACTATTCCCTGAACCCGGTCCGCTATCCGTACGGCGGCGCGCCTCAGCGGTCATGTCCAGCCCGGACTGGCCCTCCACCGCGCTGATCATCACCTGGGACGACTGCGGCTGCTTCTACGACCACGTCCCGCCGCCGCTCGCCCCCGACGGGCGGCAGGAGGGGCCGCGGGTGCTGTTTATCGTGGTGTCCCCGTACGCGAAGCCGGCCCACACCGACTCGACGACCGCCTCCAGCACCGGCAGCATCCTGGCGTTCATCGAGTCCACGTTCGGGCTGGCCCCGCTGACGGCGAATGACGCGAATGCTTACAACCTGTCCGGCATGTTCAGCCTCACCTCCGCGCCGCGGCTCGTCCATCCGCGGATGAAATGGCGAAAACTGCCGCCGTCGTACTACCGGTGAACCCGGCGGCCGCCCGCGACGGAACTTGATGCTTGTCTGTGAGGGCCTGGCCGGGGTCAAGAGGGATTCGCGCGGGATTCGGGGTAGCTGGTTTTGTCTTGTATCGGAAGCGGGTCCGCTGGAGGATGATTCCTTACCTGTGGTAACGGCGGCTGGTGACGGTGCGGCGCGGATGGCAGCGGTGACCGGGGCGCGGTCAGGCTCCCAGACGTAGCTTCGTGCATGGATCGCTTGTGGCTGATTCAGTGGGACACCCGGAGCAGGGGGCGGCCCGTCACAGATAGCCTGCCCGGAGCGCTCCACCAGCCGCGCCGCGGCGCCGTCGCCCATCACCGCCCGGTCGGCAGGGGAAAAGCGCACGGGCCGGCGACGCACTAGTGCCGGACATCGAGGCAGGGACGATCAGGCCGGGCCGGCGCGGCTTGCCCAGGTGAGGCTGCCGGCCTCGGGCAGCTGCCGGCCGATGGCGTCGGCGACCTGCCGACCGATCGCGTCGGCGTCCCTGGCGGGCAGGCCGGGATCCACCCAGCCTTCGATCTCAATCCGCAGGGTCCGGCCGGTCCAGCGGGCCCGGGCGTGCGCGTGCAGGACGCCGGGCACCGACCCGGCGGCGGTCTCGGCCGCGGCGAGGACGGCGGGATCGATACCATCAGCGAGGCGGTGCACGACGTCTGCAGTGACCTGGAAGCCGACGTGGCCGATGAACGCGGTGACGGCGAGCCCGGCTACCGGGTCGCCCCACGGCTGGCCGAGGGCCACGGCGATCAGCCCGGCTAGCGCCCCGGCCGACGACAGCGCGTCGAGCCAGGAGTGCCGGGCGTCGGCGACGAGGGTGGCGGAGTTGATCCGCTTTCCGGTGACCAGCTTGTAGCGGGCCACCGCCTGGTTGCCGATGATGCCGAGAGCTGCCCCGGCGATGCCCGCGCCGACGTCGGTGGTGTGGCCGTGCTCGAGGAGCTTGCGGATGCTCTCGAATCCGGCGAAGGCTGC
>Ga0070698_100006180_pt1 | contig 13044 bp, 18 predicted proteins | sample KBSK1502metaG_FD_65477 | JGI IMG/M metagenome (GOLD analysis project Ga0070698, IMG submission 65477) | Corn, switchgrass and miscanthus rhizosphere microbial communities from Kellogg Biological Station, Michigan, USA - KBS K1-50-2 metaG | ecosystem: Host-associated > Plants > Roots >... | reverse complement strand
CCGAGATCAGCGTTTAATGTACCCGAAATACTTGTTCCAGGGTCAAGCTTTACAAATTGTTTAAGGTTATCAAGAGTAAGTCTTCCCTCAGCAGTTCCTGAAAAATCAACAGTTGACATGGGTTTGCGTAACTGTAATGTGAAATCGAGCGGATCCTGACCTACCTGAATATGACCAGATGAAATATCGATAGAAGTATTATCTGCAATTCCTCCATTATTTGCCAACTGCACTTTCATATTGCCATTCTGTATAGGTTGCGGAAAAGCAGATGAAGAATAAAACAGGTTCTTAATATCAAGGAATCCACCTGCATTAAAATTACCTTCCTGAACTTGCAATGCAGACATATTTCCTCTTACAAATGCATCAGCCCATACAAGACCTGCGAGTTTTGTTCCCTGTTCCAGTTTTACAAACTTCGACAGATTCGCAAGGTCCAGCTTGCCTTTTATAGCTGCATCGACATATTGTACGGTTTCAGGATTTTTAAATAATACTCTAAAATCAAAAGGTTCACTATCCATTTCTGCATGGCCTTTTGAAATATCAATAACTGCATTATCCGGTTTCCCATCCTGGTTACTAGCATGCATGGCCAACTGAATGTTTTTTACCGGACTTGGAAGATCAGGATATTGAAAAAATCCATCTTTTACTTCAAGGTTGATATCATAAGCAGGCATTTGGTGCGGACTGTAGGTCCCTTTTACAAAACCATCAAATTTTGCCAGGCCACTTGTTTTTATTTTGTCAAAATTCTGCTTGTAAATGCCCGGTATCATGGAAAGGATATCTTTAAATTCATTGGATGGCGTTTTGAATTTAATATCCATATTATAAGTACTGTCATTTACTAACTGAAAAAAACCTTCAGCATTTAATTTTAAAGCGTTTATTGAAATGTCTTCTGTTTTGAATATATAAGTATTAGTGCTGTTATCGATCTTTATATCAGCATCAATATCAGTTTTTGTGTTGCTGAGATACGGGATAGAAGCGTATGTGAAATTCGCTGCATTCATTTTTGTCTTAGTAGAAAGTGTAAAAACATCTGATGTAAAATCACCCCTACCTTCATGATCAAGCCCGGATATTTCAGTACTCATATTACTGACCTCATCCCTATACAAAATATAACCATTACTGATCTTGTATTTTTCAAGATTCATTTTAAATTCTGATGCAGATGAATCCGTACTTGTAGTATCATCATCAGCCCTTGCAATATCCCAATTGGCTTTTCCCTCTTTATTTATTAATGCATGTATCCTTGGTGACTCAAGGAAAACTCCATACACCTTAATATCCTTTCCTTTTATGACACTAATCAGATTGACAGAAGCATCCAATGATCTGGTTGCAATAAGTGTATCTTTTGCAAATTCGTTTGTACCGATCACAGTCAGATCTTCAAGTGCAATAGATATTTTAGGGAAATGACGAAAGATTGAAAGATTTACATCTTTAAAATCCACTTTAGCGTCAATATTTTTATTGATCTCCTTTTTTACAAGTTCTGTTATCTGCTTCTTAAATAAAATCGGGATCAGAAATGCTGCAGTGATCAAAACAAGCAGCATAATGGCTATTACTTTGGCAATTCTTTTCAGTGTTTTCTTCATAAGTATCGGCTTATTAAGTGATCGATGGCGAAGTTCCGAATATGAGAGCAAACTGAAAAAGTAATCTTACTAAGTGCTCATTCAGATAACGGCTTAAAAACAGGAAGAAAATTATATGAATGGATAACTTGTCTGGTTACAAAGCTCTATCTTGTCGTTAAATGAAAGTCCGGGCTTGCATACTAATACTCATCTGGAGCACATTACTGATAGAACCTCTTTCTGCCAATTTCAGTATCAAAAGCCCCTATTCTTCCTGTACAAAAAAGCAAGAGGCCAAATCATCCTGTTGTAAATCCAAATGTGAAAAGCCAGCCGAGAAGGAGAAAAAAGATGATTGCGAGAATAACCGCTGCAATCCCTTAATGTCTTGCCCAACAGGAAATTTCTATTTGTTTGGTCAACCATACCTGGCAGATGCTCCTTTTACTTTTTCAAAACAAAAGAAGGCTTTGATCAATGATAACCGCATTCAGAAACAACTAACCGAGTGTTGGCACCCTCCTGAAATAATTTAATCTCCCGATAATTAAATTATTTCTTAATCAAAAAATCATAAAAGATGAAAAAAATTCTGGTAGCAATACTGGCTGTTAGTCTATTGTCTTTACCTGCCATGGCATCAAATGATGGAGGTAAAAAGAAAGCCAGGAAGAAAGCTAAAATAGAATGTAAAAAAGATAATTCTTGTGATCTCAAGAATTGCGATCCTAAAAATTGTGATCCGAAGAACTGTGATCCCAAAAATTGCGATCCGAAGAATTGTCCATTCCCTCCTTGTCCAAAGGTTGAGAAATGTTCGGAAGCATCTAAATGCCCGGACAATAAATAAATGTTGAAAGATACATTTGAGCCACTTCCTAAAGGGAGTGGCTTTTATTTTTCGGTTGCTGCTTATCCCTGTATGCCGATAGGCACCAACAACAGCGTATGATGAAAAATTATTATTAAATTGTATTTACTAAAAGATTGCTTATGTCAAAGCCAGATCTGCAAAAAGTACCTGCTCATCTTCATGAAGAAATTAATTTAGTGGAGCAGGTTGACTTAAAAGAAGCTTTTCCAAACATGCTGATGCAATTTCTTTTCTAAGAGCCATTCCGGAAGAAAAGTGGAGCTACCGCTATACTGAAGGTAAATGGAGCATCAGGCAGGTTGTACAACATATAATAGATGGTGAAAGGATCTTTTGTAACCGGGCACTTGTCATTACACGGAAAGATAAAACGACTTCTTTAGTTTCTTTTGACCAGGACGAATATGAGGTTGCTTCAAAAGCTGATAAGAGAACAAAAGATGATCTGATAAGTGAATTAGCTGCTCTTCAACAATCATCTATTAAATTTTTTGGATCCTTTGATGATGAGCAACTACAGATAAGAGGAATGATAGGTAACTACACCATTGATGTGAATGCGCTTGGATTTGTAGTAATCGGTCATACTCAGCATCATTTAAAACTTATTAGTGAAAGATATTTATGATGCCGGGGTTGTTGGTGCAAAGAGCTATAGAAGAAAGATGCTGATACCAGGAACTCCAACAATGGAATCATTAACTCAATCTCCTTTTTTTGCATCAATGATCCTGTACAGATCACCCTTATACATCAGCGTTCCTTTCATTGTATTATCGGTTACTTTAAATTCCCACCTGGCGTTTCGTACACTATCAATAGAAACAAAAACTTTTTTTTGAGCATCGTAAGTAAAACTTATAGTGCCCATGCTATCTTCTTTTCCATTAACGATCTTATTCGCAATCATTTCGTATGATTTGCCGGTGTTGTCCTTTGAAACATAATAAACGACAATCTCATCATGACAGGGAGAGTTTTTTATTTGGCACAAGGATGTTCCTTTCCAGGTACCCTCAAAAGTTTGAGCAGTTACAGTTTTTGCAAATATCAAAATAAACAACAGCACAATTGATCTTTGAAATTTCATTAGAGAAAGTTATCAAATTATCCCGTTATTGTGCATAGGTTTTTTCGCAAAGGCGCAAAGGAAAACTTTGCGCCCTTGCTCCTTATCGTCTTTGCGTGAAATAAAATAAATCGTGGTACGAAGAACTATGGAAGAAAGACACTGATAATTGAACTTCGCAACGTTGTAGAGAAGAAGATTTATCTTCATCGTATTATGATTTTCTTTTTGCAGATTTTATTTGTCCTTGCTTTGATCGTTTTAATAATTCTGTTTGTTTTTAGGATAACCAGAACAAAAACGACTAGTCAACTGCCGGAAAATTACAAAGGGCTGCTTACTGACTACGTAAAATTTTACAGGCACCTTGATGAAGATGGAAAAGAAATGTTTGAAAAAAGAGTGGACCATTTTTTATCTGCTGTGAAAATAACAGGAGTAAATGCAATTGCAGAAGATATTGACCGGCTTTTGATTGCTGCCGGTGCTATTATTCCCGTTTATAATATTCCCGACTGGCAATATATAAACCTGCACGAAGTTTTATTATATCCCGGGGCATTCAATGCAGACTTTGACCAGGGGGGATCGGATCGGCATATCGGAGGAATGGTGGGCACCGGTGCCTTGCAAAATGTGATGATCATTACCAAATGGCAATTAAGACAAGGGTTTATTAATAGTAATGATGCCCACAACACCGCTATCCATGAGTTTGCGCACCTGATAGATAAAATGGATGGAACAATGGATGGTGTTCCTGAGATAATTTTAGAACGGAAATATGTACAGCAATGGAAGCAGCTAATGAATGCAACTATCGAACAAATGAAAAACTATGGATCAGACATTGATATGTATGGAGCTACTAACACCACAGAGTTTTTCGCCGTTATCTCAGAGTATTTTTTCGAGCAGCCCGATCTATTAAAAACAAATCACCCTGAGTTGTTTGAAATGCTTGAAAGGATATATAAAATACCGGGATGACAAACTACTTTCATGAGGGATGGCGCCAGGAACTGTGGAAGAAAGATTCATACTTCTTCTAAGAAAGCAAGAATATAGCCGTCTGGATCGGCAATATAGAATTCTTTACCGTAAGGTCTGTAGCACAATGGCTGGATAATTTCAATAGATTTATTTACAAACTCTTCGTACAAATCTTCAACCGCTTCTACTAAAAAGACTATATCGATGTCATCGTTTTCTCTTTTACTTTTTCTCTCTTCAATTGAAGGTTTTCCTGATTTAAGATGAATAGAAAAACCATCTTTGATAATACCTGCATAGAAATCTTCGTAACGAAACTCTAAGTCGAAGCCCAGCTTTTTGATATAAAAATCAACTGAATGCTCAATATCAGCTACAAGAAATTGAGGACTCATTTTTTTAATTCTCGATTGTGTATTTGTGGTCATGGCTTTTTTTGGAGTTACTGAAAGTTAATCCATTTTTATTTGTGGCTGCAAAGAACTATAGAAGAAAGATAGGGATACCGGAACAGTAACAACGCCGCAAAGTATTAAATGTTGTTATTTCATTTTTTTGAAACATTCCATTTGTGAGGAGGTTTTTCATTTAATCTTTCAATTTGTTTTGTGGCTTCCAGGTCAAGCTTCACTCCTTCCATATACCATTCAACTGATCCATCAAACTTTGTCTTATTTTTTTGAAAGCCCTTTTGAATTTTTTCCAGTAATTCTTTATGTTTCAAAGGACCACTCTTTAAAGAATCTATGATGGCTTTCCTCATTATATCATATTTTTTTTTGTCCATCCTCACATTTTTTTTCCCAAGAGGATGCATTAATTGAATTTTCTGTTCCATGATTTTGTTGTTTGTTGATACAAAGTACGGAGTCGCTTACCATTTCAGTTATTCAAACTTGCTTTTGTGAAAATCGATAAGGAAAATGCTGCGAAGAACTATAGAAGAAAGATGCTGATACCTCAACACCTACAGAGTAAATGATAAATTACTTTTTGTTCTTATTAAGGAATTCGAGTACTGCATCATTGAATACTTTCTCTTGCTCGTTTACCATCCAATGAGTTGCCTCAGGAATCTTTATCAGCTGCGACCCTTTTATACAGTGCGCCGTCATCTCTGCGATGCGCTGCAGACCCATGGAGCTAAGATTACCAGATATAACCAATACCGGAACTCCTATTTTTTGTGCATCGTCGCATGTAAAAGGAGGTCTTTGCGAAGTATTATCTAACTGAAATGCCGATACATTTTCCAGAAGTATTTTTCGCTCCTCCTGCGTGCTTTTTTCAAATCTTCCTGGTGCTACATGATCAGCATAAGTTTTTACAATCAATTCTGCGTTCCCTGAAGCAAACACTTCTTTCATTCTTGCACGTATGGCTTGCCCCTCTTTTAGGGCACTGTCATTCTCTCCTGTATAACTAAGAATACCTGCGACAGCAGGTTCAGCAAGCACAAGGGTTTGTAGTAAATCGGGTCGGCGAAGCATCAAATGAATGGCAACTGCCCCGCCATACGAATGACCAATAATGTGGACAGGACCAAGACCGAGTGCTGTAATGATTCCCTCTAAATCATCTACTTGCTTCTCCAGGGTTGCATCGGCATCAGGTCCTGGTGGAAGATTTGGCCAATGATAACGACGGCTGTAAGCGATAACCCTATAATATTGACTTAAAACAGCGATTTGCTTTGACCATTCCCGATAATCGGAAACTGAACCATGAACCAGGACGACTGGCTGTCCACTGCCTTGTTCGATATAGTTAAACGTTAGTCTGCCAACTGTTATAACACCAGCTTTCTGTATTGAAGAGGATAATGTCTTTTCCGATTCCGGCCCGGCAATCTTCTTACTCTTTGTTATATGTGAAGGAGATTTACAACTGCCTGCAATAAGAAGCAATGAAATAAGGAGATACTCTTTCATAATTGTTTGTTGAGAATCATCGGAACAGAAAGTTACTGAATTATGCGGCTCTTGCTGCGAAGAACTATGGAAGAAGAATGGTAACGTTGCTTTCCGAATTATTTTGGTGAATGAAAAGGATAGTTCATAATTAATGCGATCATATTAAGCATCTATCTTAATGATCACATTCCCTATTTTTTGTTTTGTGCCCACATAAGTAAATGCTTCAGCTATTTTTTCAAACGGGTATATTTTGTCAATCACCGGCCTGAAGCTTCCTTTTTCTACCAACTCTTTAATAAAGTTCAGAGTTCCCTTAATATTCCTCGGTGCATTGAATAAAACTCTCTTCCCTCCAAACAACCGGGTAATGGGTACGAGGAATATATTCTCAAAGCCATCTGATGGAAGATACTTCCCATTCTTTTTTAACAGGTTTTTACATTTAATAAAACTTGCTTTACCAACAGCATCGATAACAAAATCATACCGCTCTTCATCTTTTGTAAAATCCTGTGTTTTGTAATCAATTATTTTATCAGCACCTAATGATCTTACAAGTTCGGTGTGTTCGCCACCACAGACAGCTGTAACATATACACCAAAATATTTTAAGAACTGCACATCTGCTGAACCGATGGCACCCGTAGCGCCGTACACCAATGCTTTTTGTCCGGCTTTTGGATTTAACGCTCTTATACTTGAAGCAGCATAAAATGTTGCTTCGACGCAAGCTGCTGCCTGTTCATAATTCATGTTGGCAGGCATTGATACGATCCCTTTGCTTTCACGAAATGTTATGTATTCTGCAATCGAACCAATACTGAACATACCACTAAAGCCCATTACCTTATCGCCCGTTTTAAAGGAAGTTACAGCAGCACCAATTGCTTCTACTTGCCCGGCAAAATCAGAACCGATAAAAGGTTTTTTTGGTTTGAATAATCCTATAAAGAGCCGCATGATCAATTGACCGGTGAGTATATAATGATCAGTTCTGTTTGCACTGGCTGCATGTACTTTGATCAATACTTCATCATTCTTTGGAGTTGGTTTATCAATTTGTTTTATACTTAAAACTTCTGCTGGTGGGCCATATTTGAAACGAACGGCGGCTTTCATTTCCTTAAGGTATAAAAAAAGAAATTACAAAAACCGATAAACTTAGTACTGCGAAGAACTACCCTGATTAGAAAGCTCAAGATTTTCTATGCGATATTTTCTGCCAATTCGTAAATATGGTTTATAGTTCTTATGCAAAAGTACTCCCACTAAAAAAACTGCAGCAGCGGTAAGAAGTTGGGTCTTACTATCTGAGAATGAAAAATTATTATTTATCACCCCATTTGCAATGTGCAATCCTGCATATCCTGCAGCGCCCACCCGAAATATCCAACCGCTTTTTATCCAATACCAATGTACATGCCCCCCGAATCTTGAAATTTGAAAACGACCATTAATATAGTCAACCAGTATTCCTTTATTTGGCATTGCAAATACATCTGTCAAAGCAAAACCCCTAACGCTGTAATGAATAGTGTCAATACCCATAAGGCTATAACGCACTACCATTGGTCTTATATAAAATGAGTCGTTTTGAATTTTGGTAATTTCTCCTTTCTGCCATTGTTTATCCCGCAGTTGAAAAGCAATAGTAGAACCTTTCCAATACCTGTTTATTTCTTTATTCTTTTTTTTGAAAACTAAAATATCTTGCTGGCAATACGCTAAAGAGAATGAAAATGATAAAATGGTAATAAGAGTTAGTTTGTTCATGCCTTATAAAAATAAATCACTACTCTTGTCTGCTCATCCAATTTAATGTTAAAGTAAAGATGTCACAGGCCACAATTACTTGTTGTTGCTGCGAAAAACCAGGGAAGAAAAACTGGATACTTAATTACCAGGTCTTGGTGTCGTTGGAGAATTTGAAATAAACAAAATCATTACAATTTTATTTTTGTCGGATTCATAAATAAGAACGGTTTCGAAAATGCCTTGTGATATTTCTTACAACATGGTATCATTCCAATCACGGATCACAAACGATTTCACCAGGCCCTCCAGGATAAACGGGTCTTGTTTGACAAAAGCTTCGGCGGCCTCCCGTGTTCTGAATATTGCCATGTTTCCGCGGTCAGCGAATGGACCGATCCCAATAACTTCTCCCCGATCTATGAATGTATCTACAACGGTTTTGTGGCGGGGATAAACTGCCATGATGGTTTCCATTGAAGCACCGGATGATTCTCCGATAACAACTGTTTTCATCTGAAAATGTTTTTTGTAGTAGAATTATTTCTCACAGATGTCACAGATTTTCACGGAAAACATTTTTGTTAAAATCTATTTAGAGTAGATAAACATTCTGTGTTAATCAGTGGAATCTGTGAGAACCATACCTGAATTTACATATCCGGAATTTCCGGCTCAACCAATTTTTTTAATTTTTCCAATGATTCCTGCCATCCCAAATAACACATATCAGCCGGGATCATTGCGGGAATACCATCCTGTGTCACTTTAAGTTCAGTACCTGCAGAAACTTTCTTAAGCCAAACCGAAGTGATCATTTCTCCCGGCAAATTCGGATCATCAAATTTGTCAGTATACTTTAAAAATTCATTCGGTTTGAGTTCCAAATATTTTCCGCCAAAAGAATGTCCATTGCCGGTAGAAAAATTGATAAAGGACATCTTATAACTCCCACCAATTTTCGCATCCAGGTTATGAACCACGCATAGATATCCATAAGGCGGTAGCCAGGATGCCATGGCATTGGCATCAGTAAAGGCACGATAAACTTTTTCCGGAGTTGTTTTAAGAACTCTGTGGAGTGTTACACTATTGGTTGACATATTAATGCTTTGGACAAAGTTAAGTGAGCTGTGTAGAACTATGTGAAGAATTAAATGAACTACAGAGGCACAATGACACGGTGATACATGGAGTAGCTTTGTTTTTCTCCGTGTCTCCCTGTCTCTGTGGTTTAAAAAGCTATTCCTTGATATTATTATTATTAGCTAACTCTAAGAGAAGCATTCCGGTTGGTGCATAATAAAAGACTGCATCTCCTTCAAGTTTCACCATCTTCAAAGGAGATTGAATGTGACCGGGGATAAGTTTTGTCAGCTCTTCAATTATTGACTGTGCATGTTCCAGCTCAGTTCCGCTTACAAAAGAAGTATAGCCGCTTATATCGGCAATAATGAAGTATCCTGAATGTATTTTCGATGGAGAGGACATGAATGCAATTATAAAATTAATTCCGCGAATAGATTGTTGCTGCAAACATTTGCTTTGTTATTGTGTTCGTCGGGCAAGAAGGTGTGCTGACGGCGCAAAACTCTTGCAGCCACACGGGTCAACCACTTCACCCGGTACATGATAAAAAAGGCATTTGATCTTATAGGTGGCGTAATTTTTCAGGTTGAATCGTTCAGCGTTGTTAGATTCATTCAATACCGGAAATATTTCAAAATATGAGCTGTCAGCAAAAACCAGCAGCAAATTGCGGACAGTACCAGTTGAAGTTTTTCCTATTCTTGTATCAACAACAGTAGTTTTTAGATTGGCAAGAAGTTTCTGAATTGTTTGATCCTGGTATTGGCAAAAATCTTCAGCCGTTGGGTTTTGGGATCTTGCATCTGTAGTAGCAACCAACAAAAACAAAACAAACAAGGTTCTCATGATCTTTTACTTATTATTAATAGCCGATTATTTCTTAATTCTCCTTACTTCCTTAAAATCTTTTCCATTGTCTTTCCTTTTGCCAATTCATCAACCAACTTATCTAAATAACGGATCTTTTGCATGAGTTTGTCTTCGATCTCTTCGACACGATATCCACAAATTACACCGGTAATTTTTGAAACGTTCGGATTCATTTGAGGTGCCTCGGCGAAAAAAGTTTCAAAATCAGTTTTCTTATCGATGTGTTTTTGCAATGTTTGCTTATTATACCCGGTTAACCAAAAAATAATGGCATCCACCTCTTCTTTTGTACGACCCTTTTTCTCTGCTTTAGTAATATAATGCGGATATACACCAGCAAATGACATTTTGAATACTCTCGTATTGTCCATTTAAGTAGTGATTATTTATCAAAGCTAATTTACTCACTTCTCTTATTTTTTATTGATGTTTCCCGATTATTTTGTTTGTCCGCCTGCTATTCGTCCGTAGGTTCCCATAATTGAATTTTGTTTCCTTCAGCGTCTAAAATGTGAACGAACTTTCCGTAGTCATATGTTTCTACTTTATCTAACACGGTCACTCCTTCCTTTTTTAATTCTTCGACTAAGGATTCTAAATTGTCTACTCTATAGTTTATCATAAAGTCCTTTGCTGAAGGTTCATAGAGTTTTGCAGTTTCCGAATTAAGGTTCCATTGCGTAAGTCCTTTCTTTTTGCCTTCTGCATCCTGGTACCACTCAAAAGATGCCCCATACTGTCCTGCATCTATTCCTAAATGTGTTTTATACCATTCTTTCATTTTATTGGGGTCTTTGCATTTGAAAAATATACCGCCAATACCTGTTACTTTTTTCATTTTTGTTTGAGTTTTTGGATCTTCCATATTGCTTATCATTTTAGTTGTAGAATTATTTGGTCGTCTTGCTGCCCATCTGGACACCGAGTTTTTCATATACAATATCGTTTGGCTCCCACAATTCTATTTTGTTGCCTTCTATATCCATGATGTGAATAAACTTTCCGTAATCAAATGTTTGAAGGGTGTCGGTTACCTTCACTCCTTCTTTTTTCAGTTCCACAACAAGTGCTTCTAAATTTTCAACCCGGTAGTTTATCATAAACTCCTTTGTGGAAGGATCAAAGTATTTCGTTGTTTCTTTAAACGGGCTCCATTGCGAAAAACCTTTCTTTGTGCTGTCTGCTCCTTGATACCATTCAAACACTGCCCCATATTGGTTGGTATTTAAACCAAGGTGTGTTTGATACCATTCTCTTACTTTTTTGGGGTCTTTGCACTTAAAGAAAATGCCGCCAATACCTGTTACCCTTTTCAGGCTTGTGTTGTCGTTTGAATTGTTGGTCATAATTGATTTGAAAGCAAAACCAAAACAGAATGATGTGGCTAATGCCAAAACTATTAAAGATATTTTTTTCATCTGGGTTTAATTTTTTGCTGCTTTTCTTTTTAAAATTAATGAACTGATAAGCGTTACGATCAACCCGACTGGTAAAATTTCCGCGTAAGTCATCATCGCATTAAAGAATGGATTATTATACATCCTGGCAAAGTTTGCCATTTCTTTTGTTTGCTTATCTATTTCTATCTGGCTTGCTCCGCTTGCTTTCAGTTTGTCAAGTGTGTTTGCGCAATATTGTTCCATAAAATCGGGTATGAAGAAAAAATAGTCAATAAGCCAGGCAACAACATAAATGGTGGAAGCGATCAAAACCATCAAAAGCCCTATTTTAAATGCTTTGCCAAAACTGATAACTCCTCCATTGTATTTATTCCTGTAATTGCGAATGCCAACATACACAAGTGAAAAGGCGATGAGCATAGCAGCATACCCGATGAGCATACTTGTGCCATAATCAACGTTGCCATTACAATGGCTTACGTAGTTGGTAATAGACAGCATTAAAATAGAAACAACAATGCCTGCCGTGAGTCCGTAAATGATAATATTCTTTTTCATCTGTATATTTTTTATTTTTTTCATCTTCCGAAGCTTCTTGCCCAACGAAGCTTTAGCGAAGTTGGATAGCGTAGGAGGATTTTGTTGGTGCAAATGTGGCTATTGCACAGCTTTTTTCGGTCATACTTTCGGCTATTTTTCTGCTCTGTTGCTTATTTTCATACCGAAGTATGAGGTTTTTAAGGAATGAGATTTAATCTTTTTGCCTTTTCAACTGCCTGTGTCCGTCTTTTCACCTCTAACTTTTCAAAAAGATTTTGAATATGTGTTTTCACGGTGCTTAATGAAACGAAAAGTTTTGCGGCAATTTCCTGGTTGCTGTGTCCTTGTGCCAATAAACTCAATATTTCCATCTCCCGTTTGCTTAGTTCAAGCTGGGAAACAAGTGATGTATCCAAAACAAAATTTTCATTTTTGTTTATATACACTTCTTTTTCTACCACTACGGTTTCAATTTTTGGTTTTGAAAGTTTTAAGGCAAGCCATATACCTAGTGCAGTAAAAATGACCGCAATAAACCCGATGTAGATCTCAAATGAATGGTCAAATATTATAAAACGAAGTTCTAACCATTTGAGAAGAAACAGAAGAAAAGCCAAACTGATGCTATAAATTATAGTCGCTTTATTCCTTAGCAAAAAGTTTTTGTTATCTGCCAAAGCGTTGGGATTATTTTTCGAGAATGCTTTTCAAAGTTGACAAACTATCATCCATATCTTTCGGAAATCTTTTTTCTGCCATTGGTATCATTATGTTCAGAGGATATTTCAATACACCTGTATTGATCAGGTTTACTTTGGTTTGATCATGGGATAAAGATTCTGTCTCAAAGATCACAGCCGCAGTGACTCGCATTGGTTTTATAAACCGAATTTCTGTTTCAATTTTTTTCCCTTCAATGATGTTCTTAATTTCC
>Ga0070698_100006179_pt1 | contig 13045 bp, 12 predicted proteins | sample KBSK1502metaG_FD_65477 | JGI IMG/M metagenome (GOLD analysis project Ga0070698, IMG submission 65477) | Corn, switchgrass and miscanthus rhizosphere microbial communities from Kellogg Biological Station, Michigan, USA - KBS K1-50-2 metaG | ecosystem: Host-associated > Plants > Roots >... | reverse complement strand
CCGGGCGCCTCGACATGCCAGGCACGCATACCCGCACGTTACCCCCGGCCAGCCGGCTCGGCGCGGCCAGCCGACCCCTGGGGGCTTCCTGAAGATTTCCCGTCCGCCGTTGAACCCGAGCGGCCGCTCATACGTTTTACTCAGCAGGATCCCGGTATCGGCCCAGACTTCGGGGTTCTAATTATTTGCGCTGGTAGTGAGCCTGCTGCCAGAATCGGGACCATCACCCCAGTGTACGGGGCCCTGGGGTGGCGTCCCGGTTCGGCGGTGCGAGGAAGGTTTGCCGGGCCGGCGACGTTAACGGGACAGGGTTGGAGGGGCACGTGATCATTCGTCCACTGAACCGCGTCAGCGCCGACGCGGCAGTGCCAGACGGGGGAAGTGATGTAGCCGTGATAACCGCACAGCGGGCCGAACCCGCTCAGCTCGAGCTGACGTGCCGGACGGCGGAGAACGGATACCAGGTCATCAGCGTGACCGGCGAGCTCGACATCGCCACCGCCGAGCAGGCCTACTCGTACATCAGCGAGGTCATCGACGGCCGGCCGGCGCCGGTCAGCGTGGACCTGTCCGGGCTGACCTTCTGCGACGCCTCCGGGCTCGGGGTGCTGGCCAGGATCGCGCGGCACGCGCGGCAGGCGGGCCGGCAGCTCAGCCTCACCTCGGCCCGGCCGTCGCTCCTGAAGATAATGCGGATTACCGGCCTGGACCGGGCCTTTCCCGAGCTGCACCCGTCGGCTCACGCGTACTCAGCGTGACCTATCCGGCCTGAGCCCCGCCAGATAGGTCGACCGTGACCATGGAGCATGCTAGCCGCTGGCGTTAAATTGGAGTGCTTCCGGCGTTAAATCTGACGGTACGCGCAAGCGGAGGGACTCACGCAATGGCCGAGGACGTCCAAGGGCAGGCCACCGAAGCACCAGGATCATCCGGGGTTTCCGAGGCACAAATCGCGGTGCACTGGCGTGAGGAGGACTATTACCCGCCGCCCGCCAGTTTCGTTGCGCAGGCCAACGCCGCGGACCCGGCCATCCGGGACCGGTTCACCGAGGACAAGTTCCCTGACTGCTTCAAGGAGTACGCCGACCTGCTGACCTGGGACCAGCCCTGGCACACGACGCTGGACACGAGCAACGCGCCGTTCTATAAGTGGTTCGCCGGCGGCCGGCTGAACGCCTCGTACAACTGCGTGGACCGGCACGCATCGGCCAACCCGGACCAGACCGCGATCATATTCGTACCCGAGCTCGAGTCCGACGAGCCCGTGCACATCAGCTACGCGGAGCTGCACCGGCAGGTGAACGAGTTCGCCGGCCTGCTGCGGGACTTCGCCGGCCTGTCGACCGGTGACCGGGTGACGCTGCACATGCCCATGGTCACCGAACTGGCGGTCACCATGCTCGCCTGCGCGAGGCTGGGCGTCATCCACTCGGAGGTGTTCGGCGGTTTCAGCGGCGCCGCCTGCGGGAGCCGCATCGCCGACTCGGGCAGCCGCGTGCTGATCACCATGGACGGCTACTACCGGGCCGGCCAGCTGACCGATCACAAGGTCAAGGCCGACGAGGCCCTCGACGTGGCGGCCAAGGAGGGCCAGGACGTCGACAAGGTGCTGATCTGGCGGCGCCACCCCGGCCAGTACGCCTCGCGGACCCCGATGGTCGAGGGCCGGGACTTCTTCGTCGACGAACTGCTCGCGGAGCACGCCGGCCAGACCGTCGACCCGGTCTCCATGCCGGCCGAGGCGCCGCTGTTCCTGATGTACACCAGCGGCACCACCGGCCGCCCGAAGGGCTGCCAGCACAGCACCGGCGGGTATCTCGCCTACGTGGCGGGCACGTCCAAGTACTACCAGGACATCCACCCCGACGACGTGTACTGGTGCATGGCCGACATCGGCTGGATCACCGGGCACTCCTACATCGTGTACGGCCCGCTGGCGCTGGGCACGACCACGGTGATCTACGAGGGCGTGCCCAACTACCCCGACGGCGGCCGGCCGTGGCGGATCGCGGAGAAGCTCGGGGTGAACATCTTCCACACCTCGCCCACCGCGATCCGGATGCTGCGCAAGGTCGGCCCGGAGGAACCGGAGAAGTACAACTACCACTTCAAGAACATGACGACCGTGGGCGAGCCGATCGAGCCCGAGGTCTGGCGGTGGTACTACTCCGAGGTCGGCAAGGGCGCGGCGGCGATCACCGACACCTGGTGGCAGACCGAGAACGGCGGCTTCCTCGGCAGCACCCTGCCCGCCCTGGAGCCGATGAAGCCGGGTAGCTGCGGCCCCGGCGTGCTCGGCATCTACCCGGTGATCTACGACGAGGACGGCAACGAGGTGCCGAAGGGAAGCGGCCAGGCGGGCAACATCTGCATCCGCAACCCCTGGCCCGGCATCTTCCAGACGGTCTGGGGCGACCCGGAGCGGTTCCTGTCCACCTACTTCCGGAAGTACAACAAGAACCCGGACAGCCAGGACTGGCACGACTGGCCGTACTTCACCAATGACGGGGCGGTCGAGGCGCCCGACGGGTACTTCCGGATCCTGGGCCGCGTGGACGACGTGATCAACGTGGCCGGGCACCGCCTGGGCACCAAGGAGATCGAGTCGGCGGCCCTGACCGTGCCGGAGGTCGCCGAGGCGGCCGCGGTGCCGGTGATCGACGACATCCGGGGCCGCATCGTGGAGGTCTACGTCTCGCTCAAGCCGGGCCTCGAGGCGAGCGACGAGATGGCGGCGAAGGTCAGCAAGGCGATCGAGACCGTGATCGGCAAGATCGCGCGGCCGAAGAACGTCTGGATCGTACCCGACATGCCGAAGACCCGGTCCGGCAAGATCATGCGCCGGGTCATCGCGTCCGTGTCCAACTTCGCCGACGTCGGCGACGTCACCACGCTGGCCAACCCGGAGATCGTGGAGCAGATCCGGCATCACGTGCAGGCGGCAAAGGTCGCTCACGGCGAGGTGCCGCGCGAGCTCACCGAGACCGAGGAAGCTGAGATAAGGGCCTTCGGCGCCGAGTAGGCCCCGGCCGCGTCGCGGCGGGCCGCCGCACCCCGGTGGCCCGCCGCCCCGCGGTTTTTTAATGGCCGAACGAGCCCGGTGCCAGCCCCGGTCACCCGGGCTCGCCGGGCTGGCCGACCTCGGTGGTCAACTCGTCGTGGCCGAAGCACAGGTAGCCGCTGATGGCGGCGGAGTCGCCCTCCGCCTGCGGGTAGGACCAGACGGCATCGGCGAGCTTGTGGTCACCGGCGACGACGGACCAGTACGAGGCGGTGCCCTTGTAGGGGCAGACGGTGTGCGTGTCGCTGGCCTCGAGCAGGTCCTGGCGGACGTCGCCGACTGGAATGTAGAAGCGGTTCGGCAGCCCGGTCTCCGAGAGCAGCAGCGGTTTTTGCGTTTGTGCCAGCACCACGTCGCCGAGCCGCACGCGGACGGGCCGCGAGGACCGGCGCACGTCCACGCGGTGGTACGGGTCACGGAGGTGGCCCTCGACGCGCTCGTCCTCGTCGTACCACTCATCCATGGCGTCCCAGTAGAACCCGGCGTACCCCTTTAGCCATTGTGACTCATCGTTCGGCTCCGGATACGACCAGATCGCGTTCTCCGCGACCTGATCGCCGGCAACCACGGACCAGTAGGACGCGGTGCCCTTGAACGGGCAGTACGTATGGTGGTCGGTGGGTCGCAGCAGTTCGGCCCGGATGTCGTCCTGCGGCACGTACACCTGCGGCAGCAGCCCGGTCTCGTGCACGAGGGTGGCGCGGACCGTGTCGAACACGGTCTGGCCGGCGAAGGTCGCCCGCACCCGGCGCGGGAACTCGTGCATCAGCAGCTTGTGCGCGGGACCGTCGATCCGGTAGTTGACCGTCTCCGGCGGGTGGCCGGCTAGCGGGCCAGACGACATGGTCAGGGACATAGCGTCTCTCCTTTTACAGATCGTCGATGCCTTTGCTAACCGGCCCGGGCCGCCATCCCATTCCGGGGTCACTCCCGCCCACGCGGACCTCCGGAGCCGGCCAGGTACCCACCGCCACCGCGACATATGCGAACAAATCGGACGCCAGAGCTCTTGATCGAATTATTGTGTGTAGCTACTGCCCATACAGGGGTGGTAATTGAACACGATAACGAAAAATGGCTGTCACGTTAGGATATCGGCGGTCGCTACAGGTCGGCGGGGGTGACGAAGTCGAGCAGGCGCGCCTGCCCGGGCGCCAGGTCAGGCCAGTCGCCGGGAAACTCGAGGACCGCCACGGCGGCGGTGGGGAACCTGAGCCCCGGCGACGGGGGCGCGTCGTTCCCGGCTAGCGGTTCGGTCAGGCTGGCGGCCAGGTCCGCCAGGCCCGGGTTGTGCCCGATCAGCAGCGCGGCCGGGTACGTGCCTGGCAGTTCCCGGACCAGGTAGAGCAGGGTCAGCGCGCTGGCCGCGTAGGCTCGCGGCTCGAACGTCACCGACGGGGACCCGCCGAGTTCCGGCGCCACCAGCTTCCAGGTCTGCCGCGTCCGGCGCGCGGCCGAGCACACCACGACGTCCGGCAGGTAGCCATGGTCGCGCAGCCAGCGGCCGATGACCGGGGCGTCCCGCCGCCCGCGCTTGGCCAGCGGCCGGTCCTGGTCGGGCACATCCGGCCAGGCCGACTTGGCGTGCCGCAGCAGCATCAGCCGCCGCGTCGCGTCACCTGGTTGTGTCACCGGTCTCAGCCGCCGGGCGCCGGGCGGACGCGCAGGAAGTTGATCGCGGTCAGCCGTATCACCGTCCGGCCGTCCTGATTGACCGCCTCGGCCAGGGTCTTGATGATGCCGCGGTCCGGCTTGCTCAGCGACCTCCGCGACTCGACGACCGTGGCCCGGACACGGAGCGTGTCGCCCGGTCGCACCGGATAGGGCCAGCGGATCTCGTCGGCCCCGGCGCCGCCGAGGCTCGCCTCCGCCGACAGGTAGCGGTCGACGATCAGCCGCATCGTGAGAGCCGCCGTGTGCCAGCCGCTCGCGATCAGCCCGCCGAACGGCCCGGCCACCGCGGCCGCCGGATCGACGTGGATCGGCTGCGGATCGAACTCCTTGGCGAAATCAACGATGCTAGCTTGATCGACGCTTACGCTTCCGCACTCGTAAGTCGTCCCGAGCGTGTAGTCCTCGAAGTACCTCAGGCCGTGATCGTTCACAACGGCAGTATCTCAGCGCCGGCGCCCGGCCAGCCTCAAGATCACAGATGCGTTACAGAAATACTTCAATTTACCTGCGACCGCCGGACAGTTGCTGCCATGCTTCCGCAGACGGCACAGACCACCGATAGCGACGATAAGCCTCATCGGTCGCACACAGTGACAGGAAAGGCTCGCCGACGGGCCCGCCAGCGGGACGGGTAGGCGGGCGCCGAAACAAGCTGGGGAGTTCTGTGGATTCACTGCACGATCACCGCCGGCCGCGGAAGATCCGCCGAACGGGCCGGCACACCGCACCGTCTCAAGTGGAGAAGGTCGCGGAGAAGGCGGGCAAGGCCGCCCCGGCGGTCGCGATCGCCGGCGCGCTCGTCGCCGCCGCGCCGCAGGCGCAGGCCGCCGTGAAGATGCCGGCCAAGGCCACCACGGTTGCCGAGCAGGCGCACACCGACGCCCTCGTCCAGCGCGCCCAGCCGACCGCCCGCACCTACACCGTCCGCTCGGGCGACACGCTGTCCTCGATCGCGGAGAGCTTCTATCACAACCCGGGCGACTGGCAGTGGATCTACGCGGCGAACCGGTCCAAGATCAGCGACCCGAACAGCATCTACGTCGGTGAGAGGCTGACGATTCCGGCCAGCGCGCCGAGCGGCGCGTACACGCCACGGCACGCGAAGGCCAAGGCCACCGTGCTGACCTCCGCCTCGAGCCGGCTGAGCGGCAACCTCGGCTGCTCCGGCCTCGAGGCGCTCTGGGAATCGGCGGGCGGCTCGCACGCCGAGGCCTTCATCGCGGCCGAGATCGCGATGGCGGAATCCGGCGGCAGGCAGTACGCCTACAGCCCCACCAACGATTACGGCTACTGGCAGATCAACGGCTCGCACGGGCCCGCGCTGGCCACGTTCAACGCCTACGGAAACGCCCGGGCCGCCGTCATCATCTCCGGCAACGGGACCAACTGGTACCCGTGGACGACCTACACCAGCGGCGCCTACCGCGGGCGCTGCTGATCCCGCGAGTGCCCGTTGTCCGTCCCCAGCTCATCCGCCTATCTTCAACGGTATGGACATACCGGACGCGCTCGCGTGGCGGGACGGGCATATCGAGGCCCTCGACCAGACCGCGCTGCCGCACCAGGTCCGCGTGCTGAGCATCACCACCGTGGACCAGCTCGTCGAGGCGATCACCACGCTGGCCGTCCGCGGCGCGCCCGTGCTCGGCGCGGCCGGCGCCCTCGGCGTGGCGCTGGCGGTTCACCAGGGCGGCCGCGAGGGCTGGGACGAGGCGCGGCTGGACGCCGAGGTCAAGCGGATCGCCGAGGCCCGGCCGACCGCCGTCAACCTGCGCCGCGAGGTGACGGCGGTCGCGGCCCGGATACCGCAGGGCCGCGCCGCCGTCGAGGCCGCGGCGCAGGCCGTGGTCGGCTCCTGCATCACGGCCAGCCATCAGATCAGCCGGCGCGGCGCCGCGTACCTCAGGGACGCCTGCGGAAGCGGGCGGCTCCGCGTCCACACGCACTGCAACACCGGCAGCCTGGCCTGCCTGGGCTGGGGCACGGCGCTCGGGGTGATCCGCGCGCTGCACGCCGACGGCGCGCTCAGCCACGTGATCGTGGGCGAGACCAGGCCACTGCTGCAGGGGGCCCGGCTGACCTGCTGGGAGCTTGGCCAGCTCGGCATCGAGCACCGGCTGGCCTGCGACGGAGCGGGCCCGTTCCTGATCAGCCAGGGGCTGGCGGACGCGGTGGTCGTCGGTGCCGACCGGGTGGCGGCCAACGGCGACGTGGCCAACAAGATCGGCACCTACGGCCTGGCCCTGGCCGCGCACCGGGCCGGCATCCCGTTCCTGGTCGCGGCGCCCGAGTCGACCGTGGACGAGGCGACTCCCTCCGGCTCGGCGATCCCGATCGAGCAGCGCGCGGACGAGGAGATCACCGTCCCGGCCGCCCCGGCCGGGACCAGGGCACTCAACGTCGCGTTCGATATCACCCCGGCCGAGCTCGTCTCGGCGGTGGTCACCGAGAAAAGGCTCATCCGGCGGGCCGCTCGAAGCTGAGCTGGCTCTTGGCTTGTTCCGTGAGGCGATAAGTTCCCTGTGTGGCGAACAATGGTCGGGCACAGCAGATAGGTACGGCCAGCGTGATCGGCGGGCTGGCCGGGGCGGCCCTGACGGCGCACCGGGGCCAGGCCGCGGCGGCCCCTCCTTCGACCCGGGCGGCACCGACCCTCTGGTCCGCGAGTTCTACGAGCACACCACCAGGTTCGCCCTCGACATCGACGCCCAGACGGCCGAGCTCACCACCGTCGCCGTCCGGGGCTTCGCCGAGCGGCTCGACGTCTACGTCGAGGCGGGCGAGCTGCGGGCCGAGCACGCGTTCTGGGTGTTCGGCCTCCCGTTCCTGGTGCTCCATTACCGGATGCACCGCAAGCCGCCACCCGTTTGGTAGTCAGTTCTGCAGGGGCATGAGCTCCCGCACGAATCCGTCGGCGAACGAGCCGAACGAGGCGGGCCCGGACGCCATCCCGGACGACGCGGGCCCAGCCGCCGGACGCACCACGAACTTGCTCAGCCCGGCCTCGACGTACTGCCCGATCATCCGGCGGGCGCCGCCCCAGCCGACCGCGACCAGCGTCGCCGGGTCGGTGTGCGGCCGGCGGCGGCGGATCGCGGCCAGCAGGGCGTCCGGGATGCCGGGTCCATTTCCGGGCCCGTTTCCGGGCCCATTTCCGGCCAGCGCGACCGGCAGGCTGAGCCCGAAATGATCGGCATCCACCTGCCGCCCGGCCTGCGCCGCGGCGTCCTGGATCACGCCCACCGCCGCGCCGGCCTCGGCGGGGGTCAGCAGCGAGCCGAGCCACCCGTCGGCCAGCCGCCCCACCCGCCGGAGCCCGGCGGGAGCCGAACCGCCCAGCCAGACATCGAGCGGCTTGGCCGGCGGCGTCCCGACGCTCGCCCCGGACACGGTGAAGAATTCGCCGTCGAACGAGACCGTCTGCTCAGTGAGCAGCAGCCGCAGCAGTTCCAGCGACTCGTCGAACACGGCGGCGCGCTTTCCTTCGGGCACCGGGAACAGGGCCCGTTCGGCGGGCTGGGCCGGCTGCAGCCCGAACACCGGGAGCACGCGCCCGGGGGCCAGGCCGGCCAGCGACGCGAGCTGCTTGGCGACCAGCACCGGATGCCGTCCGGGCAGCACGGAGATCCCGCTGCCCGCCTTCAGCCGCCGGGTCCTCGACAGCGCGAACGCCATGCCGGTGAACGGCTCGACCAGCGGGGAGTACACGTTCTCCGGCAGCCACAGCGAATCCACCCCGGCCTGCTCGAGCAGGTCGACCGCGTCCGCGAACGCCTCGGGCGTGCCGGCCGGCCCCAATGACACTCCGATCCGAACCTTCATGCCCCCATCCTGGCCTACGCACTGGAGCGGACCGGGCAGGAGGTGCGAGGCTATGGCGGTGAGCAGCACCGAAGCTGACCTTGTCTGCGCCGGCGGGAAGATCCGCTCGCCCGCGCACCCGTCCGGGTTCGTCCAGGCCCTGGCCGTCCGCGACGGCGTGATCCGGGCCGCGGGCACCGACGACGACGTGCGGGAACTGACCGGGCGCCGCACGCGCGTCATCGACCTGCGCGGGCGGCTCGCCCTGCCCGCCTTCGGCGACGCGCACGTGCACCCGGTCAGCGGCGGCCTGGAGAGCCTGCGCTGCAACCTGCTGGGCCTGCGGACCAGGCACGAATGCCTGGCCGCCGTCGCCGCCTATAGTCGGGTCCTGCACCAGGACGCCTGGGTGCTCGGTGGCGGCTGGACTATGGCGGCCTTCCCCGGCGGCCTGCCCGCGGCGGCCGATCTGGACACCGTCACCGGCGGCCGGCCCGCCTTCTTGCCGAACCGTGATCACCACAGCGCCTGGGTGAACACCGCCGCCCTGGAGATCGCGGGCATCGAGGAGAGCACTCCGGACCCGGTCGACGGGCGAATCGAGCGAGACGAATCCGGCCGCCCGACGGGCGCCCTGCACGACGGGGCCATGCGCCTGGTCGCGGCCAATGTTCCGCCGCCGTCGGCGGCCGAACTCGCCGCGGGCCTGCTCGCGGGCCAGGCGCACCTGCACTCGCTGGGCATCACCAGCTTCCAGGACGCCTGCGTGGGCGCGGCGGGAGAGCTCGGCATGCCGGACTCGTTCGGCGCCTACCGGCAGGCCATCGACTACGGCCTGCTCAGCTGCCAGGTGGTCGGCGCCCTGTGGTGGGACCGCAACCGGGGGCTCGGGCAGATAGATGACCTGCTGGCGCGGCGCGAGCAGGCCAACGACGGCCAGTTCAGGGCGACGACGGTCAAGCTGATGCTCGACGGCGTGTGCGAGACGTTCACCGCCGCGATGTCCGCCCCGTACCTGGACCGGGAGGGACAGCCCACCAGCCACCAAGGCAGCCTGTTCATCGACCCGGAAACGCTTTCGGAAGCCACTGGGCGGCTGGCCGCGGCGGGATTCCAGCTCCACTTCCACGCCATCGGCGATCACGCGGTCAGCACCGCGCTGGACGTGCTCGAGGCGCTCCCGGCCGCGCAGCGCCAGGCGGCCCGCCACCACCTGGCGCACCTGCAGTTCATCGCCCCGCGGGACCTGGGCCGGTTCGCCGCGCTCGGCGCGGTGGCCAACTTCCAGCCGCTGTGGGCCACCGCGGATGAGCAGATGGAGGAGCTGACCATCCCCTTCGTCGGCGCCGAGCGCTCCGCCTGGCAGTACCAGATCGGCTCGCTCGTCCGGCGGGGGACGCGGATCGCGTTCGGCAGTGACTGGCCGGTGTCAAGCGCCGATCCGCTGCAGGAGATCCACGTCGCGGTGAACCGGGTCCTGTCCGAGCGGCTCGGGCGGCGCGGCGAACCCGAATGCGAGGATCCGTTCCAGCCCGAGCAGGCGATCACCCTCGAGGCCGCCATCGACGCCTTCACCTCCGGGGTGGCCTGGGTGAACCACGAGGAAGACGTGGCCGGAGCCCTGCTGCCCGGCATGCGCGCCGACCTGACCGTGCTCGACCAGGATCTGTTCACCATCCCGGCCCGCGACATCGGCAGCACCTCGGTGGTCATGACGGTCGCGGGCGGAACCGTGGTGTACGGCGACCGGTGAGCACACCCGCGGTTTTCGGGGTCGGCCGGCTGGTGACCGGGCCGCCGGGATGTGCTGTGCTAGTGATGTGACCAGCGAACCCGCCAATGAATTCAACGCGCTGCCGTTGGACTGGGCGTCCGACCGTGACCTGCTGGCTGGCCTCACGGTGGACGACGACGACGAGCACGACGATCCGGTGCTGCGCTACGCGGATGGCCGGACCGTCGAAACCTGGCGCGAGGACTATCCGTACCCCGAGAAGATGTCCCGGCCCGACTACGAATACGCCAAGCGCCCGCTGCAGATCGAGCTGGTCAAGCTGCAGAACTGGGTGAAGTCCACCGGGCAGCGGATCGTGATCGTCTTCGAGGGCCGCGACGCGGCCGGCAAGGGCGGCACCATCAAGCGGTTCACCGAGCACCTGAACCCCCGCGGCGCGACGGTGGTGGCGCTGGCGAAGCCGAGCCAGCGGGAACAGACCCAGTGGTACCTGCAGCGCTACGTGCCGCACCTGCCCGCGGCCGGCGAGATCGTCATGTTCGACCGTTCCTGGTACAACCGGGCGGGCGTGGAGCGGGTGATGGGATTTGCCACGCAGGAGGAATACGAGGAGTTCATGCGGGAGGCGCCGGAGTTCGAGCGCATGCTGGTCCGCTCCGGGCTGTACCTGACGAAGTTCTGGTTCTCGGTCACGCCCGCCGAGCAGCGCACGCGGTTCATCATCCGCCGGATCGACCCGGTGCGGCAGTGGAAGCTGAGCCCGATGGACATCGAGTCGCTGGACAAGTGGGACGCGTACACCGAGGCCAAGGAGGCGATGTTCCACTTCACCGACACCGGGCACGCCCCGTGGACGGTGGTCAAGAGCAACGACAAGAAGCGCGCCAGGCTCGAGGCGATCAAGCACGTGCTCGCGAAGTTCGACTACGAGGGCAAGGACTGCGAAGTCATCGGGGAAGCGGACAAGGCCATCATCGGGCCGCCGTCCGTGCTGTCCGAGCACAACCCGGATCGCGTCTACCCGGAGCTGTGACCGGCTTTGCCGCTGTAATGACCCAGCCGCTACGAACCGCGGCGCTGCCGCCAGGCGGCCACTCGGGCGCGGTTCTGGCAGGTCACCGAGGAGAACCGGCGCCGGCCGCCCGGCGAGGCATCGATGTAGGCGTCCGCGCAGCGCCGACCGCAGCAGACCCCGACCCGGGCCGCATCGTGCCCGGCCAGCTGGTGCCGCAACGTCAGGGCCGCGGCGGCGGGCAAGGCCTGCCGGGCGTCGTCCACCAGCCAGGTCGCGCCGGGACGCCCATCGGCTAGATAACGTTGTAGATGATCTTAAAGCGTTACCTGATGCCGTGGCGGTGAGGACCTGGAGGCGAGCGCGGATGACGACGCCAGGCCGGCGAGTGAGCGTCGTGGGGGTACCGACCAGCGCGGGCTCGCACAATCCCGGGCAGGACAAGGCCCCGGCGGCGTGGCGGGCCGCCGGGCTGATCGACGACCTGCGCGCGGCGGGCCTGGACGTCGAGGACCGGGGCGACCTGACCGCGGCGCCGTACCGCCCGGTGGAGCCGGCCGATGGCCTGCGCGACCTGGAGCGGGTCGTCGCGGTGGCCCGGGAAGTGGCAGGCGAGGTGGCGGCGATCCGCGCCGACGGGCGGCTGCCGCTGGTGCTGGGCGGTGACTGCACCATCACGCTGGGCGCGCTGGCCGGCTTCGGTGCCGGCGGGCTCGTCTACTTCGACGGCGACGCGGACCTCAACACCCCCGAACGGAGCGATTCGGCGGTGGCCGACACCATGGGCATGACTCACATGCTCGGCGGCGGGTCGCCGCGGCTGGCCCGGCTCGGCTCCCGGTCCCCGCTGCTGCGCCCCGGGCAGGTCGTGCTGTTCGGTTTCGACCCGGGCGAGCTGGACACCGGGCAGTGGACCGAGCTGGTGAGCAGGCATCTCTACGCGGCCCCGGCTCCCGCGGTACGGGCCGACCCGGCCGGGCAGGCCCGCCAGGCCCGCGCCTACCTCGAGCGCCGGACCGGCGCCTACCTCGTGCACCTGGACGTCGACGTGCTGCACACCGGGCTCTTCCCGCTGGCCAACTTCCCGCACTTCGCCGGGCTCACCCTGGACCAGGCCAGCGTGTGCCTGAACGAGTTCACCAGCGGGGAGAAGTTCGGCGGGCTGGTCATCACCGAGGTAAATCCGGACCACGATCCCGATGGGCGGCTCCTCAGGACCCTGTCGCAGGTGGTGGCGGGGGCTCTGGCGGCCGGATGACGGCCTAACGCGCACCCGCTCACCGTGCCCACCGGGACCTGCCCGCGCACCAGGCTAGCCAGCTCATCGACCGCCAGGCGAGCGTTCGCCGCCGCGTCGAGGGCGGCCCGGGCGAACGGGAGCACGGCCGATCCCACCTCGGTCAGCCGCACCGACCGGCCGGAACGGTCGAGTAGCTGATGCCCGAGCTCGGACTCCAGCCGGCGAACCTGCGCGCTCATCCCCGGCTGCGCCACGTGCACCCTGCTGGCCGCGCGGGTGAAGCTAGCCTCTTCGGCCACAACCACGAAGCTTCTAAGCCACTTCAGATCTATGGAGTTACCTGCGTCTATGCGTCGCTGCTCCGCGTGATCCATCGGCGCATCTCCTCATCGCCACGACCTCTATAGCTTAGGTTTTAACCTCCTGCCTGTTGGCTGACGTGTCTGCTTTGCCCGTTGTGGTGGTTTCGTTCGGGAGCGGGTATCGGGGTGCGGGGCCGGTTCGGCTGCCTTGCGGGCGTCC
>Ga0070698_100006177_pt1 | contig 13047 bp, 10 predicted proteins | sample KBSK1502metaG_FD_65477 | JGI IMG/M metagenome (GOLD analysis project Ga0070698, IMG submission 65477) | Corn, switchgrass and miscanthus rhizosphere microbial communities from Kellogg Biological Station, Michigan, USA - KBS K1-50-2 metaG | ecosystem: Host-associated > Plants > Roots >... | reverse complement strand
GGAATCACCGGCGGTCTCGGTCGGGGTCTGTCGGCGGTGGGTGCCGGTGTCGGACCATATTCCGCGGTGGACATGTAGATCTTGTGAGTCTTCGCATCGAGCGCCATCGTCCGCGCGCCGCGTTGCGTTGGCACATTTGCAAGCTGCGTGAAGGTGCCATCCTTCTCTTCGCGCACGACACTCAGCGTTCCTTCACCATTGGATGTGAATGCGAGCTGATTAAGGGGATCGAATCCGGCAGCGTCTACACCGGCGCCGACCTTCAGCGTGGTGATGAGCTTTCCACTTTTTTCATCGATGATCGCCATAGTGCTGTTGCCGCAGCCGATGATGAGACGACCGCGTGCGAGGTCCCGCGCCATTCCCGTTGGCTCTTCACATGGTGCCAGTGGGTAATGCGCCTTGACAGACATTGCACGTGTGTCGAGCGCGATCACTTCGCTCTTGTCCTCGATGTTCACGTAGAGCATCCCCTTTCCGTCGGGGACTCCAGTCTCCGGTTTTCCACCGAGATCGATGCTGCCAACCTGTTGAAGAGTCGACGCATCGATTACCGACGCATTTGCGCTCGCGCCATTGAAAGTAAAAATGCGGTTTGTCACCGAATCGTATGCGATCGCATCAGGATTGCGTCCCGTGATCCGGATAGTGGAGACCGCCTGCAATGTTTGAAGATCGAAAGCAGTCACGGATGAATCGCGACCGTTGCTGGTGAAGCCGCGGTTGAGCCGCCGAGCGAGAGCAACGCCGTGTACGCCGGGAGTGTTCGGAATGTCTGCGATCAGTGAATCACGGTCCATGTCGAAAACCATCACGTGCGAGCCGCGACTGACGTAGAGTCGGCGTCCTTCGCTGTCGGCGGTGAGGTAGTCCCATCCGCCTTCACCACCCACCTTGAGAGATTTTACAACGTGGTATTGAGGCGACGTTTGCGCCCGAGCTGAGCCCGTAAGCGAAACGAACAATGCGATAAATGCCAGACGAATTCTCATGGGATCAGGTTGTTGGAATTTTCGGAATCTTGTAATCACGGCCGCGAATCGCCACGAGAATCACGGGCACGAAGTAAAGCGTGATAGGAGTTGAGAGCGCCAGCCCGCCGATGACGGCAAGCGCGAGCGGTTTCTGAAGCTCACTGCCTGCCCCAAGTCCGAGCGCGAGTGGCAAAAGGCCAAAGAGCGTGCAAAGAGTCGTCATCAAAATCGGACGAAGCCTGATGCTCGCGGCCTCTCGAATTGCGGGCTCGAGTGGCAGATCGGCCTCGAGCATCCGATGCCGCGTGAAGTCGAGAAGAATGATTCCATTTTTCACGATCAGTCCCACGAGGAGAATCAATCCCATCATCGACGAAACGTTGAGCGCAGTACCGGTGATGAGAAGCAGCGCGATTGCTCCAACGAACGAGAGAGGCGCTGCGAGCAGAACGACCATCGGCTCGACAAATGACTGGAACTGAATCACCATCACCGCCACAACGCTCGCCGCAGCAAGAGCGAGAACGAGCAGCAGCGATCCAAACGCTTCGCGCTGGCTTGCGTAAAGTCCCGCAAGCTCGACACGGACGCCAGTCGGAGGGCGATGAGCGGCGAGCACTGCCTTCACATCCTTCATCACGTCTCCAAGTGACCGGCCCGAAACATCGGAGGTCATCGCGATCATCTGTTGCTGGTTCTCTCTCAATAATTCCGCACGGGTGTCGGCCCTCACGAATGTAGCGAGAGAACCGAGAGGAGCTGCAACGCCTGCCGGCGACACAACAGGCAGAGAGGAAAGCTGACTCGGATCATTCCGCAGTGAGTCAGGCGCGCGAACGCGAACACCGATCGACCGATCTTCGAGTCTCACTTCGCCCGCATCGACACCAAGCAACGCGCCGCTCACGGCCGCTCCAACCTGCTCAGGCGTCAAACCGATTGGCTTCGCTTCTGCTTCATTCACAGTCATCAACATTTCGGCGCTCGGCTCGCTCACCCCGTTGTACAGATCCTCGATGCCGTTGATTTTGGAGAGATCCGGCTCGAGAGATTCCGCGTATTTCTCGAGCACCGCGAGATCCTGTCCGAAAAGCTTCACTTCGACGGGGTGACCCGCGCCCGCGAGATCGTTGATTACATCAGAGAGAATCTGGACGAATTCTATCCGTAGACGCGGCAAGGCCGCATTGATCTTGACCCGCACCTCGTCCATTACCTCGAAGATGGACCGCGAGCGGTCACGTTGCGGCTTCAGTCGTGCGACGATGTCTCCCGTATTCTGGCCTGTCGCGAAAAGCCCGAGCTCTGCTCCCGTCCGGCGTGAAGTCCCGGTAATCTCCGGTGTCTCGGCCAAAATCCGTTCAACGATATGAAGCTGGCGGTCGGTTTCGGTGAGCGCGGTTCCACCTGGGGTCCAGTAATCGAGCACGAATGCCCCTTCATCCATGTCGGGGAGAAAGCCGCTTCCGACGAATTGATGTCCAACGACTCCGAGCACAATGAGCGCTGCGCCTGCGATGAGAACAAAGCGAACGTTTGGGATCAGGCGAGCAAGTGATTTCTCGTAAAGGCCAGACAGACGGTCGAGACGAGACGCGAATCCGGCAAGCAGACCTTGCGCTGCGTTCGATGGTTTGTCGTCCTTGACCGGCCGCAGATACTCTTCGCTCAAGAGCGGTATGATGGTGAGGGCAAGAACAAGAGATACGAGCACAGCGATCGTTAGCGTGAGCGACAATGCCGCGAAGAATTGCCCGACGACACCTTTGAGCAGACGAAGGGGAAGAAATACAACGACGGTCGTGATGGTCGACGTTGTCACCGGCCACACAAGCTCCTGCACGGCTCTCCTGACCGCAGACCGCCGCTCGCCCGGAACCTGAAGATGAAGGTGCCGAACGACGTTCTCTGTCACGACAACGGCGTCGTCGATGACCAATCCGATCGCGATCGCCATAGCGCCGAGTGTCATCAGGTTGAAGCTCTGGCCGAGCAGATCCATGATGAACACCGTGATCGCAAGCGTAAGCGGGATTACCGATGCGCTGATCGCGGTAATTCGCAAATGCCGGAGGAACGCGAGAAGCACCAGAATTGCCAGGAACGCTCCGATGAGCATCGCATCTCTCACTGACCTTACTGCGTCTCGCACGAGCGCAGCCTGGTCATATACGGCTTTGATCCTTACACCGGGAGGCAGAGTCGCTCGCAGAGACGTCGCGATTCTCGCAACGCTGTCGGCGATCGCGACTGTATTGCCTCCGATCTGTCGCGTGACGTTGATCAGTGCGGCCGGCTTTCCGTCGCCTGCAATTATACGAACATGATCTTCAGTTCCGAGTGTTACTGTCGCGACGTCGCGCACTCGTGTGTTGCGCGCTACCACGACGTTTGCAATATCCTCCACTGATTGAGCTTCCTGCGCTGTCACGATCAGATACTGCCGGTAATTCTCCGGCATTCTGCCAACTGCTGAGACGCTGGTAGACTGCCTGATGACATTCGCAAGGTCGTCGTAGGTCATGCCTGCGTCAGCAAGTCGAATGGGGTCAGCAACAACCTCGATCTCGCGAACATCGCTTCCCTGGACGTCAACACGTCCAACGCCTGGAACGCGAGAGATAAGCGGCTTTACCTGATAGCGGGCGATGTCATACAGATTCGCGGCGTCGCCGCCTTCGAGATTGTACGAGATTATCGGAAACAGAGACGGTGATTGGCGCTCGACCTCGATGTCCAGACCCTGCGGGAGATCGGCAGTCGCCTGACTCACTCGGGACTGAGTTTGCTGAAGAGCAAACGTCATATCAGTTCCGGGTGCGAAGGTGACGTTGATCTCGCCACCTCCCCTGATCGAACGTGACTGTACTCGCGTTACACCAGGAACAATGCTGACTGCCTCTTCGAGAGGCCGTGTGATGGCAAACACAACCTGACGCGTGCCAAGGGACGAGCCCTGAACAACCACGGTAACACGAGGAAACGTGAGCTCAGGATAAATCGCCGATGGCAGATGCAGCGCCGACCAGATTCCCGCAGCGCTGAGAAGAGCAACAGAGAGATAGACAAATCGGTGATGCTGCGCGATCAGCGCAAAGACCGACCTCGGCTGGTTCATTGCTTCGCGATGACTACAGTAGCGCCATCGTCGAGGCCATACGCTCCATATGTCACTACCCGCTCACCGGCGGTGAGCCCCCCTCTGATTTCTACCCGCGCGGTCTCACGCACGCCGACTGTTACGGGGCGCGCATGCGCAACGTTCTTCGCGTCGACGACAAATACGCGGAAGCCGTCGCCCTCGGGCACGAGTGCATCCGATGGAATGCTGAGGACAGTCGCGCGCGTCGCCGTTGCGATTTCGCCGTAGATCGTTTCACCGATACGAAGTACGCGCTTTGCGGCGGGGATCGAAACTCGAACGCTGACGTTGCGCGATGAAGAATCGACGGTTGCGCCCACGTCCATCACCGTGCCCACGCCCAGCGGTTCGCCCGATGCGCTTTGTCCGGCGCGAAGATCTACCTTGTTTCCGACTTTTATTTTCGCCGCCGCCGCCGGACTCAGGCCGAGGAGTGCTTCGACTGCCGACGGGTCAGCTACTTCCACCAGCGGCTGCGTCGGATCGACTGAAGCACCGATTGCTCCGGACACACGTGTCACAACCCCGCTGATTGGAGAGCGAAGAATCGATAGCTGAGCAGCACGACGCGCGACTTCCGCTTCAGCGCGTGCCGCCGCTAAATCGGCATTCGCCTGCTCGACGTCCTTGCGTGGAAGAATCCCCTCGGAGCTGAGTGATTTCGCGCGATCGTATGCATGTTGCGCAGCTGACAACTTCACCTCGGCGCTTCTGGCCGCTTCACGAAATGGACCCTGCTCGAATACAATCAGCGTTGTTCCAGGCGAGACACGCTCACCGACAGCCGTTCTGATCTGACTGATCCTTGCCGGTGCAGGTGCGCTGAGCGCAGCTGAATGGCCCGGCCGCGTCGAAATGGTTCCGATTGCGCCGATGGTTTCCGTGAAAGTTCCGGGCGTGACGATGACCGTCCGCACCGCAACTGATGTCGGTACCTGCTCTTCCTCACCGCCGGAGCGCGAGCAGGCAATTACGGCTACAAGTAGCACAACCCCTAACCGCTCGACTGGAAAAGACTGGAGTGAGATCATTGCTGGGCCGTGAGTGTGAGCACGCGAAGCATCGCATCTGCGATCCAGACGTCCGCGAGATCATCTACATACTGTCGAAGCACGTCTCGTGCGCTGCGCTGCGCCTCGAATACGTTCGCAATTGGCACGGCTCCCTCCCGATAAGCACGAACCGACATGGAGGCGACACGATTTGCCGACTCAAGGAGTGTTCGGTCGAGAATCGCACGGTTATATGCCGTCGCGCGACGACGCCGCAGATGGGCGAGCGATGCTGAGTACTCGAGGCGTGTGATCGTGAGCTCGGCACGAGCCCTGGTGAGCTCCGCATTAGCCGTCATTATTCCCGCTCGGTTTCTGTTGAGAAGCGGAATGGGCAATGTAATTCCAAACGTGGGGAGAATTCCCTTTTCGCTTCCGGTTGGATCATGGGTGTCAATACCGGCCATGAGTGCGGGTGATCCAAAGACGCTTCGCCGCTCCGCGCTCAGCGCGCGTTCAGCGGATATCACAGACTGCATTCGAGCAGCAATTTGAAGTGGATCGCCTCCCGTCCCAGCAGGGCTCACAGTATCCGGGAGAGCCAGCGTATCGGCCAGGGCGATGTTAGCGGTGGACGGAATGGCCGTTATCGTTGCCAGGTCTGCAACAACTGAAATGAGCTCGAGAGAATCTGCGATTGCGAGATTGTGCTCCTGTCCGGAATTCACGCGCGCGAGCTCGACATCCAGCTCGCTCGCGTCACCCGCGTTTCGTCGTGCGATCGTGATCTGGAGCAGGGTGTCTGCGACAAGTGCGTTTCTCGACGACAGCCGAGCGCGAGCAGCAGCAGCGAGCGCACGCGTATAGGTGGTATCGACGTCGAGAGTAGCCGCCGCACGCTCGTAGCTATACCGAAGCTCCGACGCTCGTAACCCCGCGCGCGCCGCGCCGATGCGTGCACTGCGCAGCGAAGGAAGATCAATCGGAAGCTCGATTGTAAAGTGAAGCTGCGGCACAGACTTCGAATACGTCGTGGAGAATGCCGGATTCTGCAGCGCTCGTGCAGCAAGTAGCTGCGCGAAGGCAACCGATGTATCAGCTGCAGCGAGCGGCAGTCGCCCGCCACGCGCGATCGCGGATTCAATAGCCGCGGCGCGCGTGAGGGCCTGTGATTGGAGAACGGATGGTGCAAACGAAAGAAGCGCCCAGAAAGCGGCGCACTTCAATCGATTAGCAGCGCGGACAGATATCGCATCCAGATATATGGCCGTCGAAGCTGTCGGCAGCATTACAAATGTCGATTCCGTTAGCGTGTCCAGTACATTCGTCTTATGCGAATACTGCTTGTTGAGGATGATCGCAACCTTTCTGAGATAATCAGAGCAGGACTCCAGGAGCGCGAGATCCGCGTACAGGTTGCACACACCTTCGACGATGGCATGTTGCAGGCCGTGCTTGGGACTTTCGACGTCATCGTACTCGATGTGATGCTCCCCGGAGGGAGCGGATTTGACCTTGCGAGGCAGCTCAGAAAGCGCTCGATCGCAACGCCAATCCTTTTGCTGACAGCGCGTAACGCCGTAGATGATCGTGTCGAGGGACTTGATTCAGGAGCGGACGACTATCTCTCCAAGCCCTTTGCATTCCGCGAGCTCAATGCACGATTGCGAGCGCTCGCTCGCCGTCGCCCGGCACTCGTGCCGCGGATCATTCACGTAGGAGACCTGGAAGTCGGCCTGGACACGCAGGTCGTGTCCCGGGCAGGAAAGAGGATCGAGCTGACCGCAAAGGAGTTCGCGCTGCTGGAATTCTTCGTGCTCAATGTCGGACAGGTCGTGGACCGTGCATCCATCACCTCGCACGTCTGGGACGATAATCACGATCCCTTCACGAATGTCCTCGAGGTATTGGTGCGTCGTCTTCGTCGAAAGATCGATGACGACTTTGAGCCGAAGCTGATTCAAACAATTCGCGGTGCCGGGTACCGTTTTGGCGAATGAAACTGCAGTCGTATCGCCGGCTGACTCTTCAGTCGCGTCAGTGCGACGCCGGCTGACGCTTTGGTACGCCGGAACATTCGCTGTGATTCTGGTCCTTCTCGGAGGCGGGCTATTCATTGTGATTGGCCGCCAGCTCTCGCGGCAGCTCGACCAATCGCTCGAGGCAGCTACTCTCGAGCTCGCTCGCGTTGCAAACAATCCCGAATTGTCGGAAGGCGGAGACTCTGCGCTGCTCGATGCAATGGATGCTCTCAGAATTCCACAGCGGACTCTGTATCTGCTCGACTCCGCCGCACAGCCAATCTCGCCGTCAATCGCCGACGAGTGGATTCGAGAGACGGCGCTTGCCGCGTCGCGTCGCGGGCTGGTCAGATCCCGTCATGAAACTTCTGACGATAGAACACTCCGCATAGTCGCGCGACGGTTTCGCAGCGCAACGGGCCAAACGCTGGTCGCCGCAGCTATTGCGGATCAGTTTGAGCTCGAGGATCGGTATACGGATCTCATCGGCGCGTTCTCGCTGGTGGCGATTGCGGCAGTGATTCTCGTCGCAATCGGAGGCTCGATTCTCACGCGGAAATCAATGGCACCGATCGTGTCGACCAATGCCAACATGCGTCGCTTCATGGCTGACGCCGCGCACGAGCTGAAAACTCCAATCGCAATACTTCGCTCGAATGCGGAAGTCGCGCTGCAGGAGCCCCGTGACCCCGCTGCGTATCGAACGACACTGAGTGAGGTAGAGAGAGAATCAACGCGACTAGGTGGAATTGTGGATCACATGCTCGTTCTGGCGCGCGCGGATGCCGGAGGACGGCAAATCGAGAAGCTACGGATCTATCTCGATGACATCGCCGACGATTGCGTCCGCGCAATGCGCTCGATCGCAGAAGCGAAGGGAGTGAAGCTCACGATCTCGGGCTTCGAGGAGGCCGCGATCCTTGCCGATCCTGCACTCATCCGCGAGCTCATCATGATTCTGCTCGACAACGCAATCAAGTTCACCCCTCGAGGCGGAACAGTCGATCTGGCAGTTGAATCGAAGACAGGGAGACCCGTTCTCGCGGTCAAAGACACCGGAGTTGGAATTGGCGCAGATGATCTGCCGCGAGTTTTCGAGCGTTTTTATCGGGTGCGTGACGCTACAGGCTCGGCCCCGGGCGCGGGACTGGGACTTTCGATCGCAAAATGGATTGCAGAACAGCACGAAGCGACGATGGAGGTCATGTCGGAACTGGGCCACGGCACTGAAGTCCGCGTAACATTCAGGACTGTCGATCGACCCCGAAATGAATCGGCATCCAGCTCCGGTTTGTAATCGTGGTGACAGGTACGCCTTCTACAATTCGGAGTGAATCGGGGCGAGGCCCCACACTCTGGAGGAAACGATGAAGGGTCGAATTGCAGCGGGGATTCTGGCGCTTGGTGTCGCGGTCACACTGGGGGCCCAGACAGCAAAGCCAAAGAACGAGACGCAGGCAGAGCTGAGAAAGGAAGCCAAGGTTTCATTTAGACAGGCACGAGCTACTGCGCTGAAGGAAGTGCCCAACGGCCGGGTACAGAGCTCTGAGCTCGAGCGAGAAAAGGGAAAGCTGATCTACGCGTTCGACGTCAAGGTTCCGGGAAAGTCGGGAGTCGAGGAGGTCACGGTGGACGCGATCAACGGAGCCGTCGTCGGGCGCGAGCATGAAACTCCGAAGATGGAGATGAAAGAGGCAGCGAAAGAGAAGGCAGCAAAGAAATAAGAAGGATGCTCTATCGGCTGGGCACAGAATCGCGGGGATTGCCCAGCCGATAGAGAATTTCCTTGTCACCTCTCACCATTCCGTACTGCTCGCGAGCGATCCGCTCCTGAGTGGCTGGATCAGTGAGCACAGCATGCGCCTCGCGTCGCAGTGAGTCGACCTCGCGAGCGAGTGAATCAGTTTGCGCAGTCAGCTTCTGCTTGAACTTTCTCTGTTTCCAGAGGTCGGCCGTCGAATATTCCCCGCCCTGCAGCGCGAATACGATCGCTCCGATCGCAAGCAGCCAGAAAATGAGTCGAGCCACGTCGCAGCGTTACAGCCCGTAGATCGTGCCGCCGGGATACTCGGCAGAATCTCCAAGCTCTTCCTCGATACGGAGAAGCTGATTGTATTTCGCGACACGGTCCGTGCGGCTGGCAGAGCCTGTCTTGATCTGCCCAGCGCTCGTTGCGACTGCAAGATCAGCAATGAACGTGTCTTCAGTCTCCCCTGAACGATGCGAGATAATCGACTGGTAACCGTTCGCTCGCGCGAGCTCGATGGCCTCGAGAGTCTCGGTAAGCGTTCCGATCTGATTGAGCTTGATGAGAATCGCGTTGGCGACATCGCCCGAGATTCCACGTGCAAGACGCTCGGTATTCGTTACGAACAAATCGTCACCGACCAGTTGGGCTCTGTCGCCCAGCGCTGATGTGAGCTTCGCCCAGCCATCCCAGTCATCCTCAGCCAGACCGTCTTCGATCGAAACGATGGGATACGCATCGAGCCATTTGGCGTAGAGCTCGATCATACCGTCGGCTGAAAGCGTGGCGCCTCCGCTCTTCTTGAACGTGTAGCTGCCGCCTTTGAACAGCTCGGATGCCGCGCAGTCGAGAGCGATCGCGATCTGCTTGCCCGGTGAGTAGCCTGCGCTCTCGATTGCTTCGACAACGACTTTCAATGCATCCTCATCACTCGCCAGATCAGGAGCAAACCCGCCTTCATCGCCAACACCAGTGGAAAGTTTTCGCTTCACGAGAACCTTCTTCAGTGCGTGGAAAACTTCGGCGCCCATTCTTACCGCATCAGCGAACGTTTCTGCACCGACTGGAACGACCATGTATTCCTGAAAATCCACAGTGTTGGTGGCGTGTGCCCCGCCGTTGAGAATGTTCATCATCGGCACCGGGAGCACTCTCGCCATTGGCCCGCCGAGGTAACGATACAAAGGCATTCCGGCGTCATCGGCTGCTGCGCGTGCCACTGCCATCGAGACAGCGAGAATTGCGTTGGCTCCGAGCTTTCCCTTGTTCGGTGTTCCGTCGAGCTCGATCATCGTGCGATCGATGGAGATCTGGTCGGCGGCGAGAAGCCCGTCGAGCGCGGGCGCGATCCTGTCCTCGATGCTTTCGACAGCGAGCTGCACGCCTTTTCCGCCGTAGCGATCCGCATCGCCGTCTCTCAGCTCCAGTGCTTCATGTTCCCCGGTCGAAGCACCGCTCGGAACCGCGGCGCGGCCACTCGCGCCGCTCGCCAGTGTCACGTCTGCTTCGACGGTTGGATTGCCTCTCGAGTCGATGATCTCCCGGGCGCGAATATCAATGATTGTGGACATTCGTAGTTCAGTTCGTGGATTGAGGTACAGTGAGGACAGCGGCTGATTTCTGCGGAGGACTCTCGATGCCATAGTGCGTGGCCAAGGCCTCAGCAATGCGAGATCTCACCAGCGTAGCGAGAGCGTCTCGATCGTCATAGCCGAATCCTTCAACGCTCACGGGCTCGAGCAAATGTACATCGACCCGCCCCGGATGCAGCATCATCGAGCCTCTGCGAATGACTTCGCGCGAGCCGTGGATCAGCACGGGAACAATTGGAGCTCCTGCATCGATCGCGAGGACGAACGGACCTTTCTTGAACGATCTCAGTGGATAATCGTCACCCCTGGTCCCCTCGGGAAAAACGATGACCGAGTTCCCCTCGCGAATTCGCTTTGAGGCTTCGTCATACGCTCCGAACGCCGCTTTCCGATTGTGGCGCTCGATCGGAACCATCCCCACGGAGCGCATCGCACCACCAAGCACCGGAATCTTGAACAGCTCGGCCTTGGCTACAAACTTCGCGCGCGGGAGAAACGAGCCGAGTGCTGGTATGTCATACCAGCTCACGTGGTTCGCCAGGAAGATGTGCGGGTTTCCGTCACCGGCGCGCTCGGGGTTATGGACTTTCACGCGCACCAGGGCGATGGCGACCAGCGCACGCGCCCACGCTCTTGGAAGAACATCGTAAGGCGAGCCGGGACGATCTTTCATCCTGAAGACTGCCGAGAGTATGCATAGCGTACCGATCACGAGCGTGACCACGGGAATCACGATCAATGCGACGACAGTTATGAAAAGCGACAGCAGAGTCATTCGAAGTGAAGATAGCCTGCCGGGGGCTCCACAACGCTGCCGTTTTGGGTAAACACAACATCAGGTTCGCCTCGAGTGACCGACCCAATCCTGGTGAGCGGGACGTTGAACCGCCGCTCAAATGCCTCGACATCGAGATCGGTCGGCGACGTGCACGCGATCTCATACTCTTCGCCGCTTGCCAGTGCGTGTATCGAATCCACTCCTTCGAAGACTGGAATGGTGCCGACGTCGACGTTTATCACCACGCGACTCGCACAGGCGATGTGCCGAAGATCTGCGGCCAGGCCGTCAGAAACGTCGATTGCGGAGACAGCTCCATTCTCGGCCAGCCAGACGCCTTCACGAATTCGCGGCACTGGCCGCACGAACTTCGCGCGGCTCAATGGAGACGGTTGGCCTCCACTTCTAAAGGCAGACAACGCAGCCCCGGATGCCCCGATGTTTCCGGTGAGATAAACCGAATCGCCAGGTCGTGCTGAGGTTCGATAAAGAACGTCGCGAGCCGTTCCCAGCACAGTGATTGTGAGGGTGAGCTCCGAGCTTCTGCTCATATCTCCCCCGAGTACTGGCGCATCCGCGGTCATTGCGGCCTCGCCGATGCCATCAGAGAGGGGATCCAGATGTCTGCGCCAACCTTCCGGGATTCCCATCGCGACAAGCATTCCCAGCGGTTTTGCTCCCATCGCTGCGAGATCGCTGAGCGCCGACGCCGCTGCCCGATACCCGATCTCCGCGGGCGTCAGCCACTCGCGCTTGAAATGCACGTTTTCAACCGACGTATCTGTGCTGGCAATGAGCGAGCGCTCGCCAAGTGTTGTGATCACCGCGGCGTCGTCGCCGATTCGTCGCGCGGCCGGCCCCCAGCGCTCGATCATCCTTCGAATCGCATCGAACTCGGCACCCTCGCCGAGCGCGGTATGCGGCTGGAACCGCGTGTCACGCGGTGTCCGCATCTCTATTGCACGGCGTCTACGAAAGGGATCGTCGGTGCTCAACCGTGTCGCTCCAGCTCCGCGAGCGTCGCGTCGCTCAGTCGCCGAGGTTGTTCGTTCCACGCAACCGGAAGCGCATTCAGCACATCGTCGAGTGTGATCCCGCGAACAAAGCGGCAGCGCTCAGCTGCTCGCCCGTGAACGAACGCACCGCATGACGCCGCTTCTGCAGCTCGGTCTGTACCCTCAGGTATCTGCGCAAGAAGCGTCGCGACGATCCCCGTGAGAACATCTCCGCTGCCGCCCGTTGCAAGTGCAGCAGTCCCTGCTGCGCTCACATAACGAGCACCTTTCGGCGCGAAGATTACCGTCGGAGAGCCCTTCAGCAGAATTGCCGCGCCTGTTGATTCGGCGACATCTACACCGACCTCGAATCGGTTGGAGAGAACCTCGTTCGTCTCGACACCGAGCAATCGCCCCATCTCCGCAGGATGCGGTGTCAGCACTGCGTCCCTGCCTTTCAATAGCTGTGTCAGCGACGGGAGATCACCGGCGAAAACGTTGAGGGCGTCGGCATCCAGAACAACCGGTCCGCTCCACGCAACCAGAATCCGCTCGACCAAGTCGCGAGTCGACGAATTATTTCCAAGCCCCGGCCCAATTGCGACGCAGTCGATATTGCTCACGAGATCCGCAAGTTCCTCGGGTGTCTCGGGCAACTGTTGTGCAATCGCGGCCGGTACCGCCGCGTTTACGGATACGAGACTCGCGGTCCCGCAAAAAATGCGGAGTAAACCGATGCCCGATCGGAGGGCTCCCTGCCCGGAAAGGATCGCAGCCCCGGCCATTCCGTTCGACCCGGCGACAAT
>Ga0070698_100006176_pt1 | contig 13047 bp, 5 predicted proteins | sample KBSK1502metaG_FD_65477 | JGI IMG/M metagenome (GOLD analysis project Ga0070698, IMG submission 65477) | Corn, switchgrass and miscanthus rhizosphere microbial communities from Kellogg Biological Station, Michigan, USA - KBS K1-50-2 metaG | ecosystem: Host-associated > Plants > Roots >... | reverse complement strand
ACCTAAGACCTAAAACCCAAAGACCTTCCTCACGTAATCCCCTCCAACTCAATAAACCTGCTCAACTTGGTAATCACCATCCCTTCGGCGCATTCGAGGCGGCAAGATAATGCCGGTCGATCACTTAGTTCATCCTGACCTTCCAGGTGATACCAGATTTGACAATTAGTACAGTCACCGTTCCAGCAAAAATCGCCGTAAGAGATCGTGTTGAGTGAGAGGTATTGGAAACAGCGTAACAGACGGTTATTCTCGGGAACATTGACCTCACGGCCAAGAACTTCAATGCTCACCAGCCTCTCGTAAGGATCTAACAAATCGGCGGCTGGATGTTGCAGACTGGTCTCACCCGTGCTTTGTTTGCTCATAGGCAGCGGCAGTATAATCGCACGTAACGAGATTTGTTAGTCGAATTTGCGCGATCCCTTCAACGCGCGATTGCGAACCATTCGAATCAGACTGTGTGGGGTGAAACATTGGCTCTAGTAATCTACACAAAACCGGGTTGTCCTTATTGTCAGCAGGCGCGTGACTTTTATAATTCCAAAGGTATTTCATTTGTGGACTACGACGCTCAGAACGATCGCGCTCGACGCGCTGAGATGTTTAAGTATTCTGGCGGCGATCCAACGGTTCCGTGCATAGTCGAAAACGGTAAATACTTAGGTTCGGGGTGGGGTGATCCACCTCGAGGTTGAACGGTGCACGATTAACCGGCCGTGTGCCGATGAACAAGTTACAATAATTGCAGATTTCAGATTGCAGAATGAAGATTTCTAGGACAAAGTTCCAAACAAATCGGCAATCCGCAATTCTTTACAACCTTAGTCCAAACCAACGAAAGTACGACCATGAATAAGACCAAACTATTGCTACTCGTGTTTACCATTTCATTTGTGTTCTCATTTATCGTCGCCGCCAAGGCACAATCCAACGGAGCAGCAGCTGCGATTCAACCACCAATGACTGAAAAGAAACCAAAAACGACCAACATACACGGCGTAACGCTCATCGACGATTACTTCTGGTTACGTGAGAAAACCAATCCGGCCGTTATGGCTCACCTGCAGGCTGAGAACGATTATGCCGACTCTCTGATGAAACACACGACGACTCTGCAGGGCAAGCTCTATAACGAGATGCTCAGCCACATCAAACAAACAGACACCAACGTGCCGTACCGCTGGGGTAACTATTTTTATTACAACAGAACCGTTGAAGGCATGCAGTATCCGATTTATTGCCGGAAGCGCGGAAGCACAGAGGCTCCGGAAGAAATCATTCTCGATCAGAATGAGCTCGCTAAAGGCCAGAAGTTCATGAGCGTTGGTGCTTTTGCTCCCAGCGATGATGGCAACTTGCTTGCCTACACTACTGACAACACAGGCTACCGGCAGTACACCCTGCAGATTAAAGATCTCCGTAATGGCCAACTCTTTCCAGAGAAGATCGAACGAGTTGGAAACGTTTCATGGGCCAACGATAACAAAACACTTTTCTACGTAACCGAGGACGCAGTAACCAAGCGCAGTGACAAGTTTTTCCGGCATGTGCTCGGCACAGACCAGAATGATCTCGTCTATGAAGAAAAAGACGAGCTGTTTGATATTTTCAATTGGCGCAGTCTTGATCAGACTACGATTTTCCTCGAAGCGGCCAGCAAAACGTCAACCGAGGTACGTTACATCGCATCAGACAAGCCAAATTCAGAATTGAAGGTCATCCTGCCTCGCGAAAAGGAACATGAGTACGACGTCAACCATCGCGGGAACCTCTTCTACATCCGTACCAACAAGGGAGCGAAAAACTTTCGCATCGTCACCGCGCCAGTCGACGATCCCTCCGAGAAGAACTGGAAAGAGTTCGTGCCACACAATCTGGCCGTGAAGATCGAAGGCATTAGTTTGTTTGCCGATCACGCTGTTTTGTCCGAATGGGAAAACGGTTTGCAGCAACTCGAGATCATCAACTTAAAAACAAATAAACACAGCCGCATTCAGTTTCCTGAGCCGGTCTACTCAGCCGGCCTAAACGCGAATCGTGTCTTCAACACCAGCGTGCTGAGGTATTCGTACAACTCGTTAGTTACACCCAATTCGGTATTTGACTACGACATGAGTACAGGCAAGTCGGCTCTGTTGAAACAGACTGACGTGCCTGGAGGTTTTGATCGAACGAACTACAAATCTGAACGAGTCTTTGCCACTGCGTCCGATGGCACAAAGATTCCAATGTCGATGGTTTATCGCAAGAACGTTAAGCTCGATGGGACCGCGCCGATGCTTCTTTATGCTTACGGCTCGTACGGCGCCTCGATTCCTCCAACATTCTCGTCAAGTCGACTCGCGTTGCTGGATCGTGGGGTGATTTTCGTCATCGCTCACATCCGCGGTGGTGGCGAACTTGGCGAAGAGTGGCGCGAGGCAGGCAGGATGATGAACAAGATGAACACGTTCACAGATTTCATCGCCTGTGCGGATCACTTGATCAAACAAAAATACACCTCGAAAGATCGCCTGGTGATTCAGGGGGGCAGCGCCGGCGGTTTGTTGATGGGTGCTGTCAGTAACTTGCGTCCAGATTTGTTTAAAGCGGTCATTGCGCAAGTTCCTTTTGTCGACGTTTTGAACACAATGCTCGACGCATCCTTGCCGCTTACCACCAGCGAGTATATCGAATGGGGCAATCCCAATGAGAAAGCCGCATTTGATTACATGAAGACTTACTCTCCGTACGACAACATCGCGAAGAAAGATTATCCAGCGATGTTGGTGAAGGTTTCAGTGAACGACAGTCAGGTTCCGTACTGGGAGGGTGCGAAGCTCGTCGCGAAGTTAAGAGCGATGAAAACTGATCAGAACCCACTGTTGTTGAAGGTTAATTTCGGTGCTGGTCATGGTGGCTCGTCGGGACGTTATGATGCACTGCACGAAACGGCTTATGACTACGCGTTCATGCTTTGGCAGATGGGACTTGCTGATTAGGTGAACTTGTGCTTAAGGGCCCTCACCAGAATCTAACAAGTTGGGAAGGGGGCAAGCGGGCCTACACGAACCTCGCCTACCTTAGTCCGAAAGCGCACCCCCCGCTGTCCGCACCCTTTCGCCACCTTTGAGGGCATTCATGCAGGTGAAGTCAAACTTGCAGCTAAGAGTTCGTGTAGGCAACGCAGGCGGGGGCGCGCTTTGTGGCTAACATGACGAGGTTCGTGTAGGTCCGCTTGCCCCCTTCCCAACTTGTTAGTGCTAGTGAGGTTTGTGATCCGACACGTCAGTTGTTTTCTCCTCGCGAACTTGTTCGACAGCTGAGCTTGAACTTTACCTACTTCGCGGATCAGGTTCTACAACCAGCGGTTGCGTCAGCGTCTTTCCGCCGACAATCAACCTCACCGAATATCTCCCAGGCAACACCGTCGGTTGGCTAAAACCAAATCCGCCACCGCCGCCGCCCGCTCCTACTCGGCGAGTAGCGGTTGGCGCCGGCGTCGGACGCAAATCCCAGATCCAACGATGCATTCCCGCTGCAGCCGATAACGGTGCGGGCGTAGGACGCCAGAAAGCGGGGATGTTTAGCGTTTCGGGATCTACGGGCGCTGGTCGGTCGGCACTCGAATAGCGCCGAATGGTGTCACCTGCAGGATCAAGTATCTCCAGGACCACTGGTCCGTTGGCCGCAGTTTTCAGGAAGTAATCGATGACCGCACCGAACGGCGGGTTCTCAGCTAATGCTTCATCTCGCGGTTGGGGCGTGCCGTCGTCGCTGCCCGGAATAACATTGATTGCGACTGCGGGCTTAAATAGGAAAACGTTCGCCTTTGTCATCTGATCGTCGATCTGTCGGAGTGCAGTTATGTTATCGAGTACCCAAAAGCCACGACCGTGCGTAGCAACAATCACATCATCTCCGTGGATCACCAGATCACGCACAGAAGCATGCGGTAGATTCAATTGCAGTGACTGCCAGTGATCACCATCATCAAAAGAAACATACGCGCCAAGCTCGGTGCCGGCGAAGAGCAATCCCTGTCGCTGTAGATCTTCTTTGACCGTTTGCACGTAAACACCCTTTGGCAATCCATTTGTAATCTTCTGCCAGGTCTTGCCCGAATCACGAGTTCGATAGATGTAGGGTTCGTAGTCTTCGAGTTGGTGACGCTCTACGGCCGCGTACGCTTCCTGCACATCGAAGTGCGAAGCATCCATCATCACGACCTTGCTCCATGCAGTGACTTCGGGAGGTGTCACATTCATCCAGGTCTTTCCATCATCATTCGTTAGCTGGAAGTAGCCGTCGTCAGTTCCAATCCAAAGCATCGAGGCACGCAGCGGAGACGGTGCAATTGTGTAGATCACACCAAGCCGTCTCGCCGGCGGAGTATTTGGGGGAACATCCGCGGCCGCAGCTTCATTAAGGTTTGCCGGAGTGCCCGGCTCCTCGCGCGTCAGGTCCTGACTGATCTGCGTCCAGCTCTCACCGCCATTGGTTGTCTTATAGAGATACTGATTAGCGAAATAGAGGGCTCGTGCATCTGCAGCCGAAAAAACCAGCGGCTGGGTCCACGCGTGACGAAATGGTCCGCCACCTCGTTCAGGCGAAACGTTTTGGGAGGCACCGGTTACAGCGTTACAACGCGTCACTGTCCCGCCGAACAAAATCTCAGGATGCAAAGGGTCAGGTGCGGTGTATCCAGCCTCACCTCCCGCACACACGCCAGTCCAATCGTGGTTGGAAATCTCCGAGTGATTGCTACGACTCGGAACACCAACGGCACCGCTGTCTTGTTGTGCTCCAGTGACCCAATATGGAAAACGGTTATCAGCAGCCACGTGATAAAGCTGAGCTGTTGATTGGTTGTACCAGGAACTCCAGGTCGTTGCCCCGTCTTCAGTGACAATGCAACCTTGATCACTGGCGACGATCATTCGTTTGGGATCGTCGGGATTGATCCACATCTGGTGATAGTCGTCACCACCAGGCGCACCCTTTATTGCTGTCCAATTCTTTCCCCCATTTGTCGATTTATAGATCGAAGTGTTTTGGACATAAACGGTGTCGGCGTCTCTCGGATCAGCCGTCACCTTATTGAAGTACCAGCCTCGCCCCCAGATTCGATTGTCGCCCGAAATCTTGTTCCACGTTGCTCCGGCATCACTGGACGAGAAGAGACCACCTTCTTTCGCATCGACGATTGCATAAACGCGATTGCGATTGCTCGGCGACACTGCGAGTCCGATGCGTCCAACCCCCTCAGTTGGGAGTCCAGTGGTCAGCTGCGTCCAATTGTTTCCGCCATCGGTTGATTTGAAGATACCTGCTCCGGGTCCATTGGCCGGTGCGTAGATGAACCAGGGTGGACGGCGAACATTCCAGAGGCTGGCGTAGATCGTTTGTGAGTTAGTTGGATCGAACGCCAGATCGATCGCGCCGATGTCTTCATTCTTGTATAGAACTTTCTGCCAGGTACCTCCGCCATCTCTACTTCGATAGACGCCTCGATCAGGGTGAGGACCGTAGACATGACCGAGGACGGCCACGAAAACCACGTCCGGATTCTTGGGATCGACAAGGATGCGACTGATTTGACGAGTGTTCTCCAAGCCCAGATGCTTCCAGGTCTTGCCGGCGTCATTAGATTTATACATTCCGTTGCCGAAAGAAATAGAGTCGCGTAAATCTGCCTCGCCGGTGCCGACATAAATGACGTTTGGGTTAGACGGGGCCACACCAATTCCGCCGATTGAACCCACGCTTTCCGAATCGAATACCGGCGTCCACGTACGACCCGTGTTCATCGACCTCCAAACGCCGCCACCGACAGAACCAAAGTAGTAAACACTTGGTTGGCCAATTACGCCAGAAACTGCATTGACGCGGCCAGCGCGAAACGGACCGATATTGCGCCAGCGTAGGCCGGCATAAAGGCTCGGATCGTATTTCGTTTGCGCGGTAGCAACAGGTATTGCAGAGATCGCCCCGCTGAGCGGTAGAAGAAGAGCCAAGGTACCGGCGACCCCCAAAACCAGCGCGATAAAAGTCAAATTAGTCAGACCTACACGCAGGGATTCAGACATAGCTTCATCTCCTCGATTCGAGTTCAGCGGGATAGGGATTTTTTGATGCTGGCCATAATACAACAAAGTTATTACCAGTCCTCACTGTGGATTCAATCCATGAAAATGGAGTCCTCTCCAAAACACTGGATGTATCACTTGGGGGGTAGACGCCAAAAGCCCAGCATTTTCGCCTGTTGTCTCAGCTGATTTGGTCTGAAGTCGAGGTGTTCGCGACCGGAATCGTAGTTGCTTCTTCGAATCACACCCCCGACCAAGCTCGCCAACTCAAGAGTGAGAAAGGAAACCTTGCCATGGAAAAAGTTAAGAGACTCCTAGTTGTGCTCCCCTTCATCTTGATATCCACCATTACTGCAATTGCCCAGAGTCCAACTGGGACTATCAATGGTCGAGTCACTGATCCAAACGGTGCTGCCGTAGCCAATGCCACCGTCACCATCACGGAAAAAGCTACTAACCGCGCGATTAACAGTCAGACGAACGGCGAAGGCTTTTACGAATTTCGCAGCCTTGCACCCGGCGAATACAGCGTTAAGGTTGAGCAGTCTGGGTTTTCAACGTCCACTGTTACCGATGTGGTTGTTCAGACCGGAAAAGTGGCAACCACCGACGTCGCTTTGGCGGTCGGACAGGCTACAGCCACGGTGAACATCCAGGGTACCGAGGCCCAACTCCAGGTTGACACCACCCGACACACTGTCGATGGCGTAGTTACGGCTGAGAAGATTCAGCAGCTTGCCCTAAATGGCCGCAACTTTCTCGATCTGGCAGCGTTGCAACCCAGCGTGCGCGTCCAGGATGGCGGCGCTATCGATCCAACCAAGGTAAACGCCTATCGTGCTGTCAGCGTCAACGGCAGCTCAGGAACAGGAACTCGAGTCCAGATTGATGGTATCGACGTAACCGATGAAACAGTCGGAACGACTACCGCCAACATTTCAACCGACGCAGTTCAGGAGTTTCAGCTTTCCCGCTCGTCATTCGACCTGTCAACGTCTCTTACAACCACTGGCGCGGTCAACATCAACACGCGCACCGGCGGTAATGAGTTTCACGGTAGCGCCTTTTACTTCTGGCGCAACCAGAAGATTGGCGCGCGCCGTTTCGATTTGGCGGAGAAGCCTGAAACAAGTCGGACTCAACAGGGCCTCCGGGCTGGTGGCCCAATAATGAAAGACAAGTTGTTTTTCTTCATTAATGGCGAGCACTCCAGTGAGCTCCTGCAGAATGTTGTTCAGATCAATCCACCCTTTGCGCAGTTCAGTGCGTCAGAGGGCCTTCCGCTCCGCGCCCGTTACTGGGCTGGACGTATGGACTGGAATGTCAACAACAAGATGCGCGTGTTTTATAGTCATCGCTACAACGACGACAACTCCACGGGCGGCACTGTAATTTCACCATTCCAGAATATTGACTGGACCAACGTTCATACCGTTGGAGTTGATGTCACTGGGGAGAAACTTACACATAGCTTCCGGTTTGGCTACGTTAATTTCAATAATCGAATTGAGAGTAAACAGCTGAGCACGGCGTTCCTTACCTTGCCGCAGGGTAATCCTTATCAGTTAAACATAAACGACCTCTCGATTGGACCAAACAGCCTGGCTCCTCAACAGACTTATCAGGACAACAAGCAGTTCAAATATGATGGAAGTTACGTCCGAGGTAACCACACTTTTCGGTTCGGTGGTGAGGTCAATCGGATAGTCCTTGGCGGTTTCGCCAACTTCGCGGGTCCGTTAACCGTCAACGGTGACTTCCCGGCGACACCATCAGGTTCGGCTAATGATCCTCTGAATTATCCACTGCTCTCCTTCGGAGTCGGACCGAACTCAGGTTTCTTTACTGCCAAACCTGCTCACAATCTGCCGTTCGGTGGCCACTTCAATACTCGCATAGCCTGGTACGCTGGCGATGCGTGGCGCGCTCGGCCGAACCTTACTATTAATTTTGGCGTTCGGCACGATCACGAAAGCAATATGTTTGCTGAAGGCGCCCCCGCAATTCCCCAGCTGGAGCGTTTTGGCGCAGGCCGCGGACAAGTAGCCAAGTTTCCCTGGCACGCGTTTAGTCCACAGATTGGTTTTGCCTGGGACCCAACCAAGTCAGGGAAAACCAGTATACGAGGAGGGTTTTATCTAGCGTACGAGATGAACATCTTCAATAACGCGCTTTTTGATGAGTTCGCTCGCATATCAACAGGAATAGGACCAACAGCTTTCGATCAAACTTTCATAGTTGATCCTGTTGGGAACCCTATAGTCGTCCCAATCTCGGCCGGGCCTTGCCCGGACAGGGTGGATGGTAACTACGAGTGTCTCGTTGGTTTGCCAATAAAGAATGTTCTTGCCGACCTCGGCCGAATCAACAGCGCAGTGCAGACTGCATATGCTGCATTCTTCCCGAATTACGATCCGACCAAAGGAACTTCGGAGTTTACTAACTCCAACGGCCTGACTTTTGGCGGACAGTTTCCCGGCGACTATCGCATCCCTTATTCCATGCAATTCAACATTGGTGTGCAACGACAGCTTGCCAAGAACACCGTCCTGTCAGTGGACGTTGTTCGCATTAGAGGCGTAGGCCTTCCGTTCATGCTAGTTGACAACGAACGCCGTCGCGATGCTGCGTTTTTCAACGAGAGTGCTGCACGCTCGAGTTTGGGAGCGCGTATAGGCGTGGCCCCTGCGGCGGTTAACCCTGACGCAATTGCCAATTTCATTGCAGCACGGACAGCTGCCGGATTAACGACAAGCATTGCCACGTTTAGTCTCGCAAACGACGCGATATGGCCAGGAGTCTCTGATCTCACTCGTGCGCGTTTGATTCAGGGTGGCTATTCAATCTACAAAGGACTGCAAGTCCAATTGAACGGGCGCATGACTAAAGACAACATGTCGATGTTGAGCATTGGCGACAGACCGCTGCTGCATGGAATCGACTACACCATCTCCTACGCGCTATCTAGGTCAGAAGCGACCAGTGGTTCCGGCAGGACGGAATTCATTACCAACACCACTCGAAACAACGACCATTACAATACCGACTTTGGAGGGACCGTCAATGATCGCACGCATCTCTTTGGAGCTGGGTTAATCATTGGCACCATTGGTGGTTTCAACATTAACCCAACACTGCGCTTTGGGTCAGCACCTCCGGTTTCGCTTTTCGTTCCCTTTACCGATTCATTCGCGGGCGCCAATTACCTATTCACTACTGATATCAATGGTGATGGCGGTAGCGGAACATCACGCGGTGATGTGCTGCCAGGTACTAACGTCGGTACTCTGGGTAATCAAATCGGTAGTTGGGCCGAGCTCAATAAGCTTATCAGCAACTTCAACACGATCTGGGCTGGGCACCTGACTCCAGCCGGAGGACGTCTGCTTAAAGCCGGACTGTTTACTGAGGCCCAGCTTGTTGCATTGGGGGCAACAGTCAAGGCTATTCAGGCAGTACCAGAAAACAATCCGTGGCCGTTCCAGGGTCGGTTCTCGGCTGACGTGAGAGTGACGAGACCGATTTCTATCAAGGAACGCTTCAAGTTTGAACCTTATTTGGAGGTTTTCAATCTCTTCAACAACACGCCCAAGGGAACATATGGCGGGTTGAATCATAAAGTATTTGGTAACCTGAACTTCCCATATGCGGGCTCCGACATCGGCGATCTCAACTCGCAGGTTCGAAGTCTGCTACAACAACCGCGACAGTTCCAATTTGGAATCCGCGGCACCTTCTAAAAGAGGTGTTCTGTAGATTATTATTGAGGCGGACTCCTAGTAGTCCGCCTCCTTTTTTCATTCTCAGGATCGTCCGCAGTGATTGTAGGGGTAGCACTCCGTGACCACCCCTCGATAAGATTTCACCCAACGCCTAGGCTATCGATGGGTGGCTACGGAGAGCCACCCCTACAAAATGCTAATTCTAAGGTGTGATGATTAGCAAACGAGTAATCTTTTTTAGTCTGCTAGTGCTCCTTGCCGCGTCGCAACTCCAGTTCGCGTTAGGACAAACCCAATACAGAATAGAAGGTGTGGTCTATGGACCGGACTCGAGACCTCTCCCAAATATTCTTGTCTCGCTTCAAAATAGCTCGCGCGCTCAAATCGCACAGGACATCACTAATAGCGATGGACGCTACCAGTTCAGCGGAATTGTTGCAGGTACCTATTACGTAATCGTCAAACCGGCTCAGGACCAGTTTCACCCAGTATTACAACAGGTTGAACTAATGGATACTTCAAGGGGCGGAAGCAGCATGTCTTCAGAGCGCGTGGATTTCACTCTAAGAGGCTCCGCACCTTCAGCGTCACCGGGAACCCTCTTTGCTCAAAGCGTCCCTCCTGAAGCCGAAAGGGAGTATCTCGTGGCAATGAAGAGTGTCGGGAAAGGTGACAAAGAGGACGCTCTACAGCATCTCGCAAAGGCAATTGAAGTGTTTCCCACTTACTTTCTTGCCCTCCAGCAGCGAGGGCTCCTTTATGTCGAGCTCGCGAAACCAAAGGAGGCGATCGAAGCGCTGACTAATGCAATCAAGATAAATCCAAAAAGCGCAGAGGCCCACCTCGGTTTGGGCATGGCATATGTCAGTCTCGATCAATTGCAGGCCGCAATCGCCGAGCTCAACATCTCGCGCTCACTGGATCCCAGATTATTTCGCACTTATCTTTATCTCGGGATGGCATTTATTGGGATCGAAGATCTCGATGCCGCCGAACAAGCTCTAAAACAAGCATATACATTGGGTGGTCCCGCCGACGGAAGAGCAGCTCATCTCTATTTAGCTTCGATTTACGACAAGCGAAAGCAGTATCAAAAGGCGATCAATGAACTAGAAACCTACCTGCGCGAAAATCCGAAAGCCACTAATGCACCAAAGATCAGGGAAGCGATTCAAAAGCTCAAAGCCAAATCGTAAGACGTGACGGCGCTGCAGTGGGCTTGCATAAATAGTCCAGATTCCACCCAGCAGAGATTGTGTCAACAAGCAAAAGAATCCCCCACACGGCAGTGTGGGGATCGTTCATATCCTTTCTACAAGCTTTCCGTTTCTAAACTAGCGCCGACTGCGAAAGGTTCAAGTGGCGCCGCCAGTACTTCGCGGCCGCGCCAAATATATTTTTGCATTCGCTTGTAGAAAGGATCTGAAGCATCCCCACGCTGCCGTGTGGGGGATTTCTTATTTTTGACTCCCTGTAACGTGACTGTGCGTGACACTGTTACGATTAAAGTTGCGACTTAGTGAGACTTGGGAGTTAAATATAGCGCTGCCATTACAACGTGACGCATTCGTGTTCTCCAATTACGGAGAGGTGTTGTCGATCAACTGCTCGGCAAACACCAAACAAAACATTCCCGGAGTGGCGGAAGCAGAGATGATCGGCTCTACACTGGGCAATTATAAAATCCTCGAAAAGCTCGGTGAGGGCGGCCAGGGCACGGTCTACAAAGCCATCGACTCCAAGCTCGGCCGGACTATCGTCATCAAAGTTTTGCCCGCGGAACTCACCACCAAGGAAGCTAATTTAAAACGTTTCGAACGCGAAGCCCGGCTAGCCTCGTCTCTCGATCATCCAAACATCTGTACCATCTTCGATCTAAATGAGATACACGGCATTCACTTCATTTCAATGCAGTACATCGACGGTCGCAATGTTCGTCAGCTAGTGAATGGGCGACCGTTGTCCCTGGAGAGCGCACTCTCGATAACTCTGCAGACAGCGGACGCGCTTGGCGCTGCTCACGCCCGTGGCATCATTCACCGTGATATCAAAGCCGGCAACGTCATGGTTACGCCAACTGGTCAGGTAAAGATCCTCGACTTCGGTTTGGCAAAACTCCTTGATGAGGAGGCCGCACGCACTTCCGGAATTCACCACACCGAGTTAACCGATGTTGGTATCCCTTACGGCACGGCGACGTACGCGGCTCCTGAGCAGGCAAGAGGTGATCGCGTCGATGCACGCGCCGATATCTTCTCGACGGGCGTCTTACTCTACGAACTGTTGTCCGGCAGTTGGCCCTTCAAAGGGAAAACAGCCATCGACGTTCGTCACGCGGTACTTCACGACGAACCCGCGCCCCTTGCACAAGTCAGGCCCGGCCGCGTGCCTCCCCGTTTACAACAGATTCTCGACAAAGCCCTGGCGAAGGACCCACGCAATCGGTATCAAAAGATTTCGCAATTTGCCGACGACATTCGATCAGTTATCCGAGAACTGGGAACTGAATCGCTTCCCGGCATTGACGAAAGTCTGACGCCTGTTACGCCGAAGCATTTGACCAGCGGGAGCACTATGGCGAGAGCTTTACGATGGCTGAAAGGCCGGACGGTCTCCGACTTTGCCTCAGCAGGTTCCGGTCGTCGGATGACCACGGGCGAAACAGACAAATCACCTGTCACCAGTTTGGCCGATGGTGAACGAAAGAGCGTCGCTATTCTGCCGTTCAAAAATATTGGCAACGACAAGGAGCTTGACTTCTACCAGTTCTCACTCGCAGACGCTGTTATCACCGAACTTGCTCGGGTGCGGTCACTGGTAGTGCGGCCGAGTTCTGTGATTGTGAAATACCAAAACAAGCAAGTCGATCCCACTGAAGCCGGTCAAGAGTTGAGCGTAGATGCAATTCTTACCGCCACTTTCCTTCATGCCGGCGATCGACTCCGGGTTACCGCTCAACTCCTGGACGTACGAACAAGCGGGATTCTTTGGAGCGAGCGAATCGACGCTAATGCGAATGACATCATCAATGTTCAAGACACGATCGTTAAGCGCATCGTTGAAGGGTTGCGATTAGAACTGAGCCCGGATGAGGCCGACGAACTTGCTAAAGGAGCAACGACGAACGCCGTCGCCTCCGAGGAGTATTTACGGGGACGTGATTGCCTGGCGAACTTTATCTATCACACCCTCGAACGAGAACAGCTCGACTCGGCGATCGAACACTTCCGTCGTGCTATCGAGATCGATACGAA
>Ga0070698_100006175_pt1 | contig 13048 bp, 11 predicted proteins | sample KBSK1502metaG_FD_65477 | JGI IMG/M metagenome (GOLD analysis project Ga0070698, IMG submission 65477) | Corn, switchgrass and miscanthus rhizosphere microbial communities from Kellogg Biological Station, Michigan, USA - KBS K1-50-2 metaG | ecosystem: Host-associated > Plants > Roots >... | reverse complement strand
CGCCGGGCACTGCGACCCAGCGCAAAGCGACTCCATGGCCGCTCATCGGATGACGAACCCATGGCGGAAGAAGAGTGCGGCGGCAAGGCCTCCGTTGGCGACGGCGCCGAACAACTCCGCGTAGGGCCGGAGGTTCGCCCGGTCGCGCGTGGGACGCCACATGAACCGAGCGGAGGCGACGACCACGAGGACGGCCGCGCCGACGAGCGCCGTGGGGTACGCCCAGCCGAGCCCGACCACCCGCGCGATCGGAAGAAGACAGAGGAGGGCGAGAACGACGAAGCAGACCGTCAGAGCCGCCGAGCGGCGAGGGCCGAGGACCTTCGAGTACGTGCCGTAGTCGGTCTCGTCGCCGGGCACGCGGATCTTCCGCGAAACCTCCCACGCGGCCGCTTCGAAGCAGGGCGCAAGGATCAGCAACCATACCCACGCCGAGAGTGGGGCAACGTGTCGCTCGTCGGCGAAGACCGCGACGACATACCCGCTGACCAGGATCGTGAGTGACTTGCGGGCGAGCGTTGCCAGTGGGGGCGGGTCCCCGGACAAGGACGGCACGAAGAACCACCGGAAGGCGAGCCACGTGATCGCGAATCCGGCAAGGGTGACGATGCGGGCTCTCGGGCCGCCCCACACGAGATTGAGCGTCACGACCGCGAGGCTGAGGGCCGCGACGAGTCCTCGAACTTCCGGAACCGACACGGCACCGGTCACCGTCGGCCTCGCGACGTAGCGCGGATCGCCCGCCCGGCCCAGCCGGGCGTCGCGGGGCGCGTCGCGCACGTCATCGTAGAGCCGGACGAGAAGGAGCGCGATCACAACCGTGCACGCTCCTACGGCGGTCCCCCACCCGAAGGAAAGCGGCCCGATTCCCGACAGCACTTGCAGCGAGCAATAGATCGCCGCGAACAGGGCGAGCGCCTGCGGAAGGTGCGAACCCGGCGGGAACATGACCGCGACATAACGAAGGAGGCGAAACGTTCGACTCATCGCACCGAGTCCCCCGCCGCATCTTCGGGACGCGGCGCGCTTGACTCGGGCCGGAACGGCGGCGCCTGCCCGTGCACGCCGATTCGGATCGCGTCCCACAGAAACCGCGCGTACGAGCGGTAGGTATAGGCCCCGGCGGCCCGGAGTTCCTCCTCGAGGAGCGTGTGGAGTCGTGGAACGTTGTACCAGGGAACGGACGGGAAGAGGTGGTGCTCGAGATGGTAGTTCAGGTTGCAGAGGAAGAATCGAACGACTCGGTTGCTTTGGACGGTGCGCGTTTGCGTGAGGGCGTTCCCCGGCTCGGTGAGCATGTGCTCCGACCAGCCGCGGATGTTCACGATCGCGATGACCACCAGCATCGGATAGAGCCACCCGTGCACGAGAAGCGAGGTCGCGCCTGCCCGCACGGCCAGGAAGCACGCCGCCGCGTAGAGGAGTGCCAGCAGGCCGTACTCGAGCAGGATCTGCTGACGCTCTCGGACGGTGCCCCGGCGGAGGGCATGGACCGGCACGTGCACCAGGAAGACGAGCATTCCGATCACGCCCCAGCTATAGAAGAGGGCCGAGAGCAAACGGGAGCTTCGCACGTAGTTGCCGAACTCGTCGGGATCCTGTTCCGTTCGGTTGTGTTGGTGATGGAGCCGATGCGTCACACGATAGGCGGCGCCCGAGACCAGGCTCGGCGCGCCCAGGAGGAACGCGCCCCAGCGGTCCAGACCGCGCTTGCGGAATAGATTTCCGTGCACCCCCTCGTGCATCAGGACGCCGAGCGAGTGGAGCGAGGCGCCCATCACGAGGTAGCCGAGAACGCGAACGGGCCACGACGATGCCGGAACGACCAGGAAGGCGGTGCCGATCCAGAGCGCGGCATAGACGAGCGCCATCGCGTTCCACGCGGGGCGCACTCGGTGAAGGTCGCGGATCGTCGCGCGCTTTGCGGGACTCAAGGTCGCGAGGAACGCTCGCGATTGATCGGTTTCGGGGCGGCTCATCGGTCGCCTCGGTCGTCCCCGATCCGTCTCTCATAGAGGCGAAACGTCTTGAGCTTGGGGCAACCGAAGGCATCGATCACGCGTCGCATCCGCTCGTTCGCTCCCTGCACGAGCGAGAGCTCGGCGCGCTCGAAGCCCAGCTTGACGAGCGCTTCGGCGGTTTCGTATGCCAAGAGGGCCGCCGCACCGCGACCCGTAAATCCTGGGCGAACGCCAAGGATCATCACGCGCGCCGATCGGATTCGCGAGGCGCCCCGCGCCAGCTCGAGCCAACCAAAGGGGAGCAGCCGGCCGCCGACGCGTCGCAGCACGTCGTTCACATCGGGAAGCGTCAGGGCGCAGCCGATGGGGCGCCCCTCGTGCTCGGCGAACAAGGCGAGCTTCGGCAGGAGAAAGGGCCGAAAGCGACCCGCGCGTTCCGCGAACTCATCCCAGCGGATGGGAACGGAGCCCCAAAGACCTTCGAACGAGGCGTTGTAGAGTTCAAAGAACGTCCGGATCTCGGAGTCCCAGCGCGCAGGGTCGAGCGGCCGCACCGTGATCCCTGCGGCGATTCCCGTGTTCCGTCTCGCGGACGTCACCAAACGCCGCACCGCGGGGCCTACCTGGTAGTCGGGCGTCCAGAGGTAAGAATGGTACTCCCGGAGGTGTTCATACCCGGAGGAGGCGAGGAGCTCCGCGTAGTAGGGCGGGTTGTACGGCGAAAGAAGCATTGGGGGGGATTCAAAGCCATCCACCTGGATCCCCGTCTCGTCGTGGGTCGTGAGGTTGATCGGTCCGACCACGTGCTCGATGCCGCGTTGCCGGAGTTCCTTCTCGGCGATCTCGAGGAGCCGGCGCGCCGCCTGTAGATCGGACTCGCATTCGAAGAATCCGAAGAAGCCCGTTCCCGGCCCCCATCGGCGCGCGAATTCATCGTCGATGACCGCCGCGACGCGGCCGACGACGCGATCCCCTCGATGCGCCAGGAACCGCCGCGACCACCGGTAGCGAAGCGACGCGGAGTGGCGCTCCGACCAGCGGCGCGATTCCTCGAACCGAAGGGGAGGCGCCCATCCGGTGTCGTCGCGATAGAGGCGATACGGCAACTCGCGGAATGCCCGCTCCTCCCCTGAGTGCTCCACGGGTACCACGGTGACGGGCGTCGTCGCCTGCGTCGCTACCCTCGCCGAGATCATGGTCCGACCCTCCGAAACGCATCCAGCGCCTCGTCGACGTCCTGCTCTCGATGCCCCGCCGTGGCGCACAGCCGGAGGCGCGCGGCGCCCCGCGCGACGGCGGGGTGGACGATCGCGGTCGCCAACAGCCCCTGGTCGAGGAGTCGTCGCGCGAGCGTGTACGCGTTCACGTCGCCACCCACGAGCACGGGCACGATCCCGGTGGTCGATGCGCCCGTGTCATACCCCAGCGTCTGGAGCCCCGCGCGAAGCCGCTCGGCGCGCCGGTGCATCCTCTCGATGCGATCCGGCTCCGCCGCGATGACGCGAAGCGCCGCCCGGGCCGCCCCCGCGGCGGCCGGGCACAACGCGGCCGAGAAGATGAACGGCGCGCCGGCGTGCTGCAGATAGGTGATGAGATCGGCAGACCCCGCGACGAAACCTCCGTTGGCCGGAATCGCCTTGGAGAGGGAGCCTGTCCAGAGATCGGCGCACGAAGCGTCCAGCCCGAAGTGCTCGTGGACGCCTCGGCCGTTCGCACCAAGGGTGCCGAAGGAGTGCGCCTCGTCGACCATCAGAAGGGCGCCATATCGCCGCTTGAGCGCGACGATCTCGGGTAGTGGGCACACGTCTCCGTCCATCGAGTAGACGCCCTCCACGACGACCAGCGTTCGTCGCGCACCGGCGTTCTGCTCGAGCGCCCGCCGCAGCGCGTCCGCATCGTTGTGGGGGAACCGCCGCAGCGGGACCCGCGCGAGGAGGCATGCATCGATGATGCTTCGGTGCGCGTTCGCGTCGACGAACGCGCGGTCTTGCGGTCCGAACAGGGCGGGAACAACCGCCATGTTGGCGGAATAGCCCGAGCCGAACGTGAGCGCGGCCTCCGTTCCCTTGAAGAGCGCGAGATCGCGCTCGAGGTCTCGGTGGAGCCGAGTGGTTCCGGTCAGAAGCCGAACGCCCCCCGTGCCCGTGCCGTGCGTTCGCACGGCATCGATCGCCGCGCTCTCGAGGGCGGGATGGCCGATCAGGCCGAGGTAGTCGTACGACGAGAGCATGAGGAGCGGCTTCCCGCGGACGCGCACACGTGGTCCCGAGTGGCCATCGAGTGGCTGCTGGTACGTGTAGAGGTCGCGCGCCGCACCCCATCGCAAAAGCGCGAACCAGCGATGGGCTTCGTCAAAGTCGAGCAGCGCCGAGTGGGAGGGCCTCGATCCGTTGCCGTTCCCGAAGGGTGCGAGAACCTCTCGGCTGCGTGCTGCGACGCGCGGTGTTTGCCTTGCGATGGTGCCCATGAGAAGCCTCCCGATGGAGTGGTCTTCACATGGGGAAACGAAAGGCTGTCACGAACCGAACAGGGGCCGTGAGAACTGCGGAAACGCTTGGTAGGAGCGAAGAAACGCCGCGGCTAGACCGTTCTTACAACGACGCGTAGGTTTTGGCGAGCGTACGAGCCTATTCCAACTTCGCGGCGTCCTTCACGGCAGCAAGGATCGCATTCAGCTTGGCGGATTCCGTTTCGACGCCTTTCACGTCGCCCGCATCGCCCATCTCGCCAAGATCCTCGGCCGACGCCTTGACCTGCTCGGCCAGGCCCTTCAGCCTCGGAGCCGCCTCGGGCGAGGCGACGACTGCCTTGTCCGTCAGCGCCACGACGAGATCCCGGATGCGGTCGGCACGGCGGTGAACCTCCTTCAACCGCCCGCTCTGAATCGCGGCCGAGATCTTCTCCTGCTCGGTGGTGATCTGGCCCCAGATTCCCTCGACGGTTTCCACGGTCGCGGTCGTATCGCCGCTCTCCCTTGGCTCTGTGGTCTCGCCCGACGGCTGTGTCCGGCGGGTTTGTTGTTCCAGAGTGGTTTGTGATTCCGTCCGCTCCTTTCCGCACCCAAGCGACCCAAGGGTCCCGACGACGAGCAATGCCAGTGCCCACGACCGCGTCTTGATTTTCATTGCTCTCTCCTTGTGAATGTCTGCCGATTCACGCTTGCGTCTCGTGAAGTCGCTCTTCAGAATTCTAGCGTTGGTCATGCTCCTGCTTCTGCCGCAATCGATCCACGACGGTCCGTTCGGACATCTAACTCAGGAGGGTACCCGTCATGTCCGTTGCCAGGGTCACCGAGATCACCGCCGCATCCAAGAAGAGCTTCGACGATGCCATGCGCCTGGGAATCGCCAGGGCGAACAAGACGTTGGAGAACCTTAAGGGGGCATGGATCAAGAGTCAAAAGATCGTGATCCTCGATGGCGAGATTGCGGAATTCCGCGTGACAATGAAGGTCACCTTCGTGCTGAAGAGCTGAGCCACCCAGGCGCAGTTCGCAATGGGCACGGCGTGGCATGACTCCCAAACGTAACCCATTGCGAACTTGGCGCCTGTGGGGCGGCGGGCGATCGCTTCCGTCGGGAACTGCCCGGATTCGATTCTGATTCGGCAAGAAACCCACCCAGGCATGCACTATGCTGCTCGGCGAAGGGAAGCGGCCGGTCCCTTCGCCTCGCCCCGGAGGAGCAGCACATGAGAGCGCTTCGTCTTGCCATTGCGGCCTGGAGCCTATTGTCATTCTGGCCCTCGGCTTTGGTCGCCCAGCCTCTTGGGGCTCTGGTGCATGACGGCCCACCAACGCCCGAGCAGATCTCCCTCTACATGCCGGTCACGGGCGCCCTCGCCACGAACGTGGGAACCGTGCGCTATCGGCCGACGGCGGGCTCGACCTGGGCAACCGCGCATCCGCTCCATCGGATCCGACCGGCCTTCACCGACGCTTCGGTCGCGGATGCGTTCGCGGGCGTCATCACGGGGCTCACGCCAGGGACCAATTACACGGTGGAGGTAACGGTCTCCCTGGGAAGTTCGAACGACGTCAAGACGCTGACCGCCACGACCCGCGCGCTGCCCGCGCCGGCCGGTGCCCCGAACAAGACGGTCGCCGCCGGGTCGACCGGCGCCAGCATCCAGGCCATCTTCAACAACCTGAATCCAGGCGACGTTCTCCAGTTCGAGAACGGAACCTACAATGTCGACAACCTTCAATTGAATCGTAGCGGCAGCGACGCGCAGCCAATCTACATACGAGGCGCGAGTCGGAGCGGCGTGATCCTGCGCGACACCGCGGGACGCGTGTTCTATCTGCTCAATGCCTCCAACGTCGTCATCGAGGACATGACCTTGGAGGGCTCGGGGGTCGATTCGGGGACGGAATCGACTTCCGAGGGCATCCGCCTCTTTGAAGGTTATGCGCAACGGAGAGTCACGATCCGCCGGGTCACGATGCGCGGGGTCGACAAAGCGTTTGTCGCCGAACATGGCCTCGAGCAGATCCTCGTCTACGACTGCACCCTCCTTGGGAACAACGTTTGGACCACGTCGTTCATCGACGCCAGCATTACGTGGAACGACGACGGCGTCCGCGTCCCGGGGCAAGGAAACGCGGTATTCAACAATACGTTGTCCGGTTTCGGAGATTCGTTCGCGGTCAACGATGGGGCCCCGGCGAACGGCATCCACTTCTATCGGAATGACATCCGCATGACCGGGGACGACGCGTTCGAGGGGGACTACGGGTACAGAAACATGACGTTCTACGATAACCGTGTTCGTAATTCGATGACGTTCGTCTCCTTCGATCCTCTTCGCGGTGGGCCCGTGTTCATCTTCCGCAACGTGGTGATCAACGTCGGGCGCTCTCCGTACAAGTTCAACAATACGAACACGGGTCATTTCCTCTACAACAACACGGTGATCCGGACCAACGGAGCCGGAAATCACGCAGGCTGGGGATGGGTTCAATACAACAACGGTCCCCAGCAAGCCTGGGCGTACCGGAACAACCTCCTGATCTACCGTGGAAGCGGAGGGCTGTTCGCGATGGAGGCAAGCGGGCAGAGCCCCATCGACTTCACCAACAACGGATGGTATCCGGACGCTTCCGTATGGTGGAGCACGACCGGTGGATCCTATTCGTCCATGGCGGCCGCGCGCGCCGGGCTTCCGGCCACCACGCCGCTCTTCGGATCGAGCACCCGGCGCCATGAGAATGACGTGATCACGGAGGCGGATCCGTTCCTCACGGACGTCACTCTGGGGAGTTCCTACCTGACGGAGATCACAACTCCGTACAGCCCGTCCCTGGCGCCGAGCAGTATCCCCCGGGGAGCGGGCGTGGTCCTTCCCGGCATCACGGATGGGTTCAGTGGGACGGCCCCGGACATGGGGGCCATCATCACGGGCATCGGCCCCCCGATTTGGGGCGACCGCGACACGGGTGCGCCGGTCCCAACGGACACCATCCCTCCGTCGCCGCCGGGGAATCTCCGGGAGCGGTAGACGCGCCTGGCGGCTCCCCACGCAACCGCCGATCTCCGATTTTCCGCTATTGGAAATCGCGAATCTTCCGATAAATCATAGGCAGCCGGAGGGGGCCCTTGAGAGCGCCCCCTCGGATCCCCACATCGCCCAAGCTATCGGAGGAACCCATATGGCGGGCAACGCGGGATACGCATCGGACGGGTCAAAGGCGCGGATTCTGGTGGTCGAGGACGAGGAATCTCTCGCGAGGCTCCTCAAGGGCCACCTGGAACGGGCGGGCTACGACGTTCACGTGGAACACCGGGGGCAACAGGCCCTCGTGTTCGCCGCGGAGCACAGAACGGATCTCATCGTCCTGGACGTCATGCTCCCGGACATGAGCGGTTACGACGTGTGCGTGGAGGCGCGAAAGCTCTATCAGCCTTGGGTTCTGCCCGTCGTCATGCTCACGGCGCTGAACCAGCCGAAACACCAACTCCTCGGCTTCAGCCACGGCGCGCACGCCTACCTCACGAAGCCGGTTCAAACGATCGAGCTCTTGGGCACGGTCGCCGTCATGCTACAGCGAGAGGCCGAGCGCCGGGCCTAGATCGCCGCGCGACGCGGCCGCACCGCAACCCTTACGACGTCGCGCCCGTCTTCTTCCCCAGCTTCTTCTCGATGCAGGCAACCACCTCGTCCACCGTGGTCGGCTTGGCGAGATAGGTCTGGCCGCCGATGACGTCGCCCTTGATCCGCGTCGTCTCCTTCGAAACGCCCGCCGTCAGGAAGACGATCGGCACGTCCTTGAATTTCGGATCGCTCCGGATCTTCGCCGCGACCTCGCCACCGTCGACATCCGGCATGATCACGTCCAGGAATATGAAATCCGGCAGAAAATCGCGTGCGATGGTGAGGGCATAGGCCCCGTTGTTCTCCACCATCACTTTGAACCCTCGACGCTCGAGACTGATCTTCAGCATGCGCGTGAAGCTCGGCTCGTCGTCGACCAGTAAAACCCGGATCTTATCCATCGCCCTTCACCTCCTTGGACCTGATGCTCCGGAATATGACGGCGGCGCGCGTGCCTCCACCGCCTTCCTTGTTCGCGATACGAATGGTGCCTCCGTGCAGCGCCACGATCGACTTGCAGACGGCCAATCCCAGCCCCGTCCCCTTGCCCGGGGGTTTCGTCGTGAAGAACGGGTCGAATAGCCGGGCGCGGCAGGCTTCGTCGATTCCCGTTCCCGTATCCTCGACCTCGACGACGATGACGCTTTGCCCGACCCGAAGCTGGTCGGTCTTCCGAACCCCTACATCCTGGCCGACGTCGGTCAGCCGATCTCGTCGCGTGCGGATGACGAGCGTGCCCCCGGACGGCATCGCGTCAATCGCATTGATCATCAGATTCACGAAGACCTGCTCGATCTTGTTTCGATCGAGCATCGCGTCCGGCAGGTCATCCTCGAACTCCTCGATCGCGAGCACGTGGGCCTTGGTGAGGGCGTGGCGCACGAGCTGCAGCGCCCTTCCAAGAACCTCATTGACGTCCTGCATGGTGGGCGAGAGTTCCGTGGCCGTAGAGAAGTCGAGCAGTCCTCGGATCACGGAGTCCGCCCGCATCACCGCCTCGCGGGCGTCGGTCAAGGCGGTGGCCGTGTTCTCGTCGGGGGCGGTGATCGTATCCGCGAGGTAGTCGATCGCGAACAGGATCACGGCCAGGGGGTTCTTTACCTCGTGCGCGACCCCCGCGGCGAGGCGGCCGATGGATTCGAGTTTTGCCGCCTGGACGAGTTGAAGCTGTGCGGTCTTCGCCTCCTCGTGCGACTGGCGAAGCGCGAGAAGGGCCCTCCGAAGCATCCGTTCGCGGTCGCTCAGTTTGGCGCTGGTCTGCTCGGCCTCCTTGAGCGCCTGACGGATCGCCGAGTTTTCGCGCATGATGACCAACGAGCCCGTCACTCGCCTGCGTTCGTCCCGGATGGGGGCGATGGACAGCGAGACATCGATCGGAGTCCCGTCGCTCCGGAGACGGACGGTTTCGAATTCGTCAATCGTGGTGCCGCGCGCAATGGCCGGATAGATCGTGGACAGCTCGTGGAGCCGATCCGACGGTACCAAGGTGGCGAGCGGCTTCCCGATGATGGCCTCGGCCGGATAGCCGTAGATGCGCTCCGCGCTCCTGTTCCAGCCGGTGATGATCCCATCCTGCGAGATGGCAAGGATGCCGTCCCGCGACAGGTCCAGGATCGCCTCGAGCCTGGAGCGCGTCTCCACCGCTGTGAGGTCGGAACGCGGGGCCTCGACCTGGGGTTTTGTGGTCACGGGTTCCCTCCCTAGGCGTCGATTTCCGCCAGTGCCTTTTCTTCGCTGGGGTCGACGGCCAGGAACCGATCGAGGTTCAGCAGCTTGATCACCGCCTCGACGGCCGGGGACGGAGAGACCAATCGAACGACTCCCGCCTGTTCTTGAAACTGCTCCACCAGGACGAGCAGCGCGCCGATTCCGCTGGAGCCTATGAACGAGACTTCGGAGAGATTCAGGACGAGATTCTGACCATTCGCCTGGACTTCCGCCGCCCGTTGCAGCAGGACAGGCGAGGTCTTGACGTCCAGGCGACCCTTCAGCCGCAACACCGTCGCCCGACCACCGTTATCCGCTTCCGAAATCGATAGATCGTTGCTCATGGCAAGCCCCTTTCTCCCTGGGTCATCGGCAGGTTTGCCCGTGTACTGAAGCTCTGTGGGCAGAAACAGGCTGAAGCAAGAACCGCCGCCTTCCTCGCTCGTTGCCGTGAGGCGACCCCCCAGGCCCTCCGCGAGTTGCAGCGCCAGAGCGAGCCCGATGCCCATCCCGCCCGCCTTCCGCGTCATGGAACCGTCGACTTGGCGGAAAGGCTCGAATAGCGTCGGGAGTTGCGCGGATGGGATGCCGGGGCCGTCGTCCTCGACGTCGATCCGGGCCCAGCGCTCGCCGTCTTCCATCGCCTCTCGGACGTGCATCCGAATCTTCGAGCCGACGGGGGTGAACTTCACCGCGTTCTCGATGAGCGCGTCTAGAATCGCCCTCAATTGATTCTCGTCGAAGCGCGCGTTCAACTCGGCTGCCTCGAGTACACAGGTCAATTCCCGGAGGCCCGAGGACACGCCGGGAAGGCGTTCCCGGTAGTAACTGGAGACGCTGGTGACGATGTCGGCGCTGGCCGTCACGGACCGATGGGCGTCCCGTCCCGCGGCCGACAGGGTCAGGAGGTTTTCCACCATTCCAAACAGCTTGTGCGCCTGGCCGCTCGCGTAGCGAAGAAACTCCTGACCGGGAGAGCCTTCCGTTTCGATCCTTCCCAGACAATCGAGCGAAGCAATGATGATGGAGAGGGGTGTGCGGAGCTCGTGGTTGACGTTGCCCAGGAATTCGAACTTGAGACGGTCGAGCTCTTCCAGGCGTTCGGTCGCCAGGCGAAGCTCGCGGCCCTTCTCGAGCAGCCGGCCGTAGTACGTCCCGTTGACCAGCGCGATGCTCGCGATGGCGAGCGAGGTTTCGAGGAGCCGCATGTCGAGATCGGTGCAAGGTTCTCCGTCCAGGCGCGCTCCGAGGCCAAGAATTCCGATCACCTCCTCGCGCACGGCGATCGGAGCGAAGACCTGAAGTCCCGCCCGCTCCGCGAATTCCCGGATCGGGGCGCTTTCGGCGCCAACGAGGTTCGTGACCGTGAGCGGGGCTTGGCGCGCACGGAAGCGTTCCATCAGTGGCGTCGCGCACGACGCCATGATGATCTGGGCATGAGCCGAATCCACGCCGCGAGTCCGCACCAGAATCGGAGGATCGGAGCCACCCTCGGGAAGCAGCCACAGGCACGCGCGAGACAGGCCAAACTGGCCCATGAGGGTGAGCAGGAGCGCGTCGATCGTGGCATAGAGATCGTGCGACTGGGCGAGCGCCTGACTCAGATCCATCACGGCGTGCAGGGAATACTCCCGTTGGGCGAGGAGACGAACCGCTTCGTCCGGCCTCGACGTATCGCCGCCAGGTGGGGTGCATGGCCGCTTGTTACGCATGGCGAAGTTCCTTCTCCGGCGCTTCGACGATGTGTGGGTCCCAATCCAGCACCGTGATGTTTCCGAGCTCGGTCCCCGGGAAGTAGGCGACCTTGCTCATGGCCCGGTAGATGATTTCGAGCCCGATCCCGCGACCGTGCTTTCGGACCTGCGGGTCGTCGAGGTTCACGGGCTTCCGACCGTCCGGGCGGAACGCCTTGCCCTGATCGCGGATCAGGAACGACCCCTGCTGGCCCTCGCCCCGCAACCAGAAGAGGTCGATGGTATAGGTCGGGTCCTCACCGCATCCGTGTTCTGCGATATTGGCGCACACTTCGTACAGTGCTAGCTCCAAGAGCGCCGCGGCAGGCTCCGGGAGTCCTCGGACGATCCCGCGCCGATCCAGCCACTCGCCGATGCGGCCCATGCTCTCGAGTTCGGCGGGAAGGCATAGGCTCACGCCGCGTTTCTCGGCTTCGGCGAAGCGGAGCAGGACGCCGGGGATTTCGTCGCCGGCCCGCACCCGAGCCCCTTCCCGGCTCACGACGAGTACCGTCTCGTCATCATCCGGCGCACCGGATTCGCGCCAGAGCTCGACGGCGCGGTGAAGCCGGCTCAGCACCTCGCCGGCACCGGAAGGCGCCGCCGCCAGGACGACGGCCTCGATGCGGTCGAAGCCGAACTGCTCCTCATTCGCGGGAGCCATGGTTTCGTTGACGCCATCGGTGAACTGGATCAGGACGTCCCCGGGAGCGATCTGAATCACTTCGTCCTCCAGTGAGCGCCCGACCGCGCCGCCGCGGATGGCTCCCAGTGGGATCCCCTTCGAGCGAAGCCACTCCAGCCTTCTCGCACCGGCCCGATAGACGAGGGCGGGATTGTGACCGGCGGAGGCGTACACGAATCGGCCCGATTCCGGATCGAGCACACCGTAGAACATGGTGATGAAGTTCCCCGGCTTGAGAATTCCGCCGAGACGCTCGTCGAGCGCGGTGAGGAGCGCCTTCGGCGAGGAGTGCACCGTGTGGTAGACACGAAGCAAGGAGATGAGCATGGACGTGACGAGGCAGCCCGCCAGGCCCTTTCCGGCGACGTCCGCGACCGCGACCGCGACTTTGCCGTCGTTGAACGGCAGTACGCCGAAGTAGTCGCCTCCAACCTCGGTCGCGGGCCACTGCTCGCCGGCGATCACGAACTCGCCGGCGACCGTCGACTTCGACGGGATGAGCGAGCGCTGCATCTCCCGAGCCAGGTCCATCTCCTGCGCGAGCCGGGCGCGCTCCACCATCTCCCCCTGCGCCGACTCCAGTGCGGTGGACATCTCGTTGATGGCGTCGGCCAGGAGACCGAACTCGGTCCGATCCGCCAGCTTCACCGGCGTCGAGAAGTCTCCCCGGCCGATTCGCTCCATCCCTTCGCGAAGCGCGCCGATCGGACGGAGCAGGATCGACATGAGAAGGAACGAGACGACGACACCCGAAGAGAGAAATCCGGCGAGAATGAGATACTGCTGCCGGCTGACGCGGCTCACGGCCTGCTCGATGTGGCTCCGTCGAACGCCGACAAACGCACTACCCAAGATCCGGCCGTTCGGGT
>Ga0070698_100006174_pt1 | contig 13049 bp, 8 predicted proteins | sample KBSK1502metaG_FD_65477 | JGI IMG/M metagenome (GOLD analysis project Ga0070698, IMG submission 65477) | Corn, switchgrass and miscanthus rhizosphere microbial communities from Kellogg Biological Station, Michigan, USA - KBS K1-50-2 metaG | ecosystem: Host-associated > Plants > Roots >... | reverse complement strand
GAGTCGAGAAGGCCCGCCGCCTCCAGCGTGGCGCGGCCGCGCGGGTGCAGCGGGATGATCACGTCCAGCTCGGCCGCGACCTCGTGCAAGGCGCTGACGAGCTCCCGGGCGCGATCAGCCGAGTCGACGTTCGCCGGCCGGTGCAGGGTGGCGACGACGTACCGCCGGTCGCCGAGACCGTGCGCGGAACGCGCGGCCTGCGCGTCGAACTTGGACAGGTTCGCGAGCAGCGTGTCGATCATCGGGTTGCCGACGAAGTGCACCGCGCCAGCGGGCCGGCCCTCACGCGCCAGGTGGCCCACCGCCTCAGGGGACGTCACGAACAGCAGCGAGCACAGCTGGTCGGTGAGCCGCCTGTTGATCTCCTCGGGCATGGTGTCGTCGAAGCTGCGCAGCCCCGCCTCGACGTGCGCGAGCGGGACGCCGAGCTTGGCCCCGGCGAGCGACGCCCCGATCGTCGAGTTCACGTCGCCGTACACGACCGCGAGCGCGGGGGGCGTCCGCGTGAATTCCTCCTCCATGCCGACCATGACCTCGGCGGTCTGCCTGGCCTGCGTGCCCGACCCGACACCGAGGTTGACGTCAGGCCGCGGCAGGCCGAGCTGCACGAAGAAAATCTCCGACATGCGCTCGTCGTAATGCTGCCCGGTGTGCACCACACGCTGCGCATAACCGAGCGCCGCCAGCGCGCGGATCACCGGCGCGGCCTTGACGAAATTCGGCCTGGCCCCGAGCACATGCGTGATCGTGCCGCCCAAGTTACCTCCCTGAGGTCGTACCACGGCTAATATCTCCCCGCGTGACTGTACAGCCGACGCCGCGCGCGGTAGTGCTCGCCGTGTCCGTGACATTGCGGCACGTGGCGGATGACCCGGTCCGGGCGCTGACGCTGGCCTGGCGGGCGCTGCCTGCCCCGATGCGCTGCTGGATCAGGCTCGCTGGCCCGTACGGCCGGGCCGCGGCGCTGTGGGGCGCCGGGGACCGGCGCGCGGCGCTGACCGCCCTGGAACGCCGCCCGGCCCGGCTGGCCGCGTTCAGCCTGGCCGTGGACCAGCCGCAGGTCGCGCGCTCCGCCGTGGCCCGCTTGCCGGAACGCAGCGGTGCCCGGCCCAGGCTCGCCGCCAGGCTGGCCTACCGGGAGGGCCGGCTGACCGACGCGATTCGCGCGCTTGACGGGGCGCGCGGCTGGCGGGCGGCCCGGCTGCGGCGCTGGCTCCAGGCCGAGACCGACATGCTCGAGCCAGACCGCCTGCACATCCCAGAGCTGCCCGGGGCCGGGAACCGCCGGCCCGGCACCGTCCTGCACATCGTCACCGACGCGCTGCCGTCGACCAGCGCCGGCTACACCATCCGCACTCAGGAGATCGCCGTCGCCCAGCGCGCCGCCGGCGGTGCCCCCCGGCTCGACCCGCAGGTCGTCACCAGGATCGGCTTCCCGGTCACGGCCGGCGCGATCGACGGCCGTCGCCTGGTGACCGTCGACGGCGTCCCGTACCACCGGCTGCTGCCGTGGGTCATGCCCGGCCGCGCGGACACGATCGCGGCCGACGGCCTCAAGCGCGCGGCCCGCCTCGTCACAGAAGTCAGGCCCAGCGTCCTGCACGCGGCGAGCAACTACTCCAACGCGCTGATCGCGCTCGCGCTGCGCGACGCCGCGCACCTGCCGGTGGTGTACGAGGTGCGCGGCTTCTGGGAGGACACCTGGCTGTCCAGGCACGGCGCCGGCGCCACCAGCGACCTGCGGCACAGCGACCGCTACGTGCGCAGCCGCGCCCTCGAGACGCACTGCATGCAGGCCGCCGACCTGGTGGTGACGCTCGGCGAGGCGATGCGCGACGAGATCGCCGGACGGGGCATCGACCCGGCGAACATACTCATCGTGCCGAACGGAGTCAGCGAGGAGTTCCTCCGGCCGCTGCCCGACCCCGCGGCGCTCAAGAGCCAGCTCGGCATCAAAGACGGGGAACACGTCGTCGGTCTCGTCTCCAGCCTGGTCGCGCACGAGGGGATCGGCACGCTGCTCGCGGCCGTGAAGATCCTGGGTGACCGAGGCGTCAGGACCCGCGCGCTGATCGTCGGCGACGGGCCGGATCGCGGCACGCTCCAGCGCCATGCCGCCCAGCTCGGCCTGGACGCCATCTTCACCGGACGCGTGCCGATGGCGAAAGTCCGTGACTATCACGCCGTCCTCGATGTCTTCGTCGTCCCCCGCACCCCGGACCGAGTATGCCAGCTTGTCACCCCGCTGAAGCCGGTTGAAGCGATGGCCAGCGGCTTGCCCGTCGTGGTCAGCGGGGTCAGGGCGCTCGGCGAGATCGTGCAGGACAAGGTGACCGGGCTGCTGTTCCCCCCGCTGGACGCCGAAGCGCTCGCGGACACGCTGCAGCTGCTGCTCGGCAACCCGGAACTGCGCAGGGAACTGGGCGCCAACGCGAAACAGTGGGTGGCCCGCGACCGCACCTGGGAGCACAACGCGGCACGGTACCGCGACGCGTACGCCCGCCTCGGCGCGCTCTGATCACCTACCATGAAGGGTCATCGCGCGAGGAGGACCATCACCGTGGACGTCGTGATTATCGGGCTTGGCTACGTGGGGCTGCCGCTGGCTCAGGAGGCCGTCCGGGCCGGCCTGCGGGTCACCGGGCTCGACATCAGGCAGGCCACGGTCGACGGCCTGAACGCCGGGCGGTCGCACGTCGATGACCTGTCTGACGCCGACATCGCGGCCATGGTGGCGAGCGGTTTCCGCGCCGTCACGAGCGTGGCCGGCGTCGCCGGGACCGGCCCGGACGTGATCGTGATCTGCGTGCCGACGCCGCTGTCGGAGTCCGATGGCCCGGACCTGACCGCCGTGCGGGCGGCCACAGAAACGGCGGCCACGCTGATGCGCTCCGGGTGCACGGTGATCCTGGAGTCCACCACCTACCCGGGCACGACCGATGAGATCGTCCGCCCGATGCTGGAGAAGGCCAGCGGCCTGAGCGCGGGCATCGGCTTTCACCTCGCGTTCTCCCCCGAGCGCATCGACCCGGGCAACGAGACCTACGGCATCCGCAACACCCCGAAGGTCGTCGGCGGCGTCACCCCGGCCTGCACCGAAGCCGCGGCGGAGTTCTACGGGCGGGTCTGCGACACCGTGGTCCGGGCCAAGTCCGCGCGCGAGGCGGAGATGGCCAAGCTGCTGGAGAACACCTACCGGCACGTGAACATCGCGCTGGTCAACGAGATGGCGATCTTCTGCCACGAGCTCGGCGTGGACCTGTGGGACGCGATCAGGTGCGCCGCCACCAAGCCGTTCGGCTTCCAGGCGTTCTACCCCGGCCCCGGCGTCGGCGGCCACTGCATCCCGATCGACCCGAACTACCTGTCCTACAAGGTGCGGGCCGAGCTGAACTACCCGTTCCGGTTCGTCGAGCTGGCGCAGGAGATCAACAGCCGGATGCCCGGCTACGTGGTGGACCGCGCCGCGGAGCTGCTCAACACCCACGCCAAGCCGCTGAACGGCGCCCGCGTCCTGCTGCTCGGCGTCACCTACAAAAAAGACATCGCCGACCAGCGCGAATCACCCGCCCGGCCGATCGCCCGCAAGCTGCTGCAGCGCGGCGTCGACCTTAGCTACCACGACCCGTTCGTCGGCAGCTGGCAGGTCGACGGCCGCGACATCCCGCGCGCCGCCTCCCCGGTCGCCCCCGCCGACCTCACGATCCTGCTCCAGGCGCACACCGGCTACGACCTGGCCCACATCGCGGCGAAGTCGCGGCTGCTGTTCGACACCCGTGGCAAGATATCCGGGGAATCCGTATACCCGCTCTAGAGGAGGGCCGGCGGTTGCGCGTCGTCGTGTGCACGGTCGTGCACCACCCCGCCGACGCCCGGATCTATTACCGCCAGATCCAGGCCCTCCTCGACGCGGGGCATCAGGTCACGTACATTGCCCCGTTCGGTGAGCTGGAAGATTTCCCGGAACGTACGCAGCCGTCTCTTACCACCGTCACCATTCCGCGGGCCGTGGGCAGGCGCCGCCTGGGCGCGCTGCGCGCCGCGAAGGCCGCGATGGCCGCCCAGATGCGCGGCGCGGACCTGCTGCTGGTGCACGACCCCGAACTGCTGCTGGTGCTGCCGCTCCGCCGCGGCCGCCCGCCGACGGTGTGGGACGTGCACGAGGACACCGCGGCGGCGCTGACGACGAAGGCATGGCTGCCAGGCTGGCTGCGGCCGGCCGCCGCCGGGGGAGTCAACTTCGCCGAGCGGCTCGCGGAACGCCGCCTGCACCTCATCCTCGCCGAGCACGGCTACAACGACAGGTTCCGCGGCACCCACCCGGTGGTGCCCAACACGACCTATGTCCCCGGCGAGGCGGCTCCGCCGTCCGGGCCACGCCGCGTCGTCTACGTCGGCCATATTTCCCCGGACCGGGGCTCAGCCGAGATGGTGGAGCTGGCCCGGCTGCTGGCGCCGCACGGTATCGCCGTGGAGCTGATCGGCCCCGCCGACGCCGCGGCACGCGCCCACATCGAGTCGGCCGGCGACCTGGCGCACTGGCACGGCTTCGTGCCGAACGCGGAGGCCCTGCGGCTCACCGACGGGGCTTTGGCCGGGCTATCGCTCTTGCACGACGAGGCCAACTTCGCCCATTCGATGCCGACCAAGGTCGTCGAGTACATGGCGCACGGCGTCCCGGTGGTGACGACGCCGCTGCCGCTGGCCGTCTCGCTAGTGGAGAGCGCCGATTGCGGCTTCGTGGTCCCGTTCGGCGACGTGGCGGCGGCTGCCGACGCGATCCTGCGCCTGGACGCCGACCCTGACCTCCGCGTCAAGATGGGCCTGCGCGGCCATGACGCCGCTGCGCGCACCCTAGGCTGGCCGGCCGCCGCCCGCGACTTCGTCGCCCAGCTGGAAGCCTGGGCGGGCAAGTCTTAGCCAGCTCAGCATGCAGATACCCGCTCCAAGGGGGTGCTGGCTTCCTTCCCAGCCGCCGCCCGACGTGCGTAGATGAGTCAATGCGATGACTGCGGGGCATCCAGCCCCGGACGCTGGGCTGGAGCGAGGTGGGACTGGCGTGGCAGCCGTGTGGCTGGTGATCCGCACTCTGCTGCGGGCGCGGTGGCGGTCCTGGCTGGTGCTCGCTGTCCTGGCGGGCCTGGCCGGCGGCATGGTCATCGCGGTGGCGGCCGGGGCGCGCCGGACCGACGCCGCGTATCCGTCGCTGATCGCCTGGAGCGCCGCCCCCGATGCGCTGGTGGCCGGGGGGCGCGAGCGCGTTCCCCAGGTCAGCGAGGCGGCCGCGGTGACGGCATACGGTGTCCTCAGCCCGGCGGTGCTCGACGTCTACGCGCCGGCGGACAGCCGGGTTCCCGATACGTTCTGGCACCGGAAGCTGCTGGCCGGCCGGCCTGCCGATCCGCGCCGGGCGGACGAGGCCGAAGTGGAGTTCACCGCGGCGCAGGCGCTGCACCTGGCACCGGGGAGCCGACTGTGCGTCGAGCTGCTTGGCGCCTCCGGTGAGGCGGTCCCGTTCTGCTTCCGTGTCGTGGCGGTCGGCGCGACGCCGGGCGACTTCCCGCCGCAGTACGGGACCGGGAGTGACACGGTCTGGGCGACGCCGGCGTTCGCCCGGACGGTCGGTGGCCGCCTGGTGGGCAGCCAGATCGCCGTCGTGCGGCTACGGCGCGGCGCGGCGGACCTGCCCGCGGTCGAACGGCAGGCGGCCGGCCCGGCCGAGGGCAGCACGCTGACTGCCTATCCGTACGGGCCGCAGGAGGCGAATACCGAGCGGTCGATCCATCTGCAGGCGATCGTGCTGTGGCTGCTCGCCGGGGTGCTGGCCGTGGTGGGGCTGCTCGTGTTCGGCCAGCTGCTGGCACGGCTCACCGCGCTGGAGTCGGCCGACTTCGGCGTCCAGCGGACGCTGGGCATGACCTCGGGGCAGCTGACCACCGTCGGCCTGGCCAGGGCGGCGATGATCGGCGCGGTGGGCGCCGTGCTGGCGGCTGGCATCGCAGCGGCCGCCTCCCCGCTGTTCCCCGTCGGGCTGGCGGCGGAGGCCGAACCGCATCCCGGTTTCCGCGCCGACTGGGTGGCGCTCGGCCTGGGCATGGCTGGGGTGGCTGTCGGCGTCGTGGCATGCGGCGCGTGGCCGGCCGCCCGGGCGGCTAACTGGCGGCAGACCCGGGCCGCCCTCGCCGTACGCAGGCCGCCGCGCGGCGCGTCTCTCGGCCGCTTGCCGTTGCCGGTGGCCGGCGAGACGGGGATCAGGCTGGTGCTGCACCGGGGGGCCGGACGTACGGCGCTGCCGGTGCGGTCGGCGATCACCGGTGCCGCCGTGGGGGTGGCGGGGATCAGCGCGGCGCTGGTGTTCGCGGCGAGCCTCGCAAATCTGCTGGCCTCACCGGCGCTCTACGGGGTGACGTGGGACGCGCAGGTCGACTACCCGCAGTCCGGCGGCTCGCTCGACCCGGCGGCGCGCATCATCGCCGCCGATCCGGAGGTCACCCAGTGGACGGCGGCGCATTTCTCCGTGCCGGTCGAGGTCGACGGCGTCCAGATTGGCGCGATCACGAACGGGCCGGGACCCGACGGGTCGCTCGCCGCCGTCCAGGCTGACGGCACTCCGCCGCTGCGCGACGACGAAATCGCCCTGGGCCGGCGGACGCTCGCGGCGATCGGCCGTCAGCTCGGCCAGACCGTCACCGTGTCGCTTGTCGGCACCCAGCGGCGCGCCACCATGCGGATCGTCGGAACCGCGATCTTCCCGCCGATGGACGACACGCTCGTACTCGGTACCGGCGCCGAACTCACGGTAGGCGGCCTGCGCGGGCTCCTGCCGTCGGCCGCTTCGGCGCCGCCGCCCAACGCCATCCTGGTCAGGTTCCGGCCGGGGGTCTCCGTGCCGCGGGCTACTGCCGATCTCGCGTCCCGGCTGGACCGGGCCGGGCCGTTCGCGGTCATCGGGCCAGGTACGCCAGCGGACCTGGTCAACTTCGGGCAACTGCAAGGCTTGCCCCTGGTGCTCGGCCTGACGCTCGGCGCGCTAGGCGTGCTGACCCTCGCGCATCTGCTGCTCACTTCGGTCCGCCGCCGGCTGCGCGACCTGATGGTGCTGCGGGTCCTCGGCTTCACCGGCGCCGAGGTCCGCGCCGCCGTGTCCTCGATGTCGGTCACTGTTACCGCGCTCGGACTGGCGGCCGGAATCCCGGCCGGGCTGATCTGCGGCCGCCTCGCCTGGCGATTCCTCACCGCCCAGCTCGGCGTCGCTCCGCAGGTCGTCGCGCCTGTCCAGTCATTCGCCCTGCTGGTGGCGGCGGGGCTGGCGCTGGCCGTCGCGGTGACCGCCGTCCCCGGCCTGCGCGCCAGCCGCATCCTCCCCGCCGCCATCCTGCGGGCGGAGTTACGCGATCTCGTAGATCACGTAGACGAGGCCGTCACCGACGGTCCGGGCCTCGACGAGGCGTGCCGCCTTCTCGCCGCTCGTCTCGCCGAAGAGGCGCTCGCCGGCCCCGACCACGACAGGGAAGACGAACAGCCGCAGCTCATCCACGAGATCATGCTCGAGCAGCGTGCGCCCGAGCTGATAGCTGGCGTAGACGAGGATGTCTCCGTCCAGCTCCTGCTTCAGCCTGATGACCTCCTCGACCACGTCGCCCTTCAGGACCGTCACGTTGGTCCACACGGGATCGTGGAGGGTCGAGGACACGACGTACTTGGGCAGGGCGTTCAGCCGCTCCGCGAACTCGCCAGGCCGGGACGGCGTCCACCGGGCCCCGAACCACGCGTCGCTGCGCCGGCCAAGCAGCACGGCCGCGGCGCGCTGCGCTTCGGCGTACTCGACCTTGGCCCACTCGCCGAGGTCCTTGCCGCCGGACCGGGCGAACCAGCCGCCCCGGCCGAAGTCCTCCTTGCCGTCGGGGTCCTGCACCACTCCGTCGAGCGATACGTTCGTGCTGATGATGATCTTTCCCATCACGGATCTCCTCGCTGGTGTTGTCAGCCATCGCCGGTGAATACACCGCGGCGGGGCCGAACTGGGCGGCCGTCAGCCGCCCAGTTCGAGATCCGGCCGGTGTACATACAGGACGGAAGCGAGCAGCAGCGCAGGGGAGAGGGTGAGGCTTATGACGCTGGCGGGATCCGACTCCAGGGCCCTGATCGCACAGGCGCGGGCCGGGGACGGCGAGGCGTTCCGTGAGCTGACCGAGCCGTACCGGCGGGAACTGCAGGTGCACTGCTACCGGATGCTCGGCTCAGTCCAGGACGCCGAGGACACCGTCCAGGAGACGCTGCTGGCCGCCTGGCAAGCCGTCGGCGGGTACACCGAGGAACGCGCCTCGCTGCGCACCTGGCTGTACAAGATCGCCACCAACCGGTGCCTCAACGCGCTCCGCTCGGGCCGCAGGCGAGCCGCCAGGGAGTGGGACGTGCCCAAAGTCGAACCGCCAGAGCCGACCCGGCTCGGCGAGGTCGTATGGCTCCAGCCGTACCCCGACGCCCTCCTCGAGGGCGTGGCGGGCGGCCCTGGCGCTCCGCTCGGGCCGGAGGCCCGCTACGAGCAGGCCGAGTCCATCTCACTGGCCTTCGTGACCGCCCTGCAGGTGCTGCCGCCACGTCAGGTCGCGGTGCTCATCCTGCGCGACGTCCTCGGCTTCCGCGCCAGCGAGGTGGCCGGCATGCTCGAGGTGACCGTCGAATCGGTCAACAGCGCCCTCAAGCGGGCGCGCGCCAGTCTGCGGCGCCAGCTGCCGCCTGGCGACGGCCGCGAACCGCCGCCCGCCGCCGGATCGCCGTCGGAGGACGCGATCGTGGCCAGGTTCGTCAGCGCGTGGCAGTCCGCGGACCTGGACGCGCTGGTGGCCCTGCTGACCGACGACGTGTTCGTGTCGATGCCGCCGATGCCGTTCGAATACGCGGGCCTGGACGCCGTGGCTCGCTTCTGCGCGAGCCTGTTCGGCGCGGGCCGGCGGTTCGACCTCGTGCCGACGCGGGCCAACGGCCAGCCGGCGTTCGGGGCGTACTTGCGCGCCCCCGACGGTATCGGGCACGGGATCGGCCTGTACGTGCTGACCCTCAGCGGCGACCGGATCTGCGCCATGATCCGTTTCGAGGCCAGCCTGCTGCCGTGGTTCGGGCTGCCGCGTTCGATACCGGCCCGATAGTTCCCCATTTACCGATAAGTCGTTAGCGTCCGCCTCTTCCGGGTAGTCGCCCCCGCATGGACTCAGCCGAGCCAGGACGCCTGCTCGCCCGGCGCTACCGGCTCAGCGAGGTCATCGGGCAGGGCGGGATGGGCGTCGTGTGGCGGGCCCGCGACGAGCTCCTCAACCGTGACGTGGCGGTGAAGGAGATCGTCTGGCCCGCCAACTTCACCGAGCACGAAAGGCAGACCGCGTGCCGCCGCGCCACGCGCGAAGCCCAGCTGGCCGCCAGGCTCACTCACCGCAACGTGGTCCGCATCTACGACATCGTCGAGGAAGACGACCACCCGTGGATCGTCATGGAGCTCCTGCCGTACCCGTCGCTGCGCGACATCGTGCGGGACGAGGGGCCGTTCACCCCGGCCCATGCCGCCAAGGTCGGCCTGGGGATCCTCGCGGCGCTGCGCGCCGCGCACGCCGAGGGCGTCGCGCACCGCGACGTGAAGCCGGCGAACATCCTGATCGGCCCGGATGACCGGGTGGTGCTCACCGACTTCGGCATCGCCCGCGCCGCCGGCACTGCGACGCTCACCACCGCCGGCATCCTGATCGGCTCGCCCTCGTACATCGCACCGGAACGGGCCCGCGGCGGACCGTCAGGCGCACCGGGAGACCTGTGGGGGCTCGGCGTGTCCCTGTACGCGGCGGTGGAGGGGCACCTGCCGTTCGAGCGGGAGCACGTGCTGGCGACCCTCACCGCCGTCGTCGCCGACGACCCGGAACCGGCCCTCCACGCGGGCCCGCTGTGGCCGGTGATCACCGGCCTGCTCCGCAAGAACCCGGACGAGCGTCTCGGCGCGGCCGAGACCGACCAGCTGCTCCGCCGCATCGCGGCGCCCGCAGCCGCGGAACCCGTATCCAGCGACTCGGCACCCACCGCCGCCTTCCCCGTCGCCCCCGCACCTGAGGCCGCGCCTGCCGAGCCCGCGTCTGACGAGCCCGCTCCTGCGGAGCCCGAGGCTGAGTCCGCACCGGCGGAGTCCGCTCCCGTCGCCCCCGTCGACCCCGCGCCGCCCGCCTCTTCCGAGCCGCGGCGGTCCCGCCGTCCGCGCGCCGCGGTAGTCGGTATCGGGGCGCTGGCCCTCCTCGCGGCGGCCGCCATCGCCGTGGGGCTTACCCTCACGAGCTCACCGCAGCGCCAGGCGGCCTCGCCCCCGGGTAGCTCGGGCCCAGCCGCGTCCGCCAGCCAGCATCCGAGCGCGGGATCGACGTCGCAGGGCTCATCGTCTAGTTCGGCGAGCGCGGGTACTGGAACTGGAAACGGGGGGAGCGGCGCGATCCCGGCCGGGTTCTACCGGTTCACGAACTCCACCGGCTTCTCCATCGGCGTGCCTGATGGCTGGCAGATCTCCCACGTCGGCCACTACGTCTACATAACCGACCCGAACAACAGCGGCATCTTCCTGCTCATCGACCAATCCGACAATCCGAGGCCCAACCCGCTCGCGGACTGGGAGCAGCAGCAGGCCAACCGGGAGAGCAGCTACCCGGCCTACCACCTCATCCGCCTGCAGTCCGTGGACTACCCGCAAGCCGAGAAGGCGGCGGACTGGGAGTTCACCTACGACAGGAACGGCGTGATGGTCCACATCCTGAACAGGAACATCCTGGCGAACGCCCATCACGCGTACGCGCTTTACTGGTCGACCCCGGAAAGCGACTGGAACGCCTACTTCCGCTACTTCCAGGCCTTCGCGGCCACGTTCCGTCCCGCCCCGGCGTAATCACGCGTCCGGCGGATCAGAGCCGCTCGGCGTAGAAACCACGCAGCGCCTCCCAGTGCCGCTCGGCGAGCGCCGCGTCGTACGGCGCGTTGTCCGGCACGGCGAACCCGTGGTGCCCGGGGTAGAACTCGATGGTGTGCGGCACGCCGGCCGAGGTCAGCGCTCTGTCGAGCAGTTCGGCGTGCTCGGCGGTGAACCCGCGGTCTTCGATGGAGCCGGCCACGTAGACCGCGGCACGGATCTTGTTGGCCGCCAGGTGCGGGCTGTTCGGGTCGTCGGGGATGGCGACCCGCGCCGCGTGGAACGACGCGGCAGCGGCGATTTTGTCCCCGATGCCGCCCGCCGCCACCAGCGACATGCGGCCGCCCATGCAGTAACCGGTGGTTCCGATGGCAGTCCCGCGCACCTCCGGTCGCGCCAGCAGGAAATCGGCGTAGGCGCCGGCGTCGGCGATGATCCGGCCGTTGGTGAGGCCTCTGATGAGGCCGGAGAGCCGCCCGCGTTCCTTCTCGTCGGTGAACGCGGTGTTCGGGTCGAACGGCGCCCAGTCGCCCGCCCGGTAGAAGACGTCGGGAACGAGCGCGACGTACCCGAGGCTGGCGAGATGGTCGCCCATGTCCCGCATGGTGTCCCGCAGCCCGAAAGCGTCGGGGAAGACGACCGCGCCCGGCCACGGCCCCGCCCCGTCAGGGACGTGGAGCGATCCGTTGCTCACGCCGTCACTGGTGGGGATCTGCACATCGACGCGCGGCATCTCGGTCTCCTCAATTTAGTTAGCCTCTGCAAAGAATAATTGTTAGCACGGGCGGCGCGCGGGTAGTGCCCCGGCATGCAAACAGCAGGGCCAGGGCGGGTGGTCGCCGGGCGATACAGGCTCAGCGCGGTCATCGGGCGCGGCGGGATGGGCGTCGTGTGGCAGGCCCGCGACGAGCTCCTCCGCCGCGACGTGGCGGTGAAGGAGATGATCTGGCCGCCGTCCCTCACCGACCAGGAACAGCGGGCAGCCTGCCGCCGCGCCACCAGGGAAGCCCAGGTGGCCGCCCGGCTGAATCACCGCAACGTGATCCGCGTCTTCGACATCGTCGAAGAGGACGGCTGCCCGTGGATCGTCATGGAGCTTCTGCCGTACCGGTCGCTGCAGGACGTCATCGAGCAGGAGGGACCGCTCACCCCCGCCGAGGCGGCCAAGGTCGGCCTGCAGATCCTCGCGGCGCTGCGCGCCGCGCACGCGGCAGGCATCGTCCACCGGGACGTGAAGCCGGCGAACATCCTGATCGGCCCGGATAACCGGGTTGTGCTCACCGACTTCGGGATCGCCTGGGCCGCCGACAGCCCGGCGGCCACCACCGTCGGCGTGCTCCTCGGGTCCCCCGCCTACATCGCCCCCGAGCGGGCCCGCGGCGGACACTCCGGCGCCCCAGGGGACCTGTGGGGGCTCGGCGCTTCGCTGTACACCGCGGTCGAGGGTCATCCGCCGTTCGAGCGGGCTAACGCGCTGGCGAGCATCACCGCCGTAGTCACCGACGAGCTGGCGCCGGCCACCCACGCGGGCCCGCTCTGGCCGGTGCTCAGCGGCCTGCTCCGCAAGGACCCGGACCAGCGCCTCGACGCGGCCGAGACCGAGCGGCTGCTCCGCGGCGTCAGCGCGGCGCCCGCCGCCGTGGACAGCCCGCACGCGCCGCGGCCCCGCCGGTCCAGCGGCCCGCTGGTGGCAGCGCTCGGCTCGGCGGCCCTGCTCGTGCTCGCGGCGGGCGGCACCGCCGTTGGGCTAGGCCTGGCCAGGTCGCAGAATCAGCCGCCCGCGCCTGCGGTCGTCGCGCCCCCGTCGGCGGCGAGCACCCGCCCGAGCGCGCCGCCCAGCCCGCGCACCATCGCCCAGACGCCGACGGCAAGAACCTCGCCCTCCTCCGGACCGAAGCCGAAGGCGCCGCATGGTCACGGGCACTCCAAGTCGTCCAGCGGCCAAGGCGACGACAACCAGCAATAAGATGTCGCAGCCGGTGGGCCGGGTGGTGTAGCTGCGTCCGGCGAGCGTAGTCCAGCGCATAACGCCGGGCTCGGGCTGGGTGAGTGTCCGGCGGGCGCCTGCTCGGTCGGCCGGTAGGCGGCGAGGAAGGTCCGTACCCCCGCGTCGGCG
>Ga0070698_100006173_pt1 | contig 13049 bp, 9 predicted proteins | sample KBSK1502metaG_FD_65477 | JGI IMG/M metagenome (GOLD analysis project Ga0070698, IMG submission 65477) | Corn, switchgrass and miscanthus rhizosphere microbial communities from Kellogg Biological Station, Michigan, USA - KBS K1-50-2 metaG | ecosystem: Host-associated > Plants > Roots >... | reverse complement strand
GGCGACGAGAGCCTTCTTCCATCGCTTCACAGCCGCGATTCTACCCTCCTGCTCGCCCTCGGGCTTGCGCGGCCGGAGGGCGCGTTGAAGAATCGCTCCGAGGGACCTGAAGCCCATGGACCACATCCGCTACTCCGCCGCCTGCTGCCAGACCGACCTGCCCAACCCGATCGACCGCGGACAGATGCGCGCCAGCACCGACCGCATGCTCTCGATGATCGATTCCGCGGTGGCGGGGGCGGCGCCCTTCCTGCCCGTGCGCCTCGTGGTCTTTCCGGAGTTCGCGCACGCCGCGCCCGTCTTCGAGACCGTGGCCGAGCTGATCGAGAAGCTGGCCGTGCCCGTCCCCAACGAGCACGTCGACCGCATCGCGGCCAAGGCCCGCGCACACGGCCTCTACGTGCAGACGGGATCGATGATCGAGCAGGACCCGAAATGGCCCGGCGTCGTGTTCAATACGACCTGCCTGGTGGGACCGGAGGGAATCCTCTACAAGTACCGGAAGGTCAACCCGTGGATCCCGTACGAGGTCCACGCGAGCCCGCACGACCTGCCCGGCTACGACGAGCCCCTCTTCCCCGTCGCCGACACGCCCATCGGCAAGCTCGGCTGCGCGATCTGTTACGACTGGCTCTTCCCCGAGGCCATCCGCCAGCTCGCGGCCAACGGGGCCGAAGTCCTGATCCGCGTCTCCGCCTACATGGATCCCTGGGGCGCCACGGACCCCATGGACTGGTGGACCGTCGTCAACCGCTGCCGCGCGCTCGAGAACACGGCCTACGTGGTGGCGACGAACCAGGGCGCGAGCCTCAAGCGCTATCCGCCGTACTCCTGGCCCGGCGGCAGCCAGGTCGTCGACTTCGACGGCCGGCTGCTCGCGCAGGCCTCGCCCGGTCCCGGCGAGCGCATCGTGGTCGCACCCGTGGACATCTCCGCGCTCCGCCACGAGCGGGCCACGCGCCAGGGCCATCACATGCTCGCGCACCTGCGCACCGAGGCCTATCCCATCTACCGCGGCCGCCGCTATCCGCCGGCGATGGAAGACGGCGCGCCCGCGGGCGCCTTGTCGTACGAGCGCAACGTCACCCTGATCGAGGAAGCGAAGCGCCGCACGCAGGGACGCTGAGGGCCGCGCGGAGCGGACCGAGCGTCGCGCGAGGTTGACGCTCCCGGCGCCGTGTGGCAAGGTGAAATGGATCGGCCACGGAAGGGCCGATCCGTCAGCGCGCACGCTCGGCCCGCCGCAGCGCGGCCTCCCGGAGCCACCGCCATGGACGCCGTTCTTCAAGAGACCGCGTGCGCGCCCTCGAGGCGCGGGGGCCTACCTCCGACACGATGATCGTCCTCCTCTCGGGCCTCCTGCTCCTGGCCCCGCAGGTCGTCACTCCACCGGTCCCGGCCGCGTCGAACACCAACCCGGCCTTCGGCGGCGTGCCCACGGGCACGGCCACGCCGGGCCCGCTGCCGCTGTCGCTGGCGGACGCCATCGATCGCGCGCTGCAGAGCAACCTCGCCCTCGTGCTGGCCGACCAGGGCGTGCGCAACGCGCGCGGGCTGCGCCTGGAGGCGCTGGGCGACGTGCTGCCCCACCTCAACGGGCGCATGTCCGCCGTGCGCGAGAAGATCAACCTCGAAGCCTTCGGGTTCACCGGCTTCCCCGGCATCCCGTCCGTGATCGTCGGCCCCTTCAACGTCTACGACTCGCGCGTCTACGTGTCGGACACGCTCGACCTGAAGGGCCTCTACAAAGTAGAAGCGGAGGGACACCGCGTGCAAGCCGCGCGCTGGACCTACCAGGACGCCCGCCAGGTCGCGGTCCTGGTGGCGGCGAACCTCTACCTGCGCGCGCTCTCCGACCAGAGCCGGATCGAGACCCGGCGCGCGGAGCTGGAGACGGCGCGCGCGCTGCGCCAGCGCGCCGCCGACCGCAAGGCGGCCGGCACGGCCCCCGGGATCGACGTCCTGCGCGCGGACGTGGAGATGAGCTCGCGCGAGCAGCGCGTGATCGCCGCCGAGAACCAGTTCGAACGCTCCAAGCTGGACCTCGCGCGCGCCATCGGCCTGCCGCTGGGCCAGCAGCTCCAGCTCAGCGATCCCATGCCCACCCTCAACCTCCCCGTCCTCACGCCGGAGGAAGCGCTGGCAAGGGCGTACGCGAACCGTGCGGACTGGAAGGCCGCGCAGGCGCGCGTGGAGGCGGCGGAGGCCTCGCGGCGATCGGCGCTGGGCGAGGCCCTGCCCGGGCTGAGCCTGGACGCGGACTACGGCGCCATCGGGGCGACCTTCGGCGGCGCGCGCAGCACGTACACGCTGGGCGCCGCCGTGCGCGTCCCGCTCTTCCAGGGAGGGCGCGTGGCGGGCAAGGTCCTGCAGGCCGACGCCACCCTGCAGTCGGCGCGGGCCACGCTGGAGGACCTGCGCGGACGCGTCGACTACGACGTGCGCGTGGCGCTGCTCGACCTGGAGTCCGCCCGCAAGCGGCGGGCGGTGGCGGAGACGGCGCTGGGGCTGGCGCGCGAGCAGCTCCAACAGGCGCAGGACCGTTTCGACGCCGGCGTGGCCAACAACATCGACGTGGTCCAGGCCCAGCAGGCCGTGGCCACGGCGGAAGAGGACCTCATCGCCAGCACCTACGAGGTCAACCTGGGCTGGGCCTTCCTGGGGCGCGCGCTGGGCATGGCGGAGCAGGGCTTCCGGCAGTTCATACGAGGAGAGTGATGGCCAAGGCCGAGCAAGAGGAGGCACCGGAAAGCCCGCGGGGCGGGCGGGCCAGGTGGGCGGTGGTGGCCGTGGCCGTGCTCCTGATCGTGGGCGGCGTCTTTTTCTGGATGAGCCGCCGGGGGCGCGTGTCGACCGACGACGCCCAGATCGACGGCCACATCCTCCCCCTGTCGGCCCGCGTGGGGGGCACGGTGCAGGAGGTGCACGCGCAGGACAACGAGTACGTGCCGGCGGGCACCGTGCTCGTGCAGATCGATCCCACCGACTACAAGGTGGCCCTCGACCGCGCGGAGGCGGAGCTGGCCGCCGCGACCTCCAGCGCCAGTGCGGCGCGCACCAGCGTCCCGGTGGCCAGCACCACCACCAGCGGGCAGGTCCGGACCGCGCAGAGCGACGTGACCAGCGCCGGCGCCCGCGTCCACATGGCGCAGGCGCGCGTGAGGGAGGCGGAGGCGAAGCTCGCCAAGGCGGCCCAGGACCTGGAGCGGATCGACAAGCTGGTGGCCAAGGACGAGGTCTCCCGCCAGGAGCACGACGCGGCCGCGGAAGCGGCGGCGACCGCGCGCGCCGAGCGCGATGCCGCCGTCGCGCAGGCCCGCGAGGCGGACGCGGGCGTGAACGGAGCGCAGGCGCGGCTGAGCGAGGCGGGCACGGGGCCCGAGCAGGTCTCGATCATGCGCTCGCGCGCGCGGGAGGCGGAAGCGAAGGTGCAACAGGCCAAGGCGGCGGTGGACCGGGCGCGGCTGGACCTGGAGCACACCACCGTGAAGGCGCCGGTGAGCGGCGTGGTGAGCAAGAAGACGGTGGAGGTCGGCCAGGTGATCCAGCCCGGCCAGCCGCTGCTGGCCGTGGTGCCGCTCGAAGACATCTGGGTGACCGCGAACTTCAAGGAGAACGAGCTGCGGGACCTCCGGCCCGGCCAGCGCGCGGACGTCAGGGTCGACGCCTACGGCCGGACCTACCAGGGCAAGGTGGACAGCATCGCGGCCGCCACGGGCGCGAAGTTCAGCCTGCTGCCGCCGGAGAACGCGACGGGCAACTTCGTGAAGGTCGTGCAGCGCGTGCCGGTCAAGATCGTGTTCGAGCGCGGCCAGGACCCGGAGCACCTCCTGCGTCCCGGGATGTCCGTGGTCCCGACCGTGCACACGAAGTGAGCGCCGAGGGCGCGGAGCGGCCGGCCCCGCCCCACGTCAACCCATGGATCGTGGCCGTCGCCGTCATGTTCGCCACGTTCATGGAGATCCTCGACACCACCGTCGTCAACGTCTCGCTGCCGCACATCGCGGGCAGCCTCTCCGCGTCCATCGACGAGTCCACCTGGGCGCTCACTTCGTACCTGGTCGCCAACGCGATCGTCCTCCCCCTCACCGGCTGGCTGGCGAACTACTTCGGACGCAAGCGCCTCCTCCTGATCTCCATTACGGGCTTCACCGTCGCTTCCTTCCTGTGCGGCCTGGCCCCGACGCTCGGCATGCTCGTCGTCTTCCGCGTCATCCAGGGGCTCACGGGCGGCGCGCTGCAGCCCCTCTCCCAGGCCGTGCTGCTGGAGGCCTTCCCCCCGCAGGACCGCGGGAAGGCCATGGGCTTCTGGGGACTCGGCATCGTGGTGGCGCCCATCCTCGGGCCCGTGGTGGGCGGGTGGCTGACCGACAGCTACTCCTGGCGCTGGGTGTTCTACATCAACCTTCCCGTCGGCATCGCCTCCGTGGTGATGACCAAGCTCTTCATCTTCGATCCGCCGTACGTGAGCCGGAAGTCGGAGACGATCGACTACTGGGGCATCGGCCTGCTCGCCCTCGGCATCGGCGGGCTGCAGATCATGCTCGACCTGGGCCAGCAGCGGGACTGGTTCTCCTCCGACTTCATCCGGGTGACGGCCGCGATGGCCGTGGTCGGCCTGTCCGTGTTCATCTGGCGTGAGCTGAACACCGACCACCCCGTGGTCGACCTGCGCGTCTTCAAGATACGGACCTACAGCGTGGGCGTGTTCCTCATGACCGTGCTGGGGTTCGTGCTCTTCGGCAGCCTGGTGCTGCTGCCCATCATGCTGCAGACGCTGCTGGGCTATCCCTCGCTGCAGGCGGGCATCGCCATGGCCCCGCGCGGCATGGGCTCGTTCGTGGCCATGCCCATCGTGGGCATGCTGGTGGCGCGCGTGGATCCGCGCAAGCTCCTGGCTCTCGGACTCTGCGGCGGCGCGCTCACCCTCTATTGGCTCGGCCAGCTCGACCTCTCCGCCGGCTACTGGGACATCTTCTGGCCGCAGCTCATCCAGGGCATGTCGCTCGGTCTCATCTTCGTGCCCCTGACCACCATCACCATGGACCCGATCCCCAAGGAGACCATGGGCAACGCGACCAGCCTCTTCAACCTCATGCGCAACATCGGCGGCAGCGTGGGCATCGCCATCGCCACCACGCTGATCTCGCGCCGCTCCCAGCAGAACATCAACGTCCTGGGCGCGAACGTGACTCCCTACGACCCGGCCACGCGCGGCATGCTGGACGGGCTCAAATCGGCCATGGTCGCGCGCGGGGCCGACCTCGCCACCGCCACCGAGCGCGCGCACGCGCTGATGTTCGGCCTGGTGGCGCGGCAGGCGACCATGCTCGCCTTCGTCGGCGTGTTCCGCCTGCTGGCCCTGATCTTCCTGCTCATGCTGCCGCTCCTGCTGCTCATGCGCTCGCCGCGCCACCGGCGCAGCGAGGTCGCCGCGCACTGAGCGATCGTAAGCGGCATCGAAAAAATTCGGCGCCCGCGCCCGCCGCGGCGGCGCTGCGCTACCCTCGATCGGGGGAATCCCCACCTGACCTGGAGGGAACATGACTCCCGATGCCTATCGGGTGATCGAGGCGATGGCATGGTCCGAGCGGCTGGGCTCGGGGCCCGTCCTGCCCCTGAGGCGGATCGCGGCCGAGGCGCTGGGCGGAAACGGCGACCTCGCCGCCCGCGTGCTGGCCGCCCTCGACGAGGAGGGTTGGGTCCACACCGACACCATGGGTTGGCAGAGCGGCTGGCTGACGCCGAAGGGACGCACCGCCGCCGCCCTGCACGATCGGTCCGCCTAGGCGGCCGGCGTTCGACGAGCCACGGCTCGCCCCGCGGGGGCGGTGCCGCGACCTAAGAGCGGTGCTGCGAGGGCGGCGGGCGTGCGGCCCGCCGATGGCAAGCATGGACTCCCAGAGGGCGCACGACGCGTCCCACGCGACCCTGACCGACGCGCCTCCCTTCGCCGCGCGCCGCCGCCGGCGCGCGCGCGTCCTGGTGGTGGACGACGGCGCGGGCGCTCGCGAGAGCTACGCCGCCGCCCTGGGGCGCGCGGGCTTCGAGGTGCAGCTGGCGCGCGACGGTCTGGAGGCGCTGGCGCGCGCGGTGGCGCGACGGCCGGATGCGGTGGTGATCGACGTGGCCGTCCCGGTCATGGACGGCTGGGAGGTCACGCGGCGGCTGAAGGCGGCGGCGGCCACGCGCGACATCCCCGTCATCGCGGTGGCGGCGAGCGATCACCAGCGCGCGCGGGCGCGCGCCTCCGAGGCGGGATGCGCGGCCTGCCTGGCCAAGCCCTGCCGGCCGGAGGAGCTGCGCGAGGAGGTCGAGCGCCAGCTCGGCCTCTACCGGCCGCGGCCGCGCCGCCGCGGCCGCGCGGGCCGCGTTTGACCCCACCGTCGTGGCGTGGATCTTGCTACCTTTAGGGGGTCATGGATAGCCGACCACGCCGTGGGCTCCGCCGCCACCACGTATCCGCGATCTTGCTTTCCCTTGGGCTCCTGGTGGCCTTCGTGTTCTGGATGCGCGGAGACCGTTCCGCCCCGCTCACGCAGAATGCGCCGCGCACGGCTGCCGCAGCCGCTTCGCCCGTGATGCCGGCGGCGGCCGCCTCCGCGGGCGCGTCCACGCCTCCCGCCTCCTCCACCCCGGCGGCGGTGGCCGAGGCGCCGAGCCCGGAGGCCACGGCGCCCACCGAGCCCTACGACATCGCGCACGCGCGCGTCGAAGAAGAGCGCGGTCAGCCCATGGGCCTGGCCGCCCGAGTCACGGTGCCGCCGGAGCTGCAGCATTACAGCGACCGCCGCCGGTTCCTGGCCGTGCAGATGGCCGATTCGCACGAGGAGAAGTACGACCTGCCGCAGGACGACGCGGACCTGGTGGCCATGTATCGCGCGGGCAAGCTCGTGGAGATGCCGCTGATCACCGACGAATACATCCTGTACGACATCGGCATCGACGCCACCGACGACCCCATGGTGAAGTACGATCCCGCCACCAACAAGGACGTGCCGCTCTTCGCCTCCGCCGCCGACCTCGAGGCCGCGCTGGCGTCCCTGGCCGACCAGGCCCAGCATGCGCGGACCGCGCGCGCGCGGGCGGCGGCCGAGTCGCGGCGGAAGTTCCTGGGCGGCTACTACGATGATCCCGCCAAGCGCGAGGAGCTGCTGCGCGAGGGCGCGGACGTCGCCTCCCTGGCCGCCAACTTCGAGGGCACGGCCTACGACCTCGCGGACCCGGCGGCGCGTGCGCGCTTCGACGCGCGGCTGCTCAGCCTCACGCGGCCCCAGACGCGGCCGGTGATCCTGGACCTCGCGCGCGAATACCATCAGCGCTTCGGGCGTCTCCTGCCCATCACGTCGCTGGTGCGGACCGAGCGCTACCAACGCCGGCTGGGCCGGGTCAACGCCAACGCCACCCACGTAGAGATCCCGCCCCACACGACCGGCTGCGCGTTCGACATCTCCTACCGGTACATGGCCGCCGACGAGCAGCAGTTCCTCATGGACCGCATCGCGAAGCTCGAGGACGAGGGCAAGGTCGAGTCGCTCAAGGAGCGGCGGAACCATTTCCACGTCTTCGTCTTTGCCGATGGGCGCCGGCCGCCGGAGGAGCTCGTCGCGCAGTTCCTGGACGAAGTGGACGCCTCCCACGCCGCCGACCGTCTCGAGCGCGCCCAGCGCGCGCGGGCCCCGCGGCGCTCCGGCCGCGCTCGGCACGGCGCGCGGGCGCGCTGAGCGGCAGGCCTCTGGCGCGACGGGCGCTGTGCTAGTGTGCCTCCCCTCACGGAGGTCACGATGCTCAGCACGCTCGTCGCCGTCCTGCTCGCCGGTCCCGCCGCACCGCCTCCGGAGCTGCCGGCCTCGGTGTACCGCGACCGCCGCGAGCGCCTCATGCGCGAGCTGGACGGCTGTGTCGCGGTGCTGGCCGCGCGCGGCGAGTCCGGCGGTCCCACCGAGGACTATCGGCAGGACGGCGCGTTCTTGTGGCTGACCGGCATCAACGAAGGGGACGCGTGGGTCCTGCTCGCGCCCAAGGCCAAGTACGACCGCTCCGTCCTCTTCCTCCGCGCGCGCGATCCGGAGCGCGAGCGCTGGACGGGGCCGCGCGATCCGATCTCTCCCGCGCTCCGCGAGCGCTACGGTGTGGACCGCGTCGCGCGCGGACGGCCCGACGGCCCGGCCGCGGCGGCGGGGCTGGGCACGGACTGCGTGGCGCTGATCGCGCCCGTGGGCGACCTCAAGGACGACCGGCCCGACGTCGCGCTGAGCCGCCAGCTCGCCACCGCGCTGGGCCTGCGCACGGTCTACAAGCGCGACCTGATCGCGCGCCTGCGCGCCGCCCATGAGCCGCAGGAGATCGCGCTCATGGAGCGCGCGGTCGACATCACGCGCGCCGGGCACGACGCGGCCGCGCGCGCCACCGTGGCCGGCGTCTCCGAGCGCGACGTCCAGACCCAGATCGAGTACGCGTTCTTCTCCGGCGGCGCCACCGGCCTGAGCTACTCCTCCATCGTCGGGAGCGGACCCAACGGGGCCGTCCTGCACTGGGACCGCAACGACCGCCGGCTGCAGGCGGGAGACCTGGTGGTGGTGGACGCCGCCGCGGAATACGGACGCTACGCGGCGGACGTGACGCGGACGTATCCGGTGAGCGGCCGCTTCACCGACGAGCAGGCCAAGGTCTACCGCGCCGTGTACCAGGCCCAGGAGGACATCTTCGCCGCCATCAAGCCCGGCGTGTCCATGGCCGACCTGCAGAAGGTCGCGGAGGCCTCGCTCAAGCGCGCCGGCTACCTGGAGGCGTTCATCCACGGCTTCGGCCACTTCGTGGGCCTGGACGTGCACGACGCCGGCCGCTACGACCTCCCGCTGCCCGTGGGCGCCATCTTCACGGTCGAGCCGGGCGTGTACCTCCCCGACCGCGGGTTCGGCGTGCGCATCGAGGACGAGGTCCTCGTCACCGACACCGGCTATCGCCTGCTCACGACGAAGATCCCGCGCAAGCTGGAGGACGTGGAAGCCTGGGTGGCCTCGGCGCGCCGTTGATAGACTGGGCGGCATGAAGAAGAGCTCCCGGGAGACGCGGCTCCGCCGCGCGGCCCGCCGCGGCGGCGGCCCGCGCACGGCCGGAGGCAAGAAGATGGGCCCCGAGGTCCTCGCCGACGCCGAGCGGCAGGCCCTCGAGGGCGTGCGCGACCGCGCCGCCATCGGCCACCGCGACGCGGGACGCGTGCCTCCCACGGGCGGCCGCGACGGCGCCGAGCGTCCCATCGACGATGCCATCCGCGATCCCTACCTCCTCCCCGTCACCGAGGACGAGAAGCTGCTCCAGCTCCCGCAGGGCCCCGCGCGGCCGGACGACTTCACGCGCACCGACACCTGGCGCGTCATGCGCATCACCAGCGAGTTCGTCGAGGGCTTCGACACGCTGGCCACGGTGACCAAGGCGGTGACGGTGTTCGGCTCCGCGCGCGTGGGTCCGAGCGATCCCTGGTACGGCGTGGCGCGGGAGGCGGCGCGCCTCTTGGCGCGCGCGGGCTTCGCCGTGATCACCGGCGCCGGCCCGGGCATCATGGAGGCGGCCAACCGCGGCGCCCGCGAGGCCGGCGGGCGGTCCATCGGCTGCAACATCGAGCTGCCCTTCGAGCAGCACGCCAACCCCTACGTCGACACGCTCATCAACTTCCGCTACTTCCTGGTGCGGAAGATGATGTTCATCAAGTACTCGGCCGCCTTCCTCATCTTCCCGGGCGGCTTCGGCACCCTCGACGAGCTGTTCGAGGCGCTCACGCTGATCCAGACGGGCAAGATCTACCAGTTCCCCGTCATCCTGTTCGGCCGCCACTACTGGGCGGGGCTCGTGCGCTGGCTGCAGGCGCGCGCGCTGCGCGAGGGGAAGATCGCCGCCTCCGACATCGACCTCCTCATGATGACGGACGATCCCGCGCAGGCCACGCAGGTGGTGCTCGACGGCTACGCGGCCCAGACCCGCCTGGCCAGCGAGCGCGCGCAGCGCGAGCGCGAGCACCCGCTGGCCCGCGCCATCGATCGGGAGCGGGCCAAGCCGGAGCCTCCCCCCGCGCGCGACGTCTGAGCCGACCAAGGACAGCTGCTCGGCCTGCTGCTGTACGTACGCATGTTCCCCCTGCGCGTGCAGGACCGCGTGATCCGGCTGGAGATGCGCCTGCGGCTGGCTGCCGCCCGAGCTGCGGCCGCGCATCCCCGAGCTGCGGCCCCGCCAGCTCGTCGCCCTGCGCTTCGCCGGTGACGCCGAGCTGCCCGCGCTCGTGCGCCAGGTGCTGGACGAGAACCTCACCGACTCCCGCGCGATCAAGGCGCGCATCCGCGACTGGCGGGCCGACCACCTGCGCGCCTGAGCCTGCGCCCAAGGGTTCACGCGCGCCAACGTTCCCGCTCGGACCGAGGGTGACGCCGGCACCGACCACAGGACCTGCGCGCCCGGCGGCAGCGCATCCGGCGGGCACTGCACGTTGATGCAGAGCACGTCGTCGACGGGCGCGGGCAAGGCTTCGCCCCAGGGCACGGGGAGGAAGCGCACGTCGCGCCGGCTCTGCAGGAACGGGAACACCCACGCGTTCCATCGCGTGACCATCGCCACGCGCGAGCCCGCGCGCAGCTCGCGGCTCACCTGGGCCACGCGGTCGTCGCCGAACTGCGACCGCCAGAAGTACGCACGGTCGAGCCCGAAGCGCGTGCGGTACCAGACGCTGCCGGAGACCAGTCCGCGCACCGGACGCCCCGCGCCCAGGGCCTCGAGGACGTCGGAGGGACGAACCAGATCCTTCGCCTGGTTGAAGCAGCAGGCGTAGTACAGGACCGCGCAGGCCAGCACGCGCAGCGCGCCCTGGACGCGGCGACCCGGAAGGTACCGGTCGATCGCCCACCCCACGCAGGGCGCGGCGGCGGCGTAGGAGGCGGAGAAGAAGCGGCCGTTCCACGGCATCCAGGCCACGAAGCGCGCGATGAGCACGACCGACGAGACCGCGACCACGGCCGCGACGCGCGCGGGCCCGGGGCCGCGCGCGAGGGCCAGCACGACGCACGGCCCTACGACCATCAGGCCGAGCGGGCCGAACCAGGCGCCGTTCTCGCCGTCGCCCGAGCGCGGCGGCGCGATCTCCAGCCGCGAGAGGCCGCGCGTGCGGCTCATCCCCTCGAGGCCCAGCACCGGCTCGAGCGTCCTCCGGTAGAGGCCCTCGACCATTTCGCTCGGCCCGCGGCCGACGAGGCCGCGCGCCACCGCGTCCGTGACCGACAGGACCTGGAACGATTGCACGCCGTAGCGCACGAGGTTCGCGGCCGTCCCCGCCATCCCGTCCTCGTGCCGGAACAGCGCGGCGAACGGGCGAGGTCCCGCCCAGCTCCCCCATGTCCTCCAGTTGTGCACGAAGAGCCAGGACTGCGAGAGGACGGCGATGAGCGCCAGCGCCGCCGCCGGCCCGTACCAGGGGACGCTCCACGATCCTGCGAGCGGCCGGCGCCGCCTCAGGCCCACCGCCACCGCGATGGCCAATGGCGCTCCCACGGCGAGGAACGTCGTCTTGATCGACACGCCAAAGGCGAGCAGGCAGGCGAGGAGGAGGAGATCGACCGCGCGCGGCTCGCGCTGGATCCGCGCCGCCACGACGAGGCTGGCGGAAGCGACGGCCGCGGCCAGGAGGTCCGGCTTGGTCCCCGTGGCCTGGTACACGACCAGCGGCGCGCCGGAGAGGACGAGCATCGCGGTCAGGGCCGCCGCGCGCGTGGCCACCGACCGGCCGAGCGCGTAGCTCCCCGTCGCCATCGCGACGAGCGCAGCGAAGTTGAAGAGCGCGAGACCGAAGTCCGTGCCGAAGCGGAGGACGTAGTGGCGGAGCAGGTCGCCGCCGACGGGGAACACGACCTGCGACCAGTCGGAGACGTAGGGCAGCAGCAGGGTGCCTTCCTGCTCGAACAGGAGGACGCGCGCGAGGTTGTAGCGCATCGAGTCGAAGTTGCTCTCGGGGATGAAGACGGCCAGCGCAGCCAGGTACGCCCAGGCCGGCGCGACCAGGGCCCACGTCTTCCACTCCGCACCGAGGTGCGCGCGAGCGGCGGCGAGGACGCGGCCCTCCGTCCCGCGGCGGCGGACCGCGAGCAGTCCGCCGATCACCACCGCGGCCTCGAGCGCGGGCAGCGCGCGAGGGACACCGGCCAGGAATACCACCTGCGCGGCGAACGAGAGCAGGCCCAGCGCCGACACCAGCGCCACCGGCAGGGCCTCGCGCGGCTCGTATCCGCCGCGCTGCAGCAGGACGGCCACGCCGGCGGTGATCGCGACGACCTCGCCGATGGTGAGCCCGATCGCGAGCGCGGCCACCACGGTGGGCCGCCCTACCGCACGGGACCGGTGGCGGGCCTCTGGCGCGGCAGGCGGTACCAGACCTCGTCCAGGACCCCGCGCTCGTCGGCGTCCAACGCCATCGACGGGGCCGCCAGCGTGGCCGCGAGCTGCTCCGGACGGCTGGCGCCCACGATGGCGGCGCTGATGCCGGGCTGGGCGAGCACCCAGGCCACCGCGACCGAGGCCAGCGGCTTGCCGCGCGGGGCGAAGAAGGCCTGGAGCGATTCCACCGCCGCCAGCGATTCCTCGCGCCAGTAGCGCTTGCGGTACGTGGTGGCCGTCGCGCCCAGCGCCTCGCCGAAGCGCGTGTCCGCGGCCGGCTCCTCGCCGCGCCGGTGCTTGCCGGACAGCATCCCGCCCGCGAGCGGGTTGTACACCATGACGCCGAGGCCGCGGTCGCGGCACAGCGGCAGCAGGTCCATCTCGATGTCGCGGTGCAGGACGTTGTAGCGCGGCTGGACCGAAGCCAGCGGCCTCAGCCCCAGCGGCTCCCCCGCCGCCAGCGCCTGGGCCAGCTCCCAGGCCATGAAGTTCGAGCAGCCCGCGTAGCGCGCCTTGCCCGCGCGCACGAGGTCGTCGAGCGCGCGCAGCGTCTCCTCGACGGGCGTGTCGGGATCGAACGCGTGCACCTGGTAGAGGTCGACGTAGTCGGTCTGCAGCCGCCGCAGGCTGGCCTC
>Ga0070698_100006171_pt1 | contig 13052 bp, 9 predicted proteins | sample KBSK1502metaG_FD_65477 | JGI IMG/M metagenome (GOLD analysis project Ga0070698, IMG submission 65477) | Corn, switchgrass and miscanthus rhizosphere microbial communities from Kellogg Biological Station, Michigan, USA - KBS K1-50-2 metaG | ecosystem: Host-associated > Plants > Roots >... | reverse complement strand
AAAGTGATCTGGCGGCTTGCCATCTGGCTAAGCTGCTCTCTTTCCATACTTACACTACCATCTTCCATTGTCATATAACGACCTTCATCCATATCGCCACTCTCATCTTTTCTTGTAATCAGGCCCTGCAGGTAATTCAATTCTTTTTTAGCAGCATCCAGTTTCTTCATAATGATCTCTCTGAATTCTTCTAACTCAGGGTCTGAATATCTCTGAGAGGGAGCTCCTGCATCATGTTCCTGTGCATCAAGAACTGATTTGGTAAACTCAGGCTCATATTTCTTTACAGATTTTGTGTTTGTCTTGGGTATCACGACTTTCACGGGTTTTGGAGGTTCTTTTTTCACAATTGGTTTTATTTGGGGTTTAACGGAAACTAAAGACTTGTTTTCATGACCGGGTGCCTTTTTTTCAATCGGCTTGACCGGTTTCTCAAATGGTTTCTTTGCCACAACTTTAGCTGCTGGCTTTTGAGGAGCTGTTTTTTTCACTGTTGATTTAGCCGCCTTTTTAGGGGCCGCTTTTGCGGCGGGTTTTTTAGGTGCCGGCTTTTTATTATTCGCTTTTTTCACTGGCTTGCTAGCTTTTTTTTGTGCAGGCTTTTTCTTGATAGCCATACGTTTAAGCTTTTTTTGAAACAATCACTTTTAATTGAATATCATTCACTTCAATTTCTATTCCACTGTTGTTTTCGGCTAAAAATTCCAGTTTGTCTGCCAGAATTTCGGCGCAAATATAGTCTTTAAACTGAGCTAACGAATTTTTTAATCCATTCTCTGCCATTACTCCTACTTCTATCCTGTCTGTAAGCTCAAATCCGCTGTCTCTGCGGATCTTCTGTATCCTGTTTACAAACTCACGGGCATTGCCTTCGTGTTCCAAATCTTTGGTTATCGTCACATCCAGGGCCACGGTCAATTGGCCTTGACTTGCTACCAGCCAACCCGGAATATCCTCACTTGTTATCTCTACATCGGAAGCTTGTAATATTAAGTCTTCGCCTTCAACTGACAAATTATATCGACCTTCTTTTTCTAATTCCCGTATTTGATCCTGGGTAAACTGACTTAACAAACCCGCAACCGTTTTCATTTTTGGACCAAGCTTTTTACCAAGTGCGACAAAGTTCGGTTTGATCTTTTTGCTGATAAATGTGTTATCCGGATTCAGATATTCGATCTCTTTTACATTTACTTCTGCCTTTATCAAATCCTCCACTTTTTTCAACTGTTCCTTCATTGAAGCATTCTCCAAAGGGATCCCTTCGGACAAAACAGGTATCAAAACCTTTTGAAGCGGCTGACGAACTTTTATGTTTTGTTTTTTACGTAACGACAAGATCAATGATGAAGCATCCTGGGCAAGCTGCATTCTTTCTTCAAGTGAAACATCAATCACTTTTTCATCCGCCACTGGAAAGTTAGCATGATGAATTGATTCGACTTTAAACCGGTTTGTGATAGTATTGAGATTACTGAAAACAGCATCACTAAAGAATGGAGAGATCGGTGCGATCAATCTCAATACTGTTTCCAAACATTCATACAAGGTTTGATAGGCACAAACTTTATCATGTTCATACTCTCCTTTCCAAAAACGACGACGACTAAGACGAACATACCAGTTGCTCAAATGCTCATCCACAAAATCTTCAACCACACGACCTGCTTGTGTAGGTTCATAATCATCCATAAACTCATTTACTTTCTTTACCACAGTATTCAATGAAGAAAGTATCCAACGGTCTATTTCCGGTCTTTCAGCAAGCGGAATATATTTTTCTTTAAATGCAAAACCATCGACGTTTGCATACAAAGCAAAAAACTGGTAAGTATTATAAAGCGTTCCAAAGAATTTACGTTGTACTTCTTTTATGCCATCAAGATCAAACTTCATATTGTCCCATGGTGATGCATTTGTAACCAAATACCATCTTGTAGCATCAGCCCCAAAAGTTTCAATTGTTTTGAAAGGATCAACAACATTACCCAATCGCTTACTCATTTTGTTGCCATTCTTATCGAGCACTAATCCGTTTGATACGCAAGTTCTGTAGGCAACAGTATCAAAAACCAATGCTGCGATTGCATGAAGCGTATAGAACCATCCTCTTGTTTGGTCAACACCTTCACAGATAAAATCAGCAGGAAAATTTTGTTTAAATGTTTCTTTATTTTCAAAAGGAAAATGCCATTGAGCATAAGGCATTGCACCACTGTCAAACCAAACATCGATCAGGTCCGGAACTCGTTTCATTGGCTTGCCTGATTTGCTGACAAGAATTATTTCATCAACGTATGGTTTATGTAAATCTAAGCTTTGAGCCGTGAGCTTTGAGCTTTGAGTTAAGCCCAATGTTTCATCTGCCTTTTTTGTTTCAGCAAGAAGTTCTTCTATACTTCCGATGCAAATTTCTTCTTCACCATCTTCTGTTTTCCAAATTGGCAATGGAGTTCCCCAAAATCTAGAACGGCTAAGATTCCAGTCAACCATATTCTCTAACCAATTACCAAATCTTCCTTCTCCTGTTGATTTTGGTTTCCAGTTGATGGTTTTATTCAACTCAACCATTCTGTCCTTAATAGCTGTGGTCTTAATAAACCATGCATCAAGCGGATAATAAAGAACCGGTTTATCTGTTCTCCAGCAATGCGGATAGCTGTGTTCGTATTTCTCAACTTTAAATGCCCTGTTCTCTTTTTTTAATTTAACAGCTATGTCAACATTTACATCAACATAATCTTTCTGGTCTTTATAATTTTTTACATACCGATTACTGAATTCACCAAGACCATCAGCAAATTTTCCCTGACGATCAACCATTGTAAGAATGCCGATATTATTTTTCTTTCCAATCTTAAAGTCATCGGCCCCAAATGCAGGGGCTGTATGAACAATGCCTGTTCCATCTTCTGTAGTTACAAAGTCACCAACTAACACACGGAAAGGTTTTGCACCGGGAGTTATTTCTTCGATAACTTTTGGTGAGTTGGCTTTATAAGGAAGCAATTGCTCGTATTCACAACCCTCTACCTTATTACCTTTAAACTCTGCAATGATCTTATATGGAATATTTTTTCCATCGTTTTTATATTCTGCAAAATCTGTATTTTCATTTTCTTCTTTAAAGTATTTTCCAAGCAATGCTTTTGCAAGAACAATATTTATTGCATTATGCAAATACGGATTAACTGTTTTTACCAAAACATAATCAATATTTGGCCCCACAGTCAATCCAAGATTTGAAGGAAGTGTCCATGGTGTTGTCGTCCATGCCAAAAAGAAAACTTCATCTGATTTTGCAGCATCAAACAAGAATTTTGATTTCTCATTCTTTACTGCTTTGAACATTGCCACAGCACTCGTATCCTTCACATCTTTATAAGTTCCCGGCTGATTCAATTCATGTGAGCTTAAGCCCGTACCAGCTGCCGGTGAATAAGGTTGAATACTTACACTTTCATACAACAACCCTTTTTTATACAACTCACTCAGCAACCACCACAATGTTTCGATGTATTCATTTTTGAAAGTGATATAAGGATCATTCAGATCAACCCAATAACCCATCTTACGGGTTATATCATCCCACTTATCTTTATATCGAAGAACCGCCTCACGGCATTTTTTGTTATAATCTTCAACAGAAATTTTTTTACCGATATCTTCTTTTGTGATACCTAATTCTTTCTCAACCCCCAATTCAATGGGTAAACCATGTGTATCCCATCCGCCTTTTCTTTTTACCTGGAAACCTTTCATTGTTTTGTAGCGGCAAACAAGATCTTTCAGAGTTCTTGAAATTACATGGTGAATACCGGGCATACCATTGGCGCTAGGCGGGCCTTCATAAAAGACAAACGGCGTTGCGCCTTCACGAAGTGAAACACTTTTTTCAAATGCCTGTTCCGCTGTCCATTTGGCCAGTATTTCCTGCTCGATCGACGGTAAATTCAACTGCTGGTATTCCCTGTACTTCTGACTCATATTCCATTACTAAAAAGTCTGCGAAGTTAAGCAAACACGACCTGACTTCCACAGAAAAAGCCGTCCCATTTTGAGACGGCTTTCTTTACATATAGCTATAGGATCTTAGAATTTTTTAGTTCCGTCAGATTGGTAAGTATAGCGGAAAGTGTAATAACGCTGCTTGGTCAACTTCTCGTTATCTGATGCGGTAGCATCAGGAGTGACACCACCTTTATAATAATTTTGAATTTCGATCTTGGCATACTTACCGGTAGCAGTACGAATTACCAGGATCCGACCCGGTATCGGGGTAATAAGATTTGTAGCTCCATTATAACTATACCATCCATTTCCGCTACCGGTTTTAATGGCATAAGAAGTTGGTGCATTATCAATACGAAAAGTTGAATCCGTGGGTATTGTTGTAAGATCAGAAAATGTACCTACGAATATAAATGCTCCACCAGCGCCGGGACCACTGTTACCACCATTCGTGATGATCGTTGTTCCGCGAAAACCAACATCCCATTTAGTTGTTGCCGAATCGGAATTGGTAATCACAGTATTTGTTTCAAGGCTGTATAAAGTGTATTTACCAGAACCATATGGCTGACCATTTGAAGCAATACCAATTATCGTATCGGCTTGTAAATTATTTACCGTTTTTGTTTGCACGGTTACCGGGGCTGGCACTTCATCTTTATCACATGATGCCAGGAAAAGAATTCCTGAAATAAAACTTAGTGCAATCAGATTTGTTTTCATCTTACTTATTGTTTTTGTTTTTTATGAATGAATAATTGACCTCAACCAAACCCTCTCCTGAAGGAGAGGGCTTAGAAGATTCCGTTATTTAATATTTGTTTTCTTATTTAAATTCATAGCTAATGACAGATAGGGTTGAATACCTGGTTGAGACGGCAGGTTGATCTCATCTTTGTAATTGAAAAGATTATCAATACCTGCCTGCACGCGGAATGAATTGATCTTTTTTGCGGCATTTATATTGAATTGGGCCGATCCTTTTGCAAACTCATCTTCCCGATTAATGATGCCATTGCCATCTTTATCATAAGTGCCCCAACGACTTTTATAGATCACACGAACAGATGCTGACCAACCCTTCTTTTCATTTTCGTAAAAAAGTTTTGCATTGGCCATGTGTTTGGATCTGTTTGGCAAACCTGCATAATCACTTTCGGATACTTTGCTTGTCTCATTTGTTTCAATATCACGGGTAAAAACTGTTCCGCTCCTGATCCTTTTCAGATCAGCTTTATCGGCTGTCATCAAAAACTGGTAACCACCTTGCAAATGAAATTGTTTATTTAGTTTGAATGAAGAATTAAGTTCCGCACCTTGTGTGTAAGCTTCTTTTACATTAAAATAACTGTAAACCGGCGCCCCATTACTGCGAAATGCAATGATGTCAACTTGTATCAGGTTATCAATATCATTTCTGAAAACGTTTATATCGACATTCAGTTTTTCATTTATATCATAATGAACTCCGGCATTTATTCCTTTTGAAATTTCAGGCTTTAATAATGCAAGCGCATAAGCCTTTGGCAAAATATCTGAAAGAATGCCTTGTTGTTTTTGTTGTTCCAATTCAGAAATTGTTATCTCATTGGCACCATATACAACATAACCTCCGGCAGCTGTATTTAAAAAATTTAAAAAAAGTTGTCTGAAATCCGGCGCTTTAAAGCCTGCGCCATATGATGCATTGATGCGCAGCTTATCGTTTATTTTATAAAGGCCAGCAAGCTTAGGGCTAAGTCTTGATTGATAAGCAGTGTTATCATCATACCGCAGGCCCCCGATCAATGTAAACTTTTCACTAGCTCTCCATTCATCCTGGATAAATGCATAACGAATATCATTGGAACGTTTGCCAGCATAACGTGTAGTATTTAATTTTTCTGCAACTAAGCCGGCACCAACACTCAAAAAATTCTTTGCAGGCAGGTTAATGTCAGTTTGATTTTCTGCCCGATAAAAATCCTGCTGAAAAAAGTCGTAGTAATAAGGAGACTTATCAGCAGCTTCCAGCAATGTTTGTTCATATTCATAACGACTAAAGTAAAAACGCAATGATGAACGAAGGTTGTTATTGAATTGTTGAGTGATCACAGGATTTAGATTCATGTCTTTTATACGACCATCTCCTGTAATCGCAATTGTATTTCCACTGCTGATATCCTGAGTTAAAAAATAATTTTCCTGTTTTTCATTATAATATCTTCCAGAAATACTGATCCTGGTTTTTTCGGACGGGTAAAAACTAAATCTTGCCTGCCCTGTATAGCTTCCAAATGGGTCAACAGTTTTTCCGGGAGCAGTTTTATCGAGATCAAAACCATCAGAGCTATTGCGATTGCCAAATAATTGTAATCCCCACTTTTGTTTTTTTATTGCTGCAGTAAGATTTGCATCTGTAGAATTGAATCTACCATAACGAAAGGATGCATCAAGTTTACTCAGTTGTGCTTGCTCTGTAATAATATTTACTACGCCGCCCATTGCTTCACTTCCATACAAACATGAAGATGGTCCTTTGACTATTTCTATCTTTTTAATATTGCCAACTGACAATCTTGAAAGATCTATAATACCTCCCTGCCTGCCGATGATCGGCTCACCATCTAATAAGATCAAGGTGTAATCAGGAGAAAGACCTTGCAGTTGAACACCATTTCCAAATACACCTCCACCCGCTGATGTAGTAGCGCCGCCACTGGTGATATACAAACCTGTTTGTTCTGAAAGAATATCATTTACTCTAACTGAACCAGTTTGCGTAATTGATCTTTTTGAAATGATCTGAACAGGAACAGCAACATTGCTTAGCTTTCTTTCCGTTCTTGTAGCGGTAATCACTAATTCAGTTAATGTTTTTGAGAACAATGTATCCTCTTGTGAGAATGCCGGTACTGTAAATATTAAAATAAGCAGTATGGAATTGATCTTTTTCATGTAATTCGTATTCGGGGACAAAGATTGATTCACAAAAAATCTTTTTTATCATAAGAATGTCATGAAAGAATGATGAAATTTTCTTTTACAAAAAAATGACAGCATTATGGTACTGAATCATGAAATGAGTTGAGCGAAGTCATGTGTGATGATATAAATTCTCTGTGAGAATTCATTTTACAAAAAGATGATAATAGAGTTTGGCGACATCCCCACTTTTGTGTTTCAAATTTTCTTTATGGAATACATAAACTACATCCCTATCATCACCACTTTGTTTGGCATTTACTTCTTCACCATTCTATATAACCATTGGAAAAGAAATAAAATTTCGACTCATGTATTATGGTGGATGATCGGTGTACTAACGTATGTTGCAGGTACTATTACAGAGAGTGTAAATGTTCTTGCTGGCTTTTCAATTATTAATTTCAAAGCCTGGTATATTACAGGTGCGCTACTTGGTGGTGCGCCACTTGCACAGGGTACAGTTTATCTGTTATGCAAAAGAAAAACAGCTAATATTCTGACTGTTATTCTTATAACAATTATTATTACTGCTTCGATACTTGTAATCCTTTCTCCGGTAAATACAGAATTAATAACAGGAAAATTGAGCGGTAAACTTCTTACTTGGAAATTTATTCGTTACATGACTCCATTCATCAACCTTTATGCATTTATTTTTCTCGTAGGCGGCGCCATTTATTCTGCAGTTAAGTATGCAAAGAATAAACAAAACAGAAAAAGATTTACAGGTAATTTATTAATTGCTATCGGTGGTTTACTTCCAGGTATTGGCGGATCGTTTACAAAATTTGGGTATGTAGAAATTTTATTTGTGACCGAGCTTATAGGACTTGTTTTTATTTATCTCGGTTATAAAGTTATTCGCAGTGATACAGAATCGTCATTACATACAAACCAGCAATACCAAATAATAACTCAGTAAAAAGTCTGTAACGATTACTCATTTTGATTTTGCAAAAAGATAATTCTTTATTAATTGGGCATCTTTAGCGGAAGTAATTTTTGCCCTGCCCAACATTTCAGGTAACACTTTCTCCCATCCGTTAATTGTATAGGCATTTGGTTTATGCAAATAATGACACCCTGCACAATTGTATTTATATAGTTTAAATCCTTGCTGTGCTTCTTCCAAATTAATTCCCGAAATCTTTTGCCGCATTGCCACAAGATCAGTTTCTTTTGGCTGAAGGCTTGAAACAGTAGCACAACCAACAAGAATAATGACTGATAATATAAAAACAATTTTTTTCACAATGTTAGAATGAAATACCAATTAGTATTCTTGCTTCTGCTCTTTCATGTTCATCAAGTACTTTATTACCCGGGGCCACATCTGTTTTATGAATATTGCCCCATTGCGGTAAATAGTTGGCAATAACGAACCAGCGATTGCCGCGAAAATTGATAGTAGGGCCGCCAAAAATAACAGAGTGTTCCCATCCTTCGCCTTTCGCTATTTCATTATGATTGCGCAGCTCAAATCCGATCCCGAAATTTTTAGATGCATTATACATATACGCTAAGTCAAGCTCCACCGGCATTTCATATCCACCAGATTTTACCTTTCCATCTTCCCATTCAAATTCTTTTTCAAATTCATAAACTCCGTTGAAAGCGAATAAATGTTTTCCAATTACTTTATCCAATATCACTTTCGTTTCCAGTTCAAGTTCATCGCCGCCTTTAATTCCCCATTCGCCGTATAGGGCAAACCCAAGCTTGTTGGCAACCGGGTCGCTGAGTTTTACTTTCCATTCATTACTAAACCCAATTTCATTTGAAGATTTAGTTCCATCGGGGGTTTCGCTGTATCTTTTTTGAAAGTGGTTAAGATAAAAAGCAGTTTGCCAGTTCTTGCCAAGCCCAAATTCAATTTCTATTCGTTGATCCTGCGCATGAAAGAATTGACCGCTGTGCCCGAACCGGGATGTATGCCAGAATTCAAGATCAATGGCGCCTTTAGGCAAAACAGTAGTTTGATAAGTACGTGCAAAATTCCTGTCCTGTGCATTGATTGCCGTTATACTTAAAGCAGCTGTCACAATAAGAATAAATCTTTTCATAAGTATTATTTTTTTTCAGCGGCGAATATCTTTAATGATTCTCAATACTGGCTTACGGAAAAAGAAAAACGGTTTACGCAAAGTGGAAAACAAATTTTACATTCACGCAAACAACTGTTTATATGAAATTCTTTGCCGGCATGATATCTTTCTTTTTTTCCTTTTCTACTTTAGCACAGGATAGTATGAGTGCTCATTATAAAATTTATGACACCCGTACAAAACAAATTGTTACGATCGACAAAATTGTGACAGATATGGCCGATGCAGATGTTTTGTTTTTTGGAGAAGAGCATAACGATAGCGCTGGTCATTATTTGGAAAATAAAATTTTCAGAGCCTTGCATGCACAGTATGGTGAAAAAATTGTTTTAAGCATGGAAATGTTTGAAGCCGATGGGCAACTTGGTCTAAATGAATATTTGAATGGATTTATTAATGAAGACCGTTTTGCAAGAGATGTAAGACTATGGAGCAACTATAAAGATTACCGGCCAATGATCGAATATGCGAAACAAAATAAAATTCCAGTCATAGCTGCTAATCCGCCACGCCGTTATGTAAATCTTGTCAGCCGCCGCGGTATGAGATCACTTGATAGTTTATCAAAAGATGCAAAAAAGTTTTTGCCGCCACTTCCTTATGATACTTTAACCGGTCGCTATCGTGAAAAATTTGTAGAAATAATGAAAGGCGGACCCGGTGGTGATAATCCAAATATTTATTACAGTCAAAGTTTATGGGATGCAGGGATGGGTCATAGTATTTATAGTTATTTAAAAAAGAATAAACACAAAAAAGTTTTTCATTGTGTTGGTGGTTTTCATACAGAAGAAAAATTGGGCACAGCGGCCCAGTTGCAAATAAGAAATAAGAAATTGAAGGTTCTGAACATCGCCAGTTTCAGTGATGCATCATTCAATAATCCGGATTGGGAAAAGTTTAGTTACAAAGGAGATTATATTATTCTTACTAACCCGGATCTGAAAAAGACTTTTTGATTATAATCGCAATTTAATTCCGCCATTTACTACAAAACCATCAAGCGGAGCGTAAATATCTCTGAAATTAGGGTGATCTATTGTACCCGTATAAATAGTATCAAATTTTGTTTGTCTTGTATCGGAGAAATTTTCAAAATTGATATACAATGAAAATTTCTTCCAGAGCTTTTCTGCCATGAAGCCAGTTATCCAATAAGATCTGCCTGTTGCACCATCGCTTAATTTCTGTTTGCTGAAGTAATATGCCTCTAAGCCAATCTTCCATTTTTCTTCAACTTCATATAATAAGACATTATTCAAACGATGTCTCGGTGTGAGATAGTTTTCAGTTTTTATATTTCCTTCATGCAAGTAAGCCCTGGTATATGTGTAGCCAATAAATAATTTAAAATCACCAAATCCTAGTTTCACATTTGTTTCCATTCCACGACTATCAAAATGCCCATTTACATTTATAAACCTGGAAAGTACCGGCTGTTGTTGCAAAACCAATGGATCATGTATTCTTGTATAAAAGAAAAGATGATTGATACTAAAGGTTAATTTATCATCAGCAAATTTTGTACGGTAATTAATATCCGCATTTATACCATAACTTCTCTCAATTTTATTTACATCTTTATTGATCGGCAGTACATTTATATACAGAAGTTTTTCACTTTCCTCGGTAAAAATTGTTGGCGCCTTATATCCCATTCCTCCGCCAATACGTGAAGAGAGCTTTGGAGAAATTTTAAATAACATGGAAAGACGTGGTAACAAAGCGAATCCATAATCGTTTATATAATCTCCCCGAATTCCTGTTTCCAAACTAAATTTTTCAGTTGCCTTGAAATTATTTTGAATAAATAAACCGGTAGTGACTTGGTCATAATCTCTCGAAGGTAAATATGACAGACTGTCCTCATTAAAATGATCGGTTACAAGGTTGATCCCAGCTATCCATTCTGATCTTTCTCCATGATTGGAATATGTTAACTCAGTAAAGGTGGCGAACTGATCTGCTACAAATACATTAGAAGAAGATCCCGCAATTGTTCGTTGAAATGTGCTAATACTATTTTTCAATTTGACTGCACTATTTTTACCAATCCGTCTTTCAACCGAAAACTGTGTGCTGAATCTATCAGTATTATTTTCTTCGCTATACCCATTTGCTTTTTTTCCTTTTATTAATTCGATATCACCGCCAATACGATCTTCATTAGTAAAGTTAATTCCAAACTGCAAGTCCGTTTGATCATTGATATACCAGAAGAATTTTGGATTAACAGTGTATCGTTCAAATTTTGGAATAGCGGTTAACCCTACGTCAGAGGGATCATAAGCCGAATTACTATTACGTGACGCAAACAAAGTAATCCCTGTCTTTTTAAATTTTTGTCCGTAAAAACCACTTGTGTTAATTCCACCTGCACTTGTTATATCTATATGAAACTTTATTTCCTTTTCATCGGTCGGAGTTTTGGAAATAAGATTTACTAAACCTGCAATAGCTCCACCGCCGTATAAAGTGGATGACGAACCTTTGATCACTTCGAATTGTTTCAGATCCAGCGGTGGTGTTTGTAATAATCCAAGTCCGCCACTGAAACTACTATATAATGGAAAACCATCCCGAAGTATTTGCGTATATCTTCCGTCTAAGCCTTGTATACGGATAGAAGCGTTGGCTGATGTCGCTGAAGTTTGCTGCGTTGTAATACCAGTACTCTCATTCAACACCATTCTTATATCGCCGGGTTTCATATTGGCTTTTTCATCCAGCTCTTCTCCGGCAACAAATTCAACTCTTGTAGGAATATCTTTTATAGTTCTTGAACTTCGTGTTGATTGAATCACCACTTCTTCTTCCTCTTCATGTTCTGTTTCCAAGACGAATTCTACTTCATTTTTTTCGTTATCAAGCACCCAAACGGTTCCTCTCATTGTTTTAAATCCAACATGAGAAATTTCCCATACATATCTTTCGGGTTTCAGATCTGTAAATAATGCAACTCCATTTGAATCGGCAACGGAAGTTTTATTTACGCTATATAATTTAACTGTAGCCCCCGGTAATGATTCTTTTTGATCACCATGAACTACTTTTATTTTCAAATTATTTTGACCATGCATTATTGCAACAAACAAGAATGCTGCAATACTTAAACATATTTTGCTCATGATTAAATTTTAGATTAACGAATAATAAACAGAGATATTTCGTTAACCTAACTTAGGCGGTTGCCAAAAATCATAATGAACCTCAGGAATTGAGGAAAGAATATAACCAGCATATTGCTGACCGGAAAAAGTGGGAATTATTTCAAGATGGTTATTATCGGTTGAAACTGTAAACCCAGAACATCCTGTACATGTAAAAAATGGAGAACAATTACCACAATCTCCATCCCCGTTTTCATGATCTGATGCCTGAGCAGTTTTTTCCTCAGAGCAATTATCAAATGTGCAGCAGGGTATAGCAAAAAGAAAAAGTAAATAAGCAGACAGTATGAAAGCGATTACTTTCATGTTTTGATTTATGCCCTTAACAATAATTCGCAAGGCTTAAGCCCGGTATGTTTTTTAAATGCAGTAGAAAAATGTGAAATAGAAGAATAACCCAGCAACATAGAAACTTCAGTTACACTTAACCCTTTTTCATACAATAAATATTTAGCATGTTCCATTCTCTGGCTTTGATAAAAATCGAAGATGGTAGTGCCAAACATTTCTTTAAATCCTTTTTTCAGGTAACATTCGTTGATCGCTACTTTACGGCTAAGCTCTTTAATTGTAATTGGTTCGCCAATATGCTGAATTAAGATTTCTCTTGCCTTTGTTATTTTATCACGATCAGCTTCATTAGCCAGAAATTTGCAATTGATAACATCAATTTCTTTTTCACCCAGCATGCAATCAAGGCTATAAAGCAATAGCATCTGGGTTTGTGCATTGATATAAATATTTTCAAGGCTATCAGTAAAAGTATGATTCAGCAATCCTTCTAATACTATTCTTGTTT
>Ga0070698_100006169_pt1 | contig 13056 bp, 11 predicted proteins | sample KBSK1502metaG_FD_65477 | JGI IMG/M metagenome (GOLD analysis project Ga0070698, IMG submission 65477) | Corn, switchgrass and miscanthus rhizosphere microbial communities from Kellogg Biological Station, Michigan, USA - KBS K1-50-2 metaG | ecosystem: Host-associated > Plants > Roots >... | reverse complement strand
AGCTTGATGGGGAACACCTTTGCGAGCACTTGTAGATCCTCCTGAGTCAGGCGCCGGAGCGCAGTAAAAGAATCTCCCGATCAGCCACCGCTTGTCTGGCCATATCCGGACACGAACGACGCCGCTCGCAGCCCCTCCGGGTCTGACCACTCGCGTGCCGCAGGATGCGAGACACGAATGTAGGTGCTTGGAGTTGAGGCTTGGTCGCAGCGTTGTCTGGTTGTGGATCAAACAACCAGTTCAGGAGGGTCAGTGACCGCTCCCTTGCTGGCCGAGTTGGAGGCGCGGCGGGCCAGGCTGTTTGAGCGGCTGGCGCCAGTCGGCGACTTCCGGCGCGGCAGCATCAGCGAGAACTACCGTAAGTGCGGTAAGCCGAACTGTGCCTGCGCCCAGCCCGGTCATTGTGGTCACCGCCCGCGGTGGCTGTGGACCCGGACAGTGCCTGGCCGGGGCACCACTGGCCGTCAGCTTGCGGCCGGGGAGGTGGAGAAGGTGCGCGGTGAGCTGGCCCGTTTCCAGGAGTTCGCCGCCTTGTCCGAGCAGATCGTTGAGGTGAGTGAGGCGATCTGCGAGGCCCGGGCCGCCGCGGCGGCACAAGCCGGTCAGGTCTTCCGCCGGGGGCAAAAGGGGACTCTGCGACGCGCTCCCGGAGGCCGCCGCCGAGGTAGCTCGGCTGGCCGGGGCGGCAGCTCATGGCCTGGTCCGCGGCGGGGGCCTAGAGGCGGTAGAGCTGGCGCTGCGTGCTGGGGCGCCGTTCGGTGCTGGCGGCACAGGGGACAGGCACCGAGGATGACGGCGAGCACGAGTTGCAGCTCGTGCAGGACCTGGTACAACGTCATCCCGGCGTAGGGACTTTTGGGTCCGTCCTGAGCCTGGTGCAGAAGGCCTGGGCCAGCACGCCGACAAGGCCATGTGGCGGATCGATCGTCTATCGGGACTGCCGGTGGCCAGGTTCGCTGTCGCGGGCGACCCGGGGGCAGCCAGCCGACAACCGAAGTGCCCGTCACCGTCGGCGAGCCGGAAACCGGACGGTCGCGGTGGGCAGGCCATACGCCTCACCGTCCGGCAGCATGTGGACCGCCCCGAACAGGTTGATCGGTGCTCGGTACCCAACTCTGGCTCCGAGGACGTGAAAGGTGCGCCGAGTCGATCGGTGCGTGCGGCGGTCCGCGACATTCCTGGTCCTTCGTCGCTGTGCGTATTCGTCGCCGCTGCAGAACTGCTGGCCGTTTCTGGGCGGGTTCGAGTGGCGCCAACATGCTGGCACCACTGCGTTGGGTAGCTAGCGGCGTCGGCGGCCTGGCCGCAGTAGTCCAAGGACCGTCAAAGCTCACGTCAGAGGACAGCATGTCCCAGGTGGCTAGGCCTGTGGGCGATAGGTCTGGCCAGCCATGAACCCCTCGCGGTGCGCAATGGCAGCAGCCTCGGTCCGGCTGGCCGCGCCGAGCTTGTTGAGGATGTTCGAGACATGCACGCTGGCGGTCTTCGGCGAGATGAACAGCTCGCTCGCGATCTCCCTGTTGCTCCTGCCCCTGGCGAGCAGGCGCAGTACATCGCGTTCCCGGCCGGTGAGCGCGGGAAGCGGGACGCCGAGCTGCCCACCAGACCGGCCGGTGCCTCTGTGCTCGAGCCTTGCCCGGCGGGCAAGGTTAGCCAGTGCCGCCCGCAACGGGACGGCGCCCAGCCGCTCAGCGACCTCGAACGCGAGCCGCCACTCTTGCTGCGCCTCGTCACGGCGGCCTGCCTCGGCGAGCGCCTCGGCCAGCCGCCATCTGGACCTGGCCATCTCGTAGACGAAGGCGGGGCCGAACGCCTCCACCACAGCCAGCCACGCGTCCGGATCGTTGGCGCCATCGGCGCGGCGCCATTCGGCCTCTGCACGGGCCAGCCACCCGCAGCCTTCGGCTCCGAGCACGAACTTCGGGCGCCGCCTGAACGCAGCTCCCTCTCTGGCGGCTTCGACCAGGGCCCGGGCCGCGCCGACGGCCGCCCGCGCCCGCTCCTCGTCTCCGTCGGCGCGGGCCTGCCCGGCAAGGTCGGCCAGCGCGCTCAGCCCGACGGCGGCTACCCTGATGACCGGCGGCCCGTAGCCGCCCTGGTATTCCACGTGCCCGGTAATTGCGGCCGTTGCTTCGGCTGCCGCCGTCTCCAGGTTACCGTGCCAGAAGGCATGCTCGGCGAACAGGCCGCGCGAAATGAACTCGGCAAACCGGTCGGCGGCCCAGATTGGCTCCAGCCACATGCGGCGCTCAGCGACCGAGCGGTTGTCCCTGGCGACATCGATGAACAGTGCCATCGCCGACAGCCGGGCCTCATTGCTGGTGGTGACCCTGGCCACGAAGCCGTCCGCAACCTGCTGCGCATGGTCCCAGTTGCCGCCGGCGTAGTGCGCCAGGTAGTGCGTGTACTGCAGGTCCAGGCCGTAAGGCGCGAGGTTGAGCCCGGCGTCCTCAGCCAGGTGCAGACCCTCGTGCGCGGTTTCGGTCGCGTCCTTGAGGTCGCCGCGTTCCAGCTGTATTCTGGCCAGCTCGAATGCTGCCCTGAGCTGGACGCCAAGGACTGCGGCGTCGCGCGCCTGACGGTTTGCCATCGTGAACAGGCCAATGGCGTCCTTGGTGCGGCCAGCCCGCTCGTCGAGCAAGCCGAGCGTGACCAGCACATCGGCCTCGACCCACGGAGCAGCCGCGGCACGGGCAGCCTCCCGTGCCTGCTCCGCTCTGGCAAGCGCCGCCGAGTCATCTTCTGCATAGAGCAGGGTCTGGGCGTGGGTGGCGAGGGCCCGGGCTCGCTCCCACTTCGGCGGGTTCTCGGGCAGAATGTCGACCGCCGACGATGCCGCCTTGGCCGCGGCTGAGGCCTCGTTGATCTCGAGCAGGAAATAGCCAAGCCGCTCGCAGACCCTGCTGACCAGCGCAGGGTCAGCAGGCGCAGCATGGCCAGCCGAGTCGGCAAGGTAACCGCCGAGGCGCCGCAGCTGCTGTACGGCGCGAGCGACGTCGCCGCTGGCCGCTGCGTTCTTCGCGGATTCAAATGCCAGCCAGCCCCTGTCAACCCCAGCGAGCTCCTCCGGCTCCTCAACCCGCTCCCAGAGGGCCAGCGCCCGATCGAAATGCCTGTGTGCCTCAGCTGGTGCCGCTAGCCGTTCTGCCTCCCTCCCTGCACGGACGGATGCGTTGAAGGCTCCGGTGATGTCGTGGCTAGCTAGGTAGTGATAGGCGAGTTCGGCCGCCGAGCCTGGCACGGTAGCGAGTCTGGCCTCGTCCGCGAGCAGGTCCGCAAACCGCGCATGCAGCCGGGTCCGCTCGCTCGGAAGCAGGTCGGCGTATACGGCCTCACGCAGCAGCGCATGCCTGAACGCATAGCCTTCCTTCCCGTCAAGGACCAGTAGCTGGTCCGCCACAGACTCCCTGACCGCCGCCTCGTAGTCCGGCCCGGCCAGCGCGGACGCTTCCCTGAGCACGCAGTCATCGACCCGGCGCCCGGCCACCGCTGCCACACGTAGCACCCGATCGGCGGCCGGCGACAGCTTATCGATGCGGACGAGCAGCAGAGCCGCGAGCCCGGCCGGCAAGTCGCAGCCGTCACCGGGGACGGCAAGGAGCTCCTCCGCGTAGTACGCGTTGCCCTCCGCGCGCCTGATGATGGCCTCGAGCGCGGCCGCATCGAGCGGCCCGTCGGCGAGCGCGCTCAGGTGCTCAGCCATGGCTGGAGCGCTGAGAGGCCCGAGCTCCAGGGCGATCACGCTCGGCAGCCTGAGCAGCTCGGCGACCACGCCGCGAAGCGGATGACTGCGTTGCAGATCGTCGGTCCGGTAGGTGGCTATGACCGCCACCCGTTCACGGTGCAGCACCCTGCTGAGGAATATCACCAGGTCGCGGCTTGACCTGTCGGCCCAGTGCAGGTCCTCCAGGATCAGTAGGACCGGGTCCGGGGCAGCGAGTTCGGCGAGCATCCCGAGAACCGAGCCGAAGAGCTGCTGCTGGGCCATCCCTGGCACGTCACCGTCGGCCAGCTGGGTGCTTCCCCCGTCGGGCAGCAGCTGGCTGAGAGCCGGGCGCGATGCCAGGGCGTCGAGCAGGGGAGCGGCTGCCGAGGGATCCGTGGTGGCGTTGCGCAGGGCATCGGCCAATGGCAGGTAAGGTACGCTGTCGCCAAGCTCCGCGCAGCGGCCCGACAGCACGATGAAGCCGCGTTCGCCAGCCCGCAAGGTCAGCTCGGCGACCAGCCTGGTCTTGCCCACGCCTGCGTCGCCGCTGATCAGGGCGACAATCGGCTCGCCGTCGGCGGCCTTATCAAGCAGCGCAAGGAGGCGGCCGAACTCGCGCGCTCTGCCCACCAGCTGTCCGCCAAGAACCTGCGTCCACGGCAATGCGGGCATGGTTCCCTCTGCTCGGTTGGTTCGGGCGAGCCGGTCAGGGGCCGCTGGTGTCGCAGATGCTGGCCGACGCCAGCCAGGCGATTCAATGACGTTACGTGGCAGCCCGGCAGGCGGAATCTGTCATGATTAGGTAGTCGCGCGGGTCTCGGTCCTGGGCTGGGTTATCCCGCTCCGCGGTGAGGATCCTGTCCTGGGACTCAGGGGGCAGCACGGCGCCGCTGTGCCGCATCAGTAGCGCGGCCCCCGCACCGCGAACACCAGCTCGTCGGCCGACGAGTGGTCCAGCCGGTGCGCGTCGTCGACGAGGTACAGCGAGGGTCCGGCGCGATTTCTATACCCAAGTCAAATGCCGCGGGCACCGGCCAGTTACGGTCAAGATCAAGCGAGGGAGGTCACCGTGCTGAATCAGGAAAACTCCGCACACGCGGCGGCTGCGGGCCGCCTGCGGGAGGAGCCTGTCATCTGACTCGCGACCGTGACTGAATCGGGCCAGCCGCAGTTCAACGCCAGTCTGGTTCGTGTGAGAAGGCCAGGAGTTTCTGATCCATGCCCTCAAGGACGGCGGAAGACACGTAATATCGCGTCAATCACTGCGTTTCCTTGCCATCTCGACGGCGACGGGAGAGATAGTGGCAACGTCATTTTCGAAGGTATCGCCCGTATCGATCCGGCCGGACCGAGCGCAGACACGGTGACGGCTTTCGTCGAGAAGTACCGCTCATTCATCGAGTCGTACGGGTGGACGCCTGAGAGCCTCACAGGTGACTACCCGGACGTGATCCCAGTGGCCGCAACGGGCGTCCGCATTTGGTGACCGCGGCCGATCTGCGTGCGCATGCGCACAAGGCGGCTGTCCCGCTCGAATCTGAACGGACATGCTGACGCGCTGCGAGGTGCGCAAAATACACAAATAACCGCAATGCGACAAGACACTCGCATGGTCCAGGTCAGCCCGCCGCAGCGCCGCAGTGAGGATCTCATCCATCCCTTTGGCTGACAGTGCTGCCCGCGCTGCGGTCCTTCAAGACCACGAACACCCGGTCGCTGCGGGCGCCCGGCGGCCGTTCGGCGTCCAGGTAGGCGGCCACCGCAGCGAAGAATCGGCCCGACACCGGGATCAGCCGCTGCCGGCCGCCTTGGCCCTCGGCGATGGACTCCCGCCGCTCTGCGACGTGCAGGTCCTCATGCGCAGCCCGAGGACTTCACAGCGCCGCAGCCCGCTGAGCACCATCGCCGCGACCATGGCCCGGTCCCGGTGCGTGCGCAGCGCTGCGGTCAGCGCATCCTCCTGGGCCGGGGACAAGGATCCGCGGCAGCCGGCGCGCGGCGCGCACCAGCGGCACGCGCTAGCGGGGACGCGACCGTTCCCCGACGGGTGGGCAGCCCTCGCGGCACCGGATTGGCTTCCACGTCACCGCGGGCCTGCAAGAACGCGAAGAAACCCGACACGACCGACAGGTGCCGGCGCACCGTAGCGGCCGACACCCCGCCAGGCTCGTCGCCCACATCCAGCGGCGTGATCGAGCGTTGTCAGGGCCACGTCAATGTCGTGGCCTGTCTCGGCTTGAAAGAAGCCGGCGAGGGCCTCGTAAAGTGGTTGCTGGGGTTCGGCTTTCGCTCTCTCGAAGAAGTAGTCGCGCGCCTGGTCGAAGCGGCGTGCCGCGATCAGCAGGCCGGTCAGCGTCATTACGGCCGCTAGGTCTGCCTCCGGCCATCGCACGGCGCGCATGAGCGCCTCAATCTCAAGGTGCAAGCTGATCGGCAGTGCTCCATTGGAGTCGACAGGTGACATGTCATCGGATTTCATGATGGTCCTTGCTGGGTTTCGATGGTGCGTTCTGGCTGAGCGGCTGAGTCGGTCTCGACCTGACGGGCCCGAACGCGACCGAGCGCGAGCGAGAAGAGAGCTGACGCGATCCCGGCGCTGGCCACCATCGCCCAGCATCGGTGGAACGCGTTCAGCGGGTTTCCGGTCGAGGGCGTGCCGATGACGGCCACGAGCAAGGCGATGCCGATCACGGCTCCGATTTGCCGGAAGAGCGAGCTGATGGCGATGCCGGTGGCGAAACGCTGCCGCGGCAACTCGGCCACCGCGGCGCTGCCAAACGCGGGCACGGATAGCCCGATGCCGGCGCCGCCGAGCACGGCCGCGGGAAAGAATGCTGTCCAGTAGTGTGCGATCGCTCCGGTGCGGAGGATGAGCAGCATGGATCCTGCGGCGAACAGCAGGCTGCCCGGCACAGCGATGGCCCGCTGGCCGAACCGGTCAGCTAGCCGTCCAGCTACGGGCGCCGTCATCGCCGCGGCGATTGGCCCAGGGGTAAGCGCTGCCCCTGCTCCGAGTATGGAGTAATGCCACACCGTTGTCAGGAACAGCACGTTGCACAGGAGCAACGCGAAGAACCCGATCCCGAATACGAATCCTCCCACATTGGCGACTGTGAACGAGCGGACGCGAAACAGCCCAAGTTCAATTACGGGCGTGCGGTGGCGCGCGGAACGGACCACGAACAGCGCGAGGATCAGCGCGGCGGCCGCGAAACTGCCGAGCAGGCGGCCTGACACCCATCCCCAGTCTGGGCCTTTGATGATCGCCAAAGCCAAAGCGCCGACCCCCAGCGCGAGCAGCGCGCTACCGATCCAGTCTGGCCATCCGCTGGACTTTGCGTCGCGACTCTCCCTCAACAGCCGCCGGGCAGGGACGATCGCGAGCAAACCAAACAGCACGTTGACGAAGAACACCGCCCGCCATCCCTGCCAGTTAACAAGCACCCCGCCCAGCGAAGGTCCGGTCGCCGCCGCGACCGCGCCAGTGGCCATCCACAGCGAGGTGGCCGTGGCCCGCTGCTCGACCGGGAATTCGGGCAGGATCAGGCTGAGCGAGGTCGGAGTGAGGATCGCCCCGCCGACAGCCTGCAGCGCCCGGGCCGCCACCAGCATTGGGACGGAAACCGACACCCCGCACAGCAGCGAGGCGGCCAGGAACACCAGCACACCGCCGATGAACATGCGCTTGCGGCCCACACGGTCAGCCAGCCGGCCAGCCGGAACCAAAGCGGCCGCGAACACAATGTTGTATCCATTGAGGATCCAGGACAGGTCGCCGAGCGAGTCCTGCGGGAACGACGCGCGGATGTCAGGGAAGGCGATGTTAACAATCGTTACGTCCAGCAGCGCCATGAACACCGCCACCGACGTGATAGCCAGAACCTTCCAACGGCGCGCAACACGTTTCGCGACCGTCGGGCCGGTTCCGGACAAGCGGCCATTGACCATCCCCGGAGTACCGGGCTCGCGGCCTTCAGCTCCGCTTACGGTCATGATCATCTCCTTGCGCGAGCACGTCTCCGGCTCGTCGCGATGCCAGGCGTGGCGGCACGGGCAACTGGCGACGGCGCCCGAAATCGATCTTGCGGGCCGTCCCAGTGAGTGCAGCCACCCTGCTCTCAGGCGTCACTGCCCGCATGGCTGACCATCCTGCGGAACCGGCTCCTGCGCGGTCGCACCGATCCAGCTTCGCGCCGCCGGGCACAGCAGTCCAGGCAAGAGAGCGGCAGAAATGCGGCAGTTTTGCATCGGCAGCCACGACCGGAACCGTCCCCCGAGCCGACCACCCGTCAGCTGCCCTGTCACGCCAGGACCTATGGCGGCAAGATCACCGGGTCCGGGCCTGGGCCAGGCCTGGGGTGCGGCGATCATGTCCGGATCCGGCCAGCAGACGCTCAATCGATGACGTATACCTGGACCATGACGACGTATTCCGCTGTCGTCACCACGGGCATCTACTGTCGGCCTGGGTGCGGCGCGAAGCCGCTGGCCAGGAACGTCCGCACCTTCGAGCTGCCAGCGGCCGCGGAGGCCGCCGGGTTCCGCGCCTGCCATCGATGCCGGCCCTACCGGGTGGCTGGCCCCGTCGGATCCGGCGCTCCGGAGCTGGTGTGCCAGGTGGTGCAGATGATCATCGACGGGGCACTGGACGACGGTACGGAGGCGGAGCTCGCGGGCCGGGTCGGCATGTCACCGCGGCACCTGCGCCGGCTGTTCCTCAAGCACCTGGGTGCAAGCCCGGACCAGCTCGCTCGGTCCCGGCGGGCGCATTTCGCTCGTCGCCTCCTGGACGACACCGACCTCACGGTCATCGACATCGCCTTCGCCTCCGGGTTCGGGAGTCTGCGGCAGTTCAACCGGACCATGCAGGAGGTGTTCCGCGCATCACCGACCGATCTGCGCAGCCGCCGGCGCCGCGCTGACCGGCTCGCCGCCGACGGCGGGCTCGCCCTGCGGCTCCCGGTCCTGCCCGGCTACGACTGGGACGCGGTCCGGACCTTCCTCGAAGTCCGGGCTCTGCCCGGGGTCGAAGTGATCGAGGGCGACACCTACCGCCGCACGATCAGCGTGGGCGGCGCGCCAGGGCTGCTCGAGATCTCGCCCGGCGGTGAGGGATACCTGTTGCTGCGCGCCCACCTGCCGCACTGGGAGGGCCTGATCCATGTGGTGGGCCGGGTCGGGCGGCTGCTGGGCCTCGACACCGATCACGCTGCCGGGGCCGCCGCGCTCCGCGCCGATGCAGTGCTCGGCGCCATCGTCCGTGACCGTCCCGGCCTTGCCGTACCGGGTGCGTGGAGCGCGTTCGAGATCGGGGTCTGGGCGATCCTGAGCCGGGGGCGCGATCCTGGGTCGGTGGCCCAGTGGCTCGAGGCAGTCGTGACGAGCCTGGGCACGCCGGTGCCCGGGCTGCCGGCCGGTCTCACCCACACGTTCCCCGACGCGGAGGTGGTGACGTCGGCCAGCCTTGCGACGATTGGGCTTCCTACGGACGACGCGACTGCGGTAGCTGTGCTGGCGACCGCCATCGCCGATGGTAATAACGCTGCCGGCTGCGGCACAAGCGTGGACGTGCTAGCGGCGTTACCCGTCGTTGACCAGGACCTGCGCGACTACCTCGCCTTCCGGCTCGGACAGCGCGAGGCGTTCCCGCTCGCCGATGCATCGCTCGATGCTGCGCTCGCGGATCTCGGCCTGCACCCTTCGAGCACCAGCCCGCACCCGACACCGACGCCGGAGCAGTGGCGGCCGTGGCAAGCGCTTTCCGCGGCCCACCTGATGGCCCATGGCGACACCCTCGTCCGCCAGGCGGAACTCGTATGACCTGCACGAAGCAGCATCCGTCCATCCTGCCGGGAACGACCCAGTCCACGGTGTCAGAGAGGTCTAGGGCGGAGTCTGCTCGCCGGACAAGTTACGGTCGCCGCGCGGGCGGCAACAGCGTACGCGGTCCGGGCGATCGCGGAGCCGAGGTTGATCCGGGCCACGCCGGCGGACGCGAGGTCGGCGACGGTCGGGGCGCCGGCCCAGACCATCACGGCTACCGACAGTGGCCCGGCCGCCAGCTCGGCGATCGCGTCCAGGTCGATCAGACCGGGCACGAACAGGCTGTCCGCACTTGCGCCGCGTAACTTGCGGCCCGCTCCAGCGCGGCGGCCAGCCGCCGTTCGGCGGGTCCGAGCCGGCAAGGAAGATGTCGGTCCGCGCGTTGATCCACAGTGGAACCGCGAGGCGACTCGCGGCGGCGAGCCGTTCGGCCTGTTCGGTCGGGGTGAACAGCGGTGCGCCCGCGCGGCCGGACCGGTCCTCCAGGTACACGCCGACGGGCCCGGCCTGGACTACGGCGGTCACCGTCGCCGCGACGGCGTCCGGCCCCGGTCCGTAGCCGTCCTCGATGTCCGCGGAGACCGGCACCGGCACCGCACCAACGATGCGCTCGACGACAGCTGCGGCGCGATCGGGCCCGAGGTCGGTGGCGTCGGGTAAGCCGAGGCACCAGGCGACGCCCGCGCTGGTGGTGGCGATCGCCTTCGCTCCGGCGCGAGCGATCGCGACGGCCGAGCCGACATCGCAGGCGTTGGCCAACAACAGCAGCGGTTCGCCGGGCCGGTGCTGGCTGGCGAAGATCTCGGCTTGGCGGACCTGTCGGTAGGTGTCAACCGGCCGGCCGGGCGTGGAGTGTGTAGTCATGTCGGCAGCGCAACGCAGGGCGGATCGCCGTCTGGCTGGCCATACCTGGACATGCCGGCGGCCCGGCGAACCAACACCGGGAAAGCGACCGTCCGCGATGTCCCACCACGGATACCGGGGACGGCCGCCGTGCGCTCACAGGCTGACGAGCAGCTCGTGGTCGATCTCGACGAACTCGATGATCAGGTCCGCGAACTGACCGGCGATCAATTCCCGGTACGCCGGCGAGCCGGTGTGCGCGTCGTACGCGGCCTGGTCGGCGAAGTGCTCGACGAACAGCAGGTAGTCGACTTTGGCCGGGTCCCGGTACACCCGGAACGACAGGGTCCTGTTCGCCACGGCGGGGCCCTTGGGCGCGAACTCCCGGACGACCGCCTCGGCCTTGGCCTGCATGCCGTCCTTGAGCTTGATGGGGAACACCTTTGCGAGCACGGAGTCTCCTCGTGGTTGGGCGCCGCTTCGGCGCAGTGGCAACGGAAAGCATGCATGCCGCGGGCGTCGTGCGTCTGGCCGGATCCGGACAGATGAGCATGTCCGGATCCGGCCAGCAACCGTGCCGGCGATCCTCTAAACCTGAAGCCATGATCACAACCCACACCAACCCGGCGGTCCCGCTGTGCACGGCCCAGCTCGGGCTGTTCGCCAGCGATGAGATGGCGATCGATACAACGTTCGCTGCCGCACACCGCATCGGGCTCGACGCCACCTCGTGGGTCGAGCACGTCCCCGGATGGCTGACCGGCAGCGATCAACTGCTGGCGGCTCTGGTCGCGAAGGCCGGCTGGGAGCAGCGGGACCGATGGATGGTCAACCGCATGGTGGTGGAGCCGAGGCTCACCGCCGAGTACCCCCAGCTCATCGACGCACCCAAGCCCGTGCTCCGCACGGCGGCGGCGGCGCTCTCCGAGCACTACGGCGTGCTATACGACGGTCTCTGGATCAACTTCTACCGCAACCACCGCGACAGTACCGGCTGGCACGGCGACTGGCCCACGTGCAAGCGGGAGATCTGTACCGTGCCGGTGCTCAGCCTCGGTGCGACCCGCCGGTTCCTCCTCAAACCCCGGCAGGGCGGCCGCAGCATCGCCCTGACGCCGGCCTGCGGCGATCTGGTGGTGATGGGCGGGCGCTGCCAGCGCGACTGGCGACACTGCGTACCCAAGCAGACCGCACCGGCCGACGCCCGGGTCAGCGTGAACTTCTCCAGCCGCGTGCAAGCCATCCAGGAACCGAGCGAGCGGGATACCCAACGGCAAACGAGGTAGCGGGCTACCCTTCTAACGTGGCAGGGCCTCCCGATATGTCAGCAGACGCGTCGCGGCAAGTGCCCGCCAGGGCCGCCACGCTTCGGCGGTCGCCCTCGGGTTCTCCGCGCGCGGGTCGAGGGCGCGCAGGGCGTACAGCAGCGACGGATCCGCGTCCGGGAGGGCGTCGCGCTCACCGAGCCGCATCGCAAGTTGTTGGGTCGCCACTGGACCGAACCCGTGGACCGCTGTCACCGAAGCGATGAGGGCTTCCGGGCCGACACTGCCGTCGAGACGGATCTCGCCGGTCGCGACGGCATCCGCGAAGCCACGAACCGCGTGCCTGGCAGCCGGTGGGAGGCCGATCGCGTCGAGGTCCGCGGCGGCCAGGGTCTCGGCGGCGGGAAGGTGCGGCTCAGACCGTGCGCCAACCCAGGGATCTCCGGCGCGCACGCCCGGACCAGCCCGTCCGGGCGCGCCCTCGTCCCGCCCCGGTCGCAGCTCTGGCGGATGGCGACGTACACACCCGCCTCGAATGGTCCCCAGGCGCCGGGGACCCGCTGCCCGGGCCGAGCCCGGACGAGCGGAGCGATGACCAGATCGCCGGCCAGGTGGGCGGCCGGGGTCTGTGCCCAGGTCGAGGCCGAGCATGCGCCTGACCCGCTCGACGACGTGGATCACCCCTTCCCAGTACGGCAGGTGCGCCGGTAGCAGCAGGTGGTCCGGTCCGCCAGAGCGTACCTCCACCAGCCCCGGCCCGCGTCCGCTGCTCCACCGCCGGTCAGGAGCTGTAGAGCCAGCTCGACGCCCTCGCCGCCGCCGAGTGCGGGCGGTCTTCTCCCAGAAGATCAGCATCTGGGTCAAGATCCACCCTGAGCTGGAGGCAGCCCTCACCCTTGCCCGGGAAATCAGGCAGGTCCCCGGCGACCAGCTGGCCACCCTCACCAGTCCATGAGATGAAACGCCTGGTCCGCAACGCCGCCAAGCTCATGACCCTTGCCGCGACCTTGCAAGGCGCCGGCGTCCAGCCCGAACTGCTCACCGGCATCTACCACCCACCGCGGCATGAGCTCCATGCTGTTCGCCGTCTGCGTCGTGGTCGCCCAACTCGACCGCGATTACATCCGGGACAAGATCCTCGAAGGCCAACGCGCCGCGGCCAGCCGCAGCAACCACGGCGGCCGACCCCAGGTCATCGACGACGACACACTCGTCTTCGCCCGCCCCGTGCGCGACACCGGTGTCCCCATCTCCGAGATCGCCAAGAACTCACCATCAAGACCGGCAAGCACGCCTCGGTCGGCATCGACCAGGATCTCGCCGATCCGTGGTACGACGTTGCCATCTGCGGTCCGGACACCGCCGAGGTGAGCGGCTGGTTGCGGGCCGCATCCAGCGCCGACTCAATACCCTCGCGAC
>Ga0070698_100006168_pt1 | contig 13056 bp, 17 predicted proteins | sample KBSK1502metaG_FD_65477 | JGI IMG/M metagenome (GOLD analysis project Ga0070698, IMG submission 65477) | Corn, switchgrass and miscanthus rhizosphere microbial communities from Kellogg Biological Station, Michigan, USA - KBS K1-50-2 metaG | ecosystem: Host-associated > Plants > Roots >... | reverse complement strand
GGCGATGGCGAGCAACTACAACGGGATGCCGCGGCCAGAGGTGCTGATGCTGAAGGACGGCGAGGCGCGCGTCATGCGGCGACGGGAAACGCTGGACGACCTGGTCGCGGCAGAAGTCTTCTAGGAGATCGAGAAGCTCGTCGAGCCGCTTCGACTCCCGTCGGAGGCGGATACGTACCCGGTGCCGATGTCAGTCACGCCGGGCGTGAATGTGAGACTGAATCCACCAACGCATGAGGTGGCCAATGTCCATGAGTTCTTGAGCGAGGTCTGCTTGAGAGCGTTGGTTAGGTAGTACTGCACCGTCACCGTGCGGTTGGGGATGAAGTTGTGGCCGGTGATCGTCACTTTCGTCACACCGGCGACGTAAGGCGGAGCCGGAGAGTTCGTCAGATAGGCGCTCTGAGTCGAGGTCGGGCATGGACTGGGCGCCGTCGTTGTGGTTGACGTTGGGGTTGGGGTCGAGCCAGGCCGCGGTGTGCCCGTGGGCGGCGACGCGTTCGGTGAGAAGTTGCCCGCCGGAGTCGGCAGCACAAAGCCGGTGCTCGAGACTACGCGCAGCGGCGCGGTGACATGGCACGCACTGTTCCAGCACAGGCTCACCGTGTGGTCGCCGAGCGCAATGTCGCGCGGCACCTGGATGTATGTGTTCACGCGGCCGCCCGCGTCGGCTCGGAATGGAAACGTGCGGATGATGCTGTGCAGCTCGATCGTGCCCAGCTGATTCGCCGGCACGTGCGCCGCCGACACTGTCACCTCCTGGCCCGGCGCGGCGGCGGTCGGGTTCAGCGTCAGGGTCGGCGCCGCCAGGGCCTGGCAGACGCCGAAGAGGACGACCAGCAGGAGAAGGGCGCCCGTGACGATCGCCGCCCTGCGCAGCCAGTGGCGCTGCTTGGGTTGCGGCGGCGCGGCTGCTGCCGGCATCGGGGCCGTGGGCGCGACCGCCGCCGGGCGTGGCATCACCTCGGTGCGCGGTGCCGCCTTCACGGCGCCCGCCGGCCGGATGAGCGCCAGCGTCGTCGCGAAGCGCGGGCGCGCGGCGACCGTTGCCTTCTCCGCGGGTGTCGCGGCCAGCGCCGCGGCCAGCGCGTCGACGAAGGCGGTGCACGATTCCCACCTTGCCGCGGGATCCTTGGCCAGGCCGCGCATGATCACGGCGTCGACCGGCGCGCCGAGGTCTGGGTAGCGTGAGCTTGGTGGCACCGGCTCGCGATGGACCTGCGCGTACAGCAGCTCCATCAGCGCCTCGCCATCGAAGGGGATGACGCCGGTGAGCATCTCGTAGGCGATCGTCGCCAGCGAGTAGCGGTCGGAGGCAGGGCTGACCTTGCCCCCGGTCACCTGCTCAGGCGCCATGTAGGCGGGCGTGCCGGTGGTCACGCCGGTCATCGACTTCAGCGACGAGCCCTGCAGCAGCTTGGCAAGCCCGAAGTCCGCCAGCACGGGCTGGTCATCCGCCGTGAGCAGGACGTTGGCCGGCTTCACGTCGCGGTGCACCACGCCGTGGGCGTGTGCGTAGTCGAGGCCCGCGGCGATCCCGCGCAGGTATTTGAGCGCCGTCTCCTGGTCGAGGCGGCCCTGCGCCATCCTGCTGGCGAGGCTGCCGCCCGCGACGTACTCGACGATCATGTACGGCGTCCCCTCGTACTCGCCGAAGTCGTACACGTCGACGATGTTGGGGTGGCGCATCCTGGCGATGGCCTGCGCCTCGTGCCGGAAGCGCGCGACGGAGTCGGTGTCCGGCGTGATGGCCTGCATGACCTTGACCGCGCCGGTGCGCTCGAGCTGCTCGTGATAGGCGCGGTAAACCACGCCCATGGCGCCCTGGCCTATGAAATCCTGGACTTCGTACTGCCCCAGCTTGGTGCCGGTCGCGATCGACACGGCCCCTGATTATCCGGTAGGGCAGTCCGAACTCAGTTCGCCTTAACCGATCCTTGATGTCGCCGGACCACGCTTTACAGGCTTAACGGGAAGAAGCCTGCTTCCAGCCTCCCGGTCCGCGGCGCCTGATCGCGACCAGCCCGCCGAGGATGGAAAGGGCGATCTCCTCCGCCGTCCTGGCGCCGATGTCCAGGCCGACCGGAGTCTGGATCCGGTCGATGACGTCCTCGGGCACACCTTTGGCGCGCAGCGCCTCGATGTGGTGGCCGGTGTGGCGCCGGCTGCCGACCAGCCCGACGAACCTCGGGCCGCGCGGGAGCACCGCCTGGAGCGACTCGACCAGGTCGCCGGCGTCATGGTTCGTGTGCACCACGTAGAGCTCGCCCGCCACGGCGCCGGGCACCTGGGTGGCGCTCTCCACGAGCACCGCGCGAAAGCCAACCCGAGGCGCCCACTCGACGAGCGCTCGCGCGACGGGCGTGTTGGCGAAGACCAGCAGCGTCGGCGTGGCGGCGTACGGCTCGAGGTAGACGTCGATGGCGCCGAGGTCGTGCCGGTAGGTCTGAGTCATCGGTGCGCCGCGTGCCAGCACCGCCGCCGCGTCGCCCAGCGCGGCCGCGTCGAACTCGCTGCAGCCGAGCGTGCCGGCGATGGCGCCGTCGCGCGACATGAGCAGCTTCGCGCCCGGGTGAGTGGGCGGCTCACCGTCGGCCTTGATGACGGTGGCGAGCACGACCTCGTCACCGCGGCCGATGCGTTGGGCAAGCTCCTCTTCCACACTCCGGCCCGGCACGCCGGCCGCCGGACTAGGCATGGGTCGGCGTGCGGCTGAGGACCGAGCGCAGGATGTGCACAGCGCGCGCCACCTCGTCGTCGGTGGTTGCGTAGCCGGTCGTGAGGCGCAGGCTGCCGAGGGCCTGTGGGAGGTCGAGTCCCATGGCGAGGAGCACGTGCGACGGATCGAGCGACCCGGAGGCGCACGCCGACCCGCTCGAGACTGCGACTCCCGCCAGGTCGAGCGCGAGCAACATGTCCTCGCCGCGCCGGTCGCCAAACGCGCACGTGGCGAAGTTGGGCAGGCGCAAACGGTCGCCGGTCGGCGCGCCTCCCAGCTCGACGAGCTGGTCGAGCAGCAGCGCGCTGTGGCGCTCCGCATCCGCGGCGTGCGAGGCGCGCCTGGCCGATGTGACCTGGAGCGCCGCCGCCACGGCCGCGGCTGCCAGGACGTCCTCGTTGCCGGCGCGCCTTCCGTACTCCTGCGGACCGCCGTACAGCAGAGGGTCGATGCGCACGCCATCGCGCACGAACAGCAGGCCGCCGCGACCCGCGCCCAGCTTGTGGCCGCTGAACGACACCAGGTCCGCGCCTGGCGGGACCGGGATCCATCGCGGGCCGGCGCATGCGTCGACGTGCACGAGCGCGCCCACGTCATGCGCCCGCTCGATGACCTGCACCACCGGCTGGACCGTGCCGACCTCGTTGTTCGCCAGGCCGACCGAGACCAACCGCACTCCGGGCTGGATGGCGTCGGGGTCCACGCGCGCTGCCCGATCGACCGGTGCGATCACGACCTCGCAACCGAGGACCTGCATGCGCCGGGCGGCGGCCAGCACCGACTGGTGCTCCGCGGCCCACGTCAGGAGCGGGCCGCCGATGCCGAACAGGGCGAGGTTGACCGCCTCGGTGCCCGAGGATACGAATGTGACCTCGGTGCGAGCTGCACCGAGCGCTGTCGCCGCTGCGTCGCGCGCCCGGTCGAGTGCCGCGCGCGCCGCACGACCTTCCATGTGCGGGCTCGACGTGTTGCCGCCCGGCACATCACGCAGAGCGGCGATGACTTCGGGCAGGACCGGCGCCGACCCGGCGTCGTCCAGGTAGATCCGGCTGGGCTTAGCCGCGGCTGTGGTCAGGAAGCGAGATCAGCTCTTTCAGCGTGCCCTGGAAATTCTTCAGGTAGAGGTGGAGGTCGAGGATCTCGTCGACGCTGATGGGCTCCGCCTCCACCACCGGCTCGACCGCCTCCTCACGCGGCATCGCCTCGATCTCATCCACCGCGCCGCCCGCGATTGCGAGCACGACGATGAACGTAACCTGGCACTGCGCGCACGTCACCTGCAGGTGGAAGCGGTCGTCCTCATGGCTGAGGACCTGCACGTCGCAGCCCTTCAGGCTGCGCCCGCAAACCGGGCAGTTGTAGTACCGCGCGCGGTCGCGGATGAACTCGATGATGCTCATCTGGCCGTGGCCCATATTACGCCCGCATGCTGAGAGGAAGCTGCCTTAACGATGGCCCTCGATGCACGTGCAGCCGGAGTCGCCCACGATCGCGGAATGCACCGTTCCGGCGGGCAGCACCATCCGGTCGCCTGGCTTCAGCTCGAGGCGCCGGCCCTCATTTTCCAGCACGAACGTGATCGATCCGTCCACGCAGTACAGGACCTTCTCGAAGGTGTGGGTGTGCGCTACGTAGCGGTCGCCGGGACCGTTCGACCACGAGTAGCAACCAGTCGCCTCCGCGCGCAGCTTGTTCATCAGCTCGTCCAGGCTCGCCACGCACGCGATTCTAAGATTGCTTCGGTGAGACCCCGTTGAACCCGCGCGTCCGGTTTCTCGCCGACTGCAATGTCGGCCGGCTCGCACGATGGCTGCGCGCACTTGGCTACGACGCCTCCTATCACGCTCGCATCGGCGACTCGGAGCTGGTGCGCGAGGCCGCGGCGGAAGACAGGGTGGTGCTGACCCGCGACCGCGACCTCACGAAGCGCCGTGTCATCCAGACCGGAGTCGTGCGCGCGATCCTCATCCGCGATGACGACGTGACCAAGCAGCTGCGCCAGGTGTTCGCGGAGCTGGGCCTCGAGCTGAAGGAGGCCCTCACGCGCTGCATCGAGTGCAACGCCGAGCTCCAGTCACGCTTGCCTTCGATGGTCGCCGAGCGCGTGCCGCCATACGTTCGCCGCACGCAGTCGCGCTATTCGGAGTGTCCCGACTGCGGCCGCATCTACTGGGCGGGCACGCACTGGCAGCGCATGCGCGAGGTGCTCCTCGGGCTGTGAGGGATGTCCTTCGCCGCTTGATCGCCGGCGACCTGACCGAGGACGAGGCCGTCGCCGAGCTGCGCCGCGTGCAGCTCGATGAGCTCGGCGGCCGCGCGCGCCTCGACCTGGGACGCTACCTGCGCCGCGGAGTGCCGGAGGTGATCCTCGCCGCGGGCAAGTCTCCGGAGCAGGTCGCGCGACTCGCCGTGGTGATGGCCGAGCAGCACGGCCAGGGGTTGGTCAGCAGGATGAGCGAGGCGCACCGGGCCGCCCTCGTCGAGGCGGCTGCGTTGGCGAGCCTGGACGTCGTCGAGTATGCGCAGGCGGCACGCGTCGTGCGCGCGGCCTTTGCACCGGAGGAGGTGGAGGCCAGGGTCGGCATCCTCACCGCCGGCACGTCAGACGTCCCCGCCGCCGAAGAGGCGCGCATGGTGGTCGAGGCATGCGGCGTGGAGGCCAGGCTCGAGGCGGACCTCGGGGTGGCGGGTCTGCACCGCTTCGTGGGGCCGCTCGCGTCGATGCTCGAGTGGGGAGCCGACGTGATCGTCGTCGCGGCAGGCATGGACGGCGTGCTGCCAGGACTGGTCGCCGGCCTCATCGACCTGCCCGTGATCGGTCTGCCGGTGTCGACGGGGTACGGCCGCGGTGGCGCGGGCGAGGCCGCGCTGACGACGATGCTGCAGTCTTGCTCCACGGGACTGACCGTGGTCAACATCGACAACGGGGTTGGCGCGGGCGCGGCGGCGGTGCTGGTGGCGGCGCGCGCGGCTCAGGGGCGCCGTCGAGGACGCAGCACCGCGACGACTGCCAGCGCGATGGCGCCCAGCAGCAGGACGCCGAAGACGACCGCGGCGATTGCCCGCGAGACGTCGGCGCCGCCGGGAAGCGCGAACAGCAGGGCGAAGGCCAGGATCGCCGCCAGGACGCCGGCCAGCAGCCACGGAAAGCCTCGCCGTCGCCGCCCGTAGAAGAACATCCACAACGCGCCCGGACGCTTTTTCGGCTCGCTCACAGCAGTGAGCGCACCTCGGCCAGCGCTCTGATCGACGGCACGCCGTCGGGCGGCGGCTCGTCGGCGTGCGCGGTGACGATGACCGCCCGCATGCCCAGCGCGCGTGGCCCCTCGTAGTCCTCGCGGACGCGGTCGCCCACGAACAGCGTGCGCTCGGCGGCGGTGCCGATCGCGTCCAGTGCGGCGCGGTACACCTCGGGCGCCGGCTTGCGCCGGCCGACGTCGCTCGAGAACACCACCGCGTCCATCAGCGCGGCGATGCCGCTGGCGTCCAGCTGCCGGCGCATCATGGCGCCCGGGAAGGGCGCGTTGGAGCAGATCCCGCGCTTGACGCCGCGCTCGCCGAGCCATCGCAGCAGCGGGGGCGCGTCCGGATCGACGCGCACGGCGCGGTCCCAGCACCGCTGCTCGGCGTCGAGGATGTCGTGCAGCAGGCCGTCCGGGAGCGTGATGCCCGCGCGCTCCCACGTGTCACGGTAGACGTCGATGTACTCGACCTCGTCCTCGCTCCGGCTGTTGACGTACTGCTCGAGCGGCATCAGCACCTCGTCCAGGATCGTCTCCGCCTCTGGCGCGGGCACGCCGAGCGCCGCCTCGATGCGCGGCCGGAACTCGGCCAATACACGCAGCAGGTCATCGGTCGGGTACTCGAACGTGACGAGCGTGCGGCCGTAGTCGAACAACACGCCTTCGGTCGCAGCCATGCGCATATCCTGATGCTCCGTGGCTGGAGGTCCGGCAGGCTGGGCGGCCCAGAGATTTGGAGATCCAGGCGGCCCAGGCCGAAGACAGGGGTGGCGCGTCGAGGAGCGCATCGGAAGATGCGTGACGACAACGCGCCGGGGCCCCTAACGCGCGGAATGGGCCGCATGGGCTCCAAAGATCGGGCTGATCCAGCCGGCCGGACCTCCCAACGGCTGACTCACCTCGACGACAAGGGCGCGGCGCGGATGGTCGACGTCGCGGACAAGCCCGCCACGGTGCGCGAGGCGACCGCGGAATGCATCGTCCGCATGTCGCCAGAGACGCTCGATGCGGTCCGCGCGGGCGCCGCGGGCAAGGGTGACGCCCTGCAGGTGGCCCGGGTCGCCGGCATCATGGCCGCCAAGCGCACCCCCGACCTGATCCCGCTCGCCCATCCACTGCCCATCACCAGCGTGGCCGTCGATTTCGATTTCGTCGACGGCGGTGTCCGCGTCCTGGCGCGAGCGCGGGTCATCGGCCAGACAGGCGTCGAGATGGAGGCGCTCACCGCGGCCGCCGTCGCCGGGCTGACGCTGATCGACATGACGAAAGGAGTCGAGCGGGGCGTGTACCTCGAGTCGGTGAGGTTGCTCGAAAAGTCGGGCGGGCGGTCGGGGACGTGGCGCCGGAAAGATTGAACCGCGCGCACGTCATCACGGTGAGCGACGGCGTGTCGGCCGGAACGCGCGAGGACGTCAGCGGTCCAGCGGTGCGCAACATCCTCCGCAACGCCGAATTCGAAGCCGCCGAACCAGAGGTGGTGCCTGACACGCAGCAGGCGGTTTCCGACGCCATCGTGGCCGCCGTCGTCAACGGCGCCGTCCTGGTGGTGACGACGGGCGGCACGGGACTCGGCCCGCGCGACGTCACCCCGCAGGCGACGTCGATGCTCATCGACTACGAGGTGCCTGGTCTCGCCGAGCTGATGCGCCGCGCGGGTTATGAATCCACCCCGATGGCGGTCCTATCGCGCGGCATCGTGGGTGTGCGCGGACACACGTTGATCATCAACCTGCCCGGGAGCCTGCGAGGCGCGACCGAGTCGCTGGAGGCGATCCTGCCCGTGCTCGGCCACGCCGTGCAGCTACTGCACGGCCACACCAAGCACTGACCAACACGATGGGCTCGATCCAACCATCCGGTTCATGAACGTCAACGCCGACATCGGCGAGGGCGCGGGCGAGGACGAGGCGGTCCTCGCGTGCGTCGACAGCGCGAACATCGCCTGCGGGGTGCACGCAGGCTCGGCCATGATCACCATCGCCACAGCGTGGCGGTGCCGCACCCTGGGCATCCAGGTCGGGGCGCATCCCGGCTATGACGACCGTGCGGGTTTCGGCCGCGTCGAGCGCTCCATGGGCGCGAACGAGATACACGCGCTGATCGCCTTTCAGGTCGCGGGCCTTGCCGCCGTGGCGCCGATCGCGTACATCAAGCCGCACGGCGCGCTGTACCACCGCTGCCAGCGCGACGCCGCGGCCGCGGACGCGCTGGCCAGAGTCGGTGAGGCGCACGGCGTGGGCCTGGTCGGGCAACCGGACTTCGAGATCGTCGCCGCGGCCCATCGCGCCGGCATCCCGGCGTATCGCGAGGGCTTCGCCGACCGGCTGATGCTGCCCGACGGCAGCCTGGCTCCGCGCACCCAGCCAGGCGCGATGCTCGACGCGGCGCTCGCCGCCAGGCAGGCGGTCACGCTCGCGCGGTCGGGGCGCTTCGACACTATCTGCGTCCACGGCGACACCAAAGGCGCGGGGCAGATGGCGGCCGCCGTGCGTGCAGCGCTCCGCGAGGCCGGCGTGGAGACCGCACCCCTGGGGACGTGAACGCCGGGGGCGCCCTGGCGCTCAAGCTGGTCCTCACGCCTGTGCTCGTCGGCGCGGCGAGCCTGGCCGGGCGGCGCTGGGGACCGGGCGTCGGCGGCTGGCTGATCGGCATCCCGTTCACGTCCGGCCCGATCGCGCTGTTTCTCGCGCTCGATCCGGGTCCGCGTTTTGCCGCCGTGGCGGCTGTCGGGACCATGGCGGGCGCGGCATCGCAGGCGGCGTTCTGCCTCGGCTACGCATGGACGGCGCAGCGCTTCGGGTGGGCCTGGTCGGTGCTCGCCGCGACGCTCGGGTTCATCGCCGGTACCGCCATCCTCGACGCGACCACGCTGCCCGCCGCCGGCTATTTCCTGGTCGTGATCCTCGTGCTCGTGGTGTCGCTGTTTCTCATGCCCGTCGCATCGACTCGCGCCGGCGCCGAGATCGAGTTCCCGGCATGGGACCTGCCCGCGCGCATGGTCGTGGCGACCGCGTTCGTCGTCGTCCTCACCGCCTTGGCGCCGCTGCTGGGCGCGCGCCTGGCCGGCCTGATCGCGCCATTTCCCCTGTATGCGACCGTGCTGGCCGCGTTTGCGCACCGCCTCCAGGGCGCGGGGCAAGCGGTCGGGGTGGTCAGAGGGCTGCTGCTCGGACTGTTCGCGTTTGCGTCGTTCTTCCTGACGCTGTCCTTCGCGCTCCCGTCCGGGATCGTCGTCGCGTTCGCCGCGGCGATCGCGGTCGCGCTGCTGGTCCAGGGCGCGTCGCTGGTCGTGGGACGAAAGCTGGGACTGGCGTGAAGGTGGAGGTTCGCGAGCTCGCGACGCTCGAACAGCTGCGCGAGGTGGCCGAGCTCTTCGCCGTCGTGTGGGGACGCCCTGGCGAGCCTCCGATCAATTCCGACATCCTTCGCGCGCTGTCGCACTCCGGGAATTACGTCGCGGCCGCCTATGCGGATGACCAGATGATCGGCGGCCTCGTCGGCTGGCTCGGCGGGTCGCCGCCAGACCACATGCTCATGCATTCGCACATCCTCGGCGTCCTGCCCGAAAGCGAGGCGCGCGGCGTCGGCTTCGACATGAAGCAGCACCAGCGCCGGTGGTGCCTGGCGCGTGGCGTTGGTGTGATGGAGTGGACGACCGACCCTCTGATCCGGCGCAACGTGTACTTCAACCTCGCCAAGCTCGGCGCCGAAGCGCCCGAGTACCTCGTCGACTTCTACGGTGAGATGCGCGACGCTTTCAATGCCGGCGACGAATCCGACCGGCTGCTGATTCGCTGGCACCTCGACTCGCGGCGTTCCGAATCGGCCGCGCGAGGCGAGCTGCCCGAGCTCGACGTCGAGAAGCTGCGGAGCTGGGAGACGCACGCGATCCTCTCGGTCGGGCCTGACGGTGAGCCGGTATACGAACCGTCTGCCTCGCGCGTCCTTTTATGTCAGGTGCCCGACGACATAGTTGCCGTCCGGCGCGACGCTCCCGCCATTGCCCGCGAGTGGCGCCTCGCCTTGCGTCGCGCGCTGGGCGATTCGATGGCGCGCGGCTACCGCATCGCGGGGGCCACTCGATCGGGATGGTACGTCCTGGAATCTGGCACCACCTAGACTCTTTGGAGTGCTGCAGGTCGGGGACAAGGCTCCGGATTTCAAGCTGCCGACCACGGGCGGCCAGGAGCTGACGCTGGGCGATGCGCTGCAGAAACACCGCGCGCTCATCTTCCTGTTCTACGTCCTCGACTTCACCGGTGGTTGAAAGACCGAGCTGACCGAGTTTCGGTCGCGGAACGACGACGCGGTCGCCAACGGCGTCGGCATCTACGGCATCAGCGTCGACTCGGTGTTCTCGCACCAGGCGTTTGCGAAGGAGCTGGGCGGCCTGCCCTTCGACCTCATCGGCGATTTCGAGCGCAAGATGGTCACCGATTACGGCGTGCGCCGCGATGACGTCGCCGGCTATGCGGGCATGGCGCGGCGGACGATCTTCATCGTCGACCACGACGGCGTGATCCGCTGGACCTGGGTCGCCTCGCGCGAGACGCCGCAGCCCGACTATGACGCGGTAGTCGAGGAAGCCAAGCGCATCGCGGCCGAATCGTGACCGCGCCCAACCGGGCCGTCGAGCCGATCGGCAGGGGATGGCGAGCACCTCGGCTGGAACGATCAGCTGATGGAGTCAAGCGCCGCACGCTGAGCGGCGCGGCTGCGCAGCGCCTCGTCGATCGAGGTCTCCACGAACCGCAGCTCGTCCCCCGGCGCAAGCTGCGCGGCCACCGGCAGCCATGCGCTCGCGACCACGGCGACCAGCGGATAGCCGCCCGCCGTCTGGTGGTCGGCCATGAGCAGGATCGGCCGGCCGCCTGAGGGCAGCTGGACGACGCCGGCGATCAGGCCGAACGAGAGCAGCTCCTCGCTCGGAGCCTCGAGCGGCGGGCCGTCGAGCCGGTAGCCCATGCGGTTGGAGTCCGGATCGAGCGTGAACGGCGCGCCGAAGAGCGCCACGCGCGATTCGGGCACCAGGCGGTCGACGTGCGGGCCGGCGATCACACGCAGCGAGCGTTCCCCATAGGCCGGCCGCAGGTCCTCGGCGAGAGTTCTTCCCGGCTGGGACGGTCGCCAGGACTCGCCGGCCGTGAGAACGTCGCCGGCCGCGAGCGCGCGCCCGTGCATGCCGCCACGACCGGTCATGACGTTGGTCGATATCGAACCGAGCCACCTGTCGCCGATGAAGCCGCCGGACACCGCGACATAAGCGCGCGCGCCAAGACGGCGGCCGCCGAACGAGAGCGTGTCGCCGGGCGCGAGCGCGACGCTCGTCCACATCGGGATCGACGCCTCGTTCACGCGGGGCGAGAGGTCAGCGCCGGTGATAGCGACGACGCACGCGATCTCGGCGACCAGGCGGGGTCCGCGGAGCGTGCATTCGAGCGTCGGCGCGGCGGCGTCGTTGAACAGCAGCAGGTTGGCCGCGGTGTGCGCGAAGCGGTCCATGGCGCCGCCGGGCGGCACGCCGGATCCGACCGCCTGCGGGCGACCGAGGTCCTGGATGGTGGTGAACACACCCGGTTCTTCGACGCGCAGAACCTCGGTCACTCGGCGGCGGCGAAGAACTTCACGCGGTCCCCGGCGCGAAAGAGCGAGGGCGGATCCGAGTCGGGCAGGAAGAGCCGGACCGACGTGCGCCCGATCAGATGCCAGCCGCCAGGCGACGCCAGCGGGTAGATGCCAGTCTGCTGGCCCGCGATCGCGACCGACCCCGCCGGGACCCGCGTGCGCGGCGTCGGTCGCCGCGGCAGGACCAGCTCGTCCGGCAGGGGCCCGAGGTAAGCCCAGCCCGGCACGAAACCCACGAGAAACGCGCGATAGATGGGCCTCCCGTGCAGGGCGATCACCTGCTGGGGGGTCAGGTCGAGCCGAGTGCAGACGTCGTCCATGTCGGGTCCGTCGTACACGACCGGGATGCGGTGCAGCCGGCCGGGCTCTTGCACAGGCGGCCGCTTGGTCGCCAGGCGCCGGATCGCGGCGGTCATCATCTCGAGGGTTGCCTGCTCGGGGTCGAAGCGCACCGTGACGCTGGCGTGACCCGGCACCGCCTGGCGAACGTCGCGCCGCTTCTTCAGCGCCGCGGCCAGCGCGATCGCCCGGGTGTTGATCGCGGTGTCGAGCTTGGTGCCCAGCTCGGCCAGCACCGCGGCGTCACCCAGGGGGGAGATCCGGATGCGCGCCCTGGGCTTCGTGGTGGTGGAGCGCCGCCGTGGCATGTGCGCTCACAAGGATCGCGTAGAACACGCCCGGCACGATGCCGACGCAAAGCAGCCCGACGCACGCAACGCCGATGGCCCACGCGGTGACGATCGCTGCCACCACCACATTCCAGGTCGCGAAGTCGCTGCGCAAAGCGCGAATCGCGGCGGCGGCGTTGAACATGTCCGAGCGCTTGCCGCTCGCGGCAAACCTCGCCGTCGCGTGCGGCAGCAGCAGCAGGGCGACGATGCCCCACGGCAGCGCCCCGATCAGCAGGGCGATGAGGTGCGTGAACGGCTCGCCTGGCGTGACCGAACCGAGGGTGAGGGCGAGCGAGTTGACCACGATGGCGAATGGGATCCACGTCACGAGCAAGGCCAGAAAGACCCAGGCGCCGTCGGCGATCAGGCGGTCGGAGATGCGCCACGCTGGAGGTCCCGTCGACGGGTCCCGCTCCGCCGCTCGGACGGCCGCGATGGCATAGCCGAGGAGCGGGATGAAGAGGAGCGGAAGCAAGAGCACGCTCGCGAGCCCGATCGCCCACACGCCTCGCCACGCCCCACGAAAAGGCCACGCGAACGATTCGGCGACGAGCCTCACGCCCGCAATGGTGGCGCTTTACATCCCGGAGGCTTCCAGCTCCTCGCCGAGCTCGTTTTCCTGGAGCATGTACGCGCAGCCGTATGGGTCGCGAAACCCGAGGGCTTTGACGCTGATGTTCAGCGCGGTGTGCATGACGAGCCCTTCGATGACGCCCGCGTGGAACCGGCAGATGACCGGCGCGCGCCGGCACACCTCCGCGAACAGGCAGTTGGTGCAGTTCATGATGCCGCCGTGCTG
>Ga0070698_100006167_pt1 | contig 13056 bp, 11 predicted proteins | sample KBSK1502metaG_FD_65477 | JGI IMG/M metagenome (GOLD analysis project Ga0070698, IMG submission 65477) | Corn, switchgrass and miscanthus rhizosphere microbial communities from Kellogg Biological Station, Michigan, USA - KBS K1-50-2 metaG | ecosystem: Host-associated > Plants > Roots >... | reverse complement strand
GGGTTGATCGGGTGCCGCGCCGAGCGCCGCGTTCAGGCACTGCTCCGCCTCCGCCGTGCGGCCCGCGCCCAGGAGCAGCCCCGCCAGCGCGAGCGCCGCGGGCGCGAGCCCAGGATGGAGCGCGAGCGCGCGTTCGAGCGCATCGCGCGCGAAGTTCTCGCTGCCGAGGTCGAGCAGCAGCGCGCCGAGGTTGTAGTGCGCGAGCGCGTAGTCGGGGTCGCGCTCGAGCGCGTCGCGATAAGCGCGCTCCGCGGCGTCGCCCTCGCCGAGCGCGCGCAGCGCGTTGCCGAGGTTGTTGTGGTAGACGGCCGAATCCGGGCGCGCCGCGATCGCCGCGCGCAACAGCTCCACCGCACGCGCGGGCTCGCCGCTGTCGTTGCATAGCACGCCGAGCCCGTGCAACGCGCGCGGCTCGTGCGGCGCGAGCTTCAGCACCTGCTCGTAGAGCGGGCGCGCCTTGTCGAGCCGGCCCGCCTTGTGCAGGCGCAGCGCCTCCGAGAGCCATTCGGAGAGCCTGCGCGCGCCCGCGCGCGCTGTCACATGAACGCCCCGGTGTGGACGTTCTTCGGGAACTCCTCGGGCGCGAGCGGCACCGTCACCTCGTCGGGCTTCGGCCCGTGCGCGTCGGCCCACGGCCGCAGCCTGGCGAGATCGAAGCCGTACAGGCGCGCGGCGTTCTCGCCGAGGATCGCGCGCGTCTCGGCCTCGGGCTTGTCGTGGAACGTGTGGCGGATCGCCTTGCGCGAGTTCGGGAACGTGCCCTCGTAGTGGGGATAGTCGCTGCCCCAGAGGATCCGCTCGATGCCGATCTCGTGACGCCCGGCGAGCTCGCGCGGCGAAGGTGAACTAGCGCCGTAGTGGCAGTTGCGCGTCGCGTAGAAGCTCGGCGGCTCGGGCGGCATCGCGCCCTCGGCGAACTCGAACTCGCCGACCGCACCCGTCTTCACGCGCTTCCAGATCCGGTCGAGGTTCGCGAGCATCGCCGGCACCCACGCACAGCCCGACTCGGTGGTGATGTAGCGGAGCTTCGGGAAGCGCTCGAAGACACCCGACATCAAGAGGTGCGGCACGCTGCGCGTCGAGTAGAAGCTCGTCTCGACCAGGCGGATCGGCAGCGAGATCTTCCACTGCCCGTAGTCGGGCGAGCCGGTGCCGCCGTGCTGGTTCAAGACGACGCCGAGGTCCTGACACGCGGCGTAGAAGCGGTCCATCTCGGGCGCGTAGAGCGGCGTGATGTGCGTGCAGTCGGGCGGCACGTGCGGAAGCAGCACACCGCCGCGCAGCCCGTGCTTGGCGATCCACTCGACATCCTTGATCGCCTCGTCGATGTCGTTCAGGTAGACGAGCCCGATCCCCGCGCGCCGCTCGGGCGCCTCGGCACAGAAGTCGACCAGCCAGCGGTTGTGCGCGCGGATCCCCTCGAGCCAGAGCGGAAAGTCCTTCACGGAAGGATTGCCGCAGATCAGCACGCTCGTGCGGAAGAACGGCGGCACCGTGTTCGGGAAGATGATCTCGCCCGCGATCCCCTCGCTCTCCATGTCACGGCCGCGCTCGGCGTCGTCCCAGTTCTTGTGCTTCTTGCTGCCGATGTGCTTGCGCTGCGGATTCTTGTAGCCGCCGCGCCACTCGTCGAAGAGCTGCTTGTGCTTCTCGTCGAGATAGTCGCGATAGGTCTCGACGCTCGCGCCCGCGTGGGAGTCGGCGGTGATCACGACGTAGGGCTGGCCGGCCATGTTGCCTCCTGGGGGTGTCCAAGATACCCGGGAGTGCCAGAATCCCGCACCGATGGCCGCGCCCACCCCGACGACGCCCTTCACCTTCGCACACACGCCGCAGCTGCCCGAGATCCTGACCGAGCTCGGCTGCTCGCTCGTGGTGAGCACGTACCAGGCCGGCAAGGTGATCGTGATCCGCTCGGACGGCGAGCGCCTGGTCCAGCTGCCGCGCACGTTCGAGGAGCCGATGGGACTCGCCGTGGACGGCGATCGGATGGCCGTTGCGACTAAACACGCGCTCGTGCTGCTCGCCAACGAGCCGCGCCTCGCCGCGACCTATCCGCGCCAACCCGAAACCTACGACGCGCTATTCGTGCCGCGTTCGGTGCACCACGTCGGCGCACTCGCCGTGCACGACATGGTGTTCACCGAGCGCGGGCTCGTGGGCGTGAACACGCTCTTCTCGTGCCTGTTCGAGCTCGACCCGCGCTGGAGCTTCCGGCCGGTGTGGCAGCCGCGCTTCGTGACGGCGCTCGCGCCCGAGGACCGCTGCCACCTGAACGGGCTCGCGCTGGTGGACGGCGCGCCGCGCTACGTCACGGCGCTCGGCGCCACCGACTCGGCCGGAGGCTGGCGCTCGAACAAGGAGCGCGGCGGGGTGATCCTCGACGTGGCGAGCGGCGAGACGATCCTGGCCGGGCTCGCGATGCCGCACTCGCCGCGCGTGTACGACGGGACGCTCTACGCGCTGCTCTCGTCGACCGGCGAGGTGATCGCGGTGGACCTCGCGCGCTGCCAGTACGAGGTGGTGCACCGCGTCGACGGCTTCGCGCGCGGGCTCGCGCGCTGCGGCGACTATCTCTTCGTCGGCACCTCGAAGATCCGCAAGCAGCACACGTTCGGTGATCTCGGTCTCGCGGGCCGGCGCGAGCTGTTCTGCGGCGTCACGCTGCTGCACCTGCCGACCGGCGCGTTCGTGGCCGACCTGCGCTACCAGCGCACCTGCGAGGAGATCTACGACGTGCAGGTGCTGCCGCGGCTGCGCAGCCCCGGACTGCTCGGCCTGCACGACGACGCCTACCGACGCGCGCTGTCGACGCCGGGAGAGGTGTTCTGGGGCCGGGAGCGGGAGTCGGACGACTAACCCCGCGCGGGCAACCCGCCCATCGCCTTGTGCACGCGGCGCTTGAGCCGCTGTCCCACCGGGCCGAGCTTCGCAGCGTCCATGTCGACGAGGAAGCGGTCGAGGCCGCCGTGCTTCTGCACGGTGCGGATCGCGCGCGTCGTCACGCGCAGGCCCACGTCGTGCCTGAGCGCATCGCTGTAGAACGTGACCTGCTGGAGATTCGGGTTGAAGCGGCGCTTCGTGCGCCGGTTCGAATGCGACACGTTGTGGCCGAACTGCGGCTTGGTGCCGAGGAGATCGCACTGGCGGGCCATCGCGTACCTACTTCTTCTTGCCGTAGCGGCGGCGGAAGCGGTCGATCTTTCCGTCGTGATCGAGCTCGCGCATCGTGCCGGTCCAGAACGGATGGCTGTGCGACGAGATGTCGAGGTGGATCACGGGCACCTGCTCGCCGTCGATCTCGCGCGTGTCGTTCGACTTCATCGTCGAGCGGCTGATCCACTCGTGGCCGGTCGCCGAGTCGACGAACACGACCTTGTGATAGTCGGGATGGATGCCTTCCTTCACGGCCTCTCCTGATGGACTTCGCTCGCCTTCGGCTCGCTGCGCGAAACCGTCTTCTGGTCTTCGCTCGCCTTCGGCTCGCTGCGCGAAACTTGCTACCAGCTCGACTTCCGCACGCCAGGAAGCTGGCCCTTCAGCGCGAGCTCGCGCAGCGCGATGCGCGAGATCGCGAACTTCTGGTAGTAGCCGCGCGAGCGGCCCGAGATCTCGCAGCGGCGGTTGAGCCGCGTCGGACACGAGTTGCGCGGCAGCTTCGCGAACTTCGCCTGCGCCTCGAGCTTGTCTTCCATCGACGCCTCGGGATCCTTGAGCGTCTTGCGCAGCACGGCGCGCTTCGCGGCGTGCTTCTTGATCAGCTTCTTGCGGCGCTTGTCGCGAAGCACCTGCGAGGTCTTGGCCAAGGGTCACTCCTGGGATCCGCGCAGCGGGCGCGAGGCTCGGCGGGCGGGGAAAGCTATCGGGCGGCCCGGGGGGTCGCAAGCGTTGGCCCGGGGGGATCCACCCTTCTATAGGGGTCGTGCGCGTCCCGCGGGCAGGTGCCGTATGTTGGCAGCCCTTTCTTTTCCGGGGTTTGCAGCCTTGTCCGACGCCCGTCCGCGCCACCGCGCGCTCGACCCGAACACGCTGCCCAAGCACTTCGACGCCCCGGCGGCCGAGCAGCGCTGGCACGCCGCCTGGCAGGCCAGCCGGATCTACCACTACGAGCCGGCGCGCCCGCGCGGCGAGACGTTCGTGATCGACACGCCACCGCCGACCGCGTCCGGCTCGCTGCACCCGGGCCACGTCTTCTCGTACACGCACACCGACCTGGTCGCGCGCTTCCAGCGCATGACCGGTCACAACGTGTTCTACCCGATGGGCTGGGACGACAACGGGCTGCCCACCGAGCGCCGCGTGCAGAACTACTTCCACATCCGCTGCGATCCGAGCGCGCCCTACGATGCGAACCTCGTGCTCGAAGAGGCGAACGCGGCGCGGCGCAAGGAGCCGCCGCGCCAGGTCTCGCGCCCGAACTTCATCGAGGCGTGCGAGCGCGTGACGCGCGAGGACGAGCGCTCGTTCAAGGCGCTGTGGGAGCGGCTCGGGCTCTCGATCGACTGGCGCCACGAGTATCAGACGATCGACCCGAACTCGCGGCGGATCGCGCAGTACTCGTTCCTCGATCTCTACGCGAAGGGCCACGTCGAGAGCCGCCATGCACCAACGATGTGGGACGTCGACTTCCAGTGCGCGGTGGCGCAGGCCGAGCTCGAGGACCGCGAGCGGCCGGGCGCCTATCACGACATCGAGTTCGCGGTGGAGGGCGGCGGCGCGTTCGTGATCTCGACCACGCGGCCCGAGCTGCTCGCGGCGTGCGTGGGCGTGACTGCACACCCGGGCGACGCGCGCTACCAGAAGTGGTTCGGCAAGCGCGCGATCACGCCGCTGTTCCGCGTTCCCGTGCCGATCTTCGCCAGCGAGAAGGCCGACCCCGAGAAGGGCACCGGCATCCTGATGGTGTGCACGTTCGGCGACGCCACCGACGTGGAGTGGTGGCGCGAGAACGGCCTCGCGCTGCGCCAGCTCGTGCAGCGCAACGGGCGGCTCGCCGCGGTGGAGTTCGGCAGCGCGGGCTTCGAGAGCCTCGACCCGGCCGCGGCCAACGCCTACTACGCCCAGATCGCGGGCAAGAACGTCGCGCAGGCGCAGAAGATCACCGTCGAGCTGCTGCGCGACCCGGCGAGCAGCGCAACCGGCAACGGCGCGGCGCTGCTCGGCGAGCCGAAGCCGATCGTGCACGCGGTGAAGTTCTACGAGAAGGGCGACCGCCCGCTCGAGTTCGTGCCGACGCGCCAGTGGTTCGTCCGGCTGCTCGAGCACCGCGAGGCGCTGCTCGCGAAGGGCGCCGAGGTGCAGTGGCACCCCGCGCACATGCACAAGCGCTTCGAGGACTGGACGCGCAACCTGAACAGCGACTGGTGCGTCTCGCGCCAGCGCTATTTCGGCGTACCGATCCCGGTGTGGTATCCGCTCGACGCGAATGGCGAGCGCGACTACGCGCGGCCGATCCTGCCCGATCCGGCGGCGTTGCCGGTCGATCCCACCACGGATCTGCCGTCGGGTTACACCGCCGACCAGCGCGAGCGGCCGAACGGCTTCTCGGCCGAGGCCGACATCTTCGACACCTGGTTCACCAGCTCGCTCACACCGCAGATCAGCTCGCACTGGGGAACCGACGCGAAGCGCCACGCGGCGCTGTTCCCGGCCGACCTGCGCCCGCAGGGCCAGGACATCATCCGCACCTGGGCGTTCTACACGATCGCGAAGGCGATGCTGCACGAGAACTCGGTGCCGTGGCGCCATGCGGCCGTGTCCGGGTTCATCACCGACCCCGACCGCAAGAAGATGTCGAAGAGCAAGGGCAACGTGATCACTCCGCTGCCGCTGCTCGACGAGTACACCGCCGACGGCGTGCGCTACTGGGCCGCCTCGGCGCGGCTCGGCGTCGACACGGCGCTCGACGAGAAGGTGTTCAAGATCGGCAAGCGGCTGGTGACGAAGCTGTTCAACGCGGGGAAGTTCGCGCTCGCGCAGGAAGCGGAGGTCGGCCCGATCTCGGAAGAACTCGACCGCGCGTTCGCCGCGAAGCTGCGGGCACTCGTGGAACGCTCGACGCGCAACTTCGCATCGTTCCAGCACGCGCTCGTGCTCCAGGAGGTGGAGTCGTTCTTCTGGACCCACTTCACCGACACCTATCTCGAGCTCGCCAAGCTGCGCGCGCGCAGCGAGGATCCGGCGGCCGCGGCCGGGCGCAGCTCCGCGGTGGCAACGCTGCGGCTCGGGCTCGACGTGCTGCTGCGCCTGTTCGCGCCGTTCGTGCCGTTCATCAGCGAAGAGGTGTGGTCGTGGGCGTTTGCCGCGGAGAAGCGACAGCCCTCGATCCACGCCGCGCCGTGGCCGAGCGAGCACGATTTCGCCGGGATCGCCGAGCCCGCCGCGCCGGAGAGCTTCGACGTCGCGGTCGCGTGCTGGAGCGCGATCCTCAAGGCGAAGTCCGACGCCGCCGTCTCGATGGGCCGCGAGGTGGAGCGGCTGGTGATCGCCGCGAATCCGAAGACGCTCGCCACGCTGCGCGGTGTGGTGGTGGATGTGCTTGCCGCCGCGCGCTGCCACGCGCACGAGCTCGCGGCCGACGACGCGCTCGGTGACGGCGAGCTCGCGATCCGCAACGCGGTGTTCGCCGAGCGCTCGGAAGACTGAGACCGGCGCCGCCGCTGAGCTTTCGACGGCGCCGGCTCGTCTCGTCCACCCGAGGAGGGGAAACCACTGCGGTTTCCCGTTGCTGATTCCCATCGCAACTTTCGTGCCTTGCGGAGAGAGCGCCGAGTTTGGCCCATGCGTGCTGATTCGATGCTCGAATGAGATAGGTTCCGCGCGCTCGGCTGCCCGCGCGATGCGCAGCGGGCGCTCATCGGCGCGCCATCGCGCCCGATCATCCCTGACACCGGGTGGGGTCGATCCCGGATACCACGCGGTCGCCGGCTCCAGTAGTTTGCATCCCTGAAATTGCGACCGCCTCTCGGTTCGAGCGACTACTCCAGAAACCCGAGGTGGTCATGCAGGTGCTCCGTTCCCGCGCTCCGTTTCGTGTCGTTCCGGTCGCCGCGCTGTTTCTCATTCTCACCGCCCCCGCCACCGGCGCGCTGCTCAAGCGCTGGTGGAACTGGACGCTCGGGGGCGTGCAGACGCGCCTGATCGAGGTCCCGCTCGCCGCGCCCGTCGGCACGACCCCGTGCCCGGGCGTGCGGCCCGGCGCGATCGTCAACAGCGACGTCGGCCAGTGCACGTTCAACGCCGCGTTCTCGGGCAGCGACGGCCGCCTGTACATCGGCACGGCCGGCCACTGCATCCTCGGCGATTCGCCGATCGGTGGAGACGTGGGCGAGCAATCGTGGGCGCCGGGCGCGGGCCCGGTCGCCAGCGATGGCGCCGGTGCACCGATCGGCCATTTCGCGTACGCGATCCTCCAGGACCCGAAGGACTTCTCGCTGATCGAGCTGAACAGCGGCGTTCCGCTCAACGCACAGATGTGTCATTTCGGCGGCCCCACCGCGATCAACAGCGACCAGCCCGCCGACCCGGTCGTGCTCCACCACTACGGCAACGGCATCGGCCTCGGCACGCTGCTCCCGGCGCGCACGGGCGTGGCGCTGGGCATGCCCGACCCCGACCACGTGTTCGCGCAGGCCGCGGCGGTGCCAGGCGACTCGGGCAGTCTCGTGATCAGCGACGACGGCCGCGCGGTGGGCGTGCTCGTCACCGTCGGCGTCCATTCCTCGTCGATCGGCGTCCCGACCGTGGACGCGGGGATCGTCGGCATCACGCGCTTCGCTCCGCAGGTGGCGCGCGCCGAGCAGGTGCTGGGCATCGACCTGACGCTGATGACGGCCGATCCGCTCTGATCAGCGGCGCGTGGCGCGAATCAGCCCCTCCTGCACCACGGACGCGAACCGGACGCCGTCGCCCGTGTAGAGCCCGCCGAAGATCAGGCTGCGTGCCGCATGCCCGACCGGACTCTGCGAGGCGTAGAGCATCCAGCTCTCGTCGAGCATGAACGATCCGCGCGCGATCGGGCGGTGGATCCAGACCGCGTGATCGAGGCTCGCCGACATGCGCTTGTGCCACGGCAGGCCGTGCGCGCGTGCCGCGGTCATCAGCAGCGCGCGGTCGGTGAGATAGACCAGCACCGCCACGTGTACGACGGGATCGTCCGGGAGCGGCCCCTTCACGCGCACCCAGTTGCGCTGGCGCGGCTCGTAGGTCTTGCTCGGGTCGTCGAGGTCGTATTCGTCGCAGAGGCGCAGCTCGACCGCGCTGCTGTGGATCGCGTCGCGCCGACCCAGCGCGCGCGCGCGCTGCGTCTCCCAGTCCTCGATCGTGTCGGGCGGCGGCGCCTCGGGCATCGCGTCCTGGTAGGAGAGGCCGGTCTCCGGCTGCGCGAAGCTCGCCGCGAGATCGAAGATCGCCTCGCCGCCCTGGTGCGCCACCACGTTGCGCGTCGTGAACGTCTTGCCGTCGCGGATCCGGTCGACCACGAAGCGGATCGGGAGATCGTGGCGGCCCGGGCGCAGGAAGTAGGCGTGCAGCGAGTGGAGCGGGCGGTCGTCGGCAACCGTGCGATAGGCGGCCACCACCGATTGCGCCGCCACCATCCCGCCGAACAGGCGGCCCTCGCCCGGCCCCGGATCGCCCAGGTAGAGGTCGCGGTCGAGCGCCTCGAGCTCGAGGCAGGCGAGCAGCGTCGACAGCGAGGGAGTCTCCGGCGGTCCGGCGGCGCGCTGGGTCACGCCACGCGCTCGAGCGCGTCGCGCACCAGCGCGAGCCGGTCGTTGCCGAAGTACATGTCTTCGCGGTCGACGAACATCGTCGGCGACCCGAAGCCGCCGCGCGCGATCAGCTCGTCGGTGTTGGCGCGCAGCTTCTCCTTGTAGGCCGGGTCGGCGATCTTCGCGAAGAACTCGCCGCGGTCGAGACCCGCGCGCGCCGCGATCGGCTCGAGCACGGCGTCCTGCGAGATGTCGGCGAGGTCGCCCCAGTAGGCCTCGAACACCGCGCGCGCGTAGGCGGGCAGCACCCCGTGCTCGAGCGCCACGAACGCGCCGCGCATCGCCTTCACGCTGTTCACGGGAAACACCGACGGCTGACCGATCTCGATCCCGTACAGCCGCGCCCAGTCGGCGAGGTCCTTGCCGTAGTAGCGCGCTTTCGCCGGCACCGGCGCCTTGCGCTGCTCGTAGACCGACGGGTTCACGCTGTTGAACACGCCACCCACCAGGAACGGGCGCCAGACCAGCTCGGCGCGCGCGCTCCGCGCCAGCTCCTCCACCTTGTGGAACGCCAGGTAGGTCCACGGGCTCGAGCAGTCGAAGAAGAACTCGAGAGTCGCCATGCGCCGGGGTATACCTCAACGGCCGCGCAGCGCGCCCTCGTAGATCTCGAGGTGCTGTTCGGCGACGCGCGCCCAGTCGTGCGCGTCCGCGGTCGCCGCGACTTCGGGCGGGAGCCGCGAGTCGAGCGCGTCGATCAGCGCCGCCGCGAGCGCAGCGGGATCGCCCGCGAGCGCGAGCCAGCCGTTGCGGCCCGGCGCGATCACGTCGGGGACGCCGCCGGCGTCGGTCGCGACCAGCCGCGCGCCCGCGGCGAGCGCCTCGAGCAGGAACGGCGGCGCCGCCTCGGCCTGCCCGCGCCGGTCGACGATCGACGGCAGACACGCGGCGCGACACGCGCGCAGATGAGCGGCGACGCTCGCGCGGTCGGCCACACCCGTGAAGCGCACCCAGGACTCGAGCCCGAGCCCGCGCGCGAACGCGCGCAGCTCGCCTGCGAGCGGACCGTCGCCGAGCACGACGAGACCGAGCCCGGCGTGGCGCTCGCGCACGCGCGGCAACGCGCGCAAGAGCACGTCGGGTCCCTTCTGCGCGACGAGCCGGCCCGCGAACAGCACGAACCCGTCCGGAAACGGCGAGTCGACGCGCGGCGCCGTCGGCGCGCCGTAGTGCGCGGTGTCGACGCCGCCGAGAACGACTCGGGCGTGCGACGGCGCGCCGAGCACACGGTCGAAGCACTCGCCCAGGTTGGCCGAAGGCGCGAGCAGCGCGTCGCTGCGCGCGTGGATCCAGCGCGCGAGCGCGCGCGCACCGGGGATGCGCGGCAGGAAGTACGCGTCGCTGCCGACCAGCGCAGCGACGTGCGCGAAGCGGCGCCGCCGCCCGCTCCCGCGCGCCCACGCCGCCGCGATCCCCGATACGAGCAGCCCGTGCGCGTGCACCACCCCGCAGCCGAGGTCGCGCGCGAGCGCACGCAGCGCACGCGCCTCGGCGGCGGCGAACCAGGGTACCTGGAGCTGTGCGCGCGCCGAGTGGTGCAGCGTCTCGCGCAGCCCCGGTCCGTAGACGAGGCGCTGCTGGGCACGCGGTACGAAGTAGTCGAAGCGCCGGATCTCAAGCTCGCCAAAGCGATCGCGCGCGGGCGCGCCGGGCTCGGACGGCGCGAGCACCGTCACGTTCGCGTGCCGCCCGAGCGCGAGGCAGAGGTCGAGCGCGCCGCGCGACCCCCCTTCGTCCGCGTGCCGCGGGAAGGCGCTCGTCGCGAACAGCACGCGCATGCAGCGGGCTCAGGGCGCCGCGGCCGGAGCCGTCAGGACCTAACGTTCGCCGCCGAACGCCGAATCGAGCACGGCGAGCGCGGCGGACTCCTCGGCGGAGACGCTCGGCGCCGCGTCGAGGAGGCCGCCCGCGGCGTTCGCCACCGCCCACGCGCGGCCGATGATCTTCGCGCGCAGCGCGGCGCGCTGGCGCTCGTCGAGCGATTTCGCGATCGCCGCGATGAACTCGTGCCAGATCGCGGAGATCTCGGGCGCGGGGCGCTCCATCGTCCAGATCTCGAGCAGCCGGTAGCTCGCGCCGTCCGGCGCGATGCCGCTGGTCGCCGCGCCGTGCAGCACCGCCGCACGCTCCTTCGCATCCATCACGCCGTCGGCCCACGCCGTCTCGATCAGCGGGATCAGCGTGAGCGCGGCGAGCGTCTCGGCGCGGATTCCCAGCTCGGCGAGCCGCGCGAGCAGATCGGGATCGTCGATCCCGGTGGCGCGGCCGAGCGCGCCGGCGGCCTCGGCCTCCTCGGCGGCGAGCGCCGCGCGGAACGACACGACGTCCTGCTTGTAGAACGCCGCTTCGATCGCGCGGGCGAACTGCTCCAGGGCATCATCGGCGGGCATCGGGCGAATGATAACCGCGGATTGCGCGGTGCGGCACGCCGAACGAGAATCCGCGCCATGCAATACCCCGCGCGCACCTCGGTCCTCGCGTTCGCGCTCGCGGCGTTGGCCTGCAAGCCGGCAGTGGAGGTGCCGGCGGGCGGACCGATCGCGGGCTGGCCCGAGTACGGCGGCACGCCCGGCGGAACGCGCCACTCGCCGCTCACGCAGATCACGCCCGAGAACGTGGGCGCGCTCGAAGTGGCGTGGATCCATCACTCCGGCGACATCGAGGACGGCTCGCACGCCATGGGGCTGCATTCCAGCTATCAGGCGACGCCGATCCTCGTCGGTGACACGCTCTACTTCTGTACGCCATTCAACCGCGTGATCGCGCTCGACGCCGAGAGCGGTGCGGAGCGCTGGTCGTACGATCCGCACGCGTCGCGCGAGGGCGTGTACAACCTGAACTGCCGCGGCGTGTCGTCGTGGGTCGATTCGCGCGCGCCCGAAGGCGCGGCCTGCCGCACGCGCATCTTCACCGGCACGCTCGACGCGCGCCTGATCGCGCTCGACGCACAGACGGGCGCGCCGTGCGCCGACTTCGGCAGCGCCGGGACGGTGGATCTGCGCGAGGGGATCGGCGACACGAAGCCGGGCGAATATGGAATGACCTCGCCACCGGCCGTGCTCGGCGACCGCGTGATCACGGGCGCGCTCGTGCTCGACAACCGCCGCACCGACGCGCCGGGCGGCGTCGTGCGCGCATGGGACGCGCGCACGGGTGCGCTCGCGTGGGCGTGGGATCCGGTGCCGCCGGGCAGCCCCGCATTCCCCGGCGAGCCCGGACGCACCTATCGCCGCGGCACGGCCAACGCGTGGACCGCGTTCTCGGTCGACGCCGTGTTCGGCCTCGTCTACGTGCCCACCGGCAACACCTCGCCCGACTACTACGGCGGCCAGCGCGACGGCCTCGATTTCTACTCGAGCTCGATCGTCGCGCTCGACGGCCGCACAGGCGAAGTGCGCTGGCACTTCCGCACCGTGCACCACGATCTGTGGGACTACGACGCCCCCTCGCAGCCGGTGTTCCTCGACTTCATGAAAGATGGCGCGAAGGTGCCCGCGCTGATCCAGGCCACCAAGATGGGCCATCTGTTCTTCCTCGACCGGCGCAGCGGCGAGCCGCTGTTCCCGGTCGAAGAGCGCGCGGTGCCGCAGGGCGGAGTGCCCGGCGAGACGCTCTCGCCGACGCAGCCCTTCCCGCGGAAGCCCGCGCCGCTCCACCCCGCGACGCTCACGCCCGACGACGCGTTCGGCTTCACGCCCTGGGACCGCGCCGAGTGCCGCGAGCTGATCGCGGCCGCGCGCTCCGAGGGGATCTTCACGCCGCCCTCGCTCCAGGGCTCGATCCAGTTCCCGGGCATGGTCGGCGGCGCCAACTGGGGCAGCGGCAGCGTCGACGCCGAGCGCGGCGTGTTCATCATCAACACGACCCGGCTCGCAACCTACATCCGGCTCGTACCGCGCGCCGAGTACGAGAAGCAGTTTCCCGACGGTCCGCCCAAGCTCGGCTTCGAGCCGCAGGAAGGCACGCCCTACGCACTCGAGCGTCGCTTCCTGCTCTCTTCGTCGCTCGGCGCGCCGTGCAACCCGCCGCCGTGGGGCGTGCTGACGGCGATCGACGTCGCGACCGGCGAGAAGCGCTGGGAGGTCCCGCTCGGCACGACGCGCGATCTCGCGCCGTTCCCGGTGTGGCTGTTCGCTCCGAAGGGCGTGCCCAACATCGGCGGACCGATCACCACCGCGAGCGGGCTCACCTTCATCGGCGCCACCACCGACCGCTACCTGCGCGCGTTCCGCACCGAGACCGGCGAGGAGCTCTGGCGCGCGCGGCTGCCGACCACCGCGCACGC
>Ga0070698_100006166_pt1 | contig 13057 bp, 14 predicted proteins | sample KBSK1502metaG_FD_65477 | JGI IMG/M metagenome (GOLD analysis project Ga0070698, IMG submission 65477) | Corn, switchgrass and miscanthus rhizosphere microbial communities from Kellogg Biological Station, Michigan, USA - KBS K1-50-2 metaG | ecosystem: Host-associated > Plants > Roots >... | reverse complement strand
GTAGTTCATCGAGGCAGCGTTCTGATAACGGGCCTTCGCCACCGCTTCATTGATCAGATATGACAGACCGCTCGCGATGACCATCATGATGCGCATCGCGAAGATCCACACGAGCAGTTGAACCTGCGTGGTGGGCTCGCGCACAGCGAGAAGAATGAACGAGATGAGGGCGACACCGGTTACGCCGTACGTCTCGAATCCATCCGCGCTCGGACCGACTGAATCACCTGCGTTGTCACCTGTGCAATCGGCGATGACGCCAGGGTTACGCGCATCGTCTTCCTTGACGTTGAAGACGATCTTCATCAGGTCGGCGCCGATATCAGCGATCTTCGTGAAAATTCCGCCGGCGATACGCAGCGCAGCGGCGCCGAGTGATTCACCGATTGCGAAGCCGATGAAGCATGGACCTGCGTAGTCTCCCGGTATGAACAGGAGGATCAACAGCATCAGGAACAGCTCGACCGAGATGAGCAGCATGCCGATGCTCATTCCAGCCTTCAGCGGAATCGAATAACAGGGGAACGGCTTACCCTTGAGCGACGCAAATGCCGCGCGCGAATTCGCGAAGGTGTTGACTCGAATTCCGAACCATGCCACGCCATAGCTGCCTCCAATACCGATCAGGCTGAAGGCGAGAATGATCGCGACCTTCACGGGCTCGAATGCGAGCAGGAACCCGAAGTAGAGCAGGATGACGAAACCGATGAAGATCTCGAGAATGAGAATGAATTTTCCCTGCGTGATGAGATACGTCTTGCAGGTCTCGTAGATCAGCTCGGATATCGCGAGCATCGACTTGTGCACCGGCATCTTCTTGAGCTGGCTGTAGATGATCAGCCCGAAGAGGAGACCGGCAAGGCAGACGATAAGTCCGAGCATCAGCAGCGTCGATCCCGGTATTCCGCGGAACGAGACTGAGCCCAGGTCAGGTACAGCCAGGTTGGCCTCGCCCCCCGGACGATGCTCCGCCTGAAGCGTTGAGCCTGGCGCAGCTGCCTCCTGTGCATAGGCAAGCGGTGCAGTGACAGCGCCACCTGCGAATAAAGTGACCACGGCAAGCGCGAGCGGTGTCACGCGACGTAACAGAGAACCGAACTTCCACACATTCATTTCACATTCCTCAAGGGTAATCGGCGCCCGGCGCATGGCCGGGTGCTCTCGTAGCGAAGCAAGAACAAACTGCGGGTGGAACGATGCGGAGCGGGGCTCCGCCATGAGGCGCTCAGGTCGGGCTTTCCACCTTGCGCCAGAGGTAAAACACAGGGATGCCGATCGCGACAAGAACCAGGCCCGATACCGCCTGAGCGCGAGTCTTGTCGGCGATCAGCAGAACAACGGCGATCGTTGACGCCAGCACGATATACAGCGCAGGGAGCACGGGATATCCGAAGGCGCGATACGGACGCTCGGCATCCGGTCGCTTCGATCGCAGAATAAAAAGTCCGACGGTCGTAAGAGCATAGAAGATGAGTGCAGCGAAGATCACGTAGTCGAGAAGCTGACCGTACGTGCCTGTTAGACACAGCAGGCTGGTCCAGATTGCCTGAACAATGAGGGCAAATGCGGGAACGTGATTCTTGTTCAGAGTGCCCGCGCGCTGGAAAAACAATTTGTCCTTTGCCATCGCGTAATAGACGCGTGCGCCCGACAGGATCAGTCCGTTGTTGCACCCAAATGTCGAGATCAGAATCGCGCTTGCCATTATCGTTCCGCCGATTGCGCCGAACATCATCTCCATCGCCGCGCTTCCGACACGATCCTGGGTCGCGAACTGAATTCCCCGGGCAAGTACCGTCGCGGCATCCTTCGTTCCTTCCAGAGGAAGAATGCTGAGATAGGCGACGTTCGCGAGAATGTAGAGCGTGCTCACGAGGCCCGTTCCCATCAGCAGAGCAAGCGGAAGATTCCGCTGCGGATTCTTCACCTCGGCCGCTGCAAACGTGACGTTGTTCCACGCATCGCTCGAGAACAGCGAGCCAACGAGTGACGCTCCGAAGCCGATCAGAAATGCCGACGTTATGTCGACTCCGCCGCTGAAATTTCCGGAGCTGAAGTTGGCTGCGATGGCGTCCGCGTTTCTTCCGATCGTCAGACCAAGAAGAATGAGGAGCGCAAGCGCGCCCGTCTTCACGATCGTGAGCGTCGTCTGAACCAGCTTCCCTTCTCTCACGCCGCGAAGATTGATCCACGTGAGAATCCAGATGGTAACCAGCGCAACCAGACGCTGTGGGGTCAGACCAACCTCGATCAGCCCACCAGGAGTGGAAATCTCAAACTGTGGAAACCACGAAAACCGGTCTGGTGTAATCGCGGGCCAGAGAACGCCGAGGAAGCGTCCGAATGCGACGGCGACCGCTGCGATGGTTCCGGTCTGGATGACGATGAAAAGAGTCCAGCCATACAAAAAACCCATGAGGGGACCCATGGATTCGCGAAGAAAGACGTACTGACCTCCAGCTCGTGGATACATCGCTGCGAGCTCACCGTACGCAAGCGCTCCGAGGATGGTGATCAGGCCGGCAACGAGCCAGGCGAGCATGAGCCAGAGTGGCGAGCCGACGACGCGGGAGATATCCGCGGATACGATGAAGATGCCCGATCCGATCATGGATCCGGCGACGAGCATCGTTGCGTCGGTGAGTGTTAAGGCTTTGACGAATCCGCCCGATGACGCCTGGGCGTCACCGGCTTCGGGCATGCTGCTCATTCAAAGTCTCCGGAGGGGGGAAATATCGGGCAGCAACCGCCCGGCACTCGGCGCGGTCAATCTACTATAGAGTGGCTTCAGTCGGAAGCCACGATAACTCTAGAATATGAACTGAATGTCGACCGTATCCCGCACCGGAGTTCCGTCCGGCCGGACGCCGGGGCGAAATCGCAGAGCGAGTAATACGTCACGCAGCTTTCTATTGTATCCGCCGTCAGGCGACGGATTGAAGCCCAGGAGGCGGGCGGCGCCCTTTTCGTCGACGTCGAAGTACGCGGTGAGGTGATAGCCTTTTAATGAAGGCGGTGCCGGAAGAGGGGGAAGGAAGAATTGAGTTGGCGTGGGAGGATAATTCTGACCGGGCCCACCTCCGGTTCCGGGGCCAGATGCGCTTCCGGTTCCTGTACCGACTCCCGACCCAATTCCGCCGCCAGATCCAGGGCCTGCCCCGCCAGTCCCCGCGCCGCCTGTCCCGGTGCCGGCTCCCTGCACTGCGGTTCCTGTCGCGGGTGCAGCAGGTGCAATCGGTTGAACGATGGGTTTGTCAACCGGCGCCGGTGCAGGCTTGGGCGGTGGGACGACGGGAGTTGGAGGGGGAGCAACGAGCAGAGCGGCGTCCGGTGCCGGGGTGCGCAGCTGCACGTATTGCAATCGCTGACCCGCTGCGCGATTACCGCTTCCGGAACTTCCGCCTCCGCCGCCAGCGGGTCCCGGCCCGCCGCCGCCTACGGTTGGCTCAGCCTTGAAGCCGGTGCGCGCGGCGGGATAGACAATCAGAAGGAGGATGAGCGCATGAGCAAAAAGAGAGGCAGCGGTACCCTTCCACCGCCCCTCTCTCTTGCTCGGTACCCCGACCGGAGGCCGATACCGTCTCTCTATGTCGACGGCTGGTCCTTCGGTGAAACGCCGATCACCTTCACACCGGCGCCGCGAGCTACGTCCATCGCGTAAATCACATCGGAGTACTTAACCTTTGGATCGCCCTTCACGAAAATGATCTTCTCCGGACGACCGTCGTAGATCTCTTTCAGTCTGCTCGCAAGATTCGCCTTGGTGAGAGGCTCCTTGTTCACAGCGAACTTGTTGCCGGGCAGAACCTCGAGCACGATCTGCGGCGGCGGAGTCGCGCTCGATTGCTGTTCAGTCGGATCAGGCAGCTGAAGATCGATCGCCTTTCGCGACATCGGAACAACGAGCATGAAGATGATGAGGAGCACGAGCAGCACGTCGATCATCGGCGTGACGTTCGGCTCGTTCGTGAGGCCGCGGCCTCCTCCATGGGTGTCCATGGACATTATTTCTTCCCTCCCGCAGGCATGCCGCCCATGATGTTGTCGGTTGCAATCGACGACTTCGTGCCGGGCTGCTGATCGGTGATCATTCCGGTAACCGCGACATTGTTGTGCGCGGCGATGTCCATAGCGTCGAGGACCTTGGAGTACTGGAGATCCTTGTGCGCCTTGATGTAAAGGAGCTTGTCTTCCGTGCGGTTCTCATAGATGGTCTTGAGACGCTGGGCAAGCTCCGGATTGGGGATTGGTGCCTTGTTCAGGAAATACTGTCCGTTGGCGTCGATGCCAAGCACCTGGTCTCGCTCCTCTTCAGGATGCGGCTTCAGGTTGACACCCTGCGGCGGTATCGCCTGGAAGCCGGCAGAGATTGCCGGCACGACAAGCATGAAGATGATGAGGAGAACCAGCATGACGTCGATCATCGGCGTCACGTTTGGCTCTGCCTTTACACCCGCGCTCGATCCAGTTGACATTGACATGGTTTAATTCCTCCCGAGCCGATTACTGAGAGATCGGGCCGGAGCTGGAAGCGGTGGTGTTGAATTCGCGAGTGAAGCGTGAACGACCAAACTCGCCGCTCACGTTCTTGATCATGTAGTCGATCATTTCCTTCGAGGTGTACGTCATTTCCGCTGTCAGGTTGTCGATCTTGACCTGGAAGTAGTTGAACGCCCACACCGCAGGAATTGCGACGATGAGACCGAACGCCGTCGTGATGAGTGCTTCTGCGACACCAGCGGAAATCGCGGAGAGTCCGCCGGATCCTGAAGCGGCCATACCCACGAACGCGTTTACGATACCCATCGTTGTTCCGAGGAGTCCGACGAACGGTGCGGTTGCACCGACGGTAGCGAGAACACCAAGACCGCGCTTGAGATCGGTGATCGTCATCAACATCTCACGCTCGACTGCACGCTCTGCGGAGTTGATGTCGCCGACCGAAACGGTGCCGTCCTGAATCAGAGGCTTGATCTCGGTGAGTGCGCCGCCAAGAACGCGCGCGACGTGTGACTTCTTGTACTTCTCGGAAAGGGTAACCGCTTCGTTGAGGTTGTCTTCCTCGAGGAACTGCGAGAACTCAGGAGCGAACTTGCGTGTTTCGGACTGCGCCTTGCGCAGGTCCCACCACTTCTTGATGGTGATCGACAGCGACCAGATCGACATGATCGCGAGCGTGAAGACGATGCCGCGGGCGAACCCGGCCATTTGTCCCCAAAGATCCATCAGTGAGAGTTGCATTGTATCCGTATTCTCCGTTGGGTTGGGTTAGCGTGCGGTTATCTGTCGAGCTTGAACTGGAAGCTCTGCTGTACGAGCTGCTTGACTTTCTTTCCGCCGACTTCTGCGGGATAGAAGCGCATGTTCGGAAGCGCGGAGCGTACAGCACTCGCGAACAAGTCGTTGGTTGCCTTCAGCACCTTGAACGTGCTGACGTCGGCACGTCCGTCTTCACTGACGACGAACTGAGCCTGCACTTCACCCTCGACGCCGGATGAGCGAAGAGCGTCGGGATAGCGAGGTGCGCCGGTGCCAGGAATCTGGGAAACCGGCTTCTCGACCTGGAATTCATAGTAGGTCTGATTGGGATCGACGACGGCAGTACCGCCTTCTACGCCCTTGGCGACACCGCCCTTCACGCCTTTTCCGCTGAAGTCGGCTTCGTCAGTGACCTTCTTCGAAAGATCGATGTCAGGAATCTTGATCGGGATCTCCACCGGCGCGCGCAGCACCTGGAAGCCTTTTGGCGGAGGCGCCTTCATCACCACTTCTTTCGGGGGCGGCGGCTCCTTCGGCTTCGGCTTGGGCGGCTCCTTCTTCATTTCGACGAACTGGATCTTTTCCGCCTTCGTCTTGTCGTCGGCGATTCCCGCACGTGCAGTGACGATGACAGCGGCGGCTATGAGCGCGCCGTGAAAGACGAGACTGAACACCGTCCCGCCTGCCATCTTCTGCTTGTGGGGTCTCGACTCGATCAGCTGGTTGAACATTGAATCACCGAGAGGAAAGGTTTGGTGACATGAAGATTATTCGCCCATGATTACGCTGGTAATGCCGTAAAGATTAAGAATCAATGAATTCGAGTTAATCTTTTTTTCATGTTGCGGCCCCTTGCGCGAGCGGCAATGTCACCGTGAAAAGACTTCCTCTGCCAAGGCGCGATGATGCAGTGAGTGTGCCTCCGTGTGCTTGCGCGATCCATTGACTGATTGCAAGGCCGAGACCAAAGCCTCCTCTTTCTGACATGCGCGAGCGCGCTCTGTCGGCGCGCCAGAACCGCTCGAAGATGTAAGGAACATCTGCTGCGGCGATTCCGATGCCGGTGTCACGCACTGCAAACGTCACGTTGTCGGGATGAAGCCCGAGTCCGATATCGACTTTTCCACCTGGCGGAGTGTACTTGATCGCGTTTGTGATGAGGTTGAGGAAGAGCTGACGCAATCTGGTGCGGTCTGCCATGATTGTGACGTCTGCAGTGAATTGCAGGTTCACCGCAACGCCTGCTCCTTCTCCGAGTATGAGCGCGGTCTCGTAAACATCGTCGACGAGCGGCTTGAGCTCCACGGGCTCGCGATGAATGTCGAATCTTCCCTCGTCCGCGCGTGCGAGTGTGAGCAGACTCTCGACGAGATCCGCCATGCGAGTCGTCTCGTGCAGCGCTTCTTCCAGCGCCACCATTCTCTCCGATGGTGACGGCTCGCTCATCGCCCGCTCCACATCGGCGCGCAGAACAGCAAGCGGGGTTTTCAGCTCATGGCTCGCATCGGCAGTGAAGCGGCGAAGTCCCATGAACGACGTCTCGAGTCGCTCGATCATATCGTTGAGCGTGGCGACGAGTCTTTCGAATTCCTCGCCTGCATTCTCGATGCTGAGCCGGCGATGCAGGCTTCGGCCATCGCTGATTGCGGCTACGTCATGATTGATCTTGTCGATGCGCTGCGACATGATGCCCAGAGTTGCCCATGCACCCCATCCGGCAAGAACGATCACGATTGCAGCACCGGCGTAAGCGATCAGATACGCGCGCGGCAAATCTGTTGCGCCAAGCGTAGAAACACCGACTACAACCTTGCCGAGTGTCGCCGTTGGTGTCGTAAGGTCTCGCGCAACGAGAAGCAGTTGCTCCTGTGCGCTGTCGAGTGAAAGGAGACCTGCCTGTCCGCCCGATGGAAGGTGAGTGATCTGTTCGGACAGAAGCGACGCGTCCGCGTTGTTGAGCCGCCGGACTTCTGTCGATTGAAAGAGAATCAAGCCACGGCGGTCCATCACTACGAGATAATCCGGAAACGAATCCAGCATCGCGTTCAGGCGCGGCGTGATGTTGAGTGCCTCTGCTGCAGTGTCAGGACCGATGATAACCGATTGAGCTTCCTCGCCTGCTTCTGTGATGAGGCTCGCGGCAAGATCCGCTTCGGTGCTCGCGTTGCGCGCTATGTCACGATAGACCGACGCATTGCGCACGGCCCATAGTGTGAGCGCAAGCACGCCGGAAACCGCAATGAGCCCCGCCACGAACGCCGCTGTGAGGTTCGTACGGGTCGATGCCATCCGGGGTCAGCCTCTCGCTGCGTGCGGTTCCGCTCGGATCACGTATCCAACTCCGCGGATGGTGTGAATCAGCCTGGGCGAGTTCGACGCATCGATTTTCTTGCGAAGATGATTGATCACCACGTCGACGATGTTGGTGCCCGGATCGAAGTGGTATCCCCATGCGTATTCGGTGATCAGCGTGCGACTCATAACCCGCCCGGCATGGCGCATCAGGTACTCGAGAACCGTGTATTCCTTCGGTGTCAGCTCGATTGCGACTCCATTGCGCTTCACTTCTCTCGTATCCAGATGCAGCTCCAGGTCGGCAACCTTCAGTGCCGGTGACACGAGAATGCGAGGACGGCGGGAGAGTGCTTCGACACGTGCGAGGAGCTCCTCGAAGGCGAAGGGCTTGGTGACGTAATCATCCGCACCGGCGCGCAGCGTCTCCACTTTTGCATCGATGGCGTCCTGCGCCGTGAGCACGAGAATCGGTCGCTCGAACCCGCGCGCGCGGAGCGAGTTGAGAACCTGAAGACCGGATTTTCCCGGAAGACGCATGTCGAGAACGATCAGGTCGTACGCTCCTGTAGCCGCCATCTGCTCGCCTTCGTCGCCGCTCGCCACGAGGTCGACCACCCATCGCTGCTGCTCCAGCCCGCGCTTGACGAAATTGCCGACGGTGGGATCATCCTCTATCACCAGTATTTTCATATCCTGGAAAAATCTATCCCAACTGAACAGCGATTGTTCCAGACACAGAGACCACAGAGACCACAAAGCAAACGGCCCGGTTTGTTAGGCCCGGGCCGTTTGCTTTGTGGTCTCTGTGGTCTCTGTGTCTAGAACAATTGCTATCCTATCCTCGTCAGTATTCTACCCAGTTATCGACCCATGTATTGGGTAAAGGGACGAGTGCTCCAAGCCCCATGAGCGCTTTCGCCACCTCGCACGAGTTGTATTGGTACTGCTTGGTACCGTTCACCGTATTGATCGGCACGGTTTGCCCGAGCTTTGCGTTGAGCGCGCTCACGATCGCGCCTTGTATATAGTTGTTGCCGTTTCCAGTCAGGTCCCCACCAACGAGAACTATTCCCTTCCAGTTGAACGTGGCGCCTGATCCTGTATCGAGATTGCCCTGGACGATCAGCATGCCGCGTCCCCCGTTGAGCTGCGAGCTTCCAACGGTTCCACTGCCCATCATGAGGATCACTGGGTAATAGGTCGTATCAGCGAACGAAGGAATTGCATCCGGCGGTACTATGAAGTTTGGCTGAATGGCTGTCCCGGCGAGGATGCCCGCCCAGTCGATCTCCACTTCGCGTGCTGCCTGGTTCACGTTTTCTGCCAGGTATTCGAGACTGTCTGTGGTGCCCGGCTGGTTGAATCCAGGAACGAGTGGGACAGCGACACCTGCAATGGACGCTGAGTCATGGCACGCGTCGAGGCCGAGGAACGTTCCCGAGTTACCGTTTTTCTTGATGCCGCTGATGGCGGTCCAGCCGGCGAGAACTTCCATCGACGCCGGCTCCCACGCTGCATATTGCGCGACTGTCCGAACACCAGCGGGCGTTCCACCGATTGCTCCCTGCGTCTGGGTTCCCTTGGATCGCACGACATATAATCCCGCCAGCGAACCTACCGGTGGACGAACGCGATCGAGCTGAACATCAGCATATCCACCTTTCAGATAGATGCGGATCGGGCCTTCCTTGAGACCCGGCGGAGTTGAATGAAACCCCATTGAATCACGCTTGATGAAAAAAGTCTCGAGGCCTTGTTCCGCGAGAACGAACGCACTGACCTGAGCCTTCTGATCATCGACGCCCTTGCGCTCTGCGTTTACCAGCGTGAAGCCCGCGGCAATCGATATTGAAAGAATTCCGACAACGAGAATTGCCGACGGAAGAGCAAAGCCTTTTCTGTTAGACATCAGTCTCATGAATTTCTCCGGTCAGTCGAGTCGGTTCTTGAAGAAGACTGCGGTGATGAAGGGTGCTTTCTGCTTCATGGTTGCGCCGTACGGCGCCCGTTCGCTCAAGCCCGTCATGTTGAGCTCGATGCCGCGGATAGTTGCCAGGTTGCCTGGCGCCGCATCCTGCGCTACGAGACTCGAGCCAACGAAGAACCGGAACTTTGCGGCTGCGTCGTATGGCGCGGACAACTCTTCAGTCGTGCCCGTCTCGAGACGAGTGCGGAACAGACCTATGGTTCCCGGAACTGTCGTCGACGCTGCAAACGAGTAGCGAATCTTTCGATAGAGAAAAACCGGAGTTCCATAGCTCGCGGTATCAGGCAGCTCGGGCTGGATCCTGATAACCCTTGCACCATTGGTTGTCAGCACGCCAATCTGCGCATTCGTACAGACGGTCAGGGTGCCAACGTCCTTGGTTTGATTGTCTTCCTTGTATCGATAGACGCCGTCGCCCCCGCGCCACGCATAACCCGAGTAACCGGGCGCAGAGAACATCGCGGAATCAACAGGAAGAAGCGCTATGTGTGTGGAGCTACCGCTCGCGCCGCAAACGACTCCCATTGCGTAAGGCACGCGCACGTCGATCTCCGTAGGCGATACTGCGATCACGCCTCCACGTGCTTCCACCATTCGGAGGTCCGAAACGATTCGGTTGATCGGCCCTCGCGAAACTGCGCGAGCAAGATTTGAGGTCTTCTGGTGATCGAAGTATCGAGCCTGCGATCTCAACGTCTGCGTCAATGCCAGTCCGACGATTGCCAGAATTACCATACCGATGAGAAGCTCGGAAAGACTCAGTCCCTTTCGGGGTCCGGCAGCGAGAGATCTCACTGGTTGTCGTCGACGAAAGCGCGCAGCGTATTCGCACTCGACCGGATGAACTTCACTGTATCAGGCCTGTAGAGTGGATTCGCTGGCGTAATGATCATCTGTACTGACTTTCCTTTCAGCTGCCATTTCTGATAGTACTGCGCGACCGTGACAGTCATCGTATACGGATATGGCTTTTCAGTCACAGTGGTTGTTGTGGTTCCTGTCGCGAGGCTGTCATACACGAGCGACTCGAGAAGATTCACTTCCTTCATGACCACTGCATTTCGATACGTGTTGCCGACAGACCTGTGTGATCGCGCCGTGATCTTGAACACCATTGCGGCAAGAGGTGTCATGATGAGTGCGAGAAGTGTCATCGCGACGATGACTTCCATGAGGATGAAACCTCCGCGCTTCCCGCCGCGACGACGCAACGACCTGCGCTTCGACTGGGACATGTGCGAGCTCTCCATCATTGGGGGTTCATCCGGACAAAGCCTGCGGTGGATGCCGTGACTTTCCGGGAGTAATCGCCGTTGGTAAGCGTTACCTCGAAGGCTGTCGAACCGATTCCGTTCGGAAGGATGTCAACAGTCGTCTGGTTTGTCGTCATGGACGTGAGCGAGTAGTCTGCTCCGGTCGACATGACTCGCGTCTGGAGGACAGTACCGCTCGCACGGTCGGTGAACACGTAAGTCTTCGTGCTCGTCGTGAATGTCAGTCGTACCGGTGCGCGCTGGCGACCGGCCATCGCGAATCCGTTCTGCAGGTCCTGCAGGAGAACCTGTGCAGCACGATTCACCCGCTCGTGGCGAATGACCGTGCTGATTTTTTGAACGGAGATCTTCACCAGCACCGATATGACGAGCATGACGATCAGCATCTCGAGCATACTGAAGCCCGATCGACGTCGTGCTATGCTACGCTTTTGCCGAACCGCTCCGACGCAAATCAGCGGCATGGGGTCTCTGTGGATTGGAGTTACGAAATCCGCAGCGGCGCTGAGATGCCTAGCCAGGCCCGGCTCAGCGGTCCGATGCACCACAATGACGAGCAGGCTGGGAGGCTAGTCACGAGATACCCGCGGACTCGATTTCCGGGAGCTCTTCGAATGTTTATTGCAGTATTATTGCGGCATGACAATGACCAACGTTGCAACGAAAGCAACTCTGCGCTGCCAGTTCTGTCAGAGCTGGAACAGGATCGACGTCGCGCGCGCGGCAGACAGGCCTAAATGCGGCAACTGCGGAAAACCAATGCTTCTCGACCGTCCTGTCCATCTGGACGACGAGACGTTTTCGCGGACGATCGCGGAAAGCGAAGTGCCGGTTTTTGTGGACTTCTACGCCGACTGGTGCGGGCCCTGTAAGATGATGGCGCCTGCGGTCGATCAACTTGCAGCCAACTACTCGGGCAAAGCGCTTGTAGCGAAGGTAAATACAGATCTTGCACCTGCCGCCACGAGGCCGTTCAACATCAGGGGGATACCAACTTCAATCGTATTCTCAGGAGGGAAAGAAGTGCAGCGGCAGTCGGGCGCCATGCCTTACCCTATGCTCGCTGCACTTCTAGATCGTAGTTCCCCCGGAGTGAGCTAGTTACCGCTCACGGATACGTTGTCGATTCCCCACGACTCATCGTTCAGATCCTGCATCGGCGTGGTCGAGTGGAAGTAAAACACCAGCGGACCAGCGCCGGGGTTGGAAACAGTGTAAGTGAGGCGATAGATCGCATCGCCTGCGTCGAACTTGCCTGCAGCCTTGGGATAACCGAGAGCATTCACCATCAGCGCTCCCTTGTCGGCCGGGCTCGTCCCGTCAGTAACCTGCTTCGGGAAATGCTGCGGCTTTGTTGACTGATTCGAGAACGACGTGTGAAAGACATTCTGCCGTGCTTCGCCGTTCTTGCTGACCTCGATCTGCCACCAGTCACCGCCGAAACCCTGATATCCAGCTCCGTCCCAGGTCCCGATGACGTAAAGATCTAACGAAATCGTCACACTCGTCATTCCGGCTGGAACGCTTAGAGAAACTTCCTCATTCAGCAGTCTTCCGAGATACGTCGTCGAAGCCAGCTTGGTCGAACCAGGTGAAGTTGCGAGCGTCGAGACGTTCCACGCGCCGAGGCTTGCAATGCCGCTCTCGAAGTTCTGCGAGTAGATCACTGGAGCGGGCGACGGAGGAGGCGGAGTCTGCTTGCCTGCTGCAACGTCGAAGTCCACTGGTGACGTGGGCTCACTGCATGCGGCGAAAAACACCGCCGCGACGGGGATAAAATACTTCGCTTTCATAGCCAATTCCCTCGATACATAAAGTGTTGCCGGCGTTTCCGGCGACCCTTTGCGACAACCTGGCTGTCTTTATCGGAACCCTTTCCTTAGTTCCGTAGAGACCCATTGGCTTTGCGGACCGGCCTCGCGACCGGGGTGCCCTTCGTAAGGATGTGATTGGCTGGTGCTGCAGTGACGGAGAGGCGTTACTCCATTCACCAGTTGGACCCGACGCTAAACGCGACAGGTCGAATTGTCAACAAAAACCGCATGTAACACTTTTTGTGACAATTAAAGTCGAACGTTTACGGATGCCAGTCTTTGCTGGACTCTATAGATGTCGGCGCGAGTGGAAAGATCGAGAACGGGTAATGAGACACATACCACCTTGAAACGCATCCCCATTTCATCGATGCCGAGCTGAACCGCGCGAGGGAGCTCGAGCTCGTTTCTTGGCGACATGGTCACGC